>Ga0105240_10002790_pt1 | contig 27622 bp, 27 predicted proteins | sample KBSC54metaG_FD_80426 | JGI IMG/M metagenome (GOLD analysis project Ga0105240, IMG submission 80426) | Corn rhizosphere microbial communities from Kellogg Biological Station, Michigan, USA - KBS C5-4 metaG | ecosystem: Host-associated > Plants > Roots > Rhizosphere > Soil | place: Michigan, USA... | reverse complement strand
ACCGGCGACTGGCCGTTCGCCAAAACGAGCGCGAAAAGGAGCAGCAGAGGCTTACTCATAGGTACAGAATCGGCGGGACGCCTTCATCAGTTTACGCTCTGTTGTACACTGAGAATGTCAGTGGAGGTGGGTCTTCTCGAGTAGCCTGCTCCGTACCACAGGCAACTGGCCGTTTACGCCTGATAGCATGCTCCGCGCCGCGGGGAGGGGATTTCGCGGCCTTGCCGAGCTGACTTTCTCCCTGGTTTTTCCCGATGAGTGCCGCGTCTGCGGCGAAGCTCTGAACCAAGTCTCTCGCGTTCCGGTATGCGCGCGGTGCCTGTGCGATCCTCAGCCGTTGGTGGCTGAGTTTTTCTGTGTGGCCTGCCGAACGCCTTTCTTGAACCATTTCCCATTGGATGAGAGCGGCCGGTGCCCGTTGTGCCGCCTGGGGCTCACCGGCTTCGATGCAGTGTATTCGTACGGCTCCTATGAAGGCTCGCTGCGCAAGCTGATTCATCTGTTCAAGTACGACAAAATTTATAGCTTGGCCAAGCCGCTGGCGGGATTTCTCGCGCGCGTGCTACCGCGCGAGGAGCGCTTCGATGCGATCGTGCCGATGCCATTGCATTGGCGGCGCCGCTGGGAGCGGGGCTTCAATCAATCCGAGCTGCTGGCGGGTGAGATCGCCAGAAAATGGAACGTGCCGCTGACGCGGGTAGTCCGCCGCGTGAAATCGACCGCGCCACAAGCGGGATTGACCAACGCCAAACGGCGAGCGAATGTCGGCGGCGCCTTTGCCGTTAAAAGCACTGTGCGCCTGCATGGCGCGCGCGTGTTGCTGGTGGACGATGTGCTCACCACCGGCGCCACGGCCGCGGCTTGTGCGCGTGCGCTGAAGCGGGCCGGAGCGGCGCATGTGGCGCTGCTGGCGCTAGCGCGAACCGACCGGCGGCTGGCGCTTTCCAGTTTCGAAATGACCAAGAATGCAGGGGCAGGGGGAACAACGTGATCGCCAATTATCACCAGGAACGCTTGCATCGTCCGGTCCTGGTTTTGAACTCGAGTTACGAACCGATTAATGTCTGCGCGGCCCGGCGCGCGCTGGTGCTGGTGCTCAAAGGCGTGGCCTCAACCGAGGAACACTCCAGCGCGCAAGTGCATTCCGCGCGGCAGGCCGTGCCGGTGCCGAGCGTCATCCGCTTGCTTGAATACCGCCGCATTCCGATGCAAGCGCGGTCTCTGTCGCGCAAGAACATCCTGATGCGCGACCGCTACACCTGTCAGTATTGCCACAAGACTTTCAATACGAATGAACTGACGCTCGACCATGTGATCCCGCGGTCGCGCGCCGGCGAGACTACTTGGGAGAATCTGGTGGCTTGCTGCCACGCTTGTAACAACCGCAAGGGAAGCCGCACTCCGGACGAAGCGGGCATGCGGCTGGCGCGTACGCCGCGGCCGTTTAGTTTGCATACTAGCCGGCATTTGATGCGGTTGCTGGGTAAGAGCGACGATCAGTGGCGGAAGTACTTGTTCTATTGAGTCTTGGTTGATGTGGCGTCCTAGGCGTATACTAGGCGACAAATTTTCCACATCACATGCTCTTTCCAATCTCAGTACCGAAGCCAAATAGCTCAGAAGACCTCGTCGGTTTTATCGACGCGGGAGGCCGTGTCATTGTTCCCCCATCGTACGAAGCAGGTTCGTATTTTTCGGAAGGCAAGGGTGCTGTTGTCTGTGAGGGAGGGCAATCGGGCTTTGTTGACAGTGTAGGAGCTCTAGTCATTCCCGCATCGTTCGAAGGCCTTGGTAGATTTCACAGCGGACTGTGTTCAATTGGGGGCGGCGGTGCTGTTGGTTTTCTTGACCACGGAGGAAAGTGGTTTATTCCCCCGAAGTTTCTGATCGCCAGCAATTTTTCGGAGGGTCGCTCGTTTGTCTCTCTCGACGGAGAGACCTTCGGATTTGTTGATCTGAGAGGTGAGTTTGTTATCCGCCCTGAGTTCCAAAAATGCCACGCGTTTAGCCAGGGTCTAGCTGGAGTTTGTCGCGATGAGCAATGGGGATACACCGACCACCGGGGGGAGATTCGCATTCCTCATGTCTTTGAGGGAGCGCGGATACAGGGCTTTCGAAGCGGTCTCGCCGGCGTCCAAATCGATGGACGTTGGGGATTCGTCGATTACTCCGGCAATTTTGTTATAAAGCCGGTGTACGAAGATCTCAAATCGTTCTCAGAGGGGTATGCACCCGTGCGGCGGAACAGAAAATGGGGCCTGATCAACCTCAATGGAACAGAGGTCCTAGATTGCCGGTTTGACGAACTTGGAGAACTCGATGGAGGTTTGGCATTCGCGAAGATTGATGGCAACGCCGGTTATGTCTCCTCGTCTGGTTCTTGGGTGATTCAACCCGAGTTCGATAGATGCTATCGGTTTTGGGGGAGTCTGGCGGTCGCGCGCAAGGGCGATGTCTATAGCTACATTCGGCGCAATGGACAAGTTGTGTGGACATCCGAACCGGGCGCGATATTTCGGTCGCCGCCGATCGTTATTTAATACGCGGATTTACTTCCGGCAAGTGAAGACTAGCGCCGGGGGCAGATTCAGGAGCACTCGGCCGACGCTTACGTCGGCGAAAAACCTGCGTAGGAATCGCGCCTCGTTGAACCCACCCAGCTTTAGTTTTGCGATCTCGAAATGTCCGGCGTATTGATATTGCGTCATGGTGCCGTGGGACGCTAGACAGGCCCCAATCTGGCGCATGATGAACATGCGGGCGCGGGGTTCCATGGCGGTGAGTCCTAGCGAAGAGACTACTGCATCGACAGACCGAACCTCGTGCGGCGCCAGCAAGGAGACCAAATCCGTGGCGCTTCCGCGAAGCGGAACCAGGCGAGGATCTTGGCAGGTGGCGCTTAGGTGATCGATGAAGATCGGATTGATATCGATGGCAAAGAGTTTCGCATCCGGCCGCAAGCGCTTTAGGATCTCGTTGGTCACCGCGCCGGTGCCCGGCCCCAGTTCCACCACCGTACGCGCACGCCGGAAATCAATCGGCCGCGTGAGGGCGTTCGCCAGGTAGCGCGAACTCGGAAACATCGACGCGGTTGGTCCCAGGGACCGCATCGATTCCTGGAAAAACAAGCGATAAGCGTTTGGAATACTCGGGTTTGCTCCGCGCGCCGAGTGTCCGGACCCGCGATTCTTGTGTTCGTAGTGGCTCAGGACTCGATGCTTCATGCTGGTAAAATTCAGCTCGTTCAAAATGGCCTCTTTCCGGTCTTTACAACGATTCGCTGCCTACCAGCGCGTCGGCCCGTTCCGGCGCGCGCTCGGATGTACCGCCGGTCTGTTCCGGCATTTCGATTCCCGTACTGGTTCCCTCTCCCAGCCGGCTATCGATCCACATTTTATAATCTTCGCCGAAAAGAACCTTCAGGCGCTCATTCACATTGCTGACTCCGATGCCTTGCTCGAACAGGCGTGCCAACTTGTCCTCGGGAATGCCGACGCCGTCGTCTTCCACCATGATTTGCAGGCGGCCCTCCTGCAGACGGCTGCGCACGCGAATGGTGCCGCCGTCGATCTTGCTCGAAAGCCCGTGGCGGATACTGTTTTCGACCAGTGGCTGCAGAAGCATGCTGGGCACCAGAAGGTCTAGCGTGGCGGGATCGATTTCCCTAACGAAGCGCAGTTTGTCCCCGAAGCGCACCATTTCGATGGCCAGGTAGGCATCGATAAAAGATAGCTCCTCCCGTAGCGGCGTGAGGTTGTCCTGCTGGCGCAGCAGCCGGCGGAGTATCTTTGAAAGTTTATACACCACCTGGCGCGCTTCATTGGGATCCTGGCGAATCAGCGACGCCACCGAATTCAGCGTGTTGAACAGGAAATGCGGATTGATCTGACGGCTGAGCGCGTCGAGGCGAGCCTCGTTGAGGCTTAGTTGCTGCAATTCCAGCTTGCGCTCGTAGCGCTTGCTATTCCAGATTTTGATGGGCAGCATTACGGCGAGAAGCGTAGTCGCGTATACGGCCACCACCAGCCAGGGGCCCTCGCCAATCCACTTTTCCTGCAGTGCGAAAACCCTGTCAGGGAAAAGACTTGCCATGGTGGAACGCAGGAACTCGGCGAGCAGGATCATCATCACGCAGACCAGGCTATAGGCGGCCGGGCGCAGGTCGCGCTTGCGCAGCAGGCGGAACAGGGCTTGATCCGGGAAGGTGAGTTTCCAGATAGCTTCTTTGTCCGGCCCCACATCACGCAGAAGGCCGCCCAGCACGCCCGCGGCTGCGAACAGAACCATCGACATCAACTCGCCGTTGAACATCGCCGGGATGGAAATCAGCACGCCGGCCAGAAGCCCCGTGACGTAGCCGCCCAGCATGCCCATTACCAGGCTGCCTTCGAGCCCCAGATCTACGGCCTGGTAGGAGTTGCGGGTGACCACCCGCGCCGCGACACCGGAGGCGAAAATCGCTGCACTGACCAGCGCCATTTGCACGCGATGCATCAGCGTGCGCTCTTCCCGCATCAGCATCTGAGTGAAGCGAGTGCTGCGCGTCAGTACGCTCGCGAGCGACGCGGCGACGGCCAGTTTCACCATCAAGATCACTAGGTGCTGTTGGAGCATACGCGGTCTTGGGCTCTGGCGATCATTATAATGGAGTGAGCCCCCTTCTACCGTGCCAGCCACATTTGAACTCCGCAAAATAGCTGAAGCCGATTTTCCCAGCCGCTTCGGACACTTCCGTATTTTAGGGTTTCAAGGCGGCGAGGGCGCCGAGTCCGAAGACGCGGTGGTGCTGCAAATGGGCGATGTCGCAACGCCCGAGCCGGTGCTGGTGCGAATTCATTCGCAGTGCCTGACGGGGGATGTTTTCCACAGCCTGCGCTGCGATTGCCGCGCGCAGCTGGAGTTGGCGATCGAAAGCATCGCCAAGGAAGGCCGGGGCTTGCTGATCTACGAGCAGCAGGAGGGCCGGGGGATCGGCCTTTTGAACAAGCTGCGGGCCTACGAGTTGCAGGATCAAGGCGCCGACACCGTGGAGGCCAACCAGCAGTTGGGCTTTGCGGCAGATTTGCGCGGCTATCAGATGCCAGCGGCCATCCTGAACTTTTTAGGTATCCGGGCGGTGCGGCTGATGTCCAATAACCCTGAGAAAATTAAGGCCTTAGAGCAGGGAGGCGTACGGGTGGCCGAGCGCATCCCGAGTATTATCGATCCCATCGGCTCGACCGAGAACTACCTGCGCACCAAGCGCGAAAAGATGGGCCACCTGCTGGATTAGCTCGGCCGAATGAGGCACAGTGGGTCATTTTGAATCCCCGCCGGCCGGAGCGAATCTCAGAAATGCACGCTTAACTGCAGCCCGAGGAAATAACGAATGCGGAATGACGGTCGCACCAAGACAATTTACAGCAGAACGCCCGAATCCGCGGCCATGTTGGCAAACGTAAAACGAGCGATGGCGATCACCGCCACACTTAACCGTTTGACGTTCAACGATGCGGACGAAATTCGGGCCTTGTTCAGCGAACTCATCGGTAAAACGGTAGACCAGAGCTTTTTGCTGATCCCTCCATTTTATGCTGCCGGTGGGGCCGAAATCCGCGTCGGGCACAATGTCTTCGTAAATCAGAACTGCACTTTCTATGACCTTGGCGGCCTCGACATCGCGGACGATGTGATGATCGGGCCGAACGTGAGCATTATCACGACGGGCCATCCCCTTGAACCTTCGCAGCGACGCGCCACCACCATCGGAAAGCCCATCGTGATTGAGAAAAACGTGTGGATCGCAGCCGGTGCGACCATCATCGGCGGCGTAACAGTAGGCGAGAACTCGGTCGTCGCGGCGGGTTCGGTAGTCACTAAGGACGTTCCCTCGAATACCCTTGTCGGAGGAAATCCGGCGAGAGTGATTCGTTCGATTGGCGACTGAGGGAACCTCCGCAATGGGTCGAAACTGGAACTTCAAACTGACCCACTACCCACTGTCTCACTGGCCCTTTGCTATCATTAGGAGCGAAGGAGGGCACGTATGGGACCAATTGGCGTGCAGGAAATGGTTGTCATTTTCCTGGTTGCCCTCGTTCTGTTTGGACCGAAGAAACTGCCGGAACTGGGGAAAACCCTGGCCAAGGCAGTAACCGAGTTCCGTCGCGCACAGAGCGATTTGAAGGCCACATTCGAGCGCGAAATGCAGTCCATCGAACGGGAAACTGAGTCTCTGAAAGAAGCCACCCGGCAGGCCGCCGTCGACCTCACCAATTATGGTGATATTGACGTGCTAGGCAGTAGTTCTCACGGCAGCTACGATCAGCAGGCCAGCGAAATCCATCCCGACCATCCCACCGTAAGCGCATCCGCAGTATCGGGCGCCGAATCATATGCTGAGCTGATGAATGCTCCCGCGGAAACAACCGTGGGGGTGGAGGGGACCGTCCCTCGCGGCAGCAGTTCCGAATCCACAGTTGTGGCGAGCACCGCCGCTCCCGACGAGACGAATCCGTTACCGGAATTCGTTCAAAAGGGCGGAGGCAAAGCGGCTGAACCGGCGGATGCGGAGCTTCCCAGCATGGTCTAGGTTGCGCGCAAATTTGCAGTAGCACGAAAACTTTAAACTAAATGGATACGCCCAATGGCGGAGGTCTAACTCCGGAAGAACGCTCGCTCGTGCCAGCCGGCGCGGGGGGCGGGTACGTTCCGCCGCCTCCGCCGCCCCCGGACGAAGAGGATGAAGAAGACGAAGGCATGCTGCGCATGTCGTTCCTCGAGCACCTGGAGGAAATGCGCTCGCGTATCATTCGTGCGCTGATGGGCTTCGGCGTGGCATTCCTGGTGTGCATCGTGTTCTGCTATCCGCTATGGGATTTTGTACGCGCGCCGGCAGTAGACGCTTTAACTAAAATTGGCGTCAAGCCGCCGAACCTGGTGATCAATGAACCGATGGAAGCGTTCTCCATCATCTGGGTCAAAGTACCCCTGGTGTTCGCTCTGTTCCTGGCTTCACCGTGGGTGCTGTATCAGGTGTGGGCGTTCATCGCTCCCGGGCTCTATCAGAAGGAAAAGCGTCTGGCGTTTCCCTTTGTCCTAAGCACGGCGGGTTTATTCATTATGGGAGGCGCGTTTGCGTATTTCGTGGCGTTCCGCTACGGACTGGCGTTTCTGTTGAGCATCGGTCTTGGAAATGGCGTAACCCCGCTCGTGACCATCACGCATTACTTCGATCTATTCGTAAATGTGATGTTGGGAGTGGCGCTGGTTTTCGAGCTGCCGGTAGCCATCTTCTTTTTGACCTTGCTGCACCTGGCTTCGCCGCGCTTCCTGATGCAGCACTCGCGGTATGCGATTCTGGCGATCGTGATTATTGCAGCCATCATCACACCCACGCCGGATTTCTTCAACCTGATGCTGTTCGCGCTTCCCATGTGCGCGCTGTTTTTCGTGGGAGTCTTCGCGTCTTACCTGCTGGTGTTGAAACGTGAAGGGCGGAAGTTCCCCTGGGTCAAAGTACTGTGGATTACGCTACTCCTGATTCTGGTGCTGGCGGGGACCGCCAATCTGGTGCTGCTAAAAGTACTGCACTACCACTTAGCAAATCATTGGCCGTTTTACGTGAAGTAGCGCACCAAAAATCTTCCGAAAAGTTCGGAACAAAATCAAACTCCGCGCGTATTGAATGATACGTGGGCACACAAGCACCACTAAAGAGCTGAAGTAAGGGTGAGGAAAAAATATGATGAAAATTGCAAGGCTGGTAGTGTGTCTGGGGACAGTGGCAATGGCATGGGCCAGTGCGGCGAAGCCCTATGACGTGGTCCTTAACAATCCGGCGCAAGTGAGCGGCACGGAATTGAAACCTGGCACTTACAAAGTGGAAGTCACCGGGGACAAGGCCATGATACGCGGAAACAAACAAAGCGTGGAATGTTCCATCAAGGTCCAGGAAGGCGACCAGAAATTCTCCGCGACCACGGTGCGCTACAACCTGGTGGACGGAAAGTACCGCATCGACGAGATCCGCTTGGGCGGGACCAATATGAAGCTCGTATTTAATAATTGAATGAACCTCCTGACCGGTCGTCGGCGAACGGCCGGTCAGTAAACCCTCCGGAGATAGCTCATCCCAAATATTTACATCAGCTTAGGGCTTATTGACGGGCATACTTGACATTATTAAGCGCATATAATATGCTACTGATGTAAGGTGATTACATAGGAGGTCAACCATTATGTCTCTAATCAAATATACGCCTTTTGCAGACTTCGAGGGCTTCCCTGCCGGGATGCGTCTGTTCCAGGATTCGGTGAATCGCCTGCTCGCGGAACCGAATGGACATCGTCCGTGGGTTCCGCCAGTGGACATTCAGGAGACCGACCAAGAGTTGATTGTGAAGGCCGATATACCGGACATGGAAATGAAGGACATCGACGTCCGCATGGAAAACGGCACGCTGACTCTACGCGGAGAGCGCAAGTTCGAAGCCCAAAAGACCGAGGGTGGCTGGCATCGCGTCGAACGGTCGTATGGAACTTTTGAACGTGCCTTTACTTTGCCGGACACGGTGAATCCAGAAGGTGTCCAAGCTGACTATAAAAACGGTGTGCTGACTGTGAAGCTCCCAAAGAAGGAAGTGGCCAAGCCGCGTCAGATTAAGGTGAACGTAGCCAGCTAAAGCGACGGTTGCCGGTGTTCTAGAGGCGGGTTTAGCGAACCAGATTCGCGCCCGCCTCGTCTGTATTTAGGAGAGAGTGCCCTTATGAACTCGGTGAAGACGGTATTACTGCTGGGGCTGTTGAGCGGGATTCTACTGGTGGGCGGCGAGGCGCTGGGCGGCGCACGCGGGCTTGAATACGGCCTGATGCTCGCCATCGGCATGAACTTTTTCAGCTATTTCTTCTCCGATAAAATTGCGCTGATGTCGTACTCGGCGCAGTCGGTTACGCCTGAAGAGTCACCGGAGATTTATGGGCGGCTGGCGCCGATTGTACGAACCCTTACTCAGAAGATGGGCCTACCGATGCCTAAGTTGTGGGTGATTCCAGAGGATTCTCCTAACGCCTTTGCAACCGGCCGCGATCCTCAACACTCTTCAGTGGCAGTCACCGAGGGAATTCTGCGGCTGATGAGCGATCGGGAACTCGAAGGTGTTCTGGCGCATGAAATGGGCCACGTTCTGCACCGCGATATCCTGATCAGTTCGGTAGCGGCGACCATAGCCTCGGCGATTACATTCCTGTCGCGCATGGCGTTCTTTTTCGGCGGATCGCGCGACGACCGGGAAGACCGGGGGAGCGGGTGGGGCGGTCTGCTAATGATGATTCTGGCTCCGATTGCCGCGTTGCTGATTCAGATGGCCATCTCCCGCACCCGTGAATTCGATGCCGACGCCGCTTCGGTTAAATACACGGGCACTCCGGACCCGCTGATCAGCGCCTTGCGTAAACTCGAGATGGGCGTGCAGCGCGTCCCCATGGAAGATGCCTCGCCGGCGACTGCCCACCTGTTCATCCTGAATCCCTTCCGCGGAGGGCTATTCCGCATGTTTTCGACCCACCCCTCGACCGATGAGCGCATCGCCCGCTTGGAGCAGATGCGGAACCCGGCCCTAGTGTCGGTAAACTGAGGACTTGACCACCGTACGTGTAAACCGCAAAGCCGCGAACCGGGCCGCGAGCGGCCATCCCTGGATATTCTCAAGCGATGTAGTTGACCGGGGCGAAGCCGCGCCGGGCGATGCCGTGCGGGTGCTCGACCCAAAGGGAAAATTTCTCGGCACAGCGCATTACAGCGCGACTTCGCAGATAACATTGCGCTTGCTCTCCCAGCAAGCGGAAATTGTCGATCGGAGCTTCTTTGAGAAGCGGCTCGCCGCGGCGCTGGCACATCGCGAGCGCGTGGTTCATAACTCAGATGCGTATCGGCTGGTGTTTTCCGAAGGCGACTTGTTGGCGGGACTGATCGTTGACCGTTACGGCCCGTATGTCGCGCTGCAGACGCTGAATCAAGGCATGGACCGCTCGCGCGCTGTGATCGCGGAATGCCTGAACGAATTGCTGTCACCGGCGGGAATTCTAGCGCGCAACGATGCCAGCGTTCGCAAACTGGAGGGCCTCCCGATCGAGGTGGTCACGCTGGCCGGTGAGATTCCGGAGCGAGTGCACATCCAGATGAATGGTTTGAAGCTCGAGGTCGATCTGCTGCGTGGGCAAAAAACCGGGGTGTATCTGGATCAGCGCGAAAACTATGTGGCGGCAGCGCGGTGGGCGGGCGGAAAAGTGCTCGATTGTTTCACTTCGAGCGGCGGCTTCGCGTTGCACGCGGCGTGCCGGGCCGAGTCTGTTGAAGCGGTGGATTCCTCGGTGGCCGCCCTGGCTACCGCGGAAGCCAACGCGCAAACCAATGGCATCGGCAATGTGCACTTCCGGCAGGCCGACGTCTTCGAGTTTCTGTCCGGAGTAGAGCGCAAATATTCGATGGTGGTGCTGGATCCTCCGGCATTTGCCAAGTCGCGGCGCGCTGTGGAAGATGCCGCGCGCGGCTACAAAGAGATTAATCTGCGGGCGCTGCGCCTGCTCGATACGGGCGGAGTGCTGGTGACTTGCTCTTGTTCGCATCATCTGAGCGAGGCGGCGTTCTACGAAGTAATTGCGCAGGCGGCGCTCGATGCCGGCAAAACGCTGCGAGTTCTGGAGCGCCGCACACAGGCCTCCGACCATCCGATTCTGTTGACGGTTCCCGAGACCCTGTATCTCAAGTGCATGATACTGGAAGTTCTATAAACTGAATGATTTGCGCGTGTCGCAAACAAGCGGTTCGCGAGTAAACCATTGCAAATCGAGCCGGATGTGCGCTATCTTTGCAAAAGTAGTTCATAGCCACCGCTTCGGCGGCCGAATTTCTCTCACGCTCCCCATTGGAGGATGTTTTTCAGATGCGACTGACCTCGTTGTCTGCCGCCGGTAGGCGCGCAGCTTTCCTATTGATCCTGGCCTTGATGGCATTGGCCGGATCGTCTCCTCTTCTGGCTCAGGGCGGTGAAGCGGACTTAAGGCTCCCGAATTTAGGCCAAGCCTTATTCATGAACGGCGTAAGCGGTCCGGCGCTTCTAAAAGTCGGATTGGGCGTGGCGGTATTGGGCCTGGTTTTCGGCATGGCGATGTACACACGCTTGCGTAACCTGCCGGTGCATGCCTCCATGCTCGAAATTTCCGAGCTGATCTATGAGACCTGCAAGACCTACCTGATTACGCAGGGCAAGTTCCTGTTGGTCCTGGAGATTTTCATCGGCGTCATTATCGCGTTTTACTTCGGCTACCTGCAGTCCATGGCCGGGTTCAAGGTCGCCATCATTCTGGCCTTCAGCGTGATCGGAATCGCCGGCAGTTTCGGTGTCGCCTGGTTCGGCATTCGCGTCAACACCTTCGCCAATTCGCGGACAGCTTTCGCCAGTCTGCGCGGCAAGCCCTTCCCGTGTTATGCGATCCCGCTGCAGGCCGGCATGAGTATCGGCATGATGCTGATCAGCGTGGAGCTGTTCATCATGTTATGCATCCTATTGTTTATTCCGGGCGATTACGCGGGTAACTGCTTCATCGGGTTTGCGATCGGCGAGTCGCTGGGCGCGGCGGTGTTACGAGTGGCCGGCGGCATTTTCACCAAGATCGCCGACATCGGCGCAGATTTGATGAAGATCGTATTCAAGATCAAAGAAGACGACGCGCGTAACCCTGGTGTCATCGCGGATTGCACTGGCGACAACGCGGGCGACTCGGTAGGACCTTCGGCCGACGGCTTTGAAACTTACGGCGTCACCGGCGTGGCATTGATCACGTTTATTTTGCTGGCTGTCAACAATGACGTTACTAAGGTGGAATTGCTGGTATGGATCTTCGTGATGCGCGTCATGATGATTGTCGCGAGCGCGGTCTCCTACTTCATCAATGAAACGGTGGCCAAGGCGCGCTACCAAAATGTGGACAAGATGAATTATGAAGCGCCCCTGACGTCACTGGTGTGGCTGACTTCGATCATCTCCGTTTGTGCCACCTACGGGGTTTCTTACCTGATGATTCCGGATTTGGGCAACGACCCGTCAATGTGGTGGAAGCTTTCGAGTATCATCACTTGCGGAACGCTGGCGGGCGCGATTATTCCGGAATTGGTAAAGGTGTTCACATCGGTTGAATCCAGCCATGTCAAAGAAGTGGTGACATCGTCGCGCGAAGGCGGCGCGTCTCTGAACATTCTTTCCGGACTGGTGGCCGGCAACTTCAGCGCGTATTGGTTGGGCCTGACTATTATGGGCCTGATGGCGATCGGTTACGGTGTCAGCACCCAGGGCGTGGGCAATCTGATGCTGGCGCCGGCGGTGTTCGCCTTCGGCCTGGTAGCTTTCGGATTCCTGGGTATGGGTCCGGTGACCATTGCGGTGGATTCTTACGGGCCGGTAACGGACAATGCACAGTCGGTGTATGAATTGAGCGTGATTGAGACGCTGCCGAATATTAAAGCAGAACTTAAAAAAACTTACGGCTTCGATGTCGATTTCGAGAAGGCCAAGCATCATCTGGAAGAAAACGATGGCGCGGGCAATACGTTCAAGGCGACCGCCAAGCCGGTGCTGATCGGTACGGCGGTGGTGGGCGCTACTACCATGATTTTCTCGATCATCATGGCGCTCACAATGGGGCTGCAACCGGAGCTGCTGAAGAACCTGTCGATTTTGTATCCTCCGTTCCTGTTGGGGCTGATCACGGGAGGCTCGGTAATCTATTGGTTCACCGGAGCCTCGATACAAGCGGTGACTACGGGCGCCTATCGGGCGGTGGAGTTCATCAAGGCCAATATCAATCTGGAGAGTGCCGATAAAGCGTCGGTGGCGGATTCGAAGAAAGTAGTGGAGATTTGTACTCAGTACGCCCAGAAGGGCATGTTCAACATCTTTCTGGTGGTGTTCTTCTCGGCGCTGTCATTTGCCTTTTTCGAGCCATACTTCTTTATTGGCTACCTGATTTCGATCGCGCTGTTCGGTTTGTACCAGGCCATCTTCATGGCGAATGCGGGCGGCGCATGGGATAACGCCAAAAAAATCGTGGAGGTGGAGCTGAAGGCCAAAGGCACGGCTCTGCACGACGCCACGGTGGTGGGCGATACCGTGGGCGATCCGTTCAAGGACACGTCTTCGGTGGCGCTGAACCCGATCATCAAGTTCACCACGCTGTTCGGCCTGCTGGCGGTGGAACTGGCCGTTTCGCTGTCGGAAAAACAAGGCGCCGCGGTCAGCACCGGACTGGGTGTGGTGTTCCTGCTGATCTCGCTGTTCTTCGTGTACCGGTCGTTCTACGGGATGCGGATTGTTGTGACGAAGAGTTAAGAGCTTCGTTAGGAGTTAGTATATTGGGGGCATGCGAAAGCTTGCCCCTTTCTTCTTTTGTATGACCCTGCTGGCGGTGATTCCGGATCTCGCAGAACTGAACCGCATGATCGCGCGCTTCGCTCCCGCCGAGTTGAAGGTGGCTACATCGGGCTTATCGGCAGGCGACAAGCAGGCGCTCGCAAAGCTGAGCGACGCCGCGAAGGTGCTCGATGAGATCTTCCTCACGCAACGCTGGAGCGGGAATGCAGCGCTGCGGGCTCAGCTTCAGAAAGACACATCGGCGCTGGGTAAGGCACGGCTGCATTATTTCGAGCTGAACAAAGGTCCGTGGTCGGATTTGGACGGGCAGGTCGCGTTTCTGCCGGGCGTGCCTCCTAAGCAATTACCGGGCGCGAACTTCTATCCCGAAGACATGTCGAAGGATGAGTTTGAGACTTGGGCCGCGAAGCTTTCCAAGGCGCAGCAGGAATCGGCGCGTGGTTTTTTCACCGTGATCCGGCGCGGCGCCGATAAGAAGTTGGTTGCGGTCCCGTATAGCACGGCGTACGGGCCGGACTTGGAGCGGGCGGCAAAGCTGCTCGAAGAAGCTGCCGCGGCGACGCCGAACGCCACGCTTAAGGAATTCTTGAAGTTGCGCGCGCAGGCCTTCCGCACGGACGATTACTATGCGAGCGATGTGGCGTGGATGAAACTAGACGCGCCCATCGACGTTACGATCGGGCCCTACGAGACCTACAACGACCAGCTCTTCGGCTACAAAGCGGCATTCGAAGCGTATGTCACTTTGCGAGACGATAAGGAGACTGCCAAAGTCGCGAGCTTCGCGGGCCGAATGCAGGAAATCGAGAACCATCTTCCGCTGGATGCCAAGTACAAGAATCCGAAGATAGGCGCGCTGGCGCCGATTCGCGTGGTGAATGAAGTCCTGGCGACGGGCGATGGCGCGCATGGAGTGCGCACGGCGGCGTTTAACCTGCCTAACGACGAACGGATCGTGCGCGCCATGGGATCGAAGCGTGTAATGTTGAAAAATGTTCAGGAGGCTAAGTTCTCGAAGATCTTGCAGCCTATCGCGGCGCGGGTATTATCCGCGGCGGATCAGAAAGACTTGAGCTTCGATGCGTTCTTCACACACATTCTGGCGCATGAGATGACGCACGGAATCGGACCCCAGACGAATGTACGGCAGGCCCTGAAGGAACAGCACGCGGCGATTGAAGAGGCCAAAGCGGATGTGACCGGGCTGTTCATGCTGCAGTACTTGTTCGATCACAAACTGTTGCCGGCCGCCGAACGTCCGCTGTACACTACGTTCCTGGCATCGTCCTTCCGGACGCTGCGTTTTGGGGTGCATGAGGCGCACGGGAAGGGTATGGCGATGCAGGTCAACTACTTGATGGACAAGGGAGCATTCGTCGCTGAACCGGATGGGACATTCGCGGTGGACTTTACCAAGATTAAGGGCGCGGTGCGGGACTTGGTACACGATCTATTGGACGTCGAAGCGACTGGCGATTATGCTCGGGCCAAGAAAATGCTTGACGAACTGGGCGTGATTCGCCCGCCAATGGCTCGCGCGCTGGATAAACTGAAGGATCTGCCGACCGACATCGAGCCTATTCGGCCGGCGCTGTAAGCTGGCCGTCGAACCATCCCAGGTAGGCTTCATTTCCCTCCACGACCGGAAGCGCGATCACTTCAGGCACCTCATAGGTGTGGAGTTTCTGAATCTCGGTGCGCAAGGCGGCGAACAGATCGCGGCGCGACTTGATGAGCAGAACCCACTCGGTCGCGTCCTCGACTTTTTCCTTCCAGCGGTAGATGCTGCGTGCCTTGGGCAGAATGTTCACACAGGCGGCGACACGCTGGTCCACCAAATGGCGTGCAAGTTGTTCCGCTCGCTTTTCGGAATCGCAGGTGGTTAGCACCACGATCTTGTCGGTCATTTTTTGGTTGCGCGGGCTCTGGGCAGGCTGGCGAGCTTCTTCTTGACAGCCTCGATTTCCTTGGCGTCCGACGATAGCATGACGAACTTTTCGAAAGCCTCGCGGGCGCCGGTGAAATCGTGCAGTTTCTCGTCGGTTTCGCCGAGCTTGTGGAGCGCTTCGGCGGAAGTCGGGTCCCACTTGCTGGCTTCCTCATAGCGCCGAGATGCCGCGCGGTAGTTGCCCTTCTTGAAATAGAAGTTGCCGGCGGTGATGTTGCGGCTGGCTTCGAGCGGATTGAACGAGTATTCCCTGGGCTTGAGATCGGGGTCTTCTTCGGGAGGTTCTTGTTCCTGAACCGCTGGGCTGGAGGGAGCGGCCGGCGGGGCGGGCGGTTTCGATTGTTGCGCGGCTAGCGGAACGGCCAGAAAGAGGCTCAGTAAAACGGCGCGTGTCACAATTTAAGTGTAGAACCATTTTAAGTCTTAACCATTCGCAGTTTGAATAATGCAGGATCTTCGCGAAAGAGCCGCTGAACTACCGCTGTTGCCGGGCGTGTACCTGTACAAGGACGCCTACGACACGGTCATCTATGTCGGCAAGGCCAAGAACCTGCGCAGCCGTGTACGCAGCTATTTTTCCGATGAGCGGCTGGCGGATTCGAAGACCGGCACGCTGATCAGCGAAGCGCGGACCATCGATTTCATCCAGGTCGACAACGAAAAAGAGGCGCTGGCGCTCGAGAACAATCTGATTAAGCAGTGGAAGCCGCGCTACAACATCCTGCTGCGCGATGACAAAACTTATCCCTATATTAAGCTGACGGCGGAACGCTACCCCCGGGTGTATGTGACGCGGCGCTTGCGCAAGGATGGAGCGAGCTACTTCGGGCCGTATTTTCCCGGCAACCTGGCCCACCGGTTGGTGCATTTCATCCACCGGCACTTCAAGGTGCCATCGTGCAAGGTGGATCTGACGCGTTTTCACTCGCACCCGTGTCTTGAATTTCACATCCACCGGTGCCTGGGACCGTGCGTCCAGGGGTTGACTACGGATGCCGCATACGCCGACGCGGTTCGCCAGGTGAGATTGTTCCTGGAAGGCCGCCATCGCGATCTGGCGGATGAATTGAATGCGCGGATGGAGACGGCCAGCGCTCAGATGCGCTATGAAGAAGCGGCCGCGCTGCACGACCTGATCAAGACTGTCGAAGAGCACGGGGAAAAGCAGAAGATGGCGAGCGTCGAAGGCACCGACACCGACATCTTCGCGTATTACGCCGAACCTCCGCTGGTGGCGGTGAACCTGTTTCACTTGCGAGGCGGTCATATCGTCGACCGCCGCGAGTTCTTCTGGGAAGATCAACGCGAGTTCGATCCGCCTGAGTTTTTCTCGTCGCTCATCAAGCAGGTGTATCTGGACGAGCCCTACATTCCGGCGTTCATGCATGTCCCGGTGGATTTCGAAGACCGCGAACCGCTCGAAGAGCTGCTTTCCGAGCGGCGTGGGCGCAAAGTGGAGATTCAGACTCCGCAGCGCGGTCAGAAGAAGGCCATGCTGGAACTAGTGGAATCGAACGCGAAGTACAGTTTCGAGCAGCGTTTCCGGGTGCTGAAGCCATCCTCGCACGCGATTCAGGCCGCGCTGCAGGACGCCCTAGGTCTGGAAAAAGCGCCTCAGCGCATCGAATGCTTCGATATCTCGCATATTCAGGGCACTGACAAAGTGGCCAGCATGGTGGTGTGGGAAAACGGGCGGATGAAGAAATCGGATTACCGCAAGTTTATCATCAAGACCGTAGAGGGCAACGACGACTTTGCTTCCATGCGCGAGGTGATCTCGCGACGGTACGGGAGGCTTAAGGAAGAGAACCTTCCGCGTCCCGGCCTGGTGCTGGTCGATGGCGGACTGGGCCAGCTCCACGCCGCCGCCGAGGCGCTCGAAGCATTAGGCATTACGGATCAGCCGCTGGCCTCCATCGCCAAACGGGAAGAATGGATTTACGTTTACGGGCAGGAAGACGAACCTATCGTGCTGGACAAATTCTCGCCGGTGCTGCATTTGGTACAGGAGGTTCGCGATGAAGCGCACCGCTTTGCGGTCACCTTCCATCGCACCCGGCGCAACGCCAGCCGGCTACAGAGTGAGTTAGTTCAAATTCCGGGAATTGGGGAGAAGACTACGGCAAAACTGCTGAAGCACTTTGGCAGTCTGGAACGGGTGCGTCTGGCGCCAGAAGAGGAATTGGCGCGGGTAGCGGGACGCGCCGCGGCACAAAAAATTAGGACGGGGCTCGCTGTTAAATAGTCGCGCCCCGTCCTACCCATGAAAAGACGTTCTAGAATAGATCGCCAATCTCCTTGGCAGCCGCGCGAGCTTCCAAATGAATTAAACCTGCGTTACCGCCCTGTGGGCTCAGTACCGCGAGAACCGCCTTGCTGCCAGCCGTATACACGAACAGAGCGGCGTCATCGGCCTGAATCGAAACTTCGCCAAGTGCGCCTGCACCAATGTTGTCGCTGATCTTCCGCCCCAAACCTGACGCTGCCGCAGCCATAGCTGCGAGTCGGTTCGGATCCGCACCGTTGGTGAGAGCGTGCGCGATCGGCAGCCCTTCGTTGGACGCGAGCAATACACCTTTCAGCTCCGGAATAGAGTTGCGCAGCCCTTCCAGGGCCGCTTTCAACGATTCGCCTTTCGCCATGCCGGTTTGTTCCTCCACTATATTCACCTGATGCCTATGGATCGGCAAATAAGGAAAAAACTTTAGTGCAGGCATAAGCGTCAGCGTGAAAGGCTCAGGTGTTTCAGGAAAGATCTCGGTAGTAAGGTAATTCCAGCGGAGCGACGTAGGGGCCGGACCTGAGATCAAAACGATAAGTGCTTTACCGCAAAGAATGCTTAGGCCCTGCTCTTGAGTATTAGGCGAAAAGAGCCGATCAGACTAAGGTATGCGGTGCTTGCAATGCGGTAAGGACCTTCCCCTGCTTAGGCGTATGGCGGGAAGCGAGTTCTGTTCCGAGGCTCATCGCCGCGAATACCAGACGGAGTACAGCGAACTGGCTCTGGGCCGCCTGCTGCAATCCAAACCCGCTGCTCCGGAAAAGAATGCTGAAGTGAACGGCGCGGCCACGCTTCTGAACCCCGCCGCGACAACAAATGGCCATTCCGCATCGATAGTCACAGCCGCCACTCCGGCGGTGCACGACGCGCAGCCTGTGGTGGCGCGATCGAAGGTTATGCCGGGTAAGTCATCCACCACCGCAAAGACAGCCGAACCCTGGCAGGCCATTCCGCTGCCGCCTGCTCCGTCCAAGACTGGTGAAGCGGAACCGGCGATCGCTACTGCCGCGAAGACGCCGAAGCCGACCCCTGCGGCACTGCGCTGGGCGGTGGCGGGTACGGCCGAACTCGAGCAGTCATCATCGCCAAGGCCCGGCATTCCGCATCGCGAGGCGAGTGTGGCACCGGCTGCATTGCTGGAGGCCAGTACGTTCCCGTTGGAATGCGGTGTAGAAATTGCAAATGCAACGATTACTCCGATGGAGCTGCAGTTAGAACAGCGAGAGCCGGCACGACCCGTTCCGCGGATAGACTTGGATCTCCGCATTGTGGGACCAGGGTCTTGGGAGGTGCACGGAGGACCTCTTGTCCTTCCGGCGATGTCCAGCATGGCACCTGAAGAAGGTGCGCTTTGGACCGCGGACTACAAGAAGTTTGCGGCCCCCGAGATTTTACCGGGCAACTTCGCAATGTTTCAACTTTCGACGACGGGCTGGCAACCGTCGACTTTAGCTGGCCATGTGACGCCCGCCCATGATATCGCTGACGCCGCCGGTTCGGCTGCTGACACTGACCCCGGCAACGAGGAGTCAAGTCCAATCGGAGAACTTCCCGGCTCGGAGCCGTCGACTGCTGACACACCAGCCGAAGGCAGGCCCCGCGAGGCTGAAGCGCCCATGCCTGAACGGGTGTTGGAGCCCTTGCCTATGGTAGTGCAAGGAATCGCGGCGGGGCGGGCTAAGGCGACACAGGTGTTCGGAGCCGCTCTCTTTAACGCCAAAACAATACAGATCCCGCAGCCCAGTGGTTTGCCGCTGCGGCCGGTAATGGTGCTGGGACCAGCCGAAGCGGCCGCCGCCCCCGTAGCGGGCAAGAAGCGCAAGGCCGATGTGCGCATTCTGCCGCCAGCCTCCATCCCGACCCAACCGCCTGCGGCAGAGAAGCCGGTTGCGGATGCGGCACCCGAATTCGTTGTCCGCGAGGTGCGGTTACAGCCTCCGCAGGACGCTGCGGTGTCGCGCATGCCTAAGATTATGGCTGCCGTCGCGGGCGCGGCGGTCATCGGCTTCGGTATTTTCTTTTTTACCGGACGGAGCGAAAGCGGATCCCAAGCCAAGGTGGAAGCGTCAACGGCTGGCGAAAACTGGATCAGCAATTTCGCGCCGGACGCCAAGCTGCAGCGTAAGGTCTCAGTGCTGCGATCTTCCATGAGCCTTCCGGCCTATCGATTGGATTTTGAAAGCTCCATTCAAATCAAGGGCCTGGGCTGGGTCTACCGCGCCCAGGACGCCAACAACTTTTACGTCAGTAAGATTGAACTAGAGAAGCCCGGACAAAACCCTACGTTCGTGATCGCGCACTACGCCGTCATCGACGGTGTGGAGCAGCCGCGCGTGGAGACGCCGTTACGCGTCGGCGTGCCGCTCGGCGGACATTACAAAATCCGCTTTGATGCGGTGGGGGATCGCTTCACAACCTGGGTGCAAGGCCAACCCGTCGATCAATGGACGGATGCGCGACTCAAGACCGGCGGGGCCGGTCTTTATAAGGAAGGAGCCGAGCAATTTACGGTGCATGGCAACTTCCAGGTTACGCCGCTGGTCAACGAGAAGCAGTGAAAGGGCACGGAGGAAACGCCACCATGGCGCAAGACATTCCGCAGGACAACAGTAAACAACAGGTCTTCTTTATCGACGACGAGCTAATCGAGCGCCTGCTGCGTGGCGACAAGGCTCCGGCGCAGGCAAGACCGAAGCGTCCGGCTTCTTCCGGCAGTCTGGCTACCGCGGTGACCCTGGCCGCCGAAGGAAAACTGGATGACGCCGTGCGTGAACTCGAAGGCGCCTTGGACCGTGGCGAGAATCCGATCGAGGTGCATAGCGGTCTGGGACATCTGCGATTTGAGCAGGAGAACTGGCACGAAGCGGAGCGTCACTATGCGACAGTGGCGGAACAAGATCCGCAGCATCGAACGGCGCACTACAATCTCGGGTTATGCCTGGAGCGTCAGTCCAAATTTGAAGAGGCCGCGAAGGAATTTGAAGCGGCGCTGGCCATCGACCCCCAACGCTGGCAGGCGCAAATCGGCCGAGGTCTATGTCTGCTGCGGCTGAACCGGCCGGAAGCGGCTCTGCCCTGCTGGGAGGCGGCGCTGAACGAACTTCCTGCTGCGAAGCAAGCGCAGCGGCAGGACGACATTCTTTTTGGGAAGGCGGCGACCCTGCATCAGCTGGGGCGCTTGGATGAGGCTGCTGATCTATACCACAAGCTGTTGCCGGCGAATCCCAACTCGATCGATCTGCTGACCAATTCGATTTCCATCGCAGCGGCTCGCAAGGATGAAACGCAGGCGAAGGAAATAGCGGAACGCCTGCTCAAAATCCAAGGGAATTCGCGCCCGGCACTGGAATGTCTGGCTACCCTCGCGCTCGCTCGCGGTGACTATAGCGCCGCGGCGCAGCATGGTTCGCAACTGGTAAAGACATCGGATTCCTATGAAGGCTGGTTCAATCTGGGCGTGGCGTACCAGAAAACCGGACGCTTGGAGCAAGCCGCGAACGCTTACCGCGAAGCGCTGCGTCTTTGTCCTAACGCAGTCGAAGCCAATGCCAACCTGGGAGCCGCCTTGCAGGAACGGGGCGATATGACCGGCGCGCGCGCGGCTTATCAACAAGCGCTCGAAGCGTCTCCGGAGCTGCCGGGTGTGCTGTGGAATCTGGCGATAGCCGCTGAGCGGGAAGGCAATGCGAGCGAAGCCGAAAAATTCCTGGAAAGACTGCTGGCCGTGCAGCCGGACCGGCAGGATGCGGCGTTCCACCTGGGTTATCTGCAACTGCAGCGCGGCGAGTACGCCGGAGCTGTGGATAGTTTCGAAGCCTGTTTGAAGAAACGCAGAGACTGGCTAGAGGCGCGTTTAAACCTGGGCTTGGCATGTTGGAAGTTCGGGGATTTGGAGGCGGCGGCAGCGGCTCTTCGTGTGGTGCTGGCGATCACCCCCAAGCAGACTGACGCCCTGCGTTCTCTGGGCGCCATTGCCATCGAGCAGAAGAACCCCGACGAAGCTCGCGAAGTTATCAAAAAGCTGGATGCTTTGGGGGCGGCGGCGCCGGAACTTTCCTATAATCTCGGCTTGCTGTTGCAATCGACTGGCGACCACCAGGCGGCGGCGGAATGCTACCGGACGACCTTACAACATCAGCCTCAGTTTGGGGGCGCGATGATTAACCTGGGCCACGCGTTGCAGGCCACGGGCCAGGACGACCAAGCCAAGCAGGTTTGGAGCCAAGCGGTGGCCGCCGACCCCGATCTGGCGGCAAAGTACTTTCAGTAGTCACACCGCCGTTCCGGCGCGGGTGCCACGCTATCATGAAATTTGGGTGAGAAAAAGTCAAGCAGCATCCGCTCCCGGATTCTGCTGGTCGTCATCAACATCGCGTCCTTGGGGAGCCTTTTCTGGGCTCTGCGCGGCGCCCATTTAAGCGAGCTCAAAGAAGATCTGGCGGAGATGAGCTGGTGGTGGGTGGCGCTGGCGGTGGCGGCGGACGTGTCGGTATACCTATGGCACGGAATCCGCTGGCAGACTCTGTTGCGCCCGGTGGTGCGCCTCAAATATTGGGAGCCGGTGCGGGCCATCTACATCGGCTTATTCGCCAACGAGGTACTGCCCTTTCGTGCGGGTGAGGTTTTGCGCTGTTACTTGCTGGCGCGTAACCCGCTGCTCCCGCTATCGGTTTCTTTGACCAGCGCCTTGATCGAGCGGGTATTTGACGGCATATGGCTATCGCTGTGCATCATCGTGATGCTGCGGTACACGGTGTTTCCTCACAGCTTGCGCTATCTGGTGGATGGAGCCTACATTCTGGGGATTACGGTCCTGGTGCTGGCACTGGTCCTCAGCGTAATCATGTTCCGGCGCCATAAGACTCGCGCGGCACTGGCGGGCGAGACCGGCTGGCGCAGGCAACTGCATGTGCTGATCGACGATCTGGAGATCATCGGCCATTCGCGTTCCTTGTGGACCTCATTTGTGCAGAGTCTGCCCTACCTGATGATCCAGATCATTCCGGTCTACGCCGCTCTGCGTGCCTATGGCTTCGATCTCTCTCTGTGGGTAGCTTTCGTTCTGATGGTGGTGCTGCGTTTGAGCACCGTCGTGCCGCAGGCTCCCGGGAATTTGGGATTGTTTCAAGTCGTAGTCCGGGAAACGCTGGTAAAAGTCTTCAACGTAGTACCGGCGGAGGCAGCGCGTTTCTCATTGGTGCTGTGGGCCATCATGACCTTGCCGCTGTTGATCGGCGGAGCTATCTCACTGGCGGTGACCGAATCCAAGTTGAGCGAGCTGCACGAAGCGGCACAGGCCGAGACCAGCCAGATCACAAGCTCGCGGCCATAACCTTTTCGTAGACCGCCCAGGTCTGGGCGACGGCGGACTCCCATGTGAAGCGAAGGGCACGCGAGCGCCCCTGGGCGATCAGGGCTTCGCGCAAGGCCGGATCGGTGGCCAGGCGGGAGAGAGCATAGGCAAGTTCGTCGATGTTGAGCGGATCGACCAGAAGCGCGGCGTCTCCGGCCACCTCCGGCATCGCGGACGTGCGCGACGCGATCACGGGGACGCCATGGGCCATGGCTTCAAGGACCGGCATTCCAAAGCCTTCGTCGAGCGAGGGAAAAGCGAAGATGCGGGCACGCGCGTAAAGCGCGGTGAGCTGTTCGGTGGAGAGGTGGCCCAGGAGATCGATGTCCGCCCGCCGGGAGCTTTCCTCCACCGCGCGCAGTTCTTCGGCCGCTCCGTAGCCCTGTGAGGCTCCCGCGAGCGCCAGACGCCAGCCCTCCGGAAGGCCCTCGAAGGCCTTCACCAGGCGCGCTACGTTCTTGCGCCTCTGGATGACACCGACGAACAGGACCAGGTTTTCACGCGCGGCGGCAGGGGAGGGAGCCGGCATGTGTACGCCATGCGGCACGACATGAATCCGGGCTGGATCGACGTCCAGGAGTTGCTCGACCTGCGACGCCGTGAATCGCGAGACGGCGATGATGGCATCGCTACGATCGGCCGCTTGGCGCGCCTGCTGGGTGAAGCGCGCGCGGAAATCGGGCGAGGAGTAGTCGCCGGACATCACAAATAAGTCGTGGAACGTGGATACAGTACGGCGCGCCGGCGCGTCCACGCGCTGGTTGAGGGCGTGGAACAGATCCGTACGCGGTGCTCTTACCAACAAACGGCGGCTGGCGTTTGCCGGGAGCTGATCGGATAACGATTTGAAAAAGCGGTGGGGGCGATAGTAGAAGCCAAAACGCTGCTGAGGATGCGCGTGGGCGAGGCCAAACATCATCTCGCGGGAATACACGCCGACTCCCGATAGATTTCTTCCGAGGCTGTAGGTTGCGTCGAGGGCGATGCGCACTCGACTGTTATCGTCGCACGGCGAGCGCGATGGGTGCGAGGTTCGCGGCCGCTTGCTCTAGTAGGGCTTCGAGTGACGCAGGGCTGTCCGGCTCAAGGATCGCGGCTCCTAGCGCGATGCCTTGGCTAATGGCCGCGGTCTCAATCCGCGCCCGCGCGATCTCGATCGGCTCGGCCAGCGTGTCGAGGATGGCCAGCGCGAAGCGTAGTTCCGAGATCCGCGCCAGCAGTCCAGTGCTTCCGGCGATGCCGCGCAAGAAGTCGCCGGCGCCGACCACTGCCAGATCACGGCGCTGCTCCTCGCCGACAAGACTTGCTTCCGAAATATTGCGGAGCTCTCCCGCGAACAGCAGCCAGCGGCGGTGCAGAGCTCCGGCGAGCCTGCGGTCGCGCTCGGCGAAGGTCAGGAATGCTTCGCGGTTAAGCAAACCCGTGAGCGGATCGCACATGCCCATGGCGCGTGCTGCTACCAAACGCCGCTGGCGCTCGATAGCATTGCGAAGGGCATGGGCGAGCGGCCCCGGATCGAGCTGTTTCTTATGCAGAAAGTCCTGCGCGCCTTCACGCATCAGATGCGTTGCCAGATCACGATCGTCGGCTTCGGTGACCACGATGACGGGAATACGGGGCGCCCGTGCCTGCAGGCGCCGGAGGGTGGCCACGCCGAGGCTGTCGCGGAGGTTCGGATTGAGCAGGACGACGTCCACCGATTCGCGGGTGAGGATGGCGGCGGCCTCCATCCAGCTAGAGGCGGCCAGGGCTTCGATATGCACCCAGCGATGCCATTGGGGATGCTCCTCGATTTCAAGGAGAAGCTCCTCCAGGAACAGAAGGTCTTCAGGATCGGGCTCGACCAGCAGGACCCGCAGGTGCATCCGACATCTAGTGCCAGGCGGCGACAGTCTCTCTCCAGGATGTCGCCTTAGGAAGGTCCTTACCGCTTAGGCAGTCAGGCGATGCGCAAATAGGTTTCGACGCGGGGCGGCGCCGTCAGCAGATCCGCAGAGACCGCTCCGAACTCTTTGATATGAGCGGAAGCGGCGTGGCTTGCCAGGTGTTCCTGAGATATCCAATTCTCGTAGAACACAAAGCGGCCGGGATTGCTGGTATGTACATGCAAGTCGTATTGGACGCAGCCTTCCTCCTGGCGTGTGGGTTCGATCAGAGCTAGCACCGCGCGCCGCAGGTGGTCTTCTTTACCGGGTTTCGCCTGCATTTCGGCAACGACTGTGAGCAACTGGGCCATATCCAACGATGATGGCACGTCAGTTAGCGAGTTCGTATTCCTTTAACTTCCGATAGAGCGTGGTGCGGCCTATGCCTAACAAGTGGGCAGCAACCGCCCTGTCTCCGTTGGTGTATTCGAGGGCATGCATAATGGCGCGGCGTTCCAATACATCCAATGGGATGACGGAGGCCGGTGGTAACATAACCGGCAACGGAGGCGCGGAGGTCTCCGAGGTCGCTTGTGCCCCCGGAGCCACGACGGGAGTCGCATCGCCACCCACGGCGGCCATCAGGTATTGCGTCTTCTTCTGAAGCAAGTGGTTCTGTAGGCTCGAGGGCAGGTCTGCAACATGCAGCAGCGGACCCGAATTAATCGCCACCATATGCTGAACACAGTTTTCGAGTTCCCGGACGTTGCCCGGCCATTCGTAGGAGAGCATGACTTCCAGAGCTTCGGCCGTCATGCTGTAGGTGCCCCCCACGCGCGAAAGAAAGTGGTGGATCAGCGCGGGGATGTCCTCGCGGCGCTCGCGCAAGGGCGAGAGGCGAATGTTGATTACATTCAGGCGAAAGTACAAGTCGCGGCGAAAGGTGCCCTTCTCCACTTCCTTCGCCAAGTCGCGATTGGTGGCGGCAATAATGCGGAAATCCGAATGCCGAGTTGACACTGAACCCACCGGACGGAATTCCTTCTCCTGCAGTACCCGGAGAAGCTTGGCTTGCAGGTCCAAAGCCAGCTCGCCGATCTCGTCGAAAAACGCCGTGCCGCCGTTAGCTGCCTCCAGCAACCCGAACTTGGTAGTGGCGGCACCCGTAAAGGCGCCTTTGACGTGCCCGAACAGTTCACTTTCCATTAGCGGCCCGACCATCGAAGAGCAATCGACCGTGACGAACGGGCCGGAGGCGCTTATATTATGGATAGCGCGGGCCACCACTTCCTTACCGGTCCCGGTTTCGCCCAGCAGCAGCGCCGGCCAGCGGCACTTGCCAAGTTTCTCAATCAAACGGAGAACCTGCCGCGTTCGGGGCGATTGTCCCACCAGTATGTGACGGGTTTCTTCGAGATTCGCTGACATGTTCATTCTGGGGCTCTCCGTAGGGCACCTAATGTAAGGTGCGTTTGCCAAAGATAAACTCTACGGTGGAAATGAACTTTCCTCAAGACCCACAGACCAGGGAAATGGGGTAAGTCAATTGCGGGTAGAGAGTATCCCCACCTTGCGGGTAGAGGGGGGGTACCCTCGGCGAATTCGCGTATCACTTTGCGTCAGGCGCCGGTTTGGGCTCGGATTCGGTGACGACGAGCGCGGCGCCGGTCTGCTGACGGACGCGGACGGCGAGTTCAGTCGCTTGCTCGCGGGTCATTTCACGGCCGACGATTACCCGCCACAGCGCGGGCGCTCCGTTCGCGCTGCCATTCGCGGCGTCCTTTGTAACGACACGGGCGTCGGCGAATTGATCCTCAAGACTGATGCGGAGCGATTCGGCACGGTCGCGGTCGGAGAAGGCTCCGGCTTGAACCACGTACCAGTGGAGGTGCGGGAGGGCGGGCGGCGGCGGAGCCACAGTTAGCGCGGTTGCTTGTGGCGAAATGATTTGGGGTAAAAGCACTGGTTCGGCAGAATCGGATTGCGGCGGCCCGGCAAGAGGCGGGCCGGCGGCAGGGTTGGCCGTTACCGTGACCGGTTCACGCGGCGCAACCTGCGGCGGAGCGATCACCTTCAGGCGCACCTTCGCAGTTCCCGCGCGGAGCATGTCGATATCCCGCGCGGCCGCTTGCGAGAGGTCGAGGATGCGCCCCTTGACGAAAGGGCCGCGATCGTTGATTCGTACGTCCACCTGTTTTCCATTAGAGAGGTTGGTGACCTGGATCCAGGTCTGGAATGGGAGCGAGCGATGCGCGGCGGTGAGTTGCTCCATGTCGTAGACTTCGCCTGAGGCCGCGCGGCGCCCGTGATAGGGGAATCCATACCAGCTCGCGATGCCGGTCTCGGTGGTCCCCAAACGTGCCGGTGCGCTAGGCGCGTTCACTCGCGCGGCGCGATGCGCGCAACCCGCGAGCAACACCGCAACAATGGCGAGGAGTACGAAACCCGCATGAATCGGCCTTCCGAATACGCTCATGATTCTCCAGGCACCTAAAACAATTCTACGCATTTACGTTTTTTTATGGAATGAGGGTCTTACAGACCGGAGGACGCGCGAGCAGCGGCGGTCGAGATGTGCATTTTTTTCTTGACATTCAATTCAATCCACCTTATAAAGGGGACACAAGCGCGTTCTCTTACGAGTGACGCGTACTTTGATGTTAAGGGAGAATCAAACGATGAAATTCGCAACCAAGAAGAAAGCGGCCCCGAAGAAGAAAGCTGCTGCTAAGAAAAAGAAGTAGCTAAACGGGCTCGCAATAGCGAGTT
>Ga0105240_10002789_pt1 | contig 27624 bp, 12 predicted proteins | sample KBSC54metaG_FD_80426 | JGI IMG/M metagenome (GOLD analysis project Ga0105240, IMG submission 80426) | Corn rhizosphere microbial communities from Kellogg Biological Station, Michigan, USA - KBS C5-4 metaG | ecosystem: Host-associated > Plants > Roots > Rhizosphere > Soil | place: Michigan, USA... | reverse complement strand
GGTCCAGCGGTCGGGCCGCGAGGTCCGGGCGGAGATCGTCTCGCCGAGCGGGCCGCAGCAACTGACGCTGCCCTCGCCGACGCTGCTGCCGGTGGCGGCGATCAACTACCTGATCGAGCGGCTGGGCGCGCGCGCTGCCTCCTTCCCCGCTCTCACCTTCGATACCGAGGTGATCAATGACGCCTTCCTGGTCGACGTGACGGAACTGAACGACGGCGACATGCGCGGTCCAGCTCCGTCCGACAGGCCGGTGGCCCTGCCCAAGACCCGGGCCTGGCCGGTCTTCATGACGTTCACTCGGGGGCGCCAGCAGGACCAGAAGCCGCTTTTCACGGTCAGGGCCGTGGTTTTCGCCAATGGCGTCCTCGACCGCCTGACCGTGGATACAGGCCTGGTGCAGATCACGGCCGATCTCCAGGCCCTGGAAATGCACAAACAGCCCGTCTGCCCGCGCTCCTAGAAGCCTTTCCGCCCGTCATCCGCCCGGCCTCCCGCCACGTATCTTGGGAAACAGGGTTGTGGGTGTTGTGTGGCGGCTTCTTTGGTCTGGTTCCGTAACGATCTGCGCTTGGCGGACAATCCCGCGTTGATCGCGGGCCTGGGGTCCGGCCGCCCCGTCGTTCCGGTCTACATTTTCGACGAGGAAACGTCCGGTATCCGCCCGATGGGTGCGGCCGCGCGCTGGTGGCTGCACCAGAGCCTGCAGGCGCTGGATGCCTCCCTGCGGTCGCTGGGCTCGCGCCTGATCCTGCGCCGTGGACCGGCGGAGCGGGTGATCGCAGAGACTTCGGCCGAATATGGCGCCACCGCGGTCTACTGGAATCGAGCCTACGACCAGGCGGCCCGCGAACGCGACGCTCGCCTGAAGCAGAGCCTCAACGATCGGGGTGTCGTCGCCGAGGGGCTGAAGGGCAACCTGCTTTACGAACCCTGGGAAGTTAAGACGGCCACAGGCGGAGCCTTCAAGGTCTTCACCGCCTTCTGGCGTGCGTGCCGGGAGTTGCCGTCACCCGGCGCCACTCTCCCCGCGCCCCGAAGCCTGCCCGCGCCGCCGCGCTGGGCGGCGAGCGACGTGCTGACCAACTGGGACCTGCTGCCGACCGCGCCCGACTGGGCGGGCGGCCTGCGCGCGACCTGGACGCCCGGCGAGGCCGCCGCCCTCCGACGCCTGTCGGACTTCCTCGACACCGCGCTCGCCAACTACCGCCAGGCGCGCGACCTTCCGGCCGTTCCCGCAACATCACGCCTCTCGCCACACCTTGCTTTCGGCGAGATCAGCCCGCGCCAGATCTGGCGCGCCGCCACGACACGCGGCATGTCGGCGGCAACCGAGAAGTTCCTGACCGAGCTGTGCTGGCGCGAGTTCTCGTACAACCTGCTCTTCCACCGCGGTGATCTCGGCCGGCGCAATTTCCGTCCGGAGTTCGATTCCTTCCCCTGGATCGACGAGGAGGGAGCACTCGAGGCGTGGCGGCGCGGCCGCACGGGATATCCGATCGTCGACGCGGGCCTGCGCGAACTGTGGACCACCGGCTGGATGCACAACCGCGTGCGCATGATCGTGGCCTCGTTCCTCACAAAGGACCTGCTGATCGACTGGCGCGCCGGCGAACGCTGGTTCTGGGACACGCTGGTCGATGCCGATCCCGCCAACAATGCCGTGGGATGGCAGTGGGTCGCCGGCAGCGGCGCCGATGCAGCCCCCTATTTCCGCATCTTCAATCCGGTGCTCCAGGGAGAGAAGTTCGATCCGCGCGGCGACTATGTGCGGCGCTGGCTTCCCGAACTCGGCGGCCTGCCTCCCGAACTCGTCCATCGGCCGTGGGAGGCCAGGACGCCGCTGCCGCCGGAGATCTATCCCGAGCGCATCGTCGAGCACACCACTGCGCGCGATCGCGCGCTCGTCGCCTTCCGCTCGCTCAAGAAATCGGCCTGAAGCGTTCCGAGGGTCAGCTGTCATGAAGATTGCCGTCATTGGCGCCGGCGTCGCGGGACTTGGCGCCGCCTGGTCGCTCAGCCGCCATCACGACGTCGTCGTCTACGAGCGCGAATCCCGCTTCGGCGGACACGCCTGTACCGTCGAGGTCGCCGGGCCGGGCGGCGCACAACCGGTCGACATGGGCTTCATCGTCTACAACGAGCGCAACTATCCCAATCTCGTGGCCTTGTTCGACCACCTCGGCGTGCCGACCGAGGAATCCGACATGTCGTTCGCCGTCAGCCTCGACAGCGGCCGCTACGAATACGCCAGCTCATATGCCGGCTATCTGGTCCAACGCCGCAACGCGGTGCGGCCGTCGTTCCTGCGCATGACGCGCGACATCCTGAGGTTCAATCGCCTGGCGCCGCAGCTCCTGAGCGCGGCGGAGGACCTGAATTTCACCATCGGCGACTTCATCGCCCGCGCCCGCCTCAGCAACGCCTTCCGCGACAACTACCTGGTGCCGATGGCCTCCTGCATCTGGTCGACGCCGCTCGGCCGCATGCTCGACTATCCCGCCCAGACCTTCGCCCGCTTCTTCCACAATCATGGCCTACTGACCGCGGGCACCCAGTTGCGCTGGCGGACCGTGAGCGGCGGCAGCCGCTCCTATGTCGAGCGCATCACCGGCCCCCTGCGCGCCCGCGCCCGCACGGCCACACCGGCCACCGCAATCCGTCGCGACGCGGCCGGCGTCGAGGTACGCGACAGGTCGGGCCAGTGGGATCGCTTCGACCAGGTCATCCTGGCCTGCCACGCCGACCAGGCGTTGGCGCTGCTGGACGACGCGAGCGCACGGGAACGCTCGTTGCTGGGCAGCTTTGCCTACTCGTCGAACGAGGTATGGCTGCATCGCGACGCCGGGCTGATGCCGCGCCGGCGCCGCGCATGGTCGAGCTGGAATTATGTTGCGGACCAGCGCCCCTCCGGCTCGACTGTCAGCGTTATCTATTGGATGAATCGCCTGCAGAATCTCGCCAGCGACAGTTCGCTCTTCGTCTCGGTCAATCCCGGCCGCGAGCCTGCCGGTGCGCTGCAGCAGGCCACCTTCGAGCATCCGATGTACGATTCGGCCGCCATCCGCGCCCAGCGCGACCTGCACGAGATCCAGGGCGTGCGGCGCACCTTCTTCTGCGGCAGCTACTGCGGCTACGGTTTCCATGAGGACGCGTTGTCGGCCGGGCTCGACGTGGCCGAGCAGCTCGGCGCGGCACGGCCTTGGCGTCGCCCGGCGGAGCACCGGCGCATCGGCGATCCGCCGCGGGTCGTGGCTCACCGACCCGCCGTCGGCCTGCCTCTGCCGGCCGCCGCGCGGCTGGCGATGGACACTCCATGAGCGACAGGCTCCATTCGATCGTCGACGCGGTGGTGGTCCACCGCCGCTCGCGCCCGCGCATCAACGCCTTCCGCCATCGCATCGCCTATCTCTGCCTCGACATCGGCGCGCTGGATTGTGCCGCTGGCCGTTGGCTGAAGCTCGACCGCCCGGGCCTGGTGTCGTTCCGACGTGCCGATCACGGCGGTCGCGACGGCGGCGATCTCCGGACCTGGCTGCGCGCCATCCTCGCCGCACAGGGCCTCGACGAGACATGCGACGGCGAAATCGTCCTGATGACCATGCCGCGGCTCCTCAGCTACGTCTTCAACCCGGTGAGTTTCTGGTTCTGCCGCGACCGCAACGGCATGCTGCGTGCGGTGCTCTGCGAGGTCAACAATACCTTCGGCGAGACCCACTGCTACCTCGTCCACCACGACGACCGTCGCCCGCTCGCCCCCGACGCATGGCTCGACGGCCGCAAGGTGTTCCATGTCTCGCCGTTCCTGCCGGTGGAGGGCAGCTACCGTTTCCGCTTCCGGCTGGACGACGACCGCGTCCATGTCGATGTGAACTACCATGACGCCGGCGGATTGATGCTGGCCACGTCCGTTGGGGGCCGTCGGGAGCCGCTCGCCGACCGTACGGTACTGCGCCGTTTCCTCGGAAATCCCACAATGACCCTGGGCGTGGTCGCCCGAATTCATTGGCAGGCCTTGAAACTATGGCGAAAGCGGGCAAGATTTTACCCTAAACCCGCTCCGCCACCGGAGTTCGTGACCCGCTGAACGAATGACCATCGCTTCGCATTTCGTCCTGAAGGCTCTTACCCGCCTCACGTCCGGCCGGTTGACCCTGCGGCTGCCGGACGGGACGACCCAGGTATTCGGCGCTCCGAATGCCGGTCCGTCGGCCGAGATCGACGTGAGGGATTGGCGCTTCTTCCGAAGGGTGCTGCTCGACGGCGATATCGGTTTCGCCGAAGCTTACATGGATGGCTATTGCGATTCGCCCGACCTGCCCCGGCTGATCGCCCTACTCGCCACCAACGACAAGGCCCTTGGCCGCGTCGTACATTCCAACTTCCTGCACAACATCGCGCTCAAGCTGCTGCATTGGCGCCGGGGCAATTCGCGCGCCGGCTCGCAGCGCAACATCCACGCCCACTACGATCTCGGGAACAGCTTCTATCGTCTGTGGCTCGATCCGACGATGACCTATTCCTCGGCGCTCTTCGACGGTCAGAAGGGCAAGCCCCTCGAGGCGGCACAGGCCGACAAGTACGACCGCATCCTCACCCAGCTCGGCGCCAAGCAAGGCGACACCATCCTCGAAATCGGCTGCGGCTGGGGCGGCTTCGCCGAGACCGCGGCGCGCCGCGGCATGCGGGTCACCGCCGTCACGATCTCGAAGGAGCAGCTCGAATTCGCCCGCGAACGCCTCCAGAAAGCCGGGCTGGCCGACCGGGTCGACTTGCAGTTCCGCGACTACCGTGACATTGAGGGCAGCTACGACCATGTCGTGTCGATCGAGATGATCGAGGCCGTCGGCGAGCGTTACTGGCCGGAGTATTTCGCGACGCTGAAGCGGCATGTTTCACCGGGTGGATCGGCGATCGTGCAGGCGATCGTGATCGCCGACGAGCTCTTCGAGAACTACCGCAGCCGTCCGGACTTCATCCAAACCTACATTTTCCCCGGCGGCATGCTGCTTTCGCCCCAGCTCATCGCCGAACAATGCCGGCGGACGGGCCTCAAGATCGCCGAATTGTATAGTTTCGGCCTGGACTATGCGCATACTCTCGAAACTTGGCTCGGACGGTTCGACAGCGTTGCGGACCAGGTTGCCACCCTGGGCTTCGACGAGCGATTCCGCCGGATGTGGCGGTATTATCTGGCCTATTGTGCCGCAGGCTTCTCGACCCGGCGCACCGACGTTTTGCAGGCGCACTTCAAGAATATTTAGCTATAACTGCCGGCAACGATAAACGCCGCCCGCCAAGGTACGGCAACAGGAAGGCTCTACAGAGTGCTTGCAGGTCAGACCGGTAACGGCTCCGCCGCGCCCGTCAAAATTCCACTGCGCCGCCTGGTCGCCTACTCGACCCTGCAGTTGCCCCTGGCGATGACGGCGCTGCCCGTGGTGCTGAACGTCAGCAAATTCTACGGCGAGACGGTGCAGCTCTCGCTCTATTTCATGGGTCTGATCTTCATCTTCGCCAGGGTCGTCGACGCCGTGCAGGACCCGCTGATCGGCATGATCAGCGACCACTTCACCCGCCGCGGGCCACGCGGGCGCCTCACCTTCGTCGCGATGATGCTGCCAGTGCTGTGCGCTGGCTTCTACATGCTGTTCGTGCCGCCTGCCTTCGTCTTCGGCCACCAGGGCTATATCGCCACCTGGCTGATGGGGGCGCTGCTGCTGGTCCATATCGGTTACTCCGGCGTATCGATCAGCTACCACAGCCACGGCGCTGAGCTGTCGGACGACTACAACGAACGCACGCGCGTCACCGTGGCGCGCGAGGTCTTCGGCCTGCTGGGCATGACCTTCGCAGTGGTGACGCCGATCACGCTCACCAGCTATTTCGGCCAGACCGGCGGCTACGCCATCCTCGGTCTCGTCTTCATCCCGATCATCCTGGTGTTCTCGGCACCGACCCTGCTGTGGGCGGGCCCTTCGGTGCACCCGCCGGTCATCCACGCCGAGCGTAATGTCTTCATCACCTTCTTCGCGCCGCTGAAGAATCGCCTGTTCCGGCGCCTTATGCTGCTGTTCATCGTCAATGGCAGCGCACTTGGCGTCGCGGTCACGGTCATGCTGTTCTATGTCGAGCACGTCCTGATGGAGACAGAGAGGCAGGCGGGCATCATCCTGCTCGTCTACTTCATCTCCGGCGCGCTCAGCGTGCCGCTGTGGCTGATGCTGTCCAAGCACATGAGCAAGACCTCGGCCTGGTTCGTCGGCATCCTGCTGACGGCGGTCGCCATGTCGTGCGCGATGTTCATCGGACCCGGCGACTTCAAGCTGTTCGTGGCGATCTCGATCGTCACCGGCATCGGCCTCGGCGCCGACTACGGCCTGCCGCCCTCCATCCTGGCCGACGTGATCAACGCCCAGGAGGGCGGCGACAGCAAGGGCAAGACCGGCAGCTACTTCGGCTTGTGGGCGCTGGCCACCAAACTGGCGACGGCGATCGGCGCGGCGGGCTCGCTGCCCGTGGCGGCCTTCCTCGGCTTCAATCCGAGGAAACTCGAGTACGGAACGACCGCGCTGATCGTGGTCTACATCGTGCTGCCGGTGCTGGTTAAGATCTGCGCCGGGTTGATCATCTGGTTCGTGCGCATCGAACCTGATCGCGGCTCCGTCCGTCAGGAATTTCAGCGCCGCCGGTCTGCCGCGGCCTGAAGCGCGGCGGCGTCAATCTCCGTCCATGCCTGCTCGGCCGGCTCGCCGGAAGCGGCCCGCGCTCCCACCGCGGCGACGAAATCGCCATCGAGGACGCGCTGCTCGAAGTGCCAGTCGCCGTGCGCCGCCGTACCTGCCGTCGCGAAATGCAGCCGGGGCGGCGTGGTCTCGAACCAGAATGACGCCAGGTCGCGCGACAGGCCCTCACCAGTCGCCTTGATGAATGCCTCCTTGAGCGTCCACAGCCGCATGAAGCCGCGCGGACGCTCGACGGCGGGGAGGCCGGCCAGCCAGGCCACCTCCTCAGGGCGGAAGTAGCGGTCCGCCACGCCGAGATCGACCGTGCGGTCGAACGGCTCGATGTCGAAGCCGACGTCGGCGTCGGCACGCGCCAGCACCGCCACACCCACGATGCCTTCGGCATGGGAGAGATTGAAGGACACCGCCGCCGGCGCGCCGCCAAGCCAGGCCGCGGGCTTGCCGTGAGGCCCGGCTGTCCACCGCCAGGCTGCGGGGGCGACGGAGGCCGCCACTCCCAGGGCCACACGGGTCAGCACATGGGCGGCGATGTACTGGAGGCGATGGCGGGCAAACACGAAGCGCCGGGCCGCGGTCGTCTCCGTCTCGTCCAACAGGTCCGTCCAGCACCCGGTGTCGTCCTCGGTCAGCGCGCCAACGCGCATCGTCCAGACCTCCAGACGGGCGCGCGGCATCAGTCGGTGCCGGCGATCGACCGCCTTGTGGCCCGGAAAAACCGGATCAGGAAGATGGCGAATATGACCAGCGCCGCCCACTGGACCGGATGAAGATCCGGGACCGCGCCGGCAATGTCCTCGATGTGCAGCAGCTTGGCCAACGGCCACGAGCCGCCAACGTCGAGCCGATCCCTGCCTTCGTCGATGTAGGCGGAGAAGGCGATCGCGACCAGCATGATCCAGCCGGCGCGGACCGCCCAGCCGGCGATGACCATGCGAACATGGGTGACGCGGTCCATCACGCCGTGCAGACGCAGGGCCTGCTCGCGCAGGCCCGAGCCCAGCAGGAGCCTGGCATCGCCGGCGACGGAGGACAATTCCATCATGAAGTTCTGCAGCCTCTCGCGACGCCCCCGGACCGTCGCGCCGCGCCGGGCACGGTCGCGGAAATAGGCCTGGCAGAGCTTGAGGAAGTCGGCCTTGGGCCACAGCGTCTGTAGCGAGGCATCGAGCGTGCTGAGCGTGCGGCCGACGCGCATGATGCCCCACGCCAGCGGCACTTGGTGCGCGGCCATTACCTTGGCGATCCTCTCCGACATCGCTGCAATCGAACGGTCGGTATAGGACGCGCCGCTGAACTGGCCGGTCATTTCCCATTGGCGCATCGCAACGGTCATGTCGCGGCGCAGGGCCGTGGTGTTGGCGCTCGATGCCAGAGGCGACATCATCAGCATGATGTCGGCGGCGCGCTCGTAATCCCTCATGGCGATGGCAGCGAGACTGTCGCGGTACAGCATCCAGAGTCGGCGATCGAGTCGGCCGACGCTGCCGAAATCGATCAGCGCCAGCCCGTTGTCGGCCAGCATGATGAGATTGCCGGGATGCAGGTCGCCATGGAACTGGTTATCCTCGAGGATCTGGCGCAGCACGCTGACGGCGAGGTCCCGCGCCAGGGTCTTGACGTCGATGCCGTTGCGCAGCTCCCACAGGTTGGCGACGTCCGGTTCTTCCCGCCGCGCCCGGATGTAGTGCGACATCAGCACGCCCGGCACTTCCTCGATCACCAGGACGCGCTTGCTCGACAGGCCGGAGATTACCCTTGGCACGTAGATCGAGTGCTGGCGCAGGCTCTTGCGCATATTGCGCAGGTTGACGGCCTCGCGCTCGTAGTTGGTTTCTTCGGTCAGCACCCCTCGCAGCTCGCGCGCGGCATCGGCCAGCCTCAACCGCTTCCAGATGCCCAGCGTACGTGAGATCACGACGATGCGTTGCAACAGGCGCAAGTCGCGCTCGAAGCTCGCCGCCACGTCGGGCCGCATGATCTTGACCACGACTGCCCGGTTGTTCTTCAACAGGGTCGCGCGATGGACCTGGGCGACCGAGGCCGCGGCGAAGGGGTGATCCTCGAAATACGAGAAGGCGGCACTGATCGGCTTGCCGAGCTCCTCCTCCAGCACCTTCCGCGAGACCTCGATTGGAAAGCCGCGGACCTCGAACTGGAGCTTGGAGAGTTCGCGGCACATCTCGACCGACAGAATGTCGGTGCGCAGCGACAGCAGCTGGCCGAGCTTGATCCACATGCCGCTCAGCCGCTCGAACAACTCGCGCAAGAGGACTGCCTTCTCCTCCTCGCTCGAGCGCCGCCGGATGATCGACCGCCACAGGCCTTTCAGCATGTATCTGCCGAACTGGCCGACCGTCCACATCATCCGCCCCTGGGACGCTGGCGGCAGCGGATTGAGGATGATCGGCTCGCGATTGGTGTCGCTGGCGATCTCAAGCGGCGTCGGAATCTCGTTATCGAGATCCGGCGGCCATTCGCGCGTGGGATTGCGGATGTGCAGAGGGGCCGTGCCGAGATGCAGCTTGGCGTCCGCGATACGGGACCGCGACCGCCCCGGGATGTGAACCCGGAGGCCCGTCGTTGTGGTCACGTAGGTAATGGTGCTCTCCCGATCCTAAACCGGCACCGAACCGCGCCGGCCTTCTGAAGAAGCGCGTTATCTAATCGTCGTCGTCATCATCATCATCGTCATCTTCGTCTTCGTCATCGCGGTCGAAGAAACCACCGATGCTCGGCTCCTGCCGGACGACGATCACGACGGTCTGGGCATTTTCGGACAGTACGCCGTTGCCCTGCAGGGCGGCGACCGCATCCTCGACCTTCTCCATCAGGCGGCCTTCGCCGCGACGCAGACGGCGGACGCGTCGGCGAGAATGTTCGCCGAGGTCGATCACGCAGACGATGCCCTTTTCGTCGTCGGCACCGGTGCTGGCGGATCCCTTCTTGGTCTCTGTCGTGACACTCATGATGATCTCCCGGGACTGGATTGGAGGGGGCCGGATCAACGGCGACGAATGACCTTGGCGAAGTTCTTGCCGAGATCCTTGGCCCAGCCGTTGCGCCGACGCCGGCGCGAGCGGTCGTGGAGCACGAGGTAGCGGCCGAGCGCGCGATACTCCGAGCGCACCAGCTTGCGCAGCCGTTTCTCGAGCGGGCGCATACGGCGGCTATCGCGCTTGACGGAGCCGAGCTCCAGCTCGAGCACGCCGCGGACGACCTGGCGATCTTTGTCGATCAGGGTGAACTTGAGATCCTCGCTGCTGGATCTCATGCGAATCGTCGGAACGACATGCTTGAGGCGATGCGCCGAGGCGCCGACGAGGGTGACGTTTTTCACACCAGGAACCATTCTGACCCGCATCGGCATACCTTCCTTGGTTTTCGCCGTCGAAGCATACGGCCGTTTTTGGCCTTTGGGAAGGCGGGATCAATCCCACACAAGGTCTCTGCCCGGTATACCGGCAACATCACCATCATATGCGCCGGTGCATGGCACGCGGCCGACGGCACCGCGATCCGGTTGACACAACTGAGCAGATTGGACACGACAGGTGCTGAGTAAAGAGTGGAGGTTTTGTGCTGGCTCCGTGGCTTGTCTGCCCCATAAGGCGCCCGGAGGCGACCATGCGCCTGATCTGCCTGCCGCACGCAGGCGGCGGCGCCTCGTCGTTCCACCACCTCGCCGCCCTGCTGCCGAGCGACATCGAGATGCTGGCCGTGCAACTCCCGGGGCGCGAGTCCCGCCTCAGCGAGGCGCCTTTCCGGCGCATGGCCGCATTGATCGATGCATTGTCAAAAGGCATAAATGGATGGCTGGAGAAACCCTACTCTCTGTTTGGCCACAGCATGGGTGCCCTGATCGCCTTTGAACTCGGCCGTGAAATTCGTCGGCGCGGACTGCCGCTGCCACACACCACGATTGTGTCAGGCAGGCGCTCGCCCACCGTGCCCGATACGGAACGCCCCCTGCATTTGCTGCCAGACGACGCCTTCGTCGACGCGCTGGTTGAACGCTACGACGCGATCCCCAAGGTGATCCGCGACGAGCCCGAGCTGATGGCGCTGTTCATGCCGGTCCTGAAAGCCGACTTCGAGATTTTCGAGAGCCACCATCACGTCGACGAGCCGCCGCTCGCCTCCGCGCTGGGCATCTACGGCGGTCGCGCCGATCCGCAAACCCGGCAGATGGACGGCTGGGCCAACCTGTATGCAGGCGCGGCCCGCACCCGCCTGTTCGACGGCGGTCACTTCTATCTTGCCGATCAGCGCCGCGCTCTCGCCGACGCGCTGGCCGAGGACGTGCTGGCTGCCGTCCCGGCGCAATAGGCCATTGCCATGTCCGCCCCGTCAGCACCCGACGCCGGTAAAACATCTGCGTGGCTGCGCGAACTGCTGGCGGAAAGACTCGGCATCGCGAGCGACGCCATCGAGCCCGATGCACGTCTTCACCGCTATGGGCTGACCTCCCTCACCGCCGCGTCGATCGTCGTCGCGATCGCCGAGCGCACGGGCAGGCTCCTCGCGCCGACGCTGATCTGGGACTATCCGACGCTCAACCGCCTCGAGGGTTTCCTCGACGGCCGGCCCGACGCCGGGGCGCGGCCTGAGATGGTACCGTTGGCAGCCGATGAGCCGATTGCCATCGTCGGCATGGCCTGCCGCCTGCCCGGCGCCGAGTCGCTCGACGCATTTTGGCAGATGCTGGGCGCGGAGACCGACGCCATCCGCGAAGTCCCGGCCGCGCGCTGGCCGATCGACCGGCTCTACGATCCCGATCCGCTGGCGCCGGGCCGCATGGCCACTCGCTGGGGTGGTTTCCTCGAGCGCGTCGATGAATTCGACGCCGCCTTCTTCGGCATGTCGCCACGCGAGGCGACCCAGGCCGATCCGCAGCAGCGGCTGGCGCTCGAGCTTGCCTGGGAATCGCTGGAAGACGCCGCGATCCGCCCGAGCCGCCTGCTTGGCAGCCGCACCGGCGTCTTCCTCGGCGCCATGTGGAGCGACTACGCGCGACTGCTGACCGACCGCGACGGCATCGCCCAGCATACCGCGACCGGCCAGGACATCAGCATCATCAGCGCACGCATCGCCTACACGCTCGGCCTCGAAGGGCCCGCGCTCACCATCGACACGGCGTGCTCGTCGGCACTGGTCGCCGTCCACCAGGCCTGCCAGAGCCTGCGCACCGGCGAGACGACAATGGCGCTGGCCGGCGGCGTGCACCTGCTGCTGGCGCCCGAGAGCAGCATCGCCATGACCAAGTTCGGCGCCATGGCGCCGGACGGCCGCTGCAAGGCCTTCGACTCGCGCGCCAACGGCTACGTCCGCGGCGAGGGCGGCGGCATCGTCGTCTTGAAGCCGCTCAGCGCCGCGCGCGCCGACGGCGATCGCGTCTACGCCGTGATCCGCGGCAGCGCGATGAACAACGACGGGCCCAGCAACGGCCTGACTGCGCCCAATCCCGCAGCACAGCGCGGCATGCTGCGCGATGCACTTGCGGCGGCGCGCGTTCATCCACACGAGGTCGACTATGTCGAGGCCCACGGCACCGGCACCGCTCTCGGCGATCCGATCGAGGCCAACGCGCTGGCCGCCGTCCTGTGCGCCGACCGGCCCGAGGACCGCCCGCTGCGCATCGGTTCGGTCAAGACCAACATCGGCCACCTCGAGGCGGCGGCGGGCGCGGCGGGGTTGATCAAGCTGGCGCTTGCGCTGCGGCATCGCTGGATTCCAGCCAGCCTTCACTTTCGCGCACCCAATCCCGGGATCGACTTCGCCGCCGCGCGCCTCGAGCTGCAGGCGAAGGGCTCGGCTTGGCCGACGCCGGCAGAGCTGCCAATTGCCGGCGTCAGCTCCTTCGGCTTCGGCGGAACGAACTGCCATGTGCTGCTGCAGGCTGTCCCGGCGCAGTCCGTGGCGTCGATGGCAGGATCGGCACGGCCGGTCTTCGTGTTCGCCGGCAACGGCGGCAACTGGTCGGGCATGGCGCAGGGCCTGATGCAGGAACCGGTCTTCGCCGCCGCCTTGCAGGACTGCGACCGTACGCTTTCGGCACTGGGTTATCCCGCCTCGGTGCTCGCCGTGCTGCAGTCCGCGCAGGTGGGCGACGTGGCGCTGGGTCAACCCGCGCTCTGCGCTTTCCAATTGGCACTCGTCGATCTGCTGAAATCGTGGGGCGTGATGCCGGCGGCGGTCATCGGCCATAGCGTCGGCGAAGCAGCCGCCGCCGTCGCGTCTGGCGCATTGTCCCGTGGGGAAGGACTGCGGCTGGTCGTCGAGCGCAGCCGCCTGCAGGCGGAGGTGTCGGGCAAGGGCGGAATGGCCCTGGCCGGCGCGCCCGCCGAGGCACTGCGCCGCCACTTGCCCGCCGGCGTCGTGATCGCGGGCGAAAACGGCCCGCGTGCGACGCTGCTCGCCGGCACGAAGGACGCCATCAATGCCGCCTGCGCCGCTCTCGATCGCGCCGGCATCGTCAGTCAACCGATCGACGTGCCGGTCGCCTATCACAGTCCGCAGATGGATGCGCTGCAGCCCACACTGCGCGAACGGCTGTCCGCACTGGCGCCCGTGCGGTCGACGACGCCGATGGTCTCGACCGTTACCGGTACGTGGATCGAGGGCGCCACGCTCGACGCCGCCTATTGGGCCCGCAACCTGCGCGAACCCGTATGCTTCCGCCAAGGCGTCGCTGCCCTGATCGACGGCGGCCACCGCACGTTCCTCGAGCTGGCGCCCCATCCGTTGTTGGCGCCACAGCTCCGCCAGATGGCCGCCGGAGCCACCGTCGTCTCGCCGGTCCGACGCGACGCCGCGACGGCAACTGCCGCACGCGCCGCGCTGGCACCGCTGCTGCACGCCGCGCCGGCGACCGAAACCGCGCCGAGCCTCCTCGTCCTGTCGGCGCGGTCGCCCTCTGCACTCGAAGCACTCGCCAGGCGCTGGGCCGAGCGCCTGCCGTCGGACTGGACCGCGCTCTGTCACACCGCTCTGATCGGCCGTGAGCGCTTCGAGCATCGCCTGGCCTTGCATGCACCCGACGGCGAAGCCGCCAGGCGCCGCCTATTGGCCGGCGACTATCTGCGCGGCAGGGCCGCGAGGAACGCCGCCATCGTCGCCCAGCGTGCCGACGGAGAAGCCACCGAGGCCTGGCTCGATCGCTGCGCCATCGCCTTCGTCGCCGGCGCCGACATCGATGCGACGGATTTCGATCTGCCGCAGGTCGTCAGCGCGCCGACCTATCCCTTCGAGCGCGAGCGGCATTGGCTGGGCGGCGCCGACACCGGTCTGTCGTACGACCTCGCCTGGGAGTCGAGCGAGCTTGCCCGAGCGTCTTTTGACTTGTCCTGGCCCGATACGACCATCGTCGGCGATGCCGTCGACCCGGGTCTCGACGTCGAAGCCGTCACCTTCGCCCGCGCCGCACTGGCGACCGTGCCGGTCGGCGACGTGGATCCGCGCCACCGCGCGCTGGTCGAGCGACTCGCGACCTGGCAACCACTCTCCGGTCCGTCGGCCGTGCCCGGCCCGGCGCGCGATCTCCTGCGGCGCGTCGGCGAGGCGTTGCCGGCGGTGCTGAAGGGTGAAATCGATCCGATCGAGATCCTGTTCCCGGGTGGCGATATCGCGCGAACCGCACCGGTCTATGCAGCCGCCCCGTTCGCCGCCGCGCAGAAGGCGCTGGCCGAGATCATCGGCAAGGTGGCAGGCGACCGCGGTTTGCATCTGCTCGAGCTGGGTGCCGGCACCGGCGCCCTTACGGCACAGCTCCTGCCTGCACTTCCTGCCGGCAGCACACTCGTGTGCAGCGATGTGTCGATGGCGTTCCTTGCGACCCTGCGCCAGCGCTTCGCGGACTCGACGGCGTTGCGGACGGCCGAGTTCGATCTCGATCGCCCTGCCGGACAACAAGGCCCATTCGACGCCATTGTCGCGGCCAACGTCGTGCATGCTGCAAGCCTGCTCGGCACGGTGCTCGTCGAATTGCGCAAGCGACTTGCGCCCGGCGGCGTGCTTGGCCTGGTCGAACTCGTGCGCGCACCACGCTGGATCGATCTCGTCTTCGGCATCACCGACGGCTGGTGGCGCTTCCGCGGCGATCCCACGCGCGCGCAACACGCGTTGCTCGATATCGCAGCGTGGCGCAAAGCCCTCGCCGCGGCCGGCTTCGTCGACATCGACATCCGTACCGACGGCGATGCACATGCGGTGGTGCTGGCGCGCGCACCCGCCACGGAATGCCTGTGGCGCGCAGACGACCGGCCGGCAGCGGCGCTTGTCGACGATCTCGCGGCTTTGGTCGCGGATCCCGCAACCGCATCCACGCCGCTGGCGATCGTGCACGGCACGTCCGTTGCCCATGCCGCGGTCGCCGGTGCGACCCGCGCCCTGTCGCTCGACCACCCCCACCGCATCGCGCGATCGATCGAACTTGCCGATTCGCACGAGGACTCGCTGGCCACGCTTCGCCGGCTCCTCGATGCAAATATCCTGGGGCTTGCAGCCGGCGAAGAGCAGTTCCGAGTGCAAGAAGGAGCACTTCAGGTCGCGCGGCTGGTTCGCACGATGTCTGCAGGGATCGAGCCCGCGATCTCGCCACACCTTATATATGTCATCGCCGGAGGCTTCGGCCGGCTTGGCCGGCTCTTCGCGCGCTTTCTCGTCGACCGCGGCGCGCGGCACATTCTCCTTGTCGGGCGATCGACGCTGTCGGCAGAGCAGCTCTCCGCTCTGCGGCACAACGATGTGGTGCCACGCAGTCTCGCCCTCGACCTCGCGGCACCTGGCGCCGCGGACGCATTGCGAGCGGCACTCGACCGGCCATTGGGCGGGCTGATCCACGCTGCAGGCCGCGCCGACGGTCCCACGGCCGCCGTGCTCGCCGCCAAGCTCGACATCGCCATCACGCTCGAACGCGCGGCCGACGGCCAGAGCCCCGCTTTCCTTCTGCTGTTCTCGTCCGCCGCCGGCGTCTGGGGCGCGAGCGGCCATGTGGCCTATGCCGCCGCCAACCGCGCGCTCGACCGCTGGGCCGAGGACGCCCGTCGGCGCGGCGTTCCCGCGACATCCATCGCCTTCGGTCGCTTCGAGGAACCCGGTCTGCTTTCTGCCGCCGAAGACACGGCGCTCGACAGGTCCGGTCTGCTTGCCATGCGCCCCGATGAAGCGTTCGCCGCCGCGCTCGCGGCCGTGGGCGCGAAAGTCGCCAACCGCGTCGTGGCGTCCGTCGATTGGCCGCGGTTCCGCGCGACCTTCGAAGCGCGGCGCCAGCGCCGCCTCTTCGATCGCGTGGCACCCAGCCAGCCAGCAATCGCCGCCGCGGCTCTTCCACGCGGCAAGGCAGCACCGGTCCGCCTCGACCGCACCGGTCTCGCGGCTTTGGTCGCCGAGCTGCTGGGGCATGCCGATCCGGCGCGAATCGATCCCGACAAGGGCCTGTTCGAGCAGGGTATGGACTCGCTGCTGGCCGTCAGCTTCCGCCGCCAGCTCGAGGACGCTGCCGGCGTGCCCGTGCCGGCCGCCATCATGTTCGCGCACCCCACGCTCAATCTGCTGGCCGATTGGCTGGCCGGCGTGGCCCGTGTGGTCCCTGCCGCCACGGCCCCATCGACGGCCTCGGCCGAGCCGATCGCCATCGTCGGCATGGGCTGCCGCTTCGCCGGCGGTGCCGACACGCCTGCCGCCTATCTCGCCCGATTGATGACCGGTCTCGACGCCATCGATGTCGTTCCCGGGACGCGGCCGACCGCCGCCTTGTGGCGCGCAAGTCCCGCTGCCGTCCAGCGCGCGGGCTTCCTCGACGGCGTCGAGCGTTTTGCTGCCGCCTTCTTCGGCATCAGTCCACGCGAGGCCGTCCAGCTCGATCCGCAGCAACGCCTGTTGCTCGAAGTCGCCTGGCATGCGCTGGAGAACGCACGCATCGCGCCCGCGAGCCTGGAAGGTACGCGGGCCGGCGTCTTCGTCGGCGCCACCGGCAGCGATTACGCAGGGCTTGCCCGCGCACGCGGCGGCGCGACGCTCGACGCTCACAGCCTCACCGGCCAGCCGAGCAATACGCTGGCCGGGCGCCTGGCCTATCAGTTCGGCGCGCACGGTCCGGCACTGACGGTCGATACCGCCTGTTCTTCGTCGCTTGTCGCACTCCATCTTGCCGTACGCGCGTTGCGCAATGGCGAAGCCGACCTGGCGCTCGCGGGTGGCGTCAACCTGCTGCTGACGCCCGACATCTCGCTCATGCTGAACGCGGCCGGGCTGCTGGCGGCTGACGGCCGCTGCAAGGTCTTCGACGAGCAGGCCAACGGATACGTCCGCGGCGAGGGCTGCGGCGTCGTCGTGCTGAAGCGCCTGAGCGAGGCCCTGCGCGATGGCGATCGCATCCTGTCGACGATCCGCGGCAGCGCCCTGAACCATGACGGCCGCAGCAGCAGCTTCACTGCCCCCAACGGCGCGGCGCAGGCCGCCGTCATTCGCGATGCACTGGCCGATGCGGGCCTGACAGCCGACGCCATCGACTGCATCGAAGCGCACGGCACCGGCACCGGGCTCGGCGATCCGATCGAACTCGACGCGCTCACCGAAGTCTTCGCCGGCCGCACGCGCCGCCTGCCCGTCGGCTCGGTGAAGGCCGCGATCGGCCACACCGAGGCCGCCGCCGGCATCGCCGCCGTGATCAAGATGGTGCTCTGTCTGCGCGCCGGCGCCCTGCCGCCGCAGCCGCACTTCACGCGCCGCAATCCGCACGCCCGCACCGACAGCGTCGTCGACGTGGCAATTGGTGGACCGTTGCCGGCCTCCGCGCGCTACGCCGGCGTCAGTGCCTTCGGCGCCAGCGGTACGAACGCCCATATCGTGCTCGATCGCGGCGAGCCATCGCCGGCCGACGAGAACGAGCCGCCGCTGACACTATTCGATCGCCAAGCCTTCTGGTTGCCCGACGGAGCCAGCACCGCCAGCCTGCGCCACGCAACGCTCGGCGAACCGCACCGCTCGGCGCGCTCCGGTGAGACCGTTTGGCAAAGCCGGTTCGGCCCTGACGCACCATGGCTCGGTGACCATGTCGTCGAACAGTCGGTTATCATGCCCGCCGCCGGATTCCTCGACATGGCGCGACGGGCCGGCATCGCCGCCCTTACCGATGTCGAGTTCCGCGCCGCGTTGGACGTGCCGTCCGAGGGCATCGACGTGCAGCTCGTGCGGGACCGCCAGGGCGTGCTCACGCTCTATGCGGCGCGCGGCGAGGGTTGGATCGAGATCGCGACCGCGCGCATCGGCGATGCTACGACCGGCCGCGTCACCGCCATCGAGCCGGTACGGAACGCCCCGCGGGTCCCCGGCGCCGAGATCGAGCACGAACTCGTCCGGCGTGGCTTTGGCTTCGGACCGTCGTACCGTCTGGTCGAAACCCTGTCGCGCACCGCGACCGTTGCCGTCGCGACGCTGCTTGCTGCGTCCGAAGAACTCGATCCACCGACGATCGACGCGGCTCTGCAGACATTGACCTGCTTGTTACCACCCGACGATGTGCCGCTACTGCCGGCGCGGATCGGGCGCGTTGTCTTTGGCCCCTTCGTGTCGCCAGCATCGACCGCGCGTGCGCGCCTCGTGGCGTCGGCCGAGGGGCGTGCCTCGGGTCATGCGATACTCGAGACCGCCGCCGGCGAACATATCCTGTCGTTGCATGATGTCGAGCTGCGGGCTCAGCCGGCCGAGCCGGGAGCATGGTTCCACGATCTCCTCTGGCGGCCCGCGGCCACGCCCACCGAGGAATATGCCGGCCACTGGCATGCCATCGGCCCCGGCGCGGCGGCCGTCGGTACAGCCACATACGACGAGACCGGCGCTGCGCCGATCCCCGCCTGCGATGGAATCGTCGATCTCCGGCCGCTGACGCAGCAGGACCCGACTGCCTGCATCGGCACCGTCACGACCCTTGTGCGCGAGGCCGCGACCCACCTTCCCCGACCGCAGCTCGTTCTCGTGAGCCGCGGCGCCAGTGCGGCCCCGCCCGTGCTCGCACGCACTCCATCCGCCGCCTCGGTCTTGATGGGGCTGCAACCCATAGTCGACGCCGAGCATCCCGATCTGCGCTGCCGCTGGATCGATCTCGATCCGGATGACACCGCCCTACCGAAGCGTCTGGCTGGCCCTGCCGGCCGCTATGCGATTCGCCAGGGCCGCCTGCTCACGCCCGAGCTCGTCAAGGCACCGTCGATTCCCAGGGGTCCGGTTCGGCTTGCCCCGGGCCCGGAGCGAAGCTTCTCCGATCTGCAGTTCCTGCCGCTCGCCCCCGAAGTGCCGGCCGCGGGCGAGGTGCGGATCGCGGTCGCCGCCGCCGGTCTCAACTTCAAGGATGTGCTGGCGATCCTGGGACGGATGGACGGCACCGACACGGCACTCGGCCTCGAATGCGCGGGCACGATCGTGGCGGTCGGCGCCGGCGTGCGCGACCTCGCTGTCGGCGACGCCGTCCTGGCGTTCGGTCCCGGCGCGCTCGCGAGCGCCGTCACCCTGCCGGCGAACCGGGTCATGCGCCGGCCCGAACGTATGGATGTCGACGTCGCGGCAAGCCTGCCGGTCGCCTGCCTCACGGCCTGGCACGGACTTCACGATATTGCCGCGATCAAGCCCGGAATGCGCGTGCTGGTGCATGCGGGCGCCGGCGGCGTCGGCAGCATGGCAACCGCCATCGCGCGCCTCGCCGGTGCACGCGTCTTCGCCACGGCCAGCAGCGGCAAGGAACAGGCGGCTCTCCTGGCTGGCGCCGACGCGGTGGGCGATTCGCGTTCGCCGGCCTTCGCCGACACGGCGCGCCGCTGGGCCGGCGCGGACGGCTTCGACATCGTGCTGAACGCCCTTGGCCCCGAGATCGCGGTGGCGTCCGCGGCACTGCTGAAGCCGGACGGTATCTTCCTCGAGATCGGCAATGCACCCGCGCCTGCCGGTGTGAAGCGGCACGTCGCCTATGACCTGGACGGACCAATGCGCGTCGATCCGGCGTGGTTCACCGACCGGATGGCAAAGATCCTGGCGCTGGTCGGCGACGGACGCCTCGCGCCACCGCGCCGCACCGTGCTGCCGCTCGCCCAAACCGGGGAGGCGCTGCAAGCGCTGGGCCAAGGCCGGACCGTCGGCAAGCTCGTGTTGCGCGTGCCAGCCGAGCCGACCATCCGCACCGACGCGACTTACCTCGTTACCGGCGGCACTGGAGGAGTGGGCCGTGCGCTCGCGGGCTGGCTGGCGGACAAGGGCGCCGGTCGGGTCGTGCTGGCATCCCGGCGCGCCGCGCCGAACCTCGATGCGCGTTTCGAGACGGTGGCGCTCGACGTCAGCGACGCCAATGCCGTTGCCGCGCTTCTTGCCCGCCTGCACAATCTCCGGGGCGTGATCCATGCTGCGGGCATCGTGAGCGACAGCACGCTGGCGCTGCTCGAGCCTTCACGCATTATCGACGTCCTTGCGCCCAAGGCCGGTGGCGCCCATCACCTCGATATGGCGACACGCGGCCTCGATCTCGATTTCTTCGTGCTCGTTTCCTCGACCGCGGGCAGCCTCGCCTCTCCCGGACAGGCAGCCTATGCCGGCGCGAACGCAGCACTCGACGCGTTGGCCGCAACGCGTCGGGCCGCCGGCTTGCCGGCGTCGGCCATTGCCTTCGGTCCATGGGCGGCCGGCATGTATACCGCCCTCAACGCCGCGGCCCGCGCGCGCCTGGAACGCGATGGCTTCCGCCCGATGGCACCTCGCCGCGCCACCGCCGCCTTCGCCCATGCTTTGGCCGATGGCACGGTGCATCGCCTCGTGATGGATCGCGCTGACGCCGCGACGGCGCGTGCCCGCGCCGTCGATGGCATAGCGCGAACGGCCGTGCTCGCCGTGCCGCTGGCCGACCGCTGCGCCTTCCTGCAAACCGACCTCGAGCAAAGACTGGTCTCGTTACTGGGCTTCCCGACCGGCACGAAGATCGCACCCACGCGGGCGCTACGCGACCTCGGCCTCGACTCTCTGCTGGCGGTCAGCCTGCGCAACGAACTGGCGGCGGGATATGCCCTCGACCTGCAGGCGACCGTGCTGTTCGACCATCCGACCCTGGCGGCACTCGCCACGCACCTGTTGCAGCTCGTTGAACCGACGAGGACCGTGCAATCCGACACCGATGGCGCGCTGGACGATCTCGACGAGACAGCGCTGGCTGCCCTCGTCGAACGAGAACTGGCGGCAACACCATGAGCGGCACCCCTCCCGTCGATCCCAAGGACGTGCTGCGCCGCGCGCTGATCGAGATTCGCGGCCTGAAGGAGAAGCTCGCCGCCGCCGAGCGTGGCACGGCGGCCGAGCCGATCGCGGTCGTCGGCATGGGATGCCGCTTTGCCGGTGGCATCGATTCGCCCGATGCTTTCTGGCGCGCACTCATCGAAGGCCGCGACACGATTGGTCCTCTCCCCGCCGGACGCTGGCCCTTGTCCGGCGATAACACCGCGCCGCGCGCCGGCGGCTTCCTGTCCGACGTCGAAGGCTTCGATGCCCGCTTCTTCGAGATCGCGCCGCGCGAGGCAGCGGCGATGGACCCGCAGCATCGCCTTCTGCTCGAGGTGACATGGGAGGCGCTGGAGCACGCCGCGATCGACCCGCAGGGACTCGCCGGCAGCCGTACCGGCGTCTTCGTCGGGCTTGCCACGAACGACTACGCCCGCCGCGTGCCGTCCGACTCGCTCGACCGCTACTTCGGCGTTGGCACCAGCCCGGCCGTCGCCTCGGGCCGCATCGCGTACCTGTTCGACCTGCGCGGGCCCTGCCTGACCCTGGACACGGCCTGCTCTTCCTCGCTGGTCGCCGTGCACTATGCGATGCGCGCGTTGCGCGATCGTGACTGCGACGCGGCACTGGCCGGCGGCGTCAGCCTGATGCTGGGCCCCGAACTCGGCGACAGTTTCGCGGCATCGGGCATGCTGGCGCCCGACGGACGCTGCAAGACCTTCGATGCGAGTGCCAACGGCTATGGACGCGGCGAAGGCGCGGGCATCGTCGTGCTGCGCCGCCTGTCCGACGCCGAACGCGACGGCGACCGCATCCTGGCCGTGCTACGCGGCAGCGCCATCAACCAGGACGGCCGCAGCGCCGGCCTCACCGCGCCCAACGGTCCGGCGCAGACGGCGTTGATCAAGTCGGCTCTGGCCTCCGCCGGTGTCGCGGCCGACGACATCGACTATGTAGAGGCCCACGGCACCGGCACGCCTCTGGGCGATCCCATCGAATGGCACGCGCTCGCCACCGCCTTCGCCGGCCGCACCCGGCCGCTGCGAGTCGGTGCCGCGAAGACCAACATCGGCCACACCGAGGCGGCCTCGGGCATCGCGGGACTGATCAAGACGGTGCTCGCGCTGGGCGCCAATCGCATTCCGCCCAGCCTCCATTTCGGCAAGCGTAATCCCGCGATCAGCGCCGGCACCACACCGATAGAAGTGCCGACGACGCCGACACCCGGTGTGCGTCGCGCCGGCGTCAGCGCCTTCGGATTCTCCGGCACCAACGCACATGTCGTGCTCGAAGCCGCGCCTCCCGCCAAACCGGTCGCGACGACGGGCGACGGCGTTCTGTTCCTGTCCGCGCTCGATCCACAGGCACTCCGTGCGCTCGCGGCGCGCTATTCGGAAGCCTTCGCCAACGGTCTCGACTTTGCCGCCGCCTGCCACACCGCCGCGGTCGGTCGTGCGAAGTTCCCGTGGTGGATCGCTGTGCGCTCCCCCACGGAGCTTGCGACGACGGAGCCTTCGAACGCCCCACCACCAAAGCTCGGCCCCAGTGCCGGTCCGCGCGTGACCTTGCCGACCTATCCGTACCAGCGCGAGCACTTCCCACTGCCGGGCACGGCGGCACGTGAGCGCTTGCTCGCGCCCGATGATCCGTTGCTGGCTGACACCGACGGCCTCGCCCATCTTGGCGTGCTGCTGGCGTTGCTGGGCGACGCCCCTGCCCTCTCCGACCTCGCCTTCCCCGCGCCGCTCGCCGTCAATACGCCACGTCATGTACGCGTCGTGCGCGAAGACAAGCGCATAGCCCTCGAAAGCCGGACCGCCGCCGATATCGAGTGGAAGCTCCATTTCACCGCGACGGTATCCGAGCCCTCCACAGGCTTCGTGCTTCCAGCCCTGCCGGCACCAAGCCAGCCGGCGACCGCGCTCTACGACCGCATCGCCGCTCTCGGCTTTCGCTACGGCGAGGCTGCGCGTTGCCTGAAGACGATCGCCATCGCCGGCGACCTCTCGGCCGGTGCGCTGAGTGCGAACGCCGGCCCCGGCGGCGTCGAGGCCGCGGCTCAGCTTGCCTATGCGTTGCTGCCGGACGGCGCACTTCCGGTGATGCTGGCCTCCGTGCAGCGGCTGACCCGCATGCCGGGCGGCGCACCGGTGACGGCGTGGCTGCATCGCACCGGCACGACAAGCGACGGCGGCCTGCGCGCCGATCTCGGCATGAGCGATGCCGAGGGACGCGTGCTGCTGCTGCTCGAAGGCGCGAGCTTCGCACCCCTGCCGAACTCGGCGCGGCGTTGGAGCCGCGTGGTCGTATGGCGCGAGGTATCCGCACCTGCGCCGGCGGCGGCCGATCCTGCCCCGATCGTCTGGCACGCGTCGAATGGTACGGCTGCCGAGCTGTGCGCCGCCCTTCTCGATCGCCTGCGCACCGTCGGCACCGGCCGCCTCCGCATCGTGACGCGCGGTGCCCAGGTTACCGGGAGCGAGGCCGCGCCACCCGCGCTCGCGCAGGCCGCCCTCTGGGGCATGGCCCAGGCTGTCATCGGCGAGCGTCCCGCCCTGCGCTGCCGTTTGATCGACCTCGATCCCGATCTTCCCGCCGAGATGCAGGCCGCGGTCCTCACGGCTGAAGTCGCAGCCGACGACGAACCCGCAATCGCGTTGCGCGGCACCCTCCGGCTGGCGCGGCGCCTCGAAACACCGGCGCACGTGTTGCCGGGCCAGGAGGTCGCCGTTCTCGCCGCGCTCGGCTCCGTCAGTTGGGAGAGGCGCGCGCCGGTTGCGCTAGGTCCCGCCATGGTGCGCATCGACGTGACGGCGGCTGGCCTCACCTTTCGCGATCGGCTCCTGTTCAACGGCATGGCCCCGCAGGCGAGCGGCCTCGGCTGCGACTGCGCCGGCGTCGTCGCGGAGCTCGGCCCCGGCGTTGCGACATTCCAGGTCGGCGACCGGGTCGTGGCCCTGGCCGATTCGCCCATCGCCGACAGCGTCACCGTCTCCGTCGACAACGTCGTGCCCGCGCCCTGTCCCGATCTCTTCGATGCCGCAACCATGCCAGTGCCGTATCTGACCGCCCTCGCCGGCCTCGGCGTGCTGGGACCGCGGGATCGTGTGCTGATCCACCAGGCTGCGAGTGCCACTGGCCTCGCTGCGCTCGCGGTCGCGCGTCGGGCCGGCGCCAAAGTGATCGTCACCGCGAGCCGAAAGCGTCATACGTATTTCGCATCTGATGACGTCGAGCGCGTGCTCGATAGCCGCGATCCCGCGAGCTGGGCGGGAGCCCTCGCGGGCGTCACCTTGGCCTTCGGCGCCTTCGACCCATCGGCGCTGGCGCAACTGGGCGGTATCCACACCGTCAACCTCTCCAAGCAGGCGGCCGACCACTTCGATCTCGACAAGGTGCCAACCATCGACAAGCGGCGTCTGCTGAGCGAGCTCCCCACACTGCCGCCCCTGCCGCGCCGCGTCGTGCCGCGGACCGATCTCGGTGCTGCGTTGGCCGGCGACGGACCGCTCGCCGGGCGCAGCATCGTGCAGATGCGCGAGCCGCCGGCCGCACACATCGAGCGCGGGGCGACCTATATCGTCACCGGCGCGGCCGGGGCATTGGGCGGCCTGGTCGCCGCCTGGCTGCGCCAATCGGGCGCGATCGTCTGCCACCTCGATCGCAAGCCGGTCGATGTCGCCGCACCGCATGTTTCGGTTGTCGCCGATGCGGCCGACGAAAGGGCAATGACGGTGCTGTTCGATCGCATCGACCGTAGCAGCTCGGCTCTGCGCGGCGTCTTCCATTGCGCAGCGATCATCGACGACGACCGGCTGGAGCAACAGACCGCCGCGCGTCTGGCCTCTGTGATCGCAGCCAAGATCGACGGTGCCCTGGTGCTTGATCGGCTGACTCGGGCCCGATGCCATGGGCCTGCGCGACTCGATCACTTCGTGATGTTCGCGTCGATCGTCGGCGTCGTGCCGTCGGCGCGGCAGGCTGGATACGCCGCCGCCAATGCCGTGCTCGACCAGATCGCCCAGGCGCGCCGTCGGCACGGTCTGCCCGGTCTCAGCCTCGACTGGGGCCCATGGAACGCGGGCATCGGGCGGGCGATGGGCGTGCGCGCGGCCGAAGCCTGGCAGGGCCACGGCATCACGCCGATCCTGCCGGCGATGGGATTGCGCGCCCTGCCATCTCTCCTGGCCTCGCCCGAAGCGCAGCGCATCGTGGCCGACATGGTGTGGGATCGCATCGAGCCCGAGCGCGCACAGCCCGACGCCGTGAAGCCCGCCAGCCCCATCAACGCCGGTCCGCCCACTGTCGAGCGCCTGCAGGCAATCCTCGCGCGCCTGCTCGGCGTGCGCGACCCGCACACCCTCGATCCTGAAACGCCGCTGATGTCGTTCGGCCTCGACTCGCTGATCGCGGTCGAGTTCGCCCGCGCGCTCAGCCGCGAGTACGGCCGCCCCGTCGCGCCCGACTTCGCCTACAGTCACCCCACGCTCACCGATGCCGTTGCCGGACTGGCCACGCGACGCCAGGCGGCGGCAAGAACCGCCGGCTTCTCGTTGCTCGCGCCGCGCTGGACCGCTCTCGGCACCACTCCCGGCGCCCAGGTCGGCTGGACGGTCTCAGGCAAGAGCGCACTCGCGCAATCGCTGCGTGCGGCGCTGCCTGCTGCCGGCGACGCCACCAACCTCGTCGATCTCGGCGCACTCGATGTCGAGGCCGGCGCCGATGCCCGGGCACGGACGGCATTGTTTCCCGGCCTGCTCGAGCGCCTGCGCGCGCGCGCGGCCAGGCCGGCACGCGTCGTTCTCGTCGCCCCGGCCGAAGGCCCCCTTGCCGGCGCCGTCGAAGGCTTCGCGTCGGGGCTCGTGGCGGAGTTCCCGAACTGGCGTGTGCGCAGTGTGCGTCTCGACGCTTCGCTCACCGATCGTGCAGCCGTGCTCGCGCGCGAACTCGCCATCGACGACGGCGAGACCAGGGTGAGCATCGGCCGTCAGGGGCGCGAGGGCGTTCGCCTTACGCCGATTGTCGGCGGCGCAGCCTGGCGCGCAGCGTCAAATGCGACTTATCTCGTGACCGGTGGCAGCGGCGGCATCGGTGCGCTGGTCGCCACGCACCTCGTGTCGCTCGGCGCGCGTCATCTCTCGCTGGCGAGCCGCAAGCCTGCCGTGCCGCCGGCACTCGCGTCCGGTCCGGCGGAAGTCGCACTGCATCCCACGGACTTCGAGCAGCCCGACCAGATAAAGCGGTTGATGACCGAGCTGCGTGCGAGCGGACGGCGGCTCGCGGGCATCTTCCATGTGGCTGGCGTGACGGCCAACGGCGGCGTCGGCGATTCGGACTGGACGAAGCTCGGACGCAGCTTCCCGGCGAAGGCCGATGCTGCGGCGCTGTTGGACGTCTTGTCGCGCGATATGGACGTCGCCGATTTCGTTCTCTTCTCCTCGGCGACGGCCTGGTTCGGCCTCTCACGGACATCGGGATATGCCGCCGCCAACGGCTTCCTCGACGGCATCGTCGAGCGGCGGCGCGCGGCAGGGCTGCCCGGCCAGTCGATCGCCTGGTGCGCCTGGCAAGGAACCGGGATGGCCGCCGACCCCTTGATGTGGCAGGACGGACGTGTACCGTCCCTGCCCCCGCAAGTGGCACTCGGTGCATTCGATGCCGCCCTGGCGAGCCGGGAGGCACTCATGACCGTCATCGAACAGGGCTGGCAATCGGCGTCGACGAGCCGTCTGCTCGAGCGGCCCGGTCTGGCGGTTTCAGGGGAGCGAGTGTGAGCGTGCGCGAAGCGATCGCCATTGTGGGTCTGGGATGTCGCTTTGCCGGCGAGGCAGCGGACGGCGCGGGATTCTGGCGCCTGCTCGCCCAGGCTCGCGACGCCGTGGCGCCGATCCCGCCCGGCCGATGGAATCATGCGGCATGGGTCGGCACCGAGCCAGGACGTACGATGCAGACCGCCGGTGGCTTCCTGCCCGGCATCGACATGTTCGACGGGCCGTTCTTCGGCATCGCCCCGCGCGAGGCTGTGCAGATGGATCCGCAGCAGCGGCTGGTACTCGAAGTCGCGTGGGAGGCCCTCGAGAACGCCGGCATGGCGCCCGATCGACTGCGCGGCGTGCAGGGCGGCATCTACCTTGGCCTCTACAACGACAACTACGGCTTGATCGGCCGCGGCTCGCCGGACGCGACTGTGATCGACGGCTGGTCGGCGTCGGGCACGCACACCAGCGTCGCGCCCGGCCGCATCGCGTTCCAACTGGGTCTCACTGGCCCCGCCATCGCCATCGACACCGCCTGCTCGTCGTCGCTGACGGCTGTGCACCTGGCCGTGCAGGCGCTGCGCTCAGGCGACTGCGCGATGGCCTTGGCCGGCGGCGTTCACCTGATCCTCTCGCCGCTCGGCCTCGTCACCAGCACCAAACTCGGCGCGGCTTCCACCTCCAGCAAGTGCAAGGCCTTCGACGCCGATGCCGACGGCTTCGTCCACGGCGAAGGCTGCGGTGTGCTGGTACTGAAGCGTCTTTCGGACGCCGAGGCCGCGGGCGACCGCGTGCTGGCGGTGATCCGCGGCACGGCGGTCAACCAGGACGGCCGCAGCGCCGGCCTCACCGCGCCCAATGGGCCGGCGCAGGAG
>Ga0105240_10002787_pt1 | contig 27631 bp, 29 predicted proteins | sample KBSC54metaG_FD_80426 | JGI IMG/M metagenome (GOLD analysis project Ga0105240, IMG submission 80426) | Corn rhizosphere microbial communities from Kellogg Biological Station, Michigan, USA - KBS C5-4 metaG | ecosystem: Host-associated > Plants > Roots > Rhizosphere > Soil | place: Michigan, USA... | reverse complement strand
CTGCATATGCGGCGGAGAAGAAGAGCGGCGGCAAGACGGCTCCGGCCAAGGCTGTGGATTTGAATACAGCGAGTTCATCGCAACTCGAAGCGATTCCCGGCGTGGGCGCCGCGACCGCGAAGAAGATCATTGCGGGCCGGCCGTATTCATCGACGAAGGATTTGGCGAAAGCGGGCTTGCCGGCCAAGACAATTGAGGCGATCACCCCGATGGTGACAGTGGGCAGCACTCCTGCCGTCGCTGTGGTAACGAAACCGGTTGCAGCCCCATCCGACGTTGTGGCTAAAACACCGCCAGCGCCTGGAATGGTCTGGGCGAACGTGGAAACGAAGGTTTACCACAAGCAAGGCGACCGCTGGTATGGCAAGACGAGGAAAGGAAAATTTATGACGGAAGATGACGCGAAACGCGCCGGGTATCGCGAGGCGAAGTAGGTTTATTCAGGCTCTTCAATTAACTGATCGAGGAGCCCCGCCAGCTTTTTGGTGCGGTAGGTCACGTCATGCTTCAGCGACTGCATCTCTCGTTCGAGTAACTGCAAACGGTCTTGCAAATGGAGACACGCGAGCACAGCGATGCGCGTGGAATCGTTATTGCCGGATTTCGCGATGGCCGTCATCAACTCGTCCACTTCGTGCGCGGCGTTCTCCAGATCGGAGGGGTCGCCCGCGACGAGCAACGAGTATGTCTGATTGAAGATGTTGAGCCGGACCGGCTTTTTGTCTTGCGCTCCGGGGCTCATACTTTAATCTTAGCTTGAGCCCAGTAGATCCATCTGGCCGAGTAGTTTTTCAATCCGCGCGCGCACCTGTTTGCGCTCAGCGCGAACCAATTCCAGTTCCTCGGTGAGAGCGGCGACCTGCTCCTGCAATTCCGTAGCGGCCTTAACCGCCGCGGCCTTCTCCGCTAAAGCTTCGTCCACTTTCTTCTGGACCGACTCTTTCTCTTTGCGTAGTTCCGTGACAAGCTGGACGGCGCGAACGATACGCTCTTCCAGGCTGGCTAACGAATCGGATTCTTCGACACGTGCGGTTGTGGCCATGGCTGATTACTGAACGTTGGTGAAGGCTGCCTTCGACTTTTCCACCAAAGTGCGGAATGCATTCTCGTCAGACACGGCGATATCGGCCAGCACTTTGCGGTTCAGCGTAATGCCCGCCTTATGGAGTCCGCCGATGAACCGGCTGTAAGAAGTTCCGGATTGCTTGCAGGCAGCGCCGATGCGAATGATCCACAGTTCGCGGAAGTCGCGCTTCTTGCGGCGGCGGCCGACGAACCCATAACGAAGAGCTTTTTCCACCGCTTCCTGCGCAGCGCGGTGCAGCTTGCTCTTAGTGAGAAAAAAGCCTGACGCTTGCCGTAATACTTTGTGGCGCGAAGCGCGGCGCTTGGTACCTCGTTTAACTCTTGGCACGTTTTGTCTCCTTCGTGTTTTTCAATTTTTGAGGCGACTCGGGCACGTGCGGCGCGCCGTTCGCACTCGCGGCTGACGGCAAGCCGTCAGTACGGAAGCATAGTTCGCAGCTTTGGTTGATCCGTTTCGTCGGCGAGAACGGCATGCTTGAGCTTCCGCTTCCGGGAACGCGTCTTCGAGGTCAGAATATGGCGCGCATTTGCATGGTGGCGCATAATCTTCCCCGTACCGGTCTTTTTAAACCGTTTAGACGCACCTTTGTGAGTCTTCATTTTTGGCATTAGAGGTTGTCCCAGGGGGATTTACAACTTTATGAGTATAACACGGTCGGGCGGCTAGTAGTGTAGCGCCGCTAACTCATTGGTTTCCAGCCACTTGCCACCTTGCAGGCGCGATTCCAGGCCGAACAATGTGATCCCTGTGGCAAGGAGCGTCCTTTCGATTGGATTCGGTTCTTTGCCGTTCACGACCAGTTCCTCGAAATTGCGAACCATGAAACTCCAGTGATTATGGTTATAAAGCTGGATGTAAAAGCAGGATGCGAGCGGCTCGGCGTGGCCTTTGGCGCGGGCGGCAAAGAGATAGTCGCGCGTCGTTCCGTTGAGGTTGAGAACTGAGGCTTTCAGACCATCGCGATAGCGGATTTGGATTGCCTGCGGGACGGCTTTTTCGTCCGGGATCACTTTGTTGACGCGGGTTTTGAGCGCTGCGTCGAGCAACGACGGGTCGGCCAGTTTCCAGACCTCCGGGCCCTCGACGTAACGGATGGATTCAACGCCCGTTTCCCCGCCCTTGCGGCGCTCGGCCATGCCCTGGAGCAATTCGATGCCGTGATAGGCGTGCTCTTCGAGATCGGAAAAACTGATGCAGAGCAATTCTTGGAGTTCGATTCCGCGCGGAAATTCGAGTGCCGGACGACGCCACGTGAGCGGCAGCGTGGAACCGGCTATGAAGGGAATTTTCATCTCGCGGACGCGATCGTACAGGCGGCGGGCGTCTGTCCATTCGTAGCCGAGATATTTGTCGTTGTAGTAGGGGACCACGCGGCCATCGGCTCGAAACACGCTGGTAATTTCGTCGAAGTAGCGCCAGCGGGGATACATGAAATTTCCGCGGGGGGTGCGTGGGTAATCGCCGTGTTCGCCGATGACCGCGACGCCGTCGACCGCAAGATGCTTCCCGCCTAGACAGATGGCCTCTGTGACGGATGGGTAAATCTTGATGCCGTATTCTTCGGCCTGCTCGTGGGCCATGTCATTTATTGGAAACTGGTCGACGTAGAACGAGACTACATCGACTTTTGGGTGACAAGTTTTTCCGTTCAGGCGATAGCAGGAGAGTAGCCGGCTCATGAAGACGTCGGCGTGGGCGTCGGGCCGGTAGACGTTCATTACTGCTGCGACGCGCGGGCGGCGTGGCTGTGGGTCTTGGGCCTGGAGGGCGCCGGCGGCTGCGGGGAGGGTGAGGAAAGAGCGTCGGCGCATATTAATTCTTTTGTGTTTTTTTAGTATAGTCCGATCATGTCGGCGGCTCCGCTGTTATGTATTCTGGAGCAATGAGAGCAAGCGCGAAGCTGGCCGACGCCTCTAGAATCAAGTGAGCGCAACGAGCGCTCGGAATGGCCACGGAAACTGAGACGATCGATAGAGCTCTCGATTCCGTGATCGCTGAAGATGAACGCGATCACGCCGCCCGTGAGGCGAACGAACGGTTCATTAAAAGTGAAATCCACGTTCGTGATGTATTCGGCAGGCTTGAAGAGTAGATGAAAGCCGCGGGCACCGGCGCCTCACCAAATGACTTTCACCGGATATTTTTGCATATCTAAGTCCGCGGACAGAAATGTTAAACCCTCCGTCCGGCATTGAGAAATCAGGAGCCGGTCATAAGGGTCTCTATGGAAGTAAGGCAGTTCGAACAAACCGTAAACATGCGCCGGTTGCACGGCAAGAACGCTCTCGATTCCCAAATGGAGCATGTGCGCTTCCAGATAGCCCGCGCTGACGGGTAGTTTGAGCTTTCCCTGTTGCTGCTTCAGGATGATTTCCCATACACTTAACGAACTCAGGATTAGTTCGTTGTTGGGATTGGTAATGATTTTTCTCGCTCGTGCAGAGAGTTTACGAGGCTCGCTGATGGCCCAGAGAAAAACGTGCGTGTCGATAAGAACTCTCACTTACCGACAAACTCTTCGAATTCCTCGTCTGTCATGGGCTTGTCCCAACCCTCAATAAACTCGATCGTACCGGCGGCACTTCCCAGAATTCGCTTTGCTTTTGGCTTGATTTTCACTAGCTTGACTAGGGGCTTACCGGCCTTTGCAATGACGACTTCCTCGCCCTGAACGGCCCGCTCGATCAGTTTCGAAAGCTGAGTCTTTGCCTCGTGGATGTTCACTTCCATACGTGAAGTATGACTTAGCTAACCGGACTGAGTCAAATCGATCTAATCCTGAGAATCCTGCCACTCGTCGTACCATTCCATCTGGATCGCTTCCAGTTTTGACTCGTTTGATTTCGCCGGATCGTCGCTGAAGCCTTCCAGTTCCGTCACCCATTTGTGCAGATCAGTGAAGCGCACCGTCAGCGGATCGACGTCCGGATACTTGTCGAGCAGCGCCAGTGCGATGTTGTCGATTTGGTCCCACGTCATTCCGGCCATCAGATTTTTGTCCCCTTTAGCGCTCCGCGTACGGCGGTGTTCATCATGTTCTCGGCCAAATTTCTTGTGACTTCGTTCAGCTTGTCGACGTAGGCGTGAATCAGATGATGATCGTCGGAGTGATATGCCAGCAGCAGTTGATTGATGGCGCGATCGATGGCCGTCCGCTCCTCGTCGCTTAACTCGTAGTATGCGTCACTGCGCTTGGCCTTGTCCACCGCCGACAGAATGTTGTCGGCCTCAACGCGGATCTCGCGAACCTGGCGTTCCTTGAGATCTTCTTCGGCCTTTTCGTATGACTCCTGGATCATTGCTTCCACTTGCTCGTCCGTGAGACCGTACGACGGCTTCACTTCGACGCTCTGCTCTTTTCCGGTGCGGGCGTCACGCGCTAGTACGTTCAAGATCCCGTTCGCGTCGATCAGAAAACGGACTTCAATTCGAGCCATGCCGGCCGGCAGCGGATCGATATCCTTCAGTTCAAAGCGTGCCAGACTCCGGCAGTCCTTCACCAGTTCGCGTTCGCCTTGCAGCACGTGGATAAGTACGTTCTTCTGACCATCGACCGACGTTGTGAAAGTTTCCGTTTCGCTGGCCGGGATAGTCGAATTGCGATGAATGAGCTTTGAAACAACACCGCCCATGGTTTCGATCCCCAATGACAGCGGCGTTACATCGAGCAACAACGTGTCCGCAACATCGCCGGAAAGAATTCCTGCCTGCACCGCCGCTCCGAGCGCTACGACTTCATCCGGGTTCAGTTCCGTGTGGGGCTTGGAGCGGAATAACGTTTCCACGGCGTGGCGGACGAGTGGAATGCGAGTGGATCCGCCGACCATCACCACTTCGACGATGTCTTCGACGCGAACTCCGGCGTCTTTGATGCACTTCCGGCATGGGGCCAACGTCTTGTCGACGAAATCGGTAATCAATCGGTCGAACAGGTTGCGATCTATCTCGCGTTGATATTTCTTTGGGCCGTATTCGAGATCAATCGTCGTCTCGGGAACGAACGAAAGCTGTTCCTTGGCCTGAATGACTCCGCGCCTGAGCAGTTGCACCGCGTCGTTCTTTCCAGAAATATCCTCGCCCCATTCGTTCTCGATATCTTCGAGTGCGATGCGCAGCAGCAGGTTGTCGATATCGTCGCCGCCGAGATGCGTGTCGCCGTTGGTCGCCAGCACTTCGAAAATGCCGTTTTCGATTTTGAGAACGGAGATGTCGAACGTGCCGCCGCCGAGATCGTAGACAGCGATGATACCTTCTTTACGCTTGTCGAGCCCGTAGGCCAACGACGCAGCTGTGGGTTCATTCACCAGACGCAGGACTTCGAGTCCCGCGATGCGGCCTGCATCCTTGGTAGCTTGCCGTTGCGCATCATTGAAGTACGCCGGGACTGTGATCACCGCCTGCGTCACTTCCTCGTTCAGATAAGCTTCGGCGTTGCGTTTGAGTTGCTTCAGTATTTCCGCGGAAATCTGCGGCGGTGTGAAGGTGCGCTCGCCGAGTTTCAACTGAATCACCGAATCGCTGCCCTCGGCGATCTGAAACGGAAACAGCTTCAGCTCATCCTGGACATCGGAGAGTCCGCGGCCCATTAACCGCTTTACCGAATAGATGGTGCGGTCCGGATCGGTGATCAGCATCTTGCGCGCTTCGTTGCCAATCACAATCTCGCCGGATTTTGTTACGGAAACTACGCTCGGCACGAGTCTCTCGCCGTCGGCTCCCGGAATGATCACCGGGCCGGTGAGATCCTGAAACGCAGCAAGACTGTTGGTGGTGCCAAGATCGATACCGATGACGCGTTTTTTCGCTTCGCCGAAATCAATTTGGAATGTCGACATTCAGTTCCTTCTCAACCTCGTTGACCAGGTTTCCGATGTAGCGCCGGCGGTTGAGCGCCGCACGGATCTCTGACAAGGCCAGCCGATCTTGCAACGCGTCGTACTTCGCGAAGAGCGCCGCGAGCCCATCATCAATCTCCTGGCGCATTCCCACAAACTTGTCGCGGGCCGCATCCAATTGTGTGCGCGCCGTATCATCGCCGGATCGCAATTCTTCGAGCGCCATGTTCAGTTCGAATACTTCCTCAAGCAACTCGGGCGGTACGTCTTTCGATCTCTGTTCCCCGATGTCAAACCCTTCCTGCTTCAATACATATTCGGCGCGCTGCACCGGATCGCGCAGCACGCGGTAGGCGTCATTCAGGAGCGAAGATTTGTCGAGAACGGCCTGCTGCTCGGCAGCACTCTTCGTCTGGAACCGGTCAGGATGATACTGGCGGCTCAATTCGTAAAAGCGCTTCTGCAGATCGCCATTGTCGATCGTCAACTTCCGCTCGAGGCCGAAGATTTCGTAGTAGTTCAAGCTGTGAACGATGTTCCGCAGCCGCAACTTTTCTTCGCGTGCGGATTCTGAAATTCAAAGCCGGAATGAATGAGCGACTCTTTGTAATCGAGCGTCATGCCGTCCAGAAAAACCATGCTCTTCGGATCGACGTAGACCTGCACGCCGTCGAACTCGAACACCTTGTCCGCGGCGCGCGGCTTCGGATCGAATTTGAACTGATAACTCAAGCCCGAGCAGCCTCCGCCCAGCACTCCAAGGCGCAGGCCTCCTGTGACACCCTGCTTCTGGAAAGCCTCGCGGATCTTGCCCACGGCCTTTGGAGTTACGTCAATCATTGGCCCGCCTTACTGGGCGACCGCGCTTTCCGAACGTGTGCCCTGCTTCTTCTTATAGTCGTTGATAGCCGCTTTAATGGCATCTTCAGCCAGCACGGAACAGTGAATCTTTACAGGCGGCAGGCTCAACTCATTGACGATGTCGGTGTTCTTGATGTGCAGAGCTTGGTCCACCGTTTTGCCCTTCAGCCATTCAGTGGCGAGCGAGGAGCTGGCAATCGCGCTCCCGCAGCCGAAGGTCTTGAACTTGGCCTCTTCGATGATGCCCGACTGCTCGTTCACTTCGATCTGCAACTTCATTACGTCGCCGCACTCCGGCGCGCCCACCATGCCGGTGCCGACATTCGCTTTGTTCTTATCAAGCGAGCCAACGTTCCGGGGATTGTTGTAATGATCCAACACTTTGTTTGAATAAGCCATGATTTTCCTTTTCTATCCCTTTAGTGTGCTGCCCACTGAACTTTTGAAAGATCGACGCCTTCCTTCGCCATCTCGTACAACGGTGAAAGCTCGCGCAGCTTCCGCACAGTTTCAATCATGCGGTTTGCCACGTATTCGACTTCTTCCTGCGTGTTGAAACGCCCGAGACCGAAACGAATCGACGTATGCGCCAGATCGTCCCCCACGCCCAGAGCCTTCAGCACGTAACTCGGTTCCAGCGTGGCCGAAGTGCAGGCCGAACCGCTTGATACCGCAATATCGTTGATCCCCATGAGCAGAGATTCGCCTTCCACATACGCGAAGCTCATGTTCAAATTGTGGGGCAAATGGTGCTCCATGGTCCCGTTGATGAACACTTCGTCGAGCTCGGTTTCCAGCTTCTTTCTGAGATAGTCACGCATCCCCTGGAGCCGCTTCGATTCTTCCGCCATCTCGCGATTGCAGATCGCGCATGCCTCACCCAGGCCGACAATACCCGGAACATTCAGTGTTCCGGACCGCATTCCGCGTTCGTGCCCGCCGCCATCCATCTGAGCGGTGAGCTGAACGCGCGGGCTTTTGCGGCGGACGTATAGCGCGCCGACACCCTTCGGTCCGTAGATTTTGTGGGCGGTGATCGACATTAGATCGATACCGTCTTTGACCACATTCACTGGAACCTTGCCTACCGCCTGCACACCGTCAGTATGAAAGAGGACGCCCTTCTCCTTGCAGATTTTGCCGATCTCGGCGATGGGTTGCAGCACGCCAATCTCGTTGTTGGCGTACATGACGGTGACCAGAATCGTCTTGTCGGTGATCGCCTCGCGCAGCATGTCGAGATCGACCAAGCCGTTGCCCTGCACCGGCAGATAGGTTACGCGGTAGCCCTCTTTCTCCAGCCTTTTACAGGTATCGAGCACGGCCTTATGTTCGGTAGCCGCGGTGATGATGTGGTTGCCTCTCTCTGCATACATCTCGGCGACGCCTTTTATGGCCAGATTGTTCGATTCCGTGGCGCCGCTGGTGAACACGATCTCTTTCGAAGTGGCGCCAACCAATTCCGCGATCTGTTTGCGGGCCTTCTCGACGGCCTCTTCCGCTTCCCAGCCAAAGCTGTGATTGCGGCTGGCAGCGTTGCCGAAGTGCTCCCCAAAATAGGGCAGCATCGCCTCCACGACCCTAGGGTCGACACGGGTTGTTGCGTGATTGTCGAAATATATAGGCAGCTTCATAATGTGTGTCTCAATGTCCCTTCAGATCCTCTGTAGCACTGCCGTAGGCTGGCTGATCAGCACGGTTGCGGACGGTATCGCAGTTGAACACGCCGGGTCGTCATCATCCTGCGCCATGTCTGCAATACTGATGCTGGCAAGCAGATTCTGGATTCCGTCGTGCACTTTACGCAACGGCTCCCGCACAATGCAATGTTCCGATTGATCGCAGCCGCCGTGATCGGTAAAGCAGGCTGTCAGAAAAACCGGACCGTCTATACTACGGATCACTTCCAGCGCGGTTATAGTACGCGCGCTCTTGGCCAGCCGGTATCCGCCGTTGGTCCCCTGCTCGGACTGGAGGAAACCATTTTTGACCAACTTCTGCAGAACCTTCGAAAGCAGCGGAAGAGGAATACGATAGCAATCCGCAATTTCCTTCGCGCTGGCACTCGACTTCTTCACCGCCAAGTGCTTCAAAGCAATCAACCCGTAATCCGCTTTTTTGGTCAACTTCAACATACTATTCTGAGATATACGACTGAAACGATCCTACATGCAGTATATAGGACTGGAATGGTCCGAGTCAATCTTTAAAACCGGACTTTTCCCCACTCCATCAACCCCAGTACTCAGTGGGACACCTTAGTGGAAGGTACGGGGTTAAATGGTAGACTTGCCCTTTGACGCCTCATCGTTTTTGGAACGCGCCCACAACAGACTCGCCGTCCCCGGCTAAGTCCGGGCAGACCCCTATTCGTTTGGCGCCGCGGACGGCGGCTTGTGCGCTTTCGATGTGGACCGCGCTCACAACAGACTCGCCGTCCCCAGCTAAGTCAAGGCAGACTCTTATTCGCTTGGCGCCGCGGACGGCGGCTTGCGTGCTTTCGATGTGGACCGCGCTCACAACAGACTCGCCGTCCCCAGCTAAGTCCAGGCAGACTCTTATTCGCTTGGCGCCGCGGACGGCGGCTTGTGTGCCCTTGAAACGGCGAACCGTCAGATGATACGACTATTTCGAGTCTTTGTACCGACTAGTGTAATCGCTCTCATCCTCTCAGATGTTATCCTCATCTACGCCTGTTTTCTGGCCGCCACTTACGTGATGATCGATTCCGCTCCGGAGGTTTTCCTTCTCTACGACGGCGGGTTAATGCGTATGAGCCTGGTGGTTGCCAGCGTCTTATTGGGTCTATATTTTCAAGATCTTTACGACGACTTTCGGATCCGTAACAAGACTCTCCTCCTTCAACAATTTTGTCTCGTCGTCGGATTGGTTTTCTTTTCGCAGGCATTACTGACGTACGTCAACCGCGACCTGATGATGCCCCGCTGGATCATGATTGTGGGCTGCGGCCTGATACTGATAATCGCTCCAGGCTGGCGGCTCCTTTACGCCAAGATTGTCATGCGGGCGCTGGGGTCGCAGCGGATCCTTTTTCTGGGCACCAATTCGGTGGCGCTGGAGATCGCCGGCAAGCTTCGGGAGCGTCCCGAGCTTGGCCTGGCGGGCGTCGGTTTCATTGACAATAATTATCCGAAAGACAGCGAACTGCAGGGAGGCAAAGTCCTCGGCGCGATCGAGGCTTTACGCGAAATTGTCGCTGAGACGCAGCCGGATCGGATCGTGGTGGGGCTCAGCGAGCGGCGCAATACGCTCCCGGTACACGATCTGCTCGATTTGCGGTTTCTCGGTATTCATATTGAAGAGGCAGCCGCCCTTTATGAAGCGGCGTTCGGCCGCGTGTGTACCCGTGAACTGCGCCCGTCGCAGTTGATTTTTACCGCCGATCTCGGCCCGCAACCGCGCAGCCTTCTGATCCAGCGAATTTATTCGAGAGTGATCGGACTCATCGGAATGATCGTGGCGCTTCCGATTATGCTGCTGGTCGCAATCGCCGTGAAACTCACATCTCCAGGACCGGTGCTATATCGTCAGAGCCGGGTTGGAATGAACGGGGTGCCCTTCACGCTCTACAAATTCCGTTCTATGCGAACGGACGCCGAGGCCACGACTGGCGCCGTGTGGGCGACGCGGGACGATCCGCGCGTGACCAGCATTGGCCGCATCCTCCGCCGCTCCCGGCTCGACGAATTCCCTCAGCTCTTCAACGTAGTGAGAGGGGAAATGGCAGTCGTCGGACCACGGCCGGAGCGTCCTGAGTTTGTGCGCACATTGGCCGAGCAGATTCCGTTTTATCGCCAGCGCCACTCGGTCCGCCCAGGACTTACCGGATGGGCTCAGATCAATTACAAATACGGCGATACGCTTGAAGACACGATCATCAAGCTGGAATACGATCTCTACTACATCAAGAATCTCTCCCCTTCGCTCGACGCTTACATCATGTTCCACACGTTGAAGGTGATGCTGTTCGCCCAAAGCGGCCAGTAAATCGGGGTATCCTGAAAATCATCCGGAGGTGTTGTTAATTGCGTCCGAAGCTAATCGTACTTTTTTCTTGGCTGGCGCTCGCTGCGACTGCCCAGCAGATTAACGTCGAGGAGCATGTTCTCGACAACGGCATGCGCGTTCTTCTGCTGCCACGCCGCGGATCGGCCAACATTTTCGGTGGTTGGATCGCGCGCGTCGGCTCAGTGGACGAACGGCCGGGTATCACGGGCATCTCGCACCTTTTTGAACACATGATGTTCAAGGGCACGACCACCATCGGGACGCGCGATCCGGAAGAGGATGCGCGGCTGAATCTCGAAATGGATCGCGTGAAGGCGGAAATGCGCAAGGAGGAACAGAAGCTGGCCGAGCGGGTCCGCATGGGCGAAGTGACCGACCCGAAGGATCCGAAAGTCCGAACGGCTAAGCATAACGAGCTGCTGGCGAAGTTCGATATTCTCGCCAAGCGCCAATCGGAATTGTTGGTGAAGAACGAGTTCGACCGTATCTACACCAGCGAAGGCGCATCGCGGATGAACGCCGGGACGAGTGAGGATTTCACCATTTACTTCATCAACGTGCCAGCGAACAAGCTGGAACTTTGGTTCTGGATGGAATCGGACCGGCTCGCTCACCCGGTGTTCCGCGAGTTTTATACAGAGCGCGATGTTGTCCACGAAGAGCGCCGGATGCGCACCGATTCGACGCCGACCGGGCGGTACCTGGAGCAGTTTGATGCGATGTTCTGGAAGTCGTCGCCTTATGGTTGGCCGGTGGTCGGGTGGCCGAGTGATCTCGAGTCCATTACGCGCGAGGAAGCCAATGCTTACTTCGGCACCTACTACGCACCGAACAATCTGACGGCTTGCCTGGTCGGTGATTTCGATACGAAGACCGCGATGGAACTGGCGAACAAGTATTTCGGACGGCTACAGCGCGGAGCCACAGAGCCTGAGCCGGTACGGACTATAGAGATGCCACAACTGGCGGAGCAGCGCATGACCGCGTATGCCGAAACGACTCCGGAAGCCCTCATTCGCTATCACACGGTGGCGGACGGACATTTGGATGACGCGCCGCTGAACATTGTCGCCTCGTTGATGAACGATCGCACCGGCCGCCTGTATAAAGCGCTGGTCCTCGATCAGCAGATTGCGACGGCCGCCTTCGCGAATCAGGAATCACGGAAATACGAAGGCTTTATGCAATTTCGCGGCGTCGCGAGACCGGGTAAGGATCCCGCCGATGTGGAGAAGGCGATCTACAAGGAAATTGAAAAGTTGCAGAATGAGCCGGTGCCCGATCGCGAATTGGAGAAGGTCAAGAACAACATCGCCGCCGCCAATTTCCGCCGACAGGAATCCGACTTCGCACTGCTCACAAACATCCTGGTGAATGATGCTGACCGGGGTTGGAAGGTGCTGAACACGGATCCCAAACTGCTTGAGGCGGTAACGCCCGCTGATATTCAGAGGGTGGCCAACCGATACTTCCTCGCGGAAAATCGAGACGTGCTGTTGTTCTATCGCAAGAGCGGAGGCGCCAAATGAAAATACTTCTGTTTCTTCTTCTGGCCAGTGTCCCGGCTTTGGCCGCTGACGATGGAATTCCGAAGCATCCGCGCGATCTGAAGTATCCCGCGCTGAACTATGAGCCTCCGCAAGCCAGCGGGTACCGTCACAAACTGGCGAGCGGAGCGACGGCGTACATGGTGGAAGATCATGAACTGCCGCTGGTGAACATTGTCGTTCTGGTACGCACCGGGAAGTACCTCGAGCCGGAGGGCAAAGTCGGATTGACGTCTCTCGTGGGATCGCAAATGCGCTCCGGTGGAACGAAAACAAAGCCGCCGGCGGTGTTCGACGAGGAGGCCGCATACCTCGCGGCTCAGATGTCGTCGGCCATTGCCGACACTATGGGCGAGGCACGCATGAATTGCCTGACGCGGACGCTCGATTCGTGCATGGCGCTTTTCTTCGATATGCTGCAGAACCCTGGATTCGCCGAGGATCGACTGAAGCTCGCGAAGACCCAGGCACTACAGGGGATGCAGCGGCGGAACGATGCGACGATGGAAATTGAACGCCGTGAATTCGCGCGCCTGCTTCGCGGACCGAATTTCTTTACCGTCAAGCCGATCACGAAGGCATCGTTAGAATCCATCACACGGGAGGACTTAGCAGCCTTCCATTCGCGCTATTACTATCCTTCGAATTTCATCTTCGCTGTCTCTGGCGATTTTCATAACAAGGAGATGATGGCGAAACTCGACAAGGCGATGGCCGGTTGGCAGAATGGCACGGAGAAGGTTCCGGAGGTTCCCAAACCTGGTTTCGCGTTGAAGCCCGGCATCTATATCGTCGATAAGAAAGATGTGAACCAGGGCCGCGTGAGCATGGGGCATCTCGGCACGACGTTCGACAATCCCGACCATCTTGCGCTGGAGGTCATGAACGGCATTCTGGGCGGTGGGGGGTTCACTTCGCGCATCATGAGCCGCGTTCGTTCCGACGAGGGGCTCGCGTATTCGGCCGGGTCCCAGTTCAGCATCGGCCGGTATTACGACGGTGTGTTCATGGCGGGCTTTCAGTCGAAGAGCCCGACGGTGGCGCAGGCGGTGTCCATTGTGAGGGAGGAGATCGATCGCATTCGAACCGATAAGGTGAAACCGGATGAGCTCTCGACCGAAATCAACTCCTCAGTGGAAGCGCTCTCGCGCCGGTTCGCCACGGCCGGACAGAAGGCGATGCAGTTCGCCAGTGACGACTACAACAAGATGCCGGCGGATTACTGGCAGACCTATCGCGACCGCATCAAGGCTCTGACGGCCGATGATATTCTTCGCGTGGCGAAGAAGTATTTGCAACCCGATAAGCTGGTCACGGTTGTGGTCGGCGACGCCAATACGATTTTGAAAGGCAATCCGGACAAGCCGCAGTATCAACTCAGCAAGTTCGGCAACATCGAACGCATTCCGCTGCCGGATCCGCTGACCATGGTGTATCCGAAAGCACAGGCTGCCGAGTAATGACTCGCCGCGGATTCTTGAGCACTACGGCCGCTGGTGCTCTGGCCGCCGCGCCAGCAAGATCCCGCAACCCAAACTTCATTGTTTTTCTACTTGACGATCTGGGCTATGGCGACCTCGGCTGCCAGGGCGCGACGGATGTAAAGACGCCGAACATCGATGCTCTGGCGGCATCCGGAGCGCGTTTTACAGACTGGTACGCTTGCGCGCCGGTTTGTGCGCCCTCGCGCGCATCGCTGCTGACGGGGCGGTATCCGCAACGTTGCGGAGTTCCAGGTAATGGTCAGTTGTTGCGCCCGTCCGAGCAGACAATAGCCCAGGTGCTCAAGCCCCAGGGCTATGCCACTGCCGCGATCGGCAAGTGGCACCTTGGCGGCACTGCGGATACCGATCCTAACTCGCACGGCTTCGACTACTACTTCGGATTTCACGACGGCTGCGTCGATTACTACTCGCACCGCTTTTACTGGGGCGAACCCAAGCGCGTAAACTTCCACGACCTTTGGCGCAATCGCGAAGAGGTTTTTGAGGATGGAGAATACCTCACGGAGTTGATCACACGCGAGGCCAAACAATGGCTCACGGCGCATCGTTCAGAGCCGTTCTTTCTCTACGTCCCTTACAACGCGGTCCACTATCCCATGCATGCCCCACGGAAGTATACTGACCGCTTCCAGCACCTCGAGCCGGAGAGAAGAATGTATGCAGCGATGCTGTCGGCCGCCGATGACGGGATAGGCGAGATCATGTCGCTGATGAAACAGCAAGGGCTTCTCGAGGACACGTTGGTGATCTTCGCCGGTGACAACGGCGCGACCCGCGAACCTCGAGCTGGGCTGAATCAACAACTGGCCAAGGGCGGAACGACGGGACCGTTGCGCGGATGCAAGTTCAGTGTCTTTGAAGGTGGCATTCGGGTGCCGATGATCATGAGCCGGCCTGGCACGATTCCGAAAGGCCAGGTGATTCGCGAAGTGGGCATGCATGCCGATCTACTTCCGACGTTCGCCAGTGCGGCCGGCGCCTCGCTTCCATCAGATCGCACGATTGACGGGCGGGATATTTTGCCGATGGCAACGTCGCAAGCGCGCTCGCCGCACCAGGCACTCTATTGGGATTCGACCGGCCAGCTCGCCGTCCGGCGCGGGCAGTGGAAGCTGGTGCTGAACGGAACCATCATGGGTGAAACGGTGGCGGGTGATGACACGGTGTTCCTGTCGAACCTGGATGCCGATATTGGTGAGCGCAGGAACATGCGCCATGAACACGCGGACATGGCGGCGCAGCTTCAACGGCAGATCGAGATGTGGCGGAAGGACGTCTTGAACCCGTGAAACCGGCCCTTTGGGCTACCTTCGGCCTGGCTCTTGCGGCTGCGTGGCTGACGTTGACCGTCCACTGCAACGACGGCGGAAATTGGACAGCTCTCTATTACACCGGAGCGCAATCGACCGTACCTCCGCAGCTTGGGGATGAGGATGTATTTCAGTTTCCGGGGACGTCCGGGTACGACGGGATGTTCTATCACTACGTCGCCCATGACCCTTTGATGCGTCGTGGGTTCGCGCGGTATGTAGACAACGTTCGCCTGAGGTGGCGGCGGATTCTTGTTCCGGGGCTTGCTTCGCTTCTGGCGTTGGGTAGTGATGACTACGTAGATTCGGTGTATGTTGGCGTCACGCTCGGGTTTCTTTGGCTTGGTTGCTTTTGGCTGAGCCGTTATTGCGAACAGAATGGTCTTTACTCTGCGCTCGGCATGGCGTTCATTGTGTTGCCGCCGGCCATGGTGTCGCTCGATCGTATGACCGTCGATATTTCGCTCGCGGCTCTTTGCATCGGGGCGGCTGTTGTGGAAGGCCCTTGGCTCTACGTGGTGCTTACCGCTGCTCCGCTGGCTCGGGAGACTGGATTGATTCTTGTTGCGGCTTATCTGATCTCGAGCCGCCGGTGGCGCGCGAGCTTTTGTCTTGTCCCATGGCTTGCTTGGAATGCATTCGTGCAGGTGAGCACTGGCGCCGACCAGACGCGTTGGCTTGGATTTCCTTTCAGCGGGATCACTGACCGAACGTTGCATCCGGTGCAGTTTGCCTTGACTACACGATGGCTTGAGATCGCGTCGGCGCTCGACTACCTGGCTCTGCTCGGCATCTGGCTCGCGTTTCTCATTGCTATTTCGTTTGCGGTGCGCCGCAGATTCGGATTTCTCGAGCTGGCCTGTGTCCTGTTCACGATGTTTGCCTCGATACTGGGGAAGCCCGACATCTGGTCCGACGCCTATGCGTTTGGCCGCACGCTGGCGCCGATTTTGATTTGGATGGCGTTGATCGGAGTTTCTTCTCGAACCTGGTGGTATCTCGCTCCCGTTTTGATGGTGATGCCTCGGATCTTCTTTCAGTACGCACCACAATGGAAAGGGGTCCTTCACTGTGCGTAACCTTTCTCTATTCGACGAGCCATCCAACTTCGACCGCGTGAAGCTCGCCACGAAACTGCGAGTACTGGCGGAGAAGGGTATCTTCGTAGGGGGTAGCTCCTGGAAGTATGAGGGCTGGCTTGGCCAGATTTATACGCCGGAACGTTACTTTACGCGCGGCCGCTTCTCGCAGAAACGTTTCGAAGAGACGTGTTTGGCCGAATATGCCGAGACGTTTCCGATTGTGTGCGGCGACTTCTCTTTCTATCAGTTCCCGACTGATACTTTCTGGCGAAAGCTCTTCGCTACTGCCCCGCCGTCACTCAAATTCGCACTCAAAACACCCGAGGATATTACGGTGAAGGTGTTCCCCACGCATGCCCGGTATGGTCCGCGTGCGGGAATGGACAATCCGTCGTTCCTCAATGCGGATCTGTTTGAAGTGGCGTTTCTCGAGCTTCTTCGGCTGCATCGGGATCGCATCGCTGTCCTGGTCTTCGAGTTTGGGACGTTCTCGCGGGAGAGTTATCGGGAGCCAGGAGCATTCGTCGAAGACCTCGATCGCTTTCTGACTCGACTATCACCGGATTTTCAGTATTCGGTGGAGGTGCGCAATGCCGATTTCCTCGTCCCGGAATACTTCGCGGTGTTGCGGAAGCACGGGGTTGCGCACGTGTTCAACGCCTGGACTCGGATGCCGGTGCTTCCTGTGCAGCTTCAGATACCGGATGCGTTCACTACGGATTTTCTGGTCTCGCGTGCGCAATTGCGGCGCGGACGTCCGTATGAGGAGGCGGTGAAGATCTTGGCTCCTTATTCCGAAGTGAGGGATGAGAATCCGGAAGCACGCGAGGGGCTGCGCACGCTGATCGATCGGGCGACTCGCAATCACGAGCGCGCCTATCTGTTCGTCAACAACCGGCTGGAAGGAAACTCGCCCATCACCATTCAGGAAGTGATCTCCCAGTGATCCTTTACGAATCGCGCGTTGTCATCGTTCCACGTTCCGTACTTCGAGGCCATCTGTCCGCCGTCTACGAATAGCGTGGCTCCGGTGATGAACGATGCTTGATCGGAGGCCAGGAATGCGACGGCGTTGGCGACCTCATCGGGCATGCCGCCGCGCCCCAACGGGATTTGGCGGAAATAATTCTTCAACAGTTCCTCGTTCGTGAAATGTTGGTCGGTGAGGCGGGTGCGGATCAGCCCGGGGCAGACGGCGTTCACTCGAATCCCGTATGGGCCGAGCTCGTTCGCCGCGGTGTGGAGCAATCCGAGGACGCCGGCCTTGCTTGCGTTGTAGGCTGCGAGGTCGCCTTCGCCGTCGTATGAATTGGTCGACGCGGTGATTACGATCACCCCTTTGCGCCGGTCCTTCATTAATCTGGCGGCTGCTTGAATGGTGTGGAATGCCCCGGAAAGGTTGACGGCGATCACGTGATTCCATTCTTCTGATGCGAGATCGAGCAGAGGCTTGAAGACGACTGCCCCGGCATTCGCAATGACGATATCGGGTGGCCCGGAGATCGCAAATCCGGCTTCGATGGATGCGCGGTTGGTGACGTCCACTGCCGGATTGCCTTCGAGATCGAAGGTGACAACGTTCGCTCCGCTTTCCTTCAGGCGATTGACGATGGCCAGACCGATCCCGTTCGCGCCGCCCGTGACCACGGCGGTCTTGGACGTAAAGTCGAGGGTCATTACGTGAGCTGCCAGATCGTCACCGTCTTGCTGGTGTCCGCGCTGGCCATCATTTTTCCGTCGGGCGAAAAGGCTACCGACCGGACGCCGTGCTGGGTGGTTCCGGTGCGTTTCACTTCGCCGGACGCGACATCCCAGAGGCGGATTTGGGCCGGGAGTGGTCCGGCATATTCGCTGGCTCCGCCGCAGAAGAGGGTCTTGCCGTCGGGCGAGAAAACCAGCCGTTCCACCATTTCAGGTTGCCCTGTCAACTTGCGGACCATTCTCCAAGTACGGGTGTCCCAGAGGTAGATGGTGCGGTCCGCGCCGCCGGATGCGAGCATTCCGCCGTCGGGCGAATAGGCCAACGTGAATTGCATGAGCTGGAGGTCTTCGATGGTGCGCTCGAGTTTTCCGGTGCCGGTTTTCCAGACTCGCAGGTTCGTGTCACTGTATCCGCTGACCAGGTTTTGGCTGTCGGGAGAGAAAGCGAGCGCGCCTGCGTTTCCCAGGCCATCAGCTAGCGTGAACTTGAGACTCCCGGAGGCTAATTCCCAGAGGCCGATGGTTGCATCTCCGCCGCCCGCGGCGAGCCATCGACCGTCCTTGGAGAAGGCGAAAGCGGAGATCCAGGGAGCTTTGCTGGGTAGACGACGCTTCATTTCTCCGGTCTTTACGTCCCAGAGTTTGATGACGCGGTCGGGGCCTGACGATGCGATGGTGGCGCCATCCTGCGAGAACGTGGCCGCGCGGCGGTCTGTCTTTGTCCACTGCACGGTCTTTTGGGGGGCTCCCGATCGCGCGTCCCATAGTCTGATAGTGCCGTCGTCGGCGAGTCCGTTGAGCGTGCTGCTGTCGGCGGAAAATGCGACGACTCCGATCTTTGTATCTGTCTGAATTACTCGATCCATATCAGGCTCTCTCTAGACAGACTTCGAAAACGACTTCCGCGTGAGCCGGCGTTTCCGCTTGCTCGAGTACCGTCACTGGGCGGATCAACTCGCGGGTCTGGACCAGGGGATCTTTACTGTAATATTTGTCGGGGTCCCCGAGAAAAACCGGGTCGGTTGCGAAGTAGAGTTGGGTGACCAGCGTCTTGTGTCCGGGCGCGGTGATGAGGTAGTGGATGTGCTGCGCCACACGGTCCGGGTAGTGCCCTGGAAACACGGTCTCGAATTGATACGCGGCCTCGCGGCTCACGGCGAGACGGGCGCGATATCGATAACCCATGAGGTCGTATTTTCCGAAGTGGTCGGCTTGCCAGAGTTGAATGCGGGCCTCCGGAACCACATCGCCGCGGGTGTTGAGAATTCTGCCAGAGACTCGCAGGGGCAGGCCGGGATCCCCAGGCGCTCGCATGGCGGCGGAATCGGAGCCTTCGGGCGTGCCCTTTTTGTAGAAGGGGCCCATATCGTTGGGCGGCGTGGCTTTCCTTGGCTCCTCGTTCTTCTGCCAGAAGGCGAGAAGGTTGGGGGCGGACATGGCAACACCGCCAACTAGAAGCCCTCGGCCGATGCATTGTTCCAGGATCTGGCGGCGAGTCATTTGTTCGGGTTTCATGGTGTTTATGATTCTATACCCAATGCTAAGCTGATGGTTCAATCAATGGCCAGGATTCTTGATGGTAAATGGGTTCGCGATGAGATTCTTAAGGAGCTAAAACCTCGAGTCGCCGATCTGACTCGCCGGGGGCGCAGGCCGGGGCTGGCGGTGGTTCTGGTAGGACACGATCCGGCGTCGGAGATCTATGTCCGCAACAAGGAAAAAGCGTCCGCGGAGATGGGTATCCTGAGTGAAAAGTACACTCCGGCGGAGTCGGTATCGACCGAAGAATTGTTGGTCCTGATCGATTCGCTGAACGCGCGGGACGATGTCGACGGGATTCTTGTTCAGACGCCTTTGCCGCGGCATGTGGATTCGCGGAGAGTGCTGGTGGCGGTGAAGCCGGACAAGGACGTGGATGGGTTTCATCCGGTGAATGTCGGGAAGCTGGTGGCGAACATGCCGGGACCCCGAGCGTGCACGCCGGCCGGCATTATCCAACTGCTGAAACGATATGAGATTCCGATCACCGGCCAACATGCGGTTGTGATGGGCCGGAGCGACATTGTCGGCAAACCGATGGCGCTCCTGTTGCTTCACGAGAGCGCTACTGTCACCGTCTGCCATTCGCGCACGCGGGATCTGCCGGGTGAGTGCCGGCGCGCGGATATTCTGGTATGCGCCATTGGGCGGCCGGCATTCGTGACGCGGGATTTCATCAAGCCCGGGGCGACGGTGATTGATGTCGGTATTAACCGCATTACCGACGCGGACCAGTTGAAGAAAATCTTCGGCGACACTCCCTCCCGGAGCATCATCGGCGATGCGCACCCGGTTGAAGCGGCGGAAGCGGCCGGGGCGTATACTCCGGTTCCAGGCGGCGTGGGGCCACTGACCATCGCCATGCTGATGTCGAACACTGTACAGGCGGCTGAAGACCACCTGCGATGCTCCGCGTAGGCCTGACCGGTGGGTTGGCGAGCGGCAAGACCTTTGTGGGGCGGACGCTTGCCGGACTCGGGTGTCATCTGATTCAAGCTGACGAATTGGGACATCAAGTGCTTGCGGTGGGTGGCGCGGCGTATGAAGCGGTGATTCGGGAGTTCGGGCGGGGGATACTCGACGAATCGGGTGAAATCGACAGGCGGAGGCTGGCCGGCGAAGTATTTGGGACGCCCGAGCGCCTGGAAATGTTGAACAAATTGGTCCATCCGCACGTTTTTCAGATGGAGGAAGAATTCTGTGCGGAGGCTGCGCGGAAAGATCCTACTGGAATTGTGGTGGTGGAAGCCGCGATACTAATAGAGACGGGAAGTTACACGCGATTCGACCGGTTGATTCTGGCGGTTTGTACCGAGGAACAGCAGATCGAACGGGCGATGAAACGGGACGGGTGGACCCGCGAAGAAACCGAAGCCAGACTTCGCCGGCAGATGCCTCTTGCTGAGAAGCGGAAATTTGCCGATTACATCGTCGACACTTCGGGGACGAAGGAAAATACCGTCGAACAAACTAAACGGGTCTACGAGTCGCTACGGAGTATTGGGATATGAGATTGCGATCACTGTTACTTGCTTTCGTATTGGTCGGCGGGTTTGTGCTGGTTACGTCGCGTTCGCACTGGCACTTTGGCGGCCTGATGGGGCCGGTGCGGGACGCGAGCAAAATCTGGACTGGACCGGACACGGCTCACACCGCGGGCCTCAGTACGGATGAAGTGAACAATATCGATATTTACAAGGCGGCGCGCCATGCGACGGTGAATATCACGAGCACCGTTTACCGGCGGGGCTGGTTTATGGAGATTGTGCCGAGCAAGGATATTGGCAGCGGCTTCATCGTGAAAGAGGACGGCTGGATTCTTACCAACAGCCATGTGTTGCAAGGTGGGGCGAAGATTCAGGTGACTCTGCCGAATCATGACGTCTACGAGGCGAAGGTTCTGGAGCGCGATCCTCGCAACGATCTTGGGCTGATTAAAATAGAGCCGAAGAAAAAGCTGCCGGTGCTGCGTTTGGGCGATTCTGATGGACTTCAGGTGGGCCAGAAAGTTCTGGCGATTGGGAATCCTTTCGGCTTGGATGGAACGCTCACTACTGGCGTCGTCAGTTCATTGGGGAGGCCGATTCGTGATGAGCGGAACCAGGAATTGGAAGGCATGATCCAGACGGATGCGGCGATCAATCCTGGAAATAGCGGGGGGCCTCTGCTTGATTCGCAGGGGAACGTGATCGGGATTAACACGGCGATTTACGGCCCTAGCGGGAATATTGGTATTGGGTTTGCCATGCCGATTAACCGTGCAAAGACGCTGCTTGACGGGTACAAGGCGGGGAAGAATTTCAAGCGGCCGCGGCTGGGCGTGTCCGTTGTCTTTGTCGCCGGAGATCTGGCTGAAGCTCTTGATTTGCCGGCGCAGGGCGGCCTGCTGATTCAGGAGATTTCGCGTGGATCGTCGGCGGAAACGGCGGGGCTACGTGGACCTAGGCAGGTGGTGGTAATCGGCGCTACGGAGATCGGCGTCGGTGGGGATTTGATTATGGCGATTGACGGACGGGCGTGCGACCGGCAGGATGCGCTGAGCCGGTCGATTGGGCAGAAGCATCCGGGCGACCCTTTGGATCTGGTGATTTATCGGGGTGGTAAGCAGATTAAGGTGACGGTGAAGTTGGGCGAGGACACGGAAGATTCGATTTGAGCCATGATTGGCCACGAACAAATGCGAATTAACGCGAATAACAAAATCTGATCACTGCCCTGATTAGTAGCTGACTTTGCCTAGGATGACGGGCTTTCGGGCTCCGGTTGCCGATGGCACGTTTGAGGGTCTTCGGTGCCAGGTTTCGTGGGCTAGAATGGCGAAGGCGATTGCTTCTTTTGCGTCCGGGTCGATTCCGAAATCGGCTGAGGTTTTCAGTGCGAGTTCGGGCAGGAAACTTTGGAAATACGCTAGCATTTGCCGATTGTGGGTTCCTCCTCCGGAAGCGATTAGTTCTTTTACCGGAAATTTCACGAATCTCTTGATGCCGGTGGCTACTGCTCCTGCGGTTAGCGCTGTGGCGGTCGCAATCAGGTCTAGCATTGGTAAACCTGTCTCTCGTAGTTCCTTGACGAATTCGCGGCCGTATTGTTCGCGTCCGGCTGTCTTTGGCGGGGGCTGGCGATAGAACGCACGGCGCAGGAAGGTGTCGAGCAGAGTCGCGTGTACTTGACCCTGGCTGGCCAGTTGGCCTTCGCGATCGAATTTCCATTTGCGCTTTGTGTGGATCTCGACTAGCGCGTCGATCACCATGGAGCCAGGTCCGGTGTCGAACGCGATCACACTTTCGGGAGTGCCTCCGGCTGGGATGGCTGTGATGTTGGCGATCCCTCCGATGTTCAGTGCCACTCGGCCGATCTTGGGATCGCGGTACAGCAGATAGTCCACGTATGGCACTAGTGGGGCGCCTCTTCCTCCGGCCGCTATGTCGCGTGGACGGAAATCGGAGACCACGGGGATACCTGTTCTTTCCGCTAACACCGAGCCGTCGCCGATTTGCAGGGTATTGGAACGCTCGTGGAAGATCGTTTGACCGTGGGATCCGATTAACTGAATTGTGTCCAGGGGGACTCCGCATTTCTTTATGGCTTTGGCGTAGAGATCGGCTAGTTGGAAGTTGAGCCTTGAGATTGCCGCAGTGTGGGTGTTTTGATTTGAGATGCCGAGGATGGCTTCGCGCACCTTTTCCGGATAGGGGAATGTTTTATGCGCTATGACGTTGAACTTATGACCGGCTGCGATGTCGAGGACCGCGACGTCGACGCCATCGAGCGATGTTCCGCTCATCAATCCGGCGACTCTCATCGTTTCAACTCCTGTTGCAGTTCGGCCAATAACTGAAGCGCTTCGATGGGACGAAGTTCGTCGAGTTTAAGATTTCGTATTCGGTCGGCGATCTGGTAATTCACGGGTTCGAAGAGCTGGATTTGCATGGGGCCGGGCGCGCGCGGCGAGAGTTCTTCGGTCACTTTGTGTTCTGAGCGTTCGTGTAGCTTTAGAATTTGACGGGCTCGTTCAATTACGGTCAGCGGCAGAGCTGCCAGGCGGGCTACTTCTATTCCGTAACTGCGGTCCGCGCTGCCGGGCTCGACCTTGCGTAGAAAAATAATCTGGTCGCCGGCTTCTTTCACCGAGACGTGCAGGTTGGCGACGCCGTCCATTGAATCGGCGAGCTCGGTTAGCTCGTGGTAGTGAGTGGCGAACAGAGTCTTGGCTTTGATGCGGTCGTGAATGTGTTCGACGACGGCCCAGGCTAAGGAGAGTCCGTCATAGGTTGCGGTACCTCGTCCGATTTCGTCCAGCACGATCAGACTGTTTTCGGTTGCGGTGTTGAGAATGACTGCGGTCTCCGTCATTTCAACCATGAACGTGGAGCGGCCTCGTGCTAGATTGTCGGCGGCTCCTATTCGTGTGAATACGCGGTCCACCAGTGGTAGGGTCGCTTTTTCCGCGGGTACGTAGGAGCCGATCTGGGCGAGTATCGAGATGAGCGCGGTCTGACGCAGATAGGTGGATTTTCCTCCCATGTTTGGGCCGGTGATTACAGCGATGAACTGTTTTGATGAGTCGAGGTAGGTGTCGTTTGGGATGAATCGGGCGGACTGCTTTTCGGTGAGCCGTTCGATGACGGGATGGCGGCCGGCGGCGACTTGCATCTCGCCGGATGTCGAGAATTGGGGCCGGACATAGCGGCTCTGCGCGGCAACCTGGGCCAGGGCGGCAATGAGATCGAGTTCGGAAACGGCTCCGGCGGTGGCGCGGATTCGCTCGGCGTGTTGCGCGGCGAAGGCGCGGGTTTCGCTGAAGATTTGACGTTCTAATTCGAGGATTTTCTCTTCGGCGGAGAGAACCTTTGCTTCGAGTTCCTTCAGCGCCGGCGTTGTGAAGCGCTCAGCGTTGACCAGGGTCTGTTTTCGCCCGTAGTCGGTGGGCGCGTGCTGGAGGTTTGCTTTTGAGATCTCGATGTAATAGCCGAATACGTTGTTGAAACGGACTTTCAACGATGCGATTCCGGTGCGGGTGCGTTCGCGGGTTTCGATGGCGGCGATGTACTGGCGGCTGTTGCGGCTGATGTCACGTAATTCGTCGAGCGAGGTGTGGTACCCGTCTCGAATCGTCCCGCCGTCCGTTAAATTCACCGGCGGCTCGTCTGCGATTGCTTTTAGAATGTTTTCGCGGACTTCGGAAACGGGATCGAGCCTTGTCGAGATATCGGCGAGGAGCGTCGATTTCCCGGCTGTGAATCTGAGTGCGGGAATCAGCGCTAGAGAGGCACCTAACGCTAACAGATCGCGCGGACCGGCGGTTCCGATGGTGACTTTGGCGAGCAGGCGCTCAAGGTCGAGCATCGAACCTAATGTCTTGCGGAGTTCGGACCTTTCGATGGTTTTCGAGAGCATTTGCTCCAGGGCGTCTAGGCGCGATTCGATCTCGGCACGATCGATGCTGGGGCGAAGCAGGCGGCGGCGAAGGAGGCGGGCGCCCATTCCGGTGCAGGTTTCATCGAGGACGTGGATGAGAGTGGATTCGCGGCTCTCGCCTGCGAATAAGGGCTCGACCAGTTCCAGATTGCGGACGGTTACAGCGTCGAGCATCATGGCGTGCGCGCGATCGTAGTAGCCGGGGCGCTCGAGATGATCGAGTGCGCCTCGCTGGGTGTCCTTCAGATAGTGAAGAACTGCTCCGGCTGCACTGACTGCCAAGGGCCGGCCCTCAAGTCCGCAGCCGTCGAGACTCAGGAGTTTGAAATGTTCCCGCAGACTTCGCTCGGCGTAGTCGAAGTCGAAGACCCAGGCGTCGAGGGGTGTCTTTAGGAAGTCGACGTCGATAGTTCCCTGCTCCGGGATAAGCACTTCACGGGCGTTCATGTTCTCTAGCGAAGGAGCTACGTCGGCCGCTGCCATTTCCGTAACTCGAAACTCGCCGGTGGAGACGTCGACGTGTGCGACTCCTGCGCGATCGCCCTTCTGCGCTACGGCGGCGAGGTAGTTGTTCTCACGGGAGCGGAGAACGTTCGATTCGGTCGCGGTTCCGGGTGTGACGATGCGCGTGATCTCACGACGGACCAAGCCTTTCGAGAAGCGCGCGTCTTCGGTCTGATCGCAGACGGCTACTCGATAGCCCTTTTGGATGAGGCGGGCAATGTAATTCTCGGCGGCGTGGAACGGGACGCCGCACATAGGAATCGCCTCTCCCTTTTCTTTGTTGCGCGAGGTGAGTGTGATCTCCAGTTCGCGCGCGGCGGTGACGGCGTCGTCGTAAAAGAGCTCGTAGAAATCGCCGAGACGAAACAGGAGGAGCGCTTGGGGCACCTGTTGCTTGACGGAATGATATTGCCGCATGAGCGGCGTGGATGGCTCAGCGGTCATCTACGCGTAGATCCCGCGCAGCATGATTGCCGACGCGACGCGATCGAGCGCCACCATGTACGCGGCGGTGCGGTTATCGGTGCTGTGCTTTTCCGCATAACTGACGATGTTACGGAAGCTGTTCACCATGATTTCTTCGAGGCGCGCGTTGACTTGATCCTCGCTCCAGAAGTAGCCCTGGCGATCCTGCACCCACTCAAAATATGAGACGGTGACACCGCCGGCGTTGGCCAGAATGTCGGGTATGACGAAGATCTTTTTTGCGGCGAGGATGGAGTCGGCCGCGGCGGTGGTGGGACCGTTCGCTCCTTCGCAAAGAATTTTCGCGCGAATGCGATCGGCGTTGTGCGATGTGATTACATTTTCTTTGGCGGCGGGCACGAGAACGTCGCAATCGAGAAACATTGCTTCGTCGCGATCGATGTCTTCGCCTTCGGCGAATCCGGTGATGGACCCGGTCGTCCGACGGTGCGCCATGAGCTTTTCGATGTCGAGTCCTTGGCGATTGAAGACTGCACCGTCCCACTCAATGATGGAGATAATTTTGAACCCGGCGCGCGCCATCAGACGCGCGGCCATACCGCCAACGTTTCCGAAGCCTTGTATGACCACGCGTGTGTTTTCGGGTGTCAAGCCGAATTGTTTGAGCGCCTGCTGTGTGACGAACAGGCAACCGCGGCCGGTGGCCTCCGGGCGGCCGAGCGAACCTCCGAGACTGAGGGGTTTGCCGGTGACTACGGCCGTGACGGTGTGCCGGCTGTGCATCGAATATGTGTCCATGATCCAGGCCATGGTTTGCGCGTCGGTATTCATGTCGGGCGCGGGCACGTCTTTTTCGGGACCGAGGAAATCCAAGATCTCCGCGGTGTAGCGGCGGGTGATGCGCTCGAGCTCGAACTTCGAGAGAACGCGCGGATCGCAGATGACTCCTCCCTTGGCTCCGCCGAACGGGATGTTAACGACTGCGCATTTCCAGGTCATCCAGGCGGCTAGGGCGCGGACTTCGTCGAGCGTGACGTCGGGTGCGAAACGGATTCCGCCTTTGCCGGGACCTCGGGCGAGGGAGTGCTGGACGCGGTAACCGGTGAAGACTTCGATGCGGCCGTCGTCGAGCTGCACCGGGATGTGCACGGTGATTTCACGCGTTGAGATGCTGAGGACTTTGCGAATTCCGTCGTCGAGCTTCAGAAGATCGGCGGCCGCGTTGAAACGAGTTTCCGCGGCGATCCATGGATTCAGCTCTTGCTCCATGGGTGGACGTGCTTCGAGGATCATTGATTCTCCCTGCGAACTTTATTATCCATTATTGGCCTTGGATGAAGACGGGTTATAAACGCAGGGCCTTTTCGGCGTCGGTCATCCTGCTGACTGGGTTCGGGTTGTTAGGAATTGGGTTTGTTCCGGAGAGGAAACCTTGGATGGCGGATTTGAGTTGTTCGTGATCGCCTTCGTCGGCGATTCCGCGGATCATGGTGATGGCTCTGTCGTCGTCAAGCTTGCGGAGGCGTTTGAATTCGGCGGCGGCCCGGTGGTATGAGCTTTCGATGGCCTTCTCGTAGCGGTTGAGTTTCATGAGCTCGCGGGAGAGGCGCTCGTCGGAGTCCGTGAAGGGGTTGGCTCCGAGGGACTGCTCCAGGATTTCGTTTTCGAAGCGGCGGACTCGGTTTAGGCGCCACATGGCGTCGGCCATGGTCTTGACGTGAAACTTCTCCTCGAGGGTTTGGGGCTTTTTCTCGTTGAGGTAGTTTTGCACGAAGGCTTCGTATTCT
>Ga0105240_10002785_pt1 | contig 27634 bp, 21 predicted proteins | sample KBSC54metaG_FD_80426 | JGI IMG/M metagenome (GOLD analysis project Ga0105240, IMG submission 80426) | Corn rhizosphere microbial communities from Kellogg Biological Station, Michigan, USA - KBS C5-4 metaG | ecosystem: Host-associated > Plants > Roots > Rhizosphere > Soil | place: Michigan, USA... | reverse complement strand
GCCGACGGCGCCGCCCGCGCCGCTGATCAGCAGGCTCTTGCCCGGACCGAGGTCGCCGAGGAGCCCAAGGCCGACGTAGGCGCTGAAGCCGGGGAGGCCAAGAACGCCGAGTTGGGCGGAGAGGGCGCCGTGTGCGGGGTCGACCTTGCGCAGCCCGGCCGGCTCCACGGTGGCGAACTCCCGCCACCCGATGCGGCCTTCCACATGGTCTCCGACCATGAAATCGGGATGCTCGCTGGCGATCACCTCGGCCAGTGCGGGCCCGGGGACGACAGACCCGATCGGCAGGGGATTGCCCGCGCCGCCTAGCGGCCGCGCATCGATGAAGATCCGGATCATCGGATCGACCGAGATCCAGCGAACCTTCAGCTGGACCTGACCGGCGCCGGGAGGCGGCGCCGGAGTGGCCTCGGCCACCTCGAAATCGGTGATCTTCGGATCGCCCTGCGGCCGCCGGGCCAGACGAATTTCCCGTCCGATCGGGGCAATCACCGCGATCCTCCCGCGGCATGCAGATTTGCCATCTCGACCGACATGGCAGCCTCCCTCGACCTGCGCCCCTCAGTCGGTGGTGGAGGCGCTTCGGGAAGACGCTTTAGTCTTCACGGAGGGGGTGTCTAATATCAATCTCGCGCGATTTAATACCGATCACGTATCGATCCGGCCGCGTAACCGCCACGCCCTGCGCGACGTCTTCGGCCCGCAGATATGATTCCGCCTGAAATTGATATTTGACGCCCGCCCGCGTCAGGCCGCTTAGGGTGGGGGGCGGAACGCTTCGAAAACGAAGGTCGGAATCGCGTTCGGAAGCGGCGCGAGTCGACAGTGTCGCGGACGCGTCCCGGTGGGAGGACATCACGATGAGCGGCGCCCATACGGCCGTGCTGAAAGTCGACGATCCGCGCATCCGCAGGCTGTTCGACGTCGAGGCCGAAACGCTCGAGTCCGGTTCGGCGGTGATCGAGGATCCGTTTCCGGCGCTGAACGCACTCCGGGACAAGGCGGCCGTGCAGAAGGGGCCGCTAGGCGCGCTGATCGGCTACCCGGATCATCATTTCAACCACCACATACCCGACTATCCGACCTACACGGCGCTGTCGTTCTCGGCGGTCAGCCGCGGCCTGATCGAGAACGAGACCTTCTCATCCCACATGTACTACAAGCTGGGCACGGTCGATGCGTTCGGCGAGACGATCCTCAACAAGGTCGGGGCGGAACATCGCCGTTACCGCGATCCGATCCAGCCGATGTTCAGCCCGGACGCCGCCGAGAACTGGTGGGACCAGAGGGTGATCGAAGACACGGTCGACGCCCTGATTTCTAATATCGAGCAGAAGACCGAGGCGGACCTCTTCCTGGAACTCTGCGCCCGCATGCCGGTGCACGTGGTGTCGGCCGGCTTCGGCCTCGACCCGGAAGACATCATCACCTTCCGCGTCGCACTGACCAGGATGAACCGCCACACGAGCCCTGCGGACGAGCGGCAGGCCGCCCACGCAGAGGTCAGGGAGACGCTTCGGCGCGTGGTTCAGTCGCGACGGCGGCAGCTGCAGGACGACGTGATCTCCAAGCTGGTTCAGGCGGAATTGACGCTCGGCGACGGGAGCAGGCGCCCATTCACCGACGACGAGATCATCGCCCACTGCATCCTGATCGTGCTGGCCGGCGGGGGCACCACCTGGCGCCAGCTGGGCATCACCCTCTACGCCCTGCTCAACAATCCCGAGCAGTTCGAGGCGTTCAAGGCCGACCGTAGCCTGGCGCCCCGGGTAATCCTGGAAGCCGCGCGCTGGCACCCGACCGATCTGATCTTCCCGCGGATCGTGACCAAGGACACGACCCTGGAGGGCGTCGACATGCCCGAGGGCGCGATGCTGCACCTGTGCCTGGGCGCCGCCAACCGCGACCCGACGCGTTGGGAGGACCCCGACCGCTTCGACATCATGCGCCCGATCCAGCGGTCGCTCGCGTTCGGGGGCGGCCCGCATTCGTGCCTCGGCCAGCATGTGTCGCGCCAGGAGATGGTCGTGGCGCTGAACGCCGTCATCGACCGGCTACCGAACCTGCGCTGGGATGAGTCCAAGCCCCGGGCGCGGCTGGTGGGCGGCCTCTTCCAGCGCGGGCCGTCGGCCCTGCCGGTCAGGTTCGGCTGACCTGCGCCTGGCGATTTCGAGGCTTCAGCAGAAGGACGATGGACGTGGCCAAATATCAGATGGTCGTGCTGGCGAAGGCGGCGGACGGCCGGGTCGACGAACTCGGCCACTGGTACGGGACCCAGCACCTGCCCGACCTGCTGCGGACCCCGGGCTTCGCGGCCGGGACGGTCCATTCGATCAAGACCATCGGCAAGCCGGCGGGCGCGCCGGGCTGGGATTTCCTGGCCGTCTACGACCTCGACACCGATGACCCGATGACGGTGCTCGCCGAAGCCGGTCGGCGCATGGGCACCGAGCGCATGCCGCGCAGCGACGCCCTTGAAAGCATCTCGACGGTGTCGCTCATCGCCACGCCCGTCGTCACCAAGGTCAGCGAGGGCTGGACTTGATCTGTCAAAGGAACGTCGGCGACGCCGGCCGCCAGCGTCCGGTGATGTTCGGTTGATGCGACTTGCCGTGACCAATACCTGTGACGCCTTGAATGATACGCCTAATGTATTGGCGCGCCCTGGCTTTTCTTGCTCTAGTCAGCTCGACTAACGGAGGCTGAAAATGGCTGCGCGATCTGTCGCATACGATGTCGTCGATGCGGACGCCCACGTGAATCCCTCGGCGGATTTCTGGCAGGAGTACCTGCCAGGGTCGCTGCGCGAGCTTGCGCCGCGGATCGAACCGGGCGGCGAGGGCGAGGACTGCGACTATGTGGTGTTCGAGGGACGTCGCAAGAAGCTGAACCTGATCGGCGCGCAGGCGGGCCGCAAGGGCCAGGACTTCAAGATCACCGGCAAGGCTTCGGACGCCCGCAGCGGCGGCTGGATGCCGGCCGCACGCCTGGAGGACATGGACACCGACGGGATCGACGTGCAGATCCTGTTCGGCGGCGGGCCGCTCGGCACCGCCAACAACGACCTCTTCGTGGCTTCCTTCGACGCCTACAACCACTGGCTCGCGGACTTCTGCCACTATTCGCCCAAGCGCCTGGCCGGCGTCGGCTACGTGCCGATGATGGACGTCGAGCACTCGGTCGCCGTGCTGCGCGACAGCGCCAAGCGCGGCCTGAAGGCGGTGAACATCCCGGCCTTTCCGATGTCGAAGGAGCGCTTGACCACGGTCGGGGCTGGCGGGGCCCAGATGGCGGTGCTGACCGGCGACCCGCAAAGCCAGCGGACCTATTCGGATCCCGAGTTCGACCCGTTCTGGGCGGCGGCCTGCGACCTCGGCATTCCGATCACCATCCACCTCGGCGCGCGCGGCGTTCGCTTCGACCAGCCGAAGCACTTCCTGCCCGACCTGCTGATGTCGAAGTTCTCCATGGCCGAGCCGATCGCGATCATGATCTACGGCTCCGTCTTCGAACGGTTCCCCGAGCTGAAGTTCGTCTCGGTCGAGAGCGGCGTCGGCTGGTTCGCCTTCGCGGCCGAATACATGGACCGGACCTGGGAAAAGCAGCGCTACTGGGTCAACAGTCCGCTGAAGCACCCGCCGAGCTTCTACATGGACCAGAACGTCTACGGCACGTTCATCCACGATTCCGTGGGCATCAAGATGCGCCACCTGACCGGCGGCAAGAACATCATGTGGTCATCCGACTATCCGCACTCGGAGACCACCTTCCCAGACTCCCACGACATGATCCGGGAGATCTTCGAGGGCGTGCCGGAGGCCGACAAGAGGATGATCCTCAGCGATCGGGCCAAGGCGGTGTTCCACGTCTAGGGCTGGCTCGAATGACATCGAGATGACAGGCTCGATGCGTCGCCGCGGCGCCGTCCGCGCAGCGGCCCCCGGGGAGGACAGGTGACGAGCGGTGTCGCGGAGCGCCGGCGCAGGCCCGGCTGGTATCACGGCTGGAATATCGTCGCGATCGCGGTGATGGGACAGGTCGCGGCGCTCGCGCTGACGCTCAATTCCTTTTCGCTGTTTCTCCACGACTGGACGCGGGAGTTCCACGCGCCGGTCAGCGCGTTCGCGCTCGGTGTGACGCTGTTCAGCCCCGGTTGCGCGCTGATGTCGCCGTTCGTCGGCGCAGCCGCCGACCGGTTCCCGGCGCGATGGATCTATGGCGCCGCATTGGTTGGGCTGGCCGCTGTGCATTTCGCGATCGGATGCGCCACGGCGCGCTGGCAGATCGTGGCGCTTTACGCCATCGCGCTGCCGGTCGTGATCACCTTCGCGTCCCAGACCACGGGCCAGGCGCTGGTCGCCCGCTGGTTCGTGCGCCGGCGGGGCATGGCCATGGGGCTCACGGCGTTCGGCGCCGTCGTGGGCGGCATCGTCGCGCCCCCCATCCTCGTCCAGCTCATTCCGATGATCGGATGGCGCTGGACCTGGGAGATCTATGGCGGGGTGATCCTGCTGCTGTTCCTGCCGCTGACGCTGATCGGCACGCGTGACCGCCCGCGCCCCGGTGAAGGTGATGACTACGTCGGGCCCTCGGGCGCTCCCCACGCCAAGACCACGCTGACCGTTCGCCAGATCCTCGCGCGGCGCAACTTCTGGGCGATCATCTGCGCCTTCCTGCCCATGCAATGCGCCTTCATGGCCCTGAGCCTCAACCTTGCGCCTCTGGTGAACAGCCACGGGTTCGACGCCAAGCTCCCCGGCGGCTTGCTGGCGCTCATGGGCGTCACGGCGCTTTGCTCCAAGTTCGTGGCCGGCGTGTTGGTCGACCGCCTGGGCAATCGGATCCCGTTCGTGATGGCGTCGCTCTTCGTGGCGGCGGGCATGGGCGTGCTGGCGACGCTGGGCGGGTCGCTGGCGACCCTGATCCTGGGCGTGATGCTGGTCAGCATGGGCGGCGCGTCCTGGACGCTGCTGGCGTCGTCGTCGGCGGCAGAGTTCGGCATGGGTGGCTTCGGCAAGGCCTACGGCCTGATCAACATGCTGACCCCCATCGCCGCGGCCACGCCGACGGTGTTCGCCAAGGCGGAGGAAACGAGCGGCAGCTACACGCCCGCTCTCATGGTCTGCGCGATCGCCGCGGTGGTGGGGGCCGGCATCGCCTGCCTGATCGACGAGCGGCGCGGCGGCGGTCGCGAGCGAGCCGGGCCTCTGGCCGGCGAGGCGCTGGCGAGCGAAGGCTGAGACGCCGTCGCCTACCGCCGCAGCAGCAGCGCCCCGTATCCGAAGCCGCCGTTCGACACCACGCCCAGCTTGGCGTCCCTGACCTGGCGCTCGCCCGCACGGCCCCACAGCTGCAGGCACGCCTCGTAGGTGTGGCCATAGCCGTGGAAGCGGCCGGCGGAGAGCTGGCCGCCGCTGGTGTTCATCGGCAGTTCGCCGTCCAGGGCGATGCGGCGGCCGCCCTCGACGAAGGCCGCCGCCTCGCCCTCGCCGCAGAGGCTCAGCGCCTCCATCCACATCAGGGTCAGGATCGAGAAGCCGTCGTAGATCTGGGCGAAGTCCAGGTTCTTCGGCTTCAGGTCGGTGCGCGACCACAGCATATCGCCGGCGATCTTGGCGGGCATGGAGGTGAAGTCGCCGGTGTGCAGGCCGGCGCCGATGCCGCCCAGCCCCATCCCCATGGCCTCGATGTGGATCGGCGGTGAGGCCAGGTCGCCGGCGAGGTCCGCGCGCGAGAACAGGATCGCGGTCGAGCCGTCGATGTGCGTGTCGCAGTCGTAGAGCCGCAGCGGCGTCGAGATCATCCTCGAGGCCATGTAGTCGTCGATGGTGATCGGCTTGCGGTAGATCGCGTTGGGGTTCAGCGCCGCCATCTTGCGGCTGTGCACCGCGATGGCCCCGAGCTGCTGCGAGGTCGCGCCGTACTTGCGGAAATAGCTCTGGCCATACAGGCCATAGAGTACCGCGGCCGACAGGGCGTTGTAGGGCAGGGTCCAGGACTGCCCGCCCCACGACCGCTGGGCGATGCTGCGGCCGCCGCCGATGATGCCGGCGTGGCTGACTTCGGCCCGCGCGGACGCCTGGGTCACGGTCCGGAACACCAGGACGTGCCGGCAGAGGCCCGAGGCGATGGCGGTGATGGCGTTGAAGATCGCGCTCATGTGGGCGTGGCCGTCGGTCGAGGCGCCGATCCAGGTCGGCGTCAGGCCCAGCGCCAGCATGGTCTCGGTGGCGCTGACGGGGGAGAAGCCGTCGCCGTTGGCGACCGGACCCGGGTAGGTGGAGAGACCGTCGATGTCGGCGGGCGTCAGCCCGGCGGAGTTGATGGCGTTCAGGCAGGCGTCGATGGTCAGCGCCAGACCGCTCTTGTTCGACGGGCGGGCGACCTCGCTCTGGCCGGCGCCGGTGATGCAGACCAGCTTCTCAGGATGGGTCGTCATCAGGCCGGCTCGAACATCGGCAGGTAGACGTCCTCATGCGCCTCGAAGGCGACCTTGACGGGCATCCGATAGGCGACCTGTTCCGGATCGCAGCCGACGATGTTGGTGAAGACGTAGAGCTCGCTCTGCTCATCGATCTCCACCGCCGCGAACACGAACGGGACCTTGAGGCCGGGCAGCCATGCCTGATGGTTGACGCTGTAAGCGGCCACGCGCCCGCGGCCGGACACCGGCGTCGGGGTGATCGTCGAGCCGCCGCAGGCGGGGCAGCGCGGCAGGGGCGGGTGGATGTAGCGCCCGCAATCGCACCGGGCGATCAGCAGCCGGCCGTCGGCGCCGCCGGTCCAGAAGTCGCGGTTCAGGCGGTCGAGGCCCGGAAGAATTCGGCTCGGCTCGGAAGCGCCGCTCATGCGGCCTCTCCCTGGCGTGGCCGCAGCGCGTCTGTGTATATTTCCATCATATCAATCGGCGGTTCTATGATATTATTCGGGTTGATCAGGTCTGGCTAAAGTCAATATCGATCGTCCAATGTCGCGGTCAACTAAAGAAGCTGTCCTTGGCGTGTAATGGCCTGACGGCCGCCGCCGCGATCCGTCGATGAGGTTGAGCCCATGGCGCCGCCGCTGAAGATTGGCCTGAACGTCGCCTTCCTGAAGCCCGAGGCCATGCCGGCCATCACGCGCGCCGCCGAGGCGGCCGGCTATGAGTCGGTATGGTTCGGCGAGCATGTGGCGCTGCCGAAGCGGGACGACTGGTGGCTCGGCTATCCGGGGAATCCCCCCGCCGAGGACGACATGACCTTCCGGCCGGAGAACCTGTGGCTGGATCCGCTGATCATGTTCGCGCACCTGGCCGGGACCACCAGCCGGATCCGCTTCGGGGTCGGCATCTACATGATCGCCCTGCGCAACCCGATCCTGCTGGGCCGGACCCTTGCGACCCTCGATCTCGTCACCCAGGGCCGGCTCGACCTTGGTATCGGGCTGGGATGGTCCAAGTACGAATACGACTACACCGAGAACGACTATCACACCCGCGGCCGGCGGACCGACGAGTGCCTGGAGGCGCTTCGGGCGCTGTTCTCGCCGGACGACGTCTATGCGGAGTATCATGGCAAGCTGATCGACTTCGATCCGATCGCCTTCCTGCCGAAGCCGGTGCAGCACCCGCTGCCGATCCATGTCGGCGGCTATGGCGAGGCGGCCATCCGTCGAACGGTCAGGTTCGGCGACGGCTATTACGGCCGGGCCGAGCTGATCCCGGCGGTCAAGCAGGCCCTCCGGGCGGCCGGCCGGCCGCTCGACGGGTTCGAGTTCTCCTGCACCCAGGCCGCCGACCCCGAGCCGGGCCGGAACGCCGAGATCCTGGCCGAGCTGGCCGACAAGGGCCTGACGCGGGCGATCGTCTCACCCTGGAAGAAGCGGCACACGGTTCACGGCCTGGAGGCGATCGAGATCATCCAGGAGTTCGCCGAGCAGATCGGCCTCAAGCCTCAGGCGTAGCCGCGCGGATACGACACCAGCAGGGTGTTGAGCGCCGCCCTGGCGAGGTCGGCCGGCTTGTCGGCCCCGTCCGCGATGGCCTGTAGCACGTCGCGCCAGAGGTCTTCCTCGGCCCTGTGCGCGTTGGCGTATTCCTCGTGATCGACCGCCCACGCGCGAACCACCGTCACGCGCGCCTGAACATCCGCGATCTTCATGTTCCCATCCATCAACGCCTGGTCCGGCCGCCGACCGAAGCCAGCCAGGCCGGGGCTCAGGATGGCGCAGCCGCGCGGAGTCCGTCCAATAGGTTCGGCGCCGCCAACGATACGCCTCGCCTATTCTCTCCCGAACGCCTTGCGGACCGAGAACCCGAACATCAGCGGCGCCTGGGGCAGGATGGTGCCCATGCCGCCGGTGAACGCCGACGGCAGGCTCTGGAACGCCCACTTGCGGTTCCCGAGGTTGGTGCCCCAGAGCGCGAACGTGAGGCCCTGGTCCGGAATGTGGAAGTCGATGCGGGCGTTGACCAGGCCCACGAAGCCGGCGATCTGCCGCTGCAGCGCGATCGGCTCGATGGCGTCCCGGGTGAGGTTGTTGATCGGCAGGGCGCCGCGGATCGAATAGTCGGCCTGGAGGCCGATCACGCCCGGCCCGAGCGGATGTTCGTAGCGACCGCCGACGTCGCCTTGCCAGCGCGGCTGGACCGCCATGTTCTGGCCGGTCGCGTCGACCAGGGCGCCGGCGTTGGTGATGGCGTTCGGGAACTTCACATAGGTGGCGTCCGTGAAGGAGCCTTCCACAAACACCGACAGGCCCTCGAACGGGATGGCGGTGGTCTCGAACTCGACGCCGCGGATGCGCGCCGTGGCTGCGTTCAAGAGCAGCGTCGAGGTGGTCTGGCCGTTCGGACAGCCCAGCGCGGTTGGCAGCGAGCCGCCGCTGCAGACCTCCGTGCTGACCTGCTTGTTGTTGTAGTCGGTGGTGTAGGCGTCGACGTTCACCCGCAGGCGGTGGTGGAAGAAATCGCTCTTCAGACCGATCTCGTAATCCACGTCGGTCTCGGGCTTGGCCGGCACCTGGTAGGACCGGCCGAACGCCCCGCCACGAAAGCCGCGCGACGTCTTGATGTACAGCAGGATGTCGTTGGTCAGCTGGAAGTTGAGGCTGGCGAGGTAGGACCAGCCGGTCGAATGCGCGTGCTGGAAGCTGCCCCCCGGGCCGGTCGCGTCCGGCAAGGTGGCGCACGAGCCCGGCACGTTTGGAACCGGCGGCAGCTGCGTGGGGATGCCGTTGCAGTAGTAGAAGCCGGCGGTGGCGTCATAATTCCAGTTGGCGAGGATCTGGCTGATGTCCTCCGAGGTATAGCGCCCGCCAACCGTCAGGCTGATCATCCGATTGAAGTGGAAGTCTTCCTGCGTGTAGATCGCCCAGGTGTTGGTGGTGTTCTTCAGGCCGTCGTGGTCGCTGATCGGCGGCGCGCCGTTGCCGAATCCGATGAAGCTGAGCGCATAGGTCAGCTCCACCGCGTTCATGGACTCCTGCGATCCCTTGCCGTCGTCCCAGCTCATGAAGCCGCCGACCAGCCAGTCGAGCGCGCCGTTGAACGACTTGCCCTGCAGGTCGAATTCCTGGGTCCACTGGGTGGATTGCTGGTCAGGCTGCAGCGGGAAGGGCAGGGGCTTCTGGCCCGGCACGTCCGGGTGGGTGCCGTTCGACCCGATGCCGACCTCCAGCAATTGCATCGGCACGGCGTCGAGGTCGAACACCTTGAAGTCGGTGAAGGAATGCAGTCCGGTGATGGAGCGCAGCGAGATGTTGTCGGTGATGCTCCACTTCATGTCCAACGCGCCGTGCCACTCATGCAGGTTGTCGAACTGCGTCGAGCCAGCGCAGTTGGTGAAGAAGCTGCCGGTGTGGCCGGCCCCGCCGTAGATGCAGGGGGCCAGATAGGCGTTGCCCGCGGCCCCGACCGCGGCGAGCGCGCTGATCTGGGCCGGGGTCGCCGTCGTTCCGAACGCGGGCGCCAGCAGGCCCAGCTCGGCGAGACCGATCAGGAGTGTGTTGGCCGCGGGGTTGGCCAGATAGGCGGCGCTGGCGAGGGGGTAGAATGAGGCTGCCGGGTCGGGGTTGAGATAGTTGGCCACGATCAGCGGGGCGGTGTGCCGCAACTGGCTGTATTCGATCTCGAGGTCGGCCGTGAAGTTCGAGGTCGGGTCGAACCTCAAATGGGCGCGGAAGATGTCGTCGTTATGGTCGCCGCCCTGATGCTGTCCGGTGGTGAGCGATCTGCCGTAGCCTTGCTGGTTCCAATGCTGGTAGCCGATACGCAGCGCCAGCTTGTCCGCGATGATCGGGATGTTGACTGCGCCGCCGACCTTCCACTCGCTGTGGTTGCCCGCCTCGCCCTCCAGGAAGCCGTGGAAGCCGCGGTAGTCGGCGGTGTTGGTGATGATGTTGATGGCGCCGCCGGTGGTGTTGCGGCCGTAAAGCGTGCCTTGCGGGCCCTTGAGCACCTCGACCCGTGCGAGGTCGAAGAAAGCCGTGTTCGACCCGAACGGGTGCGGGATGTTCACCGTGTCCTGGTAGAGTCCCACCGGCTGGCTGACCCCCAGCAGGGTGTCGCCCGCCGCCTGGCCGCGGAGCGTGATGACGGCGCCCTGGTCCGCACCCGCCGCCAGGCCGATCTGCAGACTGGGCACGATGCGCGGCAGGTCGGTGGGCTGGGTGATGCGCTGCTGCGTCAGCTGCTGGCCCGTCTGGGCGGTGATCGCCAGGGGCACTCGCTGCAGACTCTCGCTGCGTTTGCGGGCGGTCACCACCACCTGGCCGATCCCGGTGCCGGGTTCCGAGCTTTCAGCGGTCTGGGCGGCGCCGGTCGCTGTGGCGTCCGCCGCCCGGGCGCCGCCGGCGCCTAGAGCCAGTCCCCCGAGCGCAACGCCGGCGAGCAGCAGCCGTCTGGCTGTCGAACGAGCGATCATCGTCTCCCCCCTTCTGCGATCTTCGCCGCAGCAGTGTTCCTGGGCAGAACCTGGCCGCGCTTCTCAGGCGCGACCTGCTGTCGAGGTTGCGGTCGCGCGCCGGAGAGTGTCAAGGCGAATTCGAACCACCATCAATTATGCATCGGACGAGTTTCCGTCCTCGACCCGCCCCTGAATTAGGAGGCAAGCACACTTCTGAACTCGACACGCGGAAATGTCGGTGCTGAAACAAGCCGTCCAAGCAAGTCCACGCGGCAAGAACACCGTCGTCATCTGGCGCGCCGGGCTCATTCGGAACCGCAGGCAAGCCCGGCCGCCCGTGCTCCCCCGGACCACAGTCAATTATTCCAGCATTGGCCGGGGGGCGTTCTAGCCCGCGAGGCGCCGGCTGCCGGCGACGGCCGCAGGCTGTTCCGCGAGGGTGTCCGTGATCGATTTCCGCATCAGCCCTAGCGACCACGTCATCAGCTCTTCGCGCGCGTGATCATCCGCCTGGACTATTCGCGACAGGAGAAAAGACCCGAGATCGTGAATCCGCGTCGCCCTCGCGTGCAGCGCGTCCTCGTCCAGCTTGCAGCCGTCCTTCACGAGACAGCGCTTGATGAGGTTGGTGGACTCCGCCGAAAAGCCGCCCGCGATGCTCGCGAGCTCGGGGTAGTATTTCAGCGCCGCTGAGATGACGAGCACATGCGACGCCGGGGTTTCGACGTAGAACCGGAACCAGTCTTCGATCTTCACTTCCAGCGGCGCGTTCGCGTTCAGGAGCGCCAGCTTGTCGAGCGCGCTGGCCCGTTCCGCAGCCCATTCCTCGACGACGGACGCCAGGATCGACCGCTTGTCGGGGAAGAACTTGTACAGCGTGCCGACCGAGATCCCTGCCACTTTCGCGATCCGGTTCGAGTTCAGCTGGGGCAGCCCCTCCTTCTCGATGATCGCGGCGGCCGCCTCGCGGATGCGGGCGACGGTCTCGCGTGACGCGGACCGGGTGGGCTGCCGCCTCGCCTTGAACGGCGTCGCCGCCTCTGGAGTCGCTGTCTTCGACATCCGCCGACCTTAGCCGCCAATCCGCGGCGCGCCCACCCGACCGCCCCGCGAGTCGGCGTCTTGACAAAGGCGAGCGTTTGCTCGCCGTTTGCGGTCGCGGACGAAAGCGCGAGTCCAAGGGAGGACCCGATGAAGATCATCGACGCCGACCAGCACATGTTCGAGCGGCCCGATTTCTGGCGGACCCACTGCGATCCGAAGAAGCGGGACCTGGCCCTCACGATCGAGCCGGATGAGCTCGGCTATTGGCATCTGACCAACCCCTGGCAGGGAAAGAGGATCTGGCAGGCGTGGGTCCCGACGCCCGAGGATGGCATGGCCGCGATGCGGGAGACGTTCCAGCGCAGGCGGAGGGGCGAAAGGTCCATCGTGGACTACGGCCGCGATCTTCCCGCCGACTACAGCGACGCTGACGCGCGCCTTGGGAAGCTGGCCGGGATGGGCGTCGACACCGCCTTCATGCTCCCTCACTGGGGGCTGATCTGGGGCAACCCGATGACCGGCGTGACCAACCTGGACGTGGTCAGGGCGAACATGGAGGCCGAGAACCGTCGCGCCATCGAAGTGACACGCGGCAGCGGCGGGCGGATGGCCGGCGTCGGCCACCTGTCGTTGCGCGGCGGCGACCTGGGCTGGTTCCGGGAGCAGGTGAAGCAACTCGCCGGCGGTGGAGTCAGGCTGGGCTACATGCTGTCCGGATTGATCGACGGCCGCCGCTGGTCGCATCCAGACCATGAGGTCGCCTGGGCCACGCTGGCCGGCGCGGGGATGGCGATCCTCTTCCACGTTCAGGACAACGAGCAACGCCCGAGCGGACTTCCGGAAGCCTGGTTCGAGAACGACCCCGACTGGTTCATCGCGGCGGTCGAACAGCCCTTTGTCTACATCAGCGTTCAGCTCGTGCTCGCGGACCTGGTGCTGAACGGCGTTTTGGAGCGGCATCCGGATCTTCGCATCTGCTGCGTCGAGGTTCACGCCTCCTGGTTTCCCGACCTGTGCCGCCGGCTCGACGCGACCTACAGCGCGCACTTCAACGTCGCCGGCCGCGATCTCTACACCTTGAAGGAGCTGCCGAGCTTCTATCTCAAGCGGGCGGTCCGGCTCGCCCCGCACTGGGCCGCCGACAACGTGCCTCAGCTGATCAACGAACTCCCCGACAGCCTGATGTTCGGCAGCGACTATCCGCATTGCGAAGGGCTCAGCTCGCTGGCCCGATACCGGGAGCTGGTCGGCGACCTGCCCAGCAAAGCCGCCGAACAGAGACTGTACGGCGGCGTCGCGGCGGATCTGATCGGCTGAGGCAGGGCTGCGTCCCCACCCGCCGCTGCCGGTTCGCGCATCGTCTGGACAACCGTGGAGCGCGCAGGGCACACAGGTTCGGGGCGCGCCGCAGAGTCGCCCGCGGCGAGTGTGATGGGACTGCAAGGACCGCGATCGAAGGTTGCGAACGCCACCGCTCCGGCGCGGCGCACGCCGACGCAGGAGCGCGCCAAGGCGACGGTCACCAAGCTGCTCGACGCCCTGGGCGAGTACGTGGCCGAGCACGGCTTTCGCACCCTGAACGCCACGGCCATCGCGGCGCGGGCCGGCGTGGGCGTCGGCACGCTCTACGGCTACTTCCCGGACATCTTCGCGGTGCTGGAGGCCTATGCCGAGCGCAGCCTGGCGGCCTGGCTGGAGCTCTGGCGGCGCACCCCGGCCTTCGAGCCCTATGAGGACTGGCGCAACGCCTACCACCGCGCCTACCGGGCCACCCTCGAGCACGCCAAGGACGACTACGCCTATATCCTGCTGCTCAACGCCGCGGGGGTGGCGCCCGAACTCAATGATGTGGTCGCGCGGATTCGGGCCGCCCATATCCAGGCGTCCGTCGAAATCCTGCAGCACGCGAACGCCGATCTTCCGCCGGGCCACGCCGAAGCCATCGCCGCGGTCATGCTCCGGGCGGGCTGGGGCGGCGTACTCGACGTGCTGATCACCGGCGACGAGGTCCTGCGCGACGAGTTCGAAGAACTGATGGTTCGCTACCTCTCGACGTACATCGAAGGCGGTCGAGCCCGCTGAGGCGCGGCGACGTTCGCAGCGGGGCTTGCGCTACGCTCCCGATCGGCTTGACCCTGTGAAATGCGAGGGTATCCTCGGGTTCTGTGGGCCGTGAAGTGAGACGGCGATGCCCTGGTCGCTAGGCCGCGCGGCGCCCGCAGGGGAGGTTGAGTCGATGAGTGGGATCACGCCCGAGGCGGCCGAACTGGCCCGCCGGCTCATCGAGGCGCGGGCGAGCCTGGTTCCGGCGCCCCGACCTGCCGACCTGCCGATGTCCCTGGCCGTGGCGGTGCGTGACCGGTGCATCGCGGCTCTGTCGGAGACGAGCCCGATCGCCGGCTACAAGGTTTCGCTGTCCACCGGCGCCTGGGGTGTGCTCACGACCGACATGGTGCGGGGAAACGGCGCCCAGATCTCGCGGACGACGTTGTTCGATCCCCTGCTGGAGTGCGAGCTCGTCTTCCTCGCCGATCACGACCTGCGGCCGGGCAGTTCGTCCGACGACATCCTCGATAGCTGTCGCGTCGCGCCAGGAATCGAAATCGCCGACTCCAGGTGGGAGGGATGGCGGCCGAGCGACGGCGCCAGCTTCGTGCCCCCTGACGCCGAGCTCATTGCCGCGGACAACGCCATGGGCGGCGCGCTCGTGATCGGAGGCCGGTGGAGGCCGGCGCGCGAGCTGCCGCTGCCGGACGTCGAGATATCGACGCGCTCGGAGGGCCGCGTCCTGGCGCGCGGTTCGCTTGGCGATGTCATGGGAAGTCCGGTCGAGGCCGTTCGGTGGCTCATCGATAGGCTGGCGGCGGCCGGCAGATTTGTCGCCGCCGGACAGGTCGTCTCGTCCGGCTGTCCCTGCCACACCTTCGTGACCGTGCCTCCTTCGGGCGGCAGCTGGGAAGCGGCCGTTCCCGGCATCGGCGAGGCGCAAGTCACCTTCATCTGACGCCAGCTGACATCGGGCTTTTGCGCGGTGTCCGGGTCGCGCCCAGGGATTGACGCCACAAAATACGAGGGTATCTTCGGTTTTATAATACGAAGATATCTTCGGGTTTTCTCGGGGCCGATGGGGGGAGCGAGCGCATGGGTGAACTGGAGGACAAGGTCGTCCTGGTTACCGGCGCCGCCGGGGGTCTTGGCCGTGCAATGGCCGAACGGTTCCGCGGTGAAGGCGCCAAGATCGTCATCGCCGATATCAAGGAAGAGGACGGGACAAGGACGGCGTCGAGCCTCGCCGGTCGGTTCCATCGCCTGGACATCACGCGCGAAGCCGATTGGATCGGTGTGATAGAGGCGATCCTGCACACGCACGGTCGTCTCGACGTCCTCGTCAACAACGCCGGGGTGTTCCGGCACAACATCCCCTTCCTCGAGACGCCGCTCGAGGTCTGGCGCGAGCACATGACCGTCAACTGCGACGGCGTGTTCCTGGGCTGCAAGCACGGCATCCCGGCGATGGCGCGCGGCGGCGGTGGGGCGATCATCAACATGTCGTCCATGGCCGCGCTGATGGCCCTGACGGACGCGGCGGCCTACAGCGCCTCCAAGGCGGCGATCCTGAGCACCACCCGGATCGCCGCGCGGGTGGGCGGGCCGCTGGGCGTGCGGGTGAACGCGATCCTGCCGGGCCTGGTGCTGACCGGCATGTCGCGGAGCGGAATTCCGGCCGGCCTGACCGAAGACGAATACGTCGCCCAGGTCCTGCCGATGTACCCGGTCGGGCGCATAGGCCTGCCTGACGACATCGCCGAAGCGGCGCTGTTCCTGGCCTCGCCGCGCAGCTCGTTCATCTCCGGACACCTGCTGCGGGTGGACGGCGCCCAGGACCCCTGAGCCGCGCGCCGCGACCGCGCACAGACCCAGCGAACCAGTCATCAAGACAGAGGGCGTGGCCCGCCAAGCCCTCGAAAAAGGGGGAGAGAGACAATCGTGCCTCACCATTCAGGGACCTTGGCGGCCTTCAGGCTGCTGTTGATGTCGGGCGCCTCGGTCGGCGTGGCCGGGGCGCTCGGCGCCGCGCCAGCGGCGGCGGAGACGCCAGCCGGGCAGACGCCGAGCGCCTCGCCCGAGCTGCAGGAAGTTCTGGTCACGGCGCGCCGGCGCGAGGAGAACCTCCAGCACGTGCCGCTGTCGGTGACGGTCCTCTCGGGGTCCGAGATCACCCGGCAGGCGATCGTCAGCCCGGCCGACCTGAACGCCTTCGTGCCGTCGCTGGCGGTGGTGAACACCACCGTCATGCGCGATTCCGCCAAATACGTCATCCGCGGCCAGGGGCAGGCGCCTTACGGGGCCGAGCCGGCGGTGGTCACCTACTTCGACGAGGCGCCCACGGTCTCCACGGGGCCCGGGCTGTTGTTCGATCTCGAGAACGTGCAGGTGCTGAACGGTCCGCAGGGCACGCTGTTCGGCCGCAACACGACGGGCGGCGCCATCCTGCTGCAAAGCCGCCGGCCCGGGAACGACTTCGGCGGCTACGGCAAGGTCACCTTGGGCAACTACCAGCTGAGGCGGTTCGAGCTTGGCGTCGACCTGCCGATCGTCCGCGACCGGGTGCTCCTGCGGCTCGCCGCAGACGTGAACAAGCGGCAGGGCTACACCATCGACCTCGGCAACGGCCGCCGCTACGACGGGCGCAACTACCAGGCCTACCGCGCCAGCCTCACGCTGAAGCCGTTCGACGGACTGCGGAATGACACCGTCGTCAACTACGCCCGGAGCGACGGGACGATGGGCGGCGCGATCCTCGTCTCCCTCGATCCGCAGTCGGGGGTCGCCCAGATCCCGGCCGTGGCCCAGGCCTTCGCCGAATACAAGGCGCGCGGCGCCAGGGTCGACCGATCGGCCGAGCCGGACGACTTCCAGCGCATCCGCAGCTTCGGCGTCACCAACATCACGACCTATGACGCGACCAGCTTCCTGACGTTCAAGAACGTGCTCGCCTACCGCCTGTTCGAGTACAACTCGATGAGCGACGTCGACGGCACGCTGGCGCCGCTCGTCGACGGCGTCGCCACGCCCTACTGGGGCTCGGGCGGCGACACCGAGCCGTCCTCGCGCACCTTCACCGAGGAGTTCCAGATCCAGGGAAGGGCGCTGAACAATGCCCTGAACTGGCTCCTCGGGGCCTACTACGAGCACATCCAGCCGGAGTCCGACACCAACAAGGACGTCTTCACCCAGTTCTTCGTCGGGCCGCTGGTCCTGCAATCGCTCAAGCGGGACACCAGCAAGGCGGTGTTCGGGCAGGCCACCTATGATTTCTCGACCTGGGCGCCGGGCCTGAAGCTGACCGGCGGCCTGCGCTACACCGCCGACGAGCGCTCCCAGCAGTCCTCGAACTATCTGAGCAGCGCGCCGGGGTTCAACGCGGTCGTGGCCTGCACGTTCGCGGTGGTCACCCCGAACTGCACCGCGGCCAACGCCGCGAAGTTCCACGGCCTGACCGGCAACGTCAGCATCGACTACCAGGTCACCCGGGGCGTGCTGCTCTACGGCACGGTGCGGCGGGGCTACAAGAGCGGGGGCTTCAACGCCGCCTCTCCCAGTCCCACCGACCGGGTGTTCGCCCCGGAGTTCGTCACCGACTACGAGATCGGGGCCAAGACCGATTTCCACATCGGCGATGCGCCGGCGCGGCTCAACATCGCGCTTTTCCGAAGCGACCTTCGCGATTACCAGGAAAACGGCGTGATCTTCGATGCGCCCAGCGGCCAGCTGCTGACGATCACGCGCAACGTGGGGCAGGCGAGGTTCCAGGGGGTGGAGATCGAGGGCCAGATGCGACCGGTGGAAGGGCTCTCGCTGTCCGGATCCTATTCGCACCTCGACGCCAGGTTCATCCGGAACACCTTCAACGGTCTCGACCTGAGGAACATCCCGTTCCAGGGCGCGCCGAAGAACAAGTTCACCATCACCGCCGACTATCGGACACCAATCGGCGCCTCGATCGGCACGCTCGACCTCTCCGCCACCTACAGCTACCAGAGCCGCGTCTTCTTCGCGGTCCCGTTGGTCCCCGTCGACCACGACCCGCAGGCCGGACAGAGCGGCTACGGCCTGCTCAACCTGCGGGCCTCGCTGGAGAACATCGGCGGCGGCGGCGTCGACGTCTCGGTGTTCGCCAACAACCTCACCAACAAGGCCTACAAGGTCTTCGAGAACGACATCTACGACCTGGCCGGCTTCTCCAGCGCGCTGTTCGGTGAGCCGCGGACGTTCGGGGTCTCGCTCGGCTACCGCTTCGGCGCGGCGGCAAATCACTAAGCGGAGGACGCCAATGTCCGTCGACACCAAAGCCGCCGACCCGGTCGTCCCGATCGAGGATCCGGAGTTCTATACGACGGACCCCTGGCCGACCTTCGCCTGGATGCGCAGGGAGCGGCCTTTCTACTACTATGCCCCGCTCGACACCTTCGTGGTGACGCGCCAGCGCGACATCCACGAGATCACCGACCAGGCCGACGTGTTCGTCAACTCCCGCGGCCTGTTCCTGGCCGACATCAAGTACGCCAGCCAGTCGGGCGACGCGGGCGTGACCAACGCCTTCTTCCCGGAGGGCGGCGAGCAGGTCGGCACCACCGACGCGCCGCGGCACCACGACCTCAGGCGCGTGATCATGCCGGCGTTTTCCGTCGCCGCCATGGAGGAGGTGCAGGTTCCTGTGGCCGCCCAGGCGGCGGCGCTGCTCGACGGCGTCACGCCCGGGACGCCGGTGGACTGGATGGAGCTGGCGGCCCAGATTCCGATCACCGCAGCCTGCCACCTGATCGGGCTGCCGGCCACCGACCACGGTCGGGTCCAGTTCTGGAGCGACGAGCTGGAGAAGCTGGGCGGGGACCTGACCCTGGAGCAGATCCAGGCGGCGGCCGCGGAGTTCCAGAGCCTGCAGGCCTACATCACCGAGCAGGTCGAGCTGAAGAAGTCGGGGCCCGTCACGGGCAAGGACCTGCTCTCGGTGCTGCTCACGGCCGAGCTGGACGGCAAGACGGTGTCGCACGCGAATGTGGTGATGTTCGCCATGACGGCGCTGGCTGCGGGCGGCGACACCAGCCGGTCCATGCTCGGGGGGCTGGTCCACTGCTTCGCCGATCATCCCGACCAGTGGGACCTCCTGCGGAAGGACCGCTCGCTGCTGCGGAATGCGGTGGAGGAGGTGCTGCGCTGGGTGACTCCGGCCAGAGCCTTCGTGCGGACGGCGATCCGCGACGTCACGGTCGGCGGCCAGGCGATCCGAGAAGGCCAGCACGTCTATCTGCTCTACATGGCCGCCAATCGCGACGAGGCGGCTTTCGAGGATGCCGACCGCTTCGACATCACCCGCGAGGACACGGCCAAGCACATGGCCTTCGGGGCCGGCCCGCACGCCTGCGCCGGCTCCAGACTGGCGCGGATGCAGGGCCGCGCGGTGTTGGAGGCTCTGCTCGACCGCTTCAGCCGTATCGAACTGGCCGGGCCGGCGACGCCGGTTCGCGGGCACCTGATCCGCAATAGCTGGACGTCCATGCCGGCGGTGTTCAGCCGGTAAGTCGATCTTTCGGGACGGCGCCACCGTACGTTTCCCCCGCGCCCCGGCCGATGTCCAAATCCGACCGGCTGGAAGATGCAAACGGCTGACGTAGAATAGCTGACATTCTAGTTGAAATATCTGGAGAGTGATGTATTTTACATCACTCCTGATGCTTACGCCCCCTCAGCTCCGCGCCGCCCGTGCGCTTCTCGGCATCGACCAGCGAACGCTGGCGCAGCGAGCCGGCGTGTCCCTGCCCACGATCCAGCGCATGGAGGCCAGCGACGGCTACGTGCGCGGCGTTGTCGACACCCTGACACGGGTCGTCGCGGCGCTCGAGCGCGAAGGGATCGAGCTGATCAGCGAGAACAGCGTCAGTGCTGGCGGGGGCAGGGGCGTTCGTCTTCGCGATCCGGCGATGCCCCGGCTGCGTGAAAGTCCGCACAAGGCGGCGCCGTCGGCCGCCCGCGCGCCCAGTGATGATCGGGTGGGCTGAGGATGCCCGACGGCACGGCGACGACGCACCTGTTTTGGCCCAAGCTCGTCACCGTCCTGGGCGAGGGATACGGATTTGACTCTTGGCGCAAGGACGCGGCTGCCGCCCTGACGGTGGCGATCGTCGCCCTGCCCCTGTCCATGGCGATCGCGGTGGCGTCTGGCGTGTCGCCCGAGCGTGGCATTTACACCTCCATTGTCGGCGGCTTCGTGGTCTCGGCGCTGGGCGGCAGCCGTTTTCAGATCGGGGGTCCTGCCGGCGCCTTCATCGTCCTGGTGGCGGCCACGACCGCAAGGTTCGGACTGGACGGGCTGCTGCTCACGGTCGCCTTGTCCGGTGTCATGCTCACCGTGATCGGCATTTCAAGGCTCGGCGCACTGATCCGGCACATTCCGCACGCTGTCGCGGTGGGATTCACGACCGGCATTGCCGTCACCATCCTGGCCAGCCAGTTGCGCGACCTGGGGGGCATTCGCCTCGCTGGCGTTGAGCCGGGGCCGCTCATTCCGAAGCTCGCAGCTCTGGCGGGCGCCCTCCCGACTCTCACGCCGGCCGCCCTGGCCATCGGCGCCGGCTGCGCGGGTCTGATCTTTCTGATCCGGCGCTTCCGGCCGGCCTGGCCGGGCATGCTCATCGCCGTGGTCCTGGCGTCTCTTCTCGCAGCGGCGCTTGGTCTGCCGGTGGAAACCATCGGCAGCCGCTTCGGCGAGATTCCGCACGGACTGCCAACGCCCCGGCTCCCGCCAATTTCGCCAGCCCTCGTGTGGCAGGTGCTGCCGGCAGCCCTGTCCTTCACCCTGCTGGGCGGCGTGGAAAGCCTGCTCTCCGCCAAGGTCGCCGACGGAATGACCGGCCGCAGGCACCGCTCGAACATGGAGCTGGTGGCCCAGGGACTGGCCAACATCGCCTCCGCGGTGTTCGGGGGGATCAGCGTGACCGGGACCATCGCCCGCACCGCAACCAACATCCGCGCCGGCGCACGCAGCCCGCTTTCCGGAATGATGCATGCAGGCATTCTGCTCATCTTCGTGCTGGTCGCTGCGCCGCTGGCGCGCCTCGTGCCGCTCGCCGCGCTGGCCGGGGTGCTGGTGGTCGTCTGCTGGAACATGGCCGAGAAAGCCGAGTTCGCCCGGTTGCTCCGGTCATGGCGGACGGCCGCTGTCCTGTTGACCACCTTCAGCCTCACCATCGCCAAGGATCTGACCTTCGGCATCGTTGGCGGCTGCCTGCTGGCGGCCGCCCTCGCCGCAGTGCGCCGTGGCGTGCCTGAGGAAGGCGACTGAGCGGGCGGTGGCTGACGCTTCAGCGCCGAAGCGTCAGGCCCGCGCGCACGACCCGCGGAGCGTCGTAGGCGACCACATTGGCGGCGCTGCGGCCGGTCTGTAGCCGGGCGTCCGCGACATTGTCGGCGGCGATGAACGCGCTGACCCCACCGGCAAAGGTCCACTCGGCCCGCACATCGACGCTGGCGCCGGCATTGAGCCGCCGGGTGTTCTGGTCGTCGTCATAGCGGGCGCTTTCATAGCGGAGCTGGCCAGTCAGGGTCAGGCGGGCGAGCGGCCGCCAGGTCGCGCCGGCCGTGATCGTGACTCCGGGTGTCTCGGCTGGCCGCAGGCCCGTGAGCTGGGGCGCGACGTCGCCGCCGTCGACCTGGGCATGGGTCCAGGCGAAGGCGAGGCGCAGCATCAGCGTTTCGCCGAAGCGCCGCTCGGCCTCGCCCTCGACGCCATAGGCGTTCACCGCGCCGGCGTTGCGGCGCTGATACAGGGTCCCTCCCGCCGGCACGAAGCCGGCGACGGGGAAGCTCCCGGGGCCCCGGCCGATGGTGACATTGGTGATGGCGTCCGCGAGCTGGTTGTAGAACACGTCGATATTCCACCGCAGCCAGCCGTCCCCGCCCGCGCCGACCTCGCCGCCGTACAGCCGCTCCGGCGTCAGGGCCTCGTTGGCGAGGGTGATGTCGTTGCCGACCCTGAACGGTCGGTGCAGTTCGTTCAGCGTCGCCGGACGGAAACCGGCATAGGCCGCGGCGCGCAGGAACAGGCCGGTCGAGAAATCCCGCCGCAGCCCGACGCGGCCGGTGGGCACCACGCCGCCGCGGTCCGACGGGTGCTCGTTCAGCGCCAGGCTGCCGGTCTGGATCAGTTTCGAGTCGTAGTCGCGCCAGCCGTCCAGGCGAACGCCGCCGGTGAGCAGCCAGGAACCCAGGGTGCGGCTGCCCTCCGCGTAGGCGCCGGCCACCCACTCGCCGCCCCCCGCCACGCGCTCCCCGCTCGGGACGCCCAGGCTGTACAGGTGTTCCCGGCTTTCCCCGCTGAAGTCGCGGACGTCGACACCCACCTCCCAGCTGTAGGTCGGCCCTGAGCGTCGCAGGGCCGCGTTGAAGCCGAGGCCGAGGGCTGGGGTGCTGTACTGGTTGTTGGCCAGGGTGGCGCTGTTGCGGTTCGCCGCCACCGAGGCGGTCGAGTTCGCCAGATTGGACCCCGAGACCCAGCCCTGGACCCGCCAGCCCAGCCCGCCGGCGCCTGGGGCGCGCACCGCCGTGAGGCTGGCCTGGTAGCCGCGCACCCGGGAGGCCGCGAACAGGGCGCCCGCGCCGCGATCTTCCTGGTAGGCCGCGACCCGCGCGGCGACCACCGCCCCGCCGACCTGGGTCTCTGCGCGCGCGGCGGCGCTCCAGTCGCGCAGGGTCAGCGGCTGGTCGGCCGCGCCGCGTCCCTCGATCACCGGAATCCAGCCGTCGCTGCGCTCGCCGGCGGCATTCAGGAACACCCGCGTGCGGCCGGCCTGGATTTCTGCGATTCCGCCGGCGCGGGCGTAGCCCAGGCTGCCGCCCTCCGCCTCGCCGGCGACGCCGCCGTCCACGCGGTCGGGCTGTTCCAGTGCCACCACGCCCGTCAGCGCCCCGGCCCCGTAGGGCCCCGAGCCTGCGCCGCGCAGCAGGCTCGCTCCGGCAATGGATTCCGAGGGCAGGGCGGTCCAGATCACCCAGCCGCCGAACGGGTCGTTCTGAGGTACGCCGTCCAGCGTCACCAGCGCCCGGCTGGCGGCCGATCCCGCTATTCCGCGCAGGGAGGCGCCCTGCGTGGTCGGATTGGCGCCGAGGCTCGAGGTGCGGCGGAACAGCGAGAAGCCTGGCACGGTCGCCAGCGCCTCGTCGACGCGCGGGCTGATCGTCAGCACCTGGGGATCGAGCCGAACGCTCGAAAAGGCGGCATCGCCGGCCGGAGGCGGCAGGCGCGCCGACTGCACGACCACCGGGGCGATGGTGGCGGGTTGATCGATCGGCATCCGGCGTCGTCGCTCTGAGCCCCCGGCCGGACGTCAGGCGAGTTCGCGCGCGCCCCGGATCAGGCCGCCGGGCAGGGCGCCGGTGTGGCGGCCGTCCCGATACGTCACTTCGCCCGACTTCACCGTGGCCACATAGCCGTCTGCGCCCTGGCGCAGCCTGCGGCCGCCCGCCGGCAGGTCGTAGACCACGTCCGGCGCGTGCAGCCGCAGCTTCGATACGTCGATGACATTGAGGTCGGCCTTGTACCCGGCGGCGAGCCGGCCACGGTCCGCGAGTCCGACAGCCTCGGCCGGCTCGCTGGTCAGCGCCTTGATGGCGCGCTCGAGCGGCCAGCCGGATGCGTCGCCGCCGTCCCGGACCCAGGTCTGCAGCAGGAAGGTCGGGAAGCTCGCGTCGCAGATCATGCCGTAGTGCGCCCCGCCGTCGCCCAGCCCCAGCACCGTGTGCGGGTGCGCCGCCATGGCGCGGGCGGCTTCGAGATTGCCGTCTCGGTAGTTCGCGCCCGGCAGGAAGAGGATGGCCTTGCCGTCCTTCTCCAGCAGGAGATCGTAGGCGTACTCGTGCGGTGTCAGGCCGCGCAGGGCGGCCTGGTTCTTGATCATGTCGCCGGGATCCGGCTCGTAGTTGGGCGGATCCCCCATCAGGTAGCCGAACCGGAAGTTGTTCACTGTCTTGATGAAGACGCTGTTGGTGTGGCTGGGATGTTCCGACAGCAACTGGGCGCGCAGGCGCGGATCGCGCATGGCCGAGACTTTCTCGGCCAGCGGCAGGCCCAGCAGCGGCTGGAAGCTCGGATGCAGCGAGAAGGGATGGAACGAGAGGTCGAGGCCGTAGAGCATGCCGACCGGCCGCGGGAACACCTGCGCCTTCATCCGTACCCCTGCGGCGTTCGCCTCGTCGAGCAGCGTCAGGTAGTCACGCCACGCGTTGGGATCGCCGGTCGCCATCTGCAGGAGCGAGAAGGACAGCGGCCGGCCCGAGGTCTCGGCCAGCCTGCGCATCAGCGCGAACTCGGCGTGCGCGTCGCCGACGATGTCGGGGATGATCTGGAAGACCCCCGCCTCGGCGTCGCGCAGTCCGCCCGCCAGCGCCTTCAGTTCGTCCTCATCCGAATGCAGGCTCGGCGCCAGTTCACCCGCCGGCGTCCGGTGCAGCAGGTTGCGTGAGGTCGAGACGCCGAGCGCCCCGGCCCGCACCGCCTCGGCAGTGATCGCGCGCATCGCCTCGAGGTCGGCCGTCGTCGGCGCCTCCCGCCGGGCGCCCCGGTCGCCCATCACATAGACCCGCAGCGCCGAGTGCGGCAGCTGGGCGGCGATGTCGATGTCGAGGCGGCGCGCCGCCAGCGCGTCGAGGTACTCCGGGAAGGTCTCCCAGTTCCAGGGCAGGCCTTTGGCCATGACCACTTCGGGAATGTCCTCCACGCCCTCCATCAGCTCGATCAGGGTCTCGTGCTGGTGGGGCCGGCAAGGCGCAAAGCCGACGCCGCAGTTGCCCATCACCACCGACGTCACGCCGTGGTTCGAGGACGGCGCCATGCGGCTCTCCCAGGTGGCCTGGCCGTCGTAATGGGTATGGATGTCGAGGAAGCCCGGCGTGACGATCATGCCGCGGGCGTCGATCTCCTCGGCGCCCTGGCCGGTCACCGTGCCCACGGCGGCGATCAGGCCGCCGCTGATGGCCACGTCGCCGGCGAACCCCGGGGACCCCACGCCGTCGTGGATCTCGCCGTTTCGGATCACCAGATCGTAGTCAGCCATATCGCTCCTCCGGATGAGCATGCCTTGTCGACGCGAGCGCGATCGGCGGCAAGCTCCCGCCGCACGAGGACCGAATGTCGACTTACTTGACCGCGCGCGCCGCCACCATCTGTTCGATCGCCGCGTCGTCGAAGCCTTGCTCGTGCAGGATTGTCTTCGAGAACTGCCCGACCTCCGGCGCGAAACGGCCGTCCGAGGCCGGCCTCAGCGCCGATTCCGAGAACCGCCAGAACTGGCCGAGGTCGCGGTAGACCCCCCACTTGGGATGGCCGGTGAACTCGATGGTGCGGCCGAAGCGGATGTTCTCTTCGTCGAAGAAGTACTCGTCCGAGCGGTAGCGCTTGCCGACCGGTTCGACCGGCACGCCAAGGGCGCGCAGGCGCGCGACCGCCGCCTCGGTGGCGCGCCCCGCCGCCCAGGCGGTGAGTCCGGGGATCGGGTCCTCGGCGTCCGCGCCGCTCTCCTCGATCAGCGCCCGCCGGTGGGCCTCGTCCCAGGCGTGGATGATCAGCCACCCGTCGCCGGTCTGGTAGAGACGCGTCCACCAGTTGAAGCCGTACTGCTCATCGTCCACGCCCAGCGGGTCGATGATCTCGCCACTTTCGCGGATCACCGTCTCGGCGGTGCTGAGGATCGCCGATCCCATCTGCGGGCACTCGATGTATTGCCCGCGCCCGGTGCGGTCGCGATAGTATAGCGCCATCAGCAGGCCCGCGGCGCCGAGGAGGCCGTTGCCGGGGTCCATGCTGCCGATCGCGCTGTAGGGACCGACGAAGCGCGCGTCGCCATGGCGCATCATCAGTCCGGTGATCGCCGACGAGAGGGGCTCGAAGCCGGGATAGCCCTTGTAGGGCCCCTGGGAGCCGAACGCGGGCGAGTGCATGTAGATCAGGTCCGGCCTGAGGTCGCGCAGGTCCTCGTAGCCCATGCCGATGGACTCGGCGACGCCGGGGCGCAGGTTGTGGTGGACGATGTCGGCCCACTTCACCAGCCGCTCCACCACCTCGCGCGCCTCCGGCTTCTTCAGGTTCAGCGCCAGCATCCGCTTGTGGTGGTTGGCGGCGTTGAAATAGCGGCCCTTGGAGACCGGCCGCATCGGGCAGCCGGCGAGGTTCTCGATCTTGACCACCTCCGCGCCCAGGTCGGCGAGCAGCCGGCTCGCGAACGGGCCGGCGAAGAAGACGCCGAAGTCGACGATCTTGATGCCCGCCAGCGGATAGCGGCCGGAGATCTCGCGCTTTCCGGGCGCCGGCTGAGGGAAGCGCTGGCGCGCCCTGGCCAGGGCGTCCGCCGCCTCCGCGGCCGACGCCTGGTGCTCGGCGAAGGGCGAGGGGAGACCCGGGGATTCCGAGAACTTGAGCACGGCGCCGGCGGCGCGGACGGTCTCGCCGCTCGGCAGCTCAACCAGCGTGGTCAGCTGGTTTTCCAGCACCTGGGGGTCCTCGTAGACCTCGCCCGCGCGCAGGTCCGGCATGGTCGGAATGTCGAGGTCCCGCAGGATCTTCAGCCACTCGGCGCGGTCCTTCTGCGCGAACAGCGCCGGCAGCGTCTCGTTGTAGAGTTCCACCTGCCAGGGCTCGATGGGCTGGCCGATCTCCGACGCGCCTTCGGTGGGGATCGGCGGGATCTGGTCCTGCAGGCCGGCAAGCTCCATCAGCGAGGAGAAGCCGCGCTTGGTGCCCGTGTGGACGTGCAGCCACTCGGCGTCGGCGCACTGGTAGCTGTCCAGCACCAGCCGGCCCATCCCGCCCTGGCGGATGTCGATGGGCATGTCGTCGGCTTTTTCGTTCTCCGACCAGTACCAGTACATGGTCTGCTGCGCGGCGAGGCCGTCGGCGATCGACGTGTCGACGATCTGCCCCTTGCCTGTCTCGTTGCGGACATGCAGGCCGGCCAGGATCACGGAGACGCCGTTGAACGCGGCGGCATAGGAGCCGGTCGGGAAGGTCGGCATCTTCGGGCCTTCCCGATAGCCGTATTGGCGGTAGTACATGCCCTGCCGCGCCCAGAGCAGCGGCTCGGACCAGACGTCGCCCTCCTGACTTGAATCGCGGCCATAGGCGGTGATGTGCAGCGCCACCAGCGCCGGGTGGCGCTCGATCAGGCCCTCCAGCGACAGGCCCATCTGATCGAGCTGCGCGCGCGAATAGTCGGTGGCGAAGGCGTCCGCCTCCGCGATCAGCTTCGCGAAGTCCAGCCCATGGTCCAGTGCGACCAGGTGCTTCCCGCGCCGCCAGACAGACTCGGCGAGTTCCCAGCCAGGCGCCGGCTTGGCTTGCGGATCGGACACTTCGACGACGGTCGCGCCATTGTCGGAGAACAGCATGCCCATGACCTTCGCGGTCATGTGAGAGGTGAGCACCACCACCCGCAGTCCCTGCAGGGGTCCAGACTTCCTCGAAAGCATTCCGTTTCCTCCGCCCTTTCGGCGCAACGCCGATCCGACGCCAAATTTTAGTTATCAGTATGGTTTTACGCAACGCGGACTCGGCTGCTTTGATCGACGGAGCCGCCTCGTTCTTGCACGGCAGTATAGAATAATATGCATGGCCACGCCAGACGTCGGCCGGCGTCGGTGTGTCTCCGAGGCCGGAAGCG
>Ga0105240_10002782_pt1 | contig 27645 bp, 25 predicted proteins | sample KBSC54metaG_FD_80426 | JGI IMG/M metagenome (GOLD analysis project Ga0105240, IMG submission 80426) | Corn rhizosphere microbial communities from Kellogg Biological Station, Michigan, USA - KBS C5-4 metaG | ecosystem: Host-associated > Plants > Roots > Rhizosphere > Soil | place: Michigan, USA... | reverse complement strand
GAAGTCGGCGGATTGTAGGGCCTTGGCGGATCTTCTTTTTTATTCCACATCGAATCGCCCTCCCTGGAAGCTAAATATAAGAACGGTCATGATACTGCTCCTAGTCTAAAGTGCATAGTCCGAAAAAGGCAATCGTTCTGTTGACGATTATTTCCGGCGGCCTTTGGCTCGCGTTTTCAACAGAATGGGAGTGCCCTTGAATCCAAACTGGCGCCGAATCTGATTCGTGAGGTAGCGTTCGTGCGAGAAATGCAGCGCCGGACCCTTATCCGTGAACACGATGAATTCGGGCGGACGGATCGACGACTGCGTGATGTAGAAGATTCTCCGCTCCTCAAAATGCAGATTCTCGACAAAGCGGTTCAACTCGCCGGTGGTAATACGATGCGATGCCGCTTCGTACACATCCTTGATCAAAGCAAATAATTTCTCGACGTTGTCGCCATTTTTCGCGGAGATGTAAACCACGGGGGCATAATCCAGAAACTTGAAATTATCGCGGACCTGCTCCTCGAATTCCCGCTTCTTCTGTCCGCCCTGGCCTTTTACCTCATCCCACTTATTCACGCAGATGATCAGCGCCCGGCCGCCTTCGTGAGCGTATCCGGCGATGGTGGCGTCGAGGCCCAGCACACCTTCGGTCGCGTCGAGAACCAGCAGGACCACGTGAGCCATGCGGATGTGACGGCGCGCCATCACGACGCTCAACTTCTCCGCCATCTCTTTCGTCTTGCCCTTGCGCCGGATGCCCGCGGTATCGATGAAGATGTACTCGGTGCCGCCGCGCATCACTGTTTCGTCGACAGCATCGCGCGTGGTTCCGGCGATCGGCGAGACGATGGCGCGCTCGTGCCCGGTCAGCGCGTTCAGCAGCGTCGACTTGCCCACGTTGGGACGTCCAATGATCGACACCTTAATGCCGGTCGGATGGGCAGCCGGTTCCGCGTCGACGGGGAAAGAATCGGTAACGTGCTCCATCAGGGCATCGACGCCGATGGAGTGCTCGGCGGATACCGGGAAAACGTCGGGAATGCCGAGTTCGTAGAAATCGTGGGCCAGGTCGCGGTGAGAGCCGGTGTCGGCCTTGTTGACGGCGATGGAGACCGGCTTGCCGAGACGCTTGAGCATCAGCGCGAGGTCGCGATCGGCGCCGGTGATCTCCGCACGTCCGTCGACGAGAAAGATGATGTGCGACGCCGATTGCAGGGCGAACTCGGCCTGCTTCAGAATTTGCGCAGGGATATAGTCGTTATCGTTGATGACGATACCGCCGGTGTCGATCACTTCGAAGTGGCGGTCGTTATAGTGGGCGTGCCCATGGATCCGGTCGCGGGTAATACCGGGCTCATCGCCTACGATGGCCCGCCGCTGTCCTGTGATCCGATTGAAAAGAGTGGACTTTCCTACGTTGGGCCGGCCCACAATCACCACTGTGGGGATGGCGTCGGACATGAGTCTTTATGATAGCAGGACGGCATCGCCTCAATTGTCGACAGGCGATTTGGCGGCGCTGTCCACTACCAGTGTATCGATGTGCGCCTTTGCGTTTTCCAGTTTCAGTCCCAATTGCGACATGGCTTCGGATAAGGTGGGGCCATCTCCGCGATTGGCGGCCGAGCCTGTCATGTAGTGCAGCACGAAGGTGTAGTGTCCCGTCAGCCCCGTGCGATCGATTACCGGCCGCTCGATCTGCGGCTCCAACAGATCGACGAGGCGCGATATGCCAAAACCGGCCAACCGCTGGCTGACATGGCCGCGGACCACGAACCGGATCGAAGTGGAATCGTCGGGAAGAATCGGATAGCCGTCGGCGTCGACCTCCTGAGTGCGCCGCGCGGGAGCGGGAGAAGGAGCCGCGTCGCCGGCCCACGTCTGCAGCCTGGGACCGTTACGCGCAATCACGAGCGCCAGGACTGGCATTTCCTTGCGCTCCCAATGGACAGTCAGTCGCAACCGGGTCGCGAGTAGGTTCTGGAGCATGAGAGCGAACTGATAACGGGTGGTTTGTTCCGCCAGTTTGGCGGCGACATCGAAACGCTGTTGCTTGAGCCATTCCGGTCCGGCAAGTTGGTAGACGTGAAGGTTGTAAGCGCGGCAGATCAGGTCGAACAAAGGTATGGCGGAAGCGGTCCACCGGATCGGATCGGGAGAACCAGGGCCGCCATTCAGGGTGCGGAGATCGGTAGTGGACGGCTTCAGCGACGCCGCCTCGAACTGAGGAGGCGCTTCGGCGGATTGACCGAACAGCGCTGAACTCGCAAACAACACAAGCGGAAGTCGCATCGGCAGCAACCTTTCACTGGCGATTGACGCTGGCAAGGTTGGCGGCGTTGATACCATGCTACATTTTGGGATTGAGATACTACCCCATATTTCTGGATTTGAAGGACCGGCCTGTTCTTGTCGTGGGCGCCGGTAAGATCGCGTTGCGAAAGACACGCGCGCTGCTCGAAGCCGGGGCACGCGTCACGGTGGTCGCGCCGGAGTGGGAGGCCGACTTCGAATCCCTGCCGGTCCGCGTAGTGCCGCGGCGATTCCGCGCTTCTGACTTAGCCGGCTGCGTGCTCGTGTTCGCCGCGACCGACGATCGACTGACGAATCACCGTATCGGCATCGCGGCGAAAGGCAAGGGCGTCTTCGCCAACATCGCCGATTCCGCCGAGGAGTGCCATTTCATCGTCCCGGCACGCCTGCAACGCGGCAGTGTGCAGTTGGCGATTTCGACCGGGGGCGAGAATCCCCGCGTCTCGGCGGATCTGAGGAAAAAGTTGGAGGATCTGCTGTAGCAGGAGTCGGCGCACTATGATCGAAGGCAGGACAGCTATGCGGTATACAGTGATTCTGCAACGCGAGCCGGACGGGGGATATGTCGCCACTGTCCCGGCATTGCCTGGTTGCGAGTCGCAGGGCGACTCTCGCGAGGAAGTGATGGCTAATATTCGAGAGGCGGCAGACCTGTACATCGAAGACTGCATCGCAGCCGGTGACCCGGTCCCGACTGAAGCGGGAAAAGAGTACTTCGAGCTCACAACCGGCGTTTCCCAGTGAAATTGCCGACGGACCTATCCGGTCAGGAACTTGTGAAAGTGCTCCTGAGGATCGGATTTGTCGTGAAGCGGCAAAAAGGCAGCCACATCATTCTCCGCCGCGAAGACCCTTACGCCCGCGTCAGCGTTCCGGATCACAAAGTGTTGCGGCTGGGACTCTGCGACAGATTCTCAAACGATGTAGGCTTGTCGATAGAGCGGCTGCTGGACTTGCGCTAGTTCGTAGCTTAGCTCAGTTCCCACTACTTGCATAATCGCGTTGCGAAAGACACGCGCGCTGCTCGAAGCCGGGTGCGCGTTACGGTAGTCGCGCCGGAGTAGAGGCCGATTTCGAATCCTACCCGTCCGAGTAGTGCCGCGGCGATTCGGCGCTTCAGATTTGGCCGGCTGCGTGCTCGTGTTCGCCGCGACCGACGACCGGCTGACGAATCACCGAATCGGCATCGCGGCGAAAGGCAAGGGCGTCTTCGCCAACATCGCCGACTCGGCCGAGGAGTGCCATTTCATCTTCCTCGCGCGCCTGCAACGCGGCAGTGTGCAGTTGGCCATTTCGACCGGCGGCGAGAATCCCCGCGTGCCGGCGGATCTGAGGAGGAAGCTGGAAGATCTGCTGTAATCGAGGACTGCATTGCAGCCATTTGGTAAAGTGAAAACGAGCCATGGCCGCCGAATTGGTCGAGACAATTCCGTTGGTGAAGGATGCGAGTGGTGTGTTCCGCGTCGCCGGAAGCCGTGTGTCGCTCGACCTCATAGTCCGGGCATTCGAGCGCGGGGCCACCCCCGAAGAGATTGCCCAAGACTTTCCTACACTCCAACTGCCCGACGTCTACCAGGTGATTGGATATTACCTCAAGCACAGCGCGGAATTATCGTCGTATCTTGATCACCGTGCGGCCGAGGAGCAGGATCTGCTGAGGACCCACCAGAACGAATGGGCTCCGGCCGGACTGCGCAATCGCTTACTGGCCCGCCGGAAAAACCGTTGAAGTGGCTGGCGGATGAGAATCTCCGGAACGCCATAATCCGCGGCATCAAACGTTGAGTTCCGCGCTTTGACATCGTGCGAGTTCAGGATATTCCGAAATCTCTCCGGAAGCGACGATCTGACGATGCTTAACTGGGCAACCGGCGACGAGCGTGCCGTGATCGCTCAAGATCTCTCCACTATGCTCCCGGCTCATCAGGAATACTGGCCGGTGTACCCCTATTGTGTTTGTGCCGGATTCGCTGGACGTGCGGCACGCGATTGAAGAGCTCATCTTGTTGGACGAGTGCGGGAATCGGGATGATTTGGCCGCGGGAGTGCTTTACCTGCCGCTCCGATAGGAACAGATTTCCCGCCGGTTCCCTTGGGCAGGAAAGCGCCTACCCTACTTGCTAAAATCAAAGCATCCCGATGGCAATCCAGGCCCGAACAGCCGGGGCGCGCCAGTTCTTTGGCCGTGGCGGCACGCTCTCGAAGTGGCATCCTAACTACGAATTCCGGCCTGGCCAGGTGGAGATGGCGGAGGCGGTGGAATCGGCGCTCGCCGATAAGCGCCACCTCATTGTCGAGGCCGGGACCGGCACCGGTAAGACCCTCGCGTATCTCGTTCCGGCGCTGCTGTCCGGCAAACGCATCGTGGTTTCGACGGGCACCAAGAACCTGCAGGAACAACTCTTCTTCAAGGACGTTCCCTTCCTCCAGCAGCACTTTCCGCGTCCGCTGAAGGTCTGCTACATGAAGGGGCGGAATAATTACGCCTGCCGCCAGAAGATCTACGACGCGGAAAAGGAACCTGTCCTGGCAGGCCTCGAAGAGGTCGCCGATTTTCAGATTATTCGCGATTGGGAGAAGACCACCGAATTCGGCGACCGCGCCGAGATCAAAACGCTTCCCGAAGGCAGCACCGCCTGGGCGAAACTGGACGCCCGCACCGACCTCTGCAGCGGCGCCAAATGCCCCAATTACGAGCGCTGTTTCATTACCTTGATGCACCAGAGGGCGATGGAGAGCGACGTCATCATCGTCAACCATCACCTCTTCTTCGCCGACCTGTCGTTGCGCGACGACAACAACGAAGGCGGCATCCTGCCCGAGTATCACGCCGTGGTGTTCGACGAAGCGCACGAAATCGAGGACGTCGCCGGCCAGTATTTCGGCGTATCGATCAGCAACTACCGCTTCCAGGAATTGCGGCGCGACATCGGGGTGATGAGCCGGATGAAGAAGTTCGGCACCCCCGAACTGGATCGCGTGCTGGAGCGCCTGGACGCAATTTCGCGGCAGTTCTTCGATCTGTTTGGCGAGGCCGAGCGGCGCGTCGCCTTTCAGGGGCGCAACACCTTTCGCGAAGACAACGAGGACATCTATTCCGATCTCCTCGCCGCCCTGGAACTGATCGCCGCTCAACTGAAACTGATCCAGACTCCCCCCGACGAGATCATTCCGCTCTTCCGCCGGACCAGCGAACTTTCCATGGGACTGCGCTTCATCATGGAAGAAGACGACGAGGAGAAGTACGTTTTCTGGGTGGAGAAACGCGGCCGCGCCTGCTTTCTGCAAGCCACCCCGATCGACGTTTCCGGCATCGTCGCCGAAAAGCTGTTCTCCAAGATCGATACCGTGGTGCTGACGTCCGCGACTCTGGCCGTGGCCGGGGAATTCGATTACGTGCAGGGCCGGCTGGGCCTCGAGAATCCGCGGACCCTGGTGGTCCCGGGCCATTTCGATTATCAGAAGCAGTCGCTGCTGTACGTTCCTCAGCAACTGCCCGAACCGAAGAATCCGGCATTCGCCAAAATGGCGGGCGACGAGGTCGTCAAAATCCTGGAGCACAGCCGCGGACGCGCCTTCGTCCTGTTCACCAGCTATCAGCAGATGCGCGTCGTGTACGACAAGGTGTCCCTGGAGATCGACTATCCGACCCTGATGCAGGGTACGGGACCACGCAGCGCGTTGCTCGAAGAGTTCCGGTCCACCCCGAACTGCGTGTTGTTCGCGACCAGTTCCTTCTGGCAGGGGGTCGACGTGCCGGGCGAGCAGTTGAGCTGCGTTATCATAGATAAACTACCTTTCGCGGTGCCCAACGATCCGGTGGTGAATGCACGGATCGAGAACATTCGAAGGGCTGGGGGGAATCCTTTTTACGATTACCAGATCCCGCAGGCGGCCATCGCCCTGAAGCAGGGATTCGGTCGGCTGATTCGGAGCAAGACCGATCGCGGAGTTCTGGTGCTGCTGGATAACCGGATCACGAAACAGCGTTACGGCCAGGTCTTCTTCGACAGCCTGCCGGACTACGGATTCACCACCAACCTGCAAGACGTGGAGAAGTTTTTCGATGTTTGAAGTAACGATAGAAGAGAGTTTCAGTTCGGGACACGCGCTGCGCAATTACCGCGGCAAATGCGAAAACGTGCATGGCCACAACTACCGCTGCCAGGTGAGCATTCAGGGCGAAAAACTGGATGAGATCGGCCTGCTGGTGGATTTCGTGGAATTGAAGCGGGTCGTACACTCCGTGCTGGATCGGATGGACCACCAGTGGCTGAACGATTTTCCGCCCTTCGATGTCCTCAATCCCTCGGCCGAAAACATGGCCAAGTTCATCTACGACGAGGTCAGTTCGGGCTTACAGGGGAAGAACGGAATCCGCGTCGCCGCGATCCGGTTGTGGGAAACAGACACCGCGAGCGCAACGTATAGACCGGGCGCGTAAGTGGAGAGGACAGGCCCGAAGGCCTGCCCCTATCGGCCGTAATAAGCGGCGTTTTTGGCGGTGAATTCCGACCATTTTTCCGGCAGATCGTCGAGGGCGAATATCGCCGAGACGGGGCATACCGGAACACATGCGCCACAATCGATGCATTCCACGGGATCAATATAGAGGAGTTCCGCTTCCGCGTGATTGGGCTCGTCTTTCTTTGGATGAATGCAGTCGACCGGGCAAGCGTCGACGCAGGCGGTATCTTTTGTACCGATACAGGGTTCAGCTATAACGTATGCCATTGCGGTTGTTTTCCCAGGCATTACAGATAGCACATCGTGAATGGAAACACAACGAATCGGTTGCAAGCGGGCGCTGCAGGCACCAAACTGGAGAGAATGCCGGCCAAAGTTCGAAAAGCTGTTTTTCCTGCCGCTGGGTTGGGCACGCGATTCCTGCCCGCTACGAAAGCGCAGCCGAAAGAAATGTTACCGATTGTGGACAAGCCCATAATTCAGTACGGGGTGGAAGAAGCGCTGCACTCGGGCATCCAGAACATCATCATCGTCACGGGACGCGGGAAGACCGCCATCGAAGATCACTTCGACGTCAGCTTCGAGTTGGAATACCTGCTGGAATCCCGCGGGAAAAAGGACCTGCTGGCGATCGTCCACGGCATCTCCGACATGATCAATGTGTCCTACGTCCGTCAAAAAGAAGCGCTGGGATTGGGCCACGCCGTGCTCCGCGCCGGCGAACTGGTGGGCGAAGAGCCCTTTGCGGTGGTGCTGGCCGACGACGTGATCGATGCCGAAACGCCCTGCCTCCGTCAATTGCTGGACGTATTCAGTTTCTTTATGGCGCCCGTGCTGGCGGTCATGGAAGTTCCGCCGGAGAGCATCTCGGCATACGGCTGCATCGATGCCGAACCCGTGGCCCACAACGGCAGCACGGACCGCGTGTACCGCATTCGCGACCTGGTGGAAAAGCCCAAAGCGGGCGAGGCGCCCTCGAACCTGGCCATCATCGGACGCTACGTGCTGACGCCCGAAATCTTCAATTCACTGAACGCCATCGATCCGGGCTCGGGCGGCGAAATCCAGTTGACCGACGCGCTCCGCCACCTGCTGCGCAGCCGGCCGATTTACGCCTATCGCTTCGAGGGAACCCGCTATGATGCGGGCGACAAACTCGGCTTCCTGAAAGCGACCGTCGAGTACGCCTTGCAGCGCCGCGGCCTGGGCGACCAGTTCCGCACTTATCTCAAAGAGCTAATGGGTTGAGACCATGCTACCTGCCGGAGCCAAGGAACGTTTTACGGCACTCCTGGGGCCGCGAAATTACCTGGACAAACCCGAGGACCTGAAGCTGTACGAGTACGACGGCGGCGTGGACAAGCATCCGCCGGACCTGGTGGTCTTTCCGCGCACCACGCAGGATGTGTCGCACATCGTCAAACTGGCGCGCGAGTACGGACTGCCGGTGGTGGGACGCGGCGCCGGCACGGGACTCTCGGGCGGGGCCATCCCGGCCGAGGGCGGCATCATGGTGGCGTTCGCGCGCATGAACAAGATCCTGGAGATCAATCTGGAAAACGAGCGCGCGGTGCTGCAGCCGGGCGTCGTCAACCTGGACATCACGCTGGCGGTGGAAGGCGGCGGCTATTTCTACGCGCCCGACCCTTCCAGCCAGCGCGCCTGCACCATCGGCGGCAACGTGGCGGAAAACGCCGGCGGTCCCCACACGCTCGCCTATGGCGTCACGACGAACCACGTTCTGGGGCTGGAACTGGTGCTGCCGGACGGCACGATCGTGGAAACCGGGGGCAGGCAGACCGACTTGCCGGGCTACGACATCGTGGGCCTGCTCACGGGATCGGAAGGCACCATGGCGCTGGTCACTAAAATCATCGTCCGGCTTATGCGCAAGCCCGAGATGGTGAAAACGGCGCTCGCCATTTACGAATCGAGCGAGGACGCCGGACGCACCGTCGCGGAGATCACGGCGCGCGCGATTACGCCCGTGGCGGTGGAGATGCTGGACGGCGTGATGCTCCGCATGGTGGAAGAGGCGACGCATGCCGGCTATCCGATGGATGCGGCGGCGGTCCTGCTGATCGAACTGGAAGGGCTCCGCGAAGCGGTGGAAGAGCAGGTCGAGCAGGTCCGGGAGGCCTGCATGCTGTGCGGCGCCCGCGAGTTCCGCGTCGCCCGTACCGCCGAGGAGCGCGACCTGCTGTGGAAGGGTCGCAAGAACGCGTTCGGCGCAGTGGGACGCGTCAGTCCCACGTACTACGTGCAGGATGGCGTCGTACCGCGCACCAAGATCGCGCCGACTCTCCACTTCATCGGCGAAGTAGCGCGGAAATCGGGACTGACCATCAGCAACATCTTCCATGCAGGTGATGGCAACATGCATCCCATCATTCTGTTCAATCCGCGCAAGCCCGGGGATTTGGAGAAGGCGCGCGCCGCCGGCGAGGCGATCCTGACGTATTGCATCGAAGCGGGCGGGTCGATCACCGGAGAGCATGGCGTGGGCATGGAAAAGAATGAGTTGATGGCGAAACTCTTTCCGCCGGAGAGCCTCGACATGATCCGCAGCCTCAAGCTGCTCTTCGATCCGGAAGGCCATTTGAATCCGGGGAAAGTCCTGCCAACCGGCCGCGGCTGCTTGGAAATTCGACAACAGCCGATCCGTGCCGGAACACAATTATTGTGAAAGCGACCTCATGCTCGTAAGGTAATCGGCCGATATAGTCGGCATGAGGCCTTTTCGGTTCTTGGCGCTCGGACTCGGCGCCCTCTTGTCCGCCCACGGCCAGCGAGTCGGCGCACCCACCACGGATCTGGACAAGGTAAGTCCGGACGAGCTCTTCAGCGTACAGGTTACGTCTGTGGGGCGGAAGGCCCAGAAGCTCTCGAAAGCCCCAGCCGCCGTGTTTGTCCTGACCGCCGAGGATATCCGCCGGTCGGGAGCCACATGCATTCCTGAAGCGCTGCAATGGGTGCCCGGGCTGACAGTCCTGCATATCGATGGCCGCTCATGGGTGGTATCCGCTCGCGGCGGAGCGCGGCAGTATGCCGACAAGATCCTGGTGATGATCGACGGGCGCTCGCTTTACATGCCTTTCTTCTCCGGGGTGGTGTGGGATGCGATTGACGTTCCGCTACCTGATATCGAGCAGATCGAGGTAGTGCGCGGACCCGGCGCCGTGATGTGGGGCCCCAACGCGGTGAACGGAGTCATCAACATCATCACCAAACGCGCCACGGCGACAACCGGCGGACAGGTGAGTGTTGCCGCGGGCAACGAACTGCGCAACGCCACCCAAGTCCGCTGGGGCGCCGCGTCGAACGAACGTATGGCGTATCGTGTCTGGGGAAAGTTCGACTACCGCACGCCTGCTTTCGATTCACCCGGGTATTTCCGATTCGACGATCAGTTCACGCTGCGGGATCCGTCGATACGCAATCTGGATAGCGGGACGGGCCGGGCGGGGTTTCGATTCGATGGACAGGCCGGGGAGCACGATCAGTGGATGGTGCAAGGCGATGGCTATATGTTGGACCGGCAGGATGCCACGGCTTACGCGGTTTTGGCGCCGCTCTCGATGCGGCGATTGCAGGAACACACCGATTACGAGGGAGGTGACCTACAGGCGAAATGGACGCACACGGGATCGGCGGGAAACGAGAGCGAGCTGCAGTTTACGTACTCCAGAAACGACTGGAACTATGAATTCCTGGCCGTGCATTTGAACAATCTCACGGTGGACTATCAAAAACGCGTTCAAACTGGAGAATACAACGAGATTTACTGGGGCGCCGGGTATCAACGGTATTGGGACGATACGCGCGCCGGCAGTTTCGCGCAGTTTACCCCGTCCCAATCGAATTACCACAACGGCGACTTCGTGTTACGGGATGAGTGGCAGGTAGTGCCGGACCGCTGGACGATATCGGCGGGAGTTCGGCTGGATTACGGCTCTTACCGCCGGCTAGAGTATCAGCCCAGTGTCCGGCTGCTCTTCACGCCCAGCCCGAAAGCATCGGCATGGCTGGCTGTTTCACGCGCGGTCCGCACGCCCAGCCGGCTGGATCGCGATGCCGAATTGAGCGAAGGCATGATGGCGAGTCAGCCCTTCCCAAGCACGGCGACTCTGCTGGGCAGTTCGCAGTTCCGCTCTGAGGTGGAACGGAGCCTGGAAGGCGGCTACCGAATACAATCGGGCCAGCGCTGGTCCATCGACGTCTCGGCCTTCTGGAGTTACTACGGCAGGCTCCGGTTGATCGAGTCGCCATTTCCGCCGCCTCTTGTGTTTGCTCCCGGTCCGGTTTTCTCGCTCAGGTTCACGATGGCTAATGGCGGTTCGAGCCGGTCTTATGGTGGGGAGATCTGGGGCTCCTTCCAGGTGCAAAGGCGCTGGAAGCTGATCCCTTCCTACTCGTATATGAATGAGGCTCGCTGGCTGCCTGCTACCGAGTACTTTCAGTACGCTTGGGACGGAACTCCCGCCAGTTTGCCGCACCAGGCGTCATTGCGGTCACAACACGATCTTTCAAGAACGGTGCAATTCGATCTCATGGCGCGAGTAAGATCCCGCGACAATTGGTTGAACTTGCCGGGCGCTCTGTTGCTGGCAGCGCGTCTGTCGTGGCGGCCGGTACGGGGCGGGGAGTTGAGCCTGACCGCGCGAAACCTGACCAACCGCAAAATCGTTGAAAGCTATGCCGACATGATTGCTTCCGCGATTCCTCTCCGCCGCACCTTCGCGGCCGGGTGGACACAGCGGTTCTAACAGGCGACGGGGACGAATCTGTTCTGGAGGAAAAAATTCGGCTGGGCCCTGGCGTGGCTCCTCTGTGTGGCGCCGTGCGTGCGGTCGATTGCCGCCGCGGATTCCGAAGACGAATTGAAGGCCGCCACAGTCTGGCTCTTCGTGCAGTATTCCCAGCTCGCACCCAACGCCGATGGAACGATCGCAGTGGGAGTCGTGGGCCGCCCTTCGTTCGCCCAGACGCTACGCCACACGCTGGAAGGCAAGATGGCCAATGGTCACCCGGTGAAAGTGGTCGAACTGAAGGCCGACCTCCACGGCAGCCAAGTAGTTTACTTCGCCATGGACAAGAGTGCCGACCTCCGGCGGGGACTCCAGTCGGCGCAGCCGCTGCATGCGCTCACTATCGGAGAGTCGGACCGCTTCCTCGAGTACGGCGGCGCCGTGACGCTGTTCATTGTCGACGGGCATATCGGCTTCGAAACCAATATCGAAACTTTGGCACGCAGCGGCATCTCGATCAGTTCGAACCTGCTGAAATTTGGGCAGATCAAGAATCGGACAATAGGGCCGGCTGCAAGATGAGGCGATACTCCTCGCTTCGATGGAAACTGACCGCCCTGATCGCCGGCGGGAGCATCGTCGCCGCCGTCATTGCTGCCGCCGGATTTTCCTTGCTCGACCTGAAGCGCTTCTGGGTGCGCAGCAGGGCCGAAGTGCAGGCGGTCGGCAACGTCGTAGCAGACCAGGCAGGGCCGGCGATAGCTCTGGGCGACCGCAAAGCGGCCGGAGAGATTCTGTTAGCGTTGCGCTCCGATACTCTCATTCAAACTGCCGCCCTGTACGACGCCGGCGGAAACTGCTTCGCCACTTACCAGCGGGTCGGCGCGACTGGTTGCCTCTCCCAGGCCATGCTCCCCGCGAGCAGCGAAGGCCAGACTATAGTGGTTTCGCTGGATGTAATGGCCGGCGCCGATCGTTTGGGCACGCTGGTCTTGAGTGCCAGTGTCCCGTCCGTGCCGGAATTGTTGTGGCAGTATTCCGGCGGCGTCATGCTGGTCATCGTCATGAGCCTGATCGTCGCGGGCATCATGGGTATGGTCCTGCAATCGCGGGTATCGGCGCCGATTCTGGAGATCGCCAAAGTCGCCCAGCGGATCGCGGAAACCCACCAATTCCACGACCGCGTCACCCTGGCGGCGTCCGATGAACTGGGTGTCCTGGTGGATTCCTTCAATGCCATGCTGTGCGAGATTCAAAGGCGCGATACGGAACTGGCGCAGCATCGCAAGAGCCTGGAGGAAGAAGTGGCCGAACGGAGCCGGGTGAACAGCGAATTGTTGTTGGCCAAGGACAAAGCCGAAGACGCCACCCGCCTGAAGAGCGAATTCCTGGCCAACATGAGCCACGAAATCCGTACACCCATGAACGGCGTGATGGGCATGATCAGCCTGGTGCTGGACCGCTGCACGGATGCCGAGGAACGCGAACAATTGCTGGTGGCTGAGAGCGCAGCTCGCTCCCTGATCGCGATCCTCAACGACATTCTGGATCTCTCCAAAGTCGAAGCCGGCAAAATGACTCTGGAGTGCATCGACTTCGAATTGGCCGGGGCTGTGGGCGAGTCGATGAGAATCTTCAACAGCGCGGCCCGCCAGAAGAGCCTCGACTTGCAATTCTCCGTCGATCCGCAATTGCCCGCCTGGGTTCGTGGCGATCCGGCGCGCCTGCGGCAGGTGTTGGTCAATCTGATCGGCAACGCCGTGAAGTTCACCAGCGCGGGAATCGTGCGAATCATCGTCGAAAATGTACGAACGGGCGTAGCGCGTTTCTCGATCGTCGACACCGGCATCGGTATTCCCGCCGAGAAACTCGGCGCGATCTTCGAGGCATTCACGCAGGCCGATGGATCGCACACGCGCCGCTTCGGCGGCACGGGCCTGGGACTCACGATCACGAGGCGGCTGGTGGATCTGATGGGCGGTCGTTTATGGGCCGACAGCACAATCGGCGAAGGCAGCCGCTTCTGCTTCGAACTTCCCCTCGATCCGGCCAGTCCCCCAGCTCAGGAACCGGCTGCCCCGACTCGTGCCGCCGAAACGGTTCCCTCCCATCTGCGGGTACTCGTAGCAGAAGACAATCCCATCAACCAGAAGGTGATCTGCGCCATGCTCCGCCGCCAGAATTGGGCCGTGACCATAGCCTCCAATGGAGTCGAAGCCTGGAACCTGTTCCGCGACGGCCGGTTCGACCTGATTCTGATGGATGTGCAGATGCCGGAAATGGACGGTCTGGAAGCCACTCGCCTGATCCGCCGCGAAGAGCAGCGGCGCGCCACATCCCAGAGGCTGCCGATTATCGCGCTGACGGCCCACGCCTCGCCGGCCCAGCACGAGGAGTATCTGGCCGAAGGCATGGACAGCGTGCTCACCAAGCCGATCAATCGTCCCAAGTTGCTGGACGGGATTTATACCCTGACGCGGACGGCCGCTCCGGCTCTCCCCGTCGCCTGATCGTTACGCGCGACGGCGCATCTCGGCGCGCGCCTCGTCGGCGGCTGTCTTACTGCGCTCGGCTTCCCGTTTGTCGTGCAGTTTCTTGCCTTTAGCGACAGCAATTTCGCACTTGATGCGGCCCTTCTTCAAGTACATCTTGGTGGGGATGAGGGACAGGCCCTTCTCCCGGGTCTGCACATGAAGTTTGTCGATCTCTCGCCGGTGGAGCAGCAATTTTCGATTGCGGATAGGGGGATGGTTTTCGCGATTGCCGTGGGAATACTGGCTAATGTGGGCATTCACCAGCCACGCTTCATTGCCCAGGATGGAAGCGTAAGCTTCTTTCAACTGGACCTTGCCGTCTTTAGCCGCCTTGACCTCGGTGCCGGTGAGCACCATGCCGCATTCGAAACGATCCATCAAAAAGTAATTGTGGCCCGCCGAGCGATTGTCGCTCAGAATCTTGATACTCGCGTCCCGGTCGGCCACAGCTTCTACTCCTGTAAGAGGTGGAGCCCCAAGGCCGGAAGACCTGCTATGCCCCGGGGGAAATCCCACTTTGGTATCAACGCACGGAACCCCAACGTCGTCATGACTTTAGATGATCCGAGTCCGTAAGATTGCAACTCATCTTAACATGGGGCCTGAGATCCCGAACAGAAAGCACGGGAACATGTCTTTTTTCAATCGCTTAACTGCGATACTCGTCACCGCCGCAATGATCGGCACGCTGCTCCCTTTAGAGGCGAAAACTCGCAAGGGCGATAAGTACTTGAGCGAGGGAAGAATCCACGAAAGCAAGAAAGAGTGGGATGCGGCCCTGGAGAACTACGAGAAAGCACTGAGCGAGGATCCAGCCGAAATCGTGTACCAGATGGCTCTGCAGAAGACGCGGTTGCAAGCGTCGTTGATGCACATCGACAACGGCCTGAAACTGCGCTCGCAGGGTCAGCTTGGCGAGGCGCTGTTAGAATTCCAGAAGGCCTACGCCATCGACCCCAGCTCGGCCATCGCCACCCAGGAAATTCAATTAACCCAGGATATGATCGCTCGTGAGCGCAAGCGCGTCCAGGAGACCGGCAAGGAAGCCGCTCCCGCCGAACGCGCCCTCACCCCCGTCGAGCAGGTCAAAAAGGACGAGTTGGACAAGATCGATCGCATCCTCTCCGTGCCGGAGTTGCGGCCCATCAATCCGATCCTGCTGCACCTGCGCATCCCCGGACAGAAAACCAAGACCGTCTTCGAATCCATCGCAGCCTATGCCGGAATCAACGTTGTGTGGGATCCGGAATATCAGCCGCCGCAGAAGGACTCGATCAGCGTCGATTTCGACAACACGTCTCTCGAACAGGCGCTCGATTACGTCGCGGTGCAGACCAAGTCTTATTGGAAACCGCTTTCGCCGAACACGATCTTCATCACTAACGACAACGCCAACAAGCGCCGCGACTATGAAGAGCAGGTCACCAAAGTCTTCTACCTGCAGAACGTGGCCACCCCCGCCGAACTGCAGGAAATCGTGAACGTGATCCGCACGGCCGCCGACATCAATCGGGTTTTTCCGTATAACTCGCAATTTGCCCTGGTGGTTCGCGGCGAAGCCGATCGCGTCGAACTGGCGAGCAAGCTCATTCACGATCTGGACAAGCCGAAATCGGAAGTGCTGGTCGATATCCTCGTCATGGAAGCCAGCTCGGCATTTAGCCGGCAGTTGACGGCGGCGATCGCGTCCACCGGTCTGAATTTGCCGGTGAACTTCGCGCCGCGCAGTGCGCTGCAGGTGCAAGGCACTAATAACAACAACAACAGCAACAACAACAATTCGCAAACGGCCGCCAACGGGACCAATGCCGCCGTCTCCACCACCCCTTCTTCCAGCGCCACCTCCGGCGCCTTCATTCCTCTCGCAAACCTCGGCCACCTTTCGTCTGCCGATTTCGCCACCACTCTGCCCAGTGCCCTCCTGCAGGCAGCCATGAGCGATACGCGCACCCGCGTGTTGCAGGCGCCGCAACTCCGCGCCGTGGACAATCAAAAGGCGACATTGAAGATCGGCGAACGCCAGCCCACCGCCAGCGGCAGTTTCCAGCCCGGCATCGGCGGCGTCGGCATCAACCCGCTGGTCAATACGCAGTTCACGTATCTCGACGTCGGCGTCAATGTCGATCTCCTGGCGCGCGTCCACGACAACAATGAAGTTTCCATGCACATCATGCTGGACATCTCCAGCGTGACCGGCCAGGTGAACCTCGGCGGCATCAACGAGCCGATCATTGGCCAACGCAAGGTCGAGTACGATCTGCGGATGAAAGAAGGCCAGGTTGGATTGTTGGGCGGCCTCATCAATCAGGAAGACGATCGAACCCTGACCGGCATCCCCGGATTGTCTAGCGTTCCGTTCATCGGCAAGCTTTTTAGCGGAACCAGCACCACGCATAATCGCGATGAGTTGATGATCGTGGTGATCCCGCACATTCTCCGCCACCCCGAGATCACTCCGGAAAACCTGCGCCCCATCGCTGTAGGCAACGCCACGGTGATCCAGTTGCACCACGCGCCCAAGCCGGTGCCGGCGGGTATGGCCGATGCCAGCCCCGCGGGTGCCGACGCAAACGGCGTCGCGGCAACCCCGGAGAACCGCGCAGCCGCGCCGGCTACTCCCGCCGAAAACGCGAACAAGCCGCCCGCGGTCCAACCTGCGCCGGTTCCGGGCTTTGTGCCCAATCCGCCGGCATCCCCGAGCGGTCCCATGCCGCCGGCCACCGCCCCGCCCCTACCCCCGGGCATGATTCTTACGCCCACCGGAGGCGTCCCCTCCGCGCAGCCCATGACTGCCCCCGCGGTTCCCGGCGCTCCCGCGGCAGTCCCGCCCGCACCGGACCAACCGGCGCCTGACAAGCCGGCCGCCCCCGGAACTGCCCGCGTCCGTTTCAATCCAGCCGTGGTGGAAACGACAGCCGGCCTGAGCGTTCCGGTATCGGTGATCATCGAAGGCGGCAGCGATGTCGCCTCCGCGCCGATGCAGATCCTGTTCGACCCGAAAGTCCTGCGGCTGATTAGCGCCGATCCCGGCGATTTCCTCTCGGCCGACGGCCAGCAACCGGTGTTCACCAAAAACATCATGAACGACGCCGGTCAGGCGACCATTCAACTCAACCGCATCCCGGGAAATCCCGGCGTCACCGGACCCGCCGGAACGCTGGTCAGACTGACTTTCCAGGCGGTCGCGAAAGGCACGGCCATCGTCAGCCTTCCCAATCTCACGGTGCGCAACTCGCAGGGCGCGGCCATCGCAACCGGCAACCCCCAACTGACCGTAACCGTAAAATAGAAGTATGAAGCGCAGGAAAAATCAACGGGGACTGACGCTGGTCGAACTGATCGTGGCCTTCACGATTCTGTTGATCCTCAGCAGCATGGCGGTTCCACTGGCCCGCGCGCGCGTTCGCATGGAGCGCGAGCGGGAGCTCCGGTACTGTCTGCGTGAAATGCAGAACGCGATCGACAAATATAAGGACTATTGCGATGCCGGCTACTTCGGCCCGCCCAAACTGGGCACCAATTGCTACCCCGAAACGCTGGAGATCCTCGTTGAAGGGCAGAAGCTGAATACCCCCGACGGCAAGAAGGTGAAGTTCCTCCGCAAGGTCCCGAAGGACCCGTTTACAGGAAGTACGGAGTGGGGAATGCGAAGCGATCAGGACGATCCCAAATCTACTACATGGGGCGGACAAAATGTTTTCAATGTTTATACAAAGACCACCGACAAAGATGGCTCGGGTACCCCATACGCCGAATACTAAGCGCCAGCGCCGGAGCGGTTTTACATTTGTAGAGCTCATGGTGGTGATCACGATCATCGTGATCCTGATCACCATGGCCATCCCCATCTACCAGAAGTCCATCATTCGTGCGAAAGAGAGCGTCCTGCACAACAACCTTACGACCATTCGTACGGTAATAGACAATTACACCTACGATAAGGAGAAAGCACCACAGTCGCTCCAGGATCTGGTGACCGAAGGCTATCTCCGTGCGATTCCTATAGATCCGATGACCGGATCGAATCAGACATGGCGTCCGGTAATGGAGGACGCCAGCCAGAGCGTCAACCAGACGGAGCCTGGCATCTTCGACATAAAGAGTGGATCGGATAAAATAGGGACCGATGGTACCTCATACTCCGATTGGTAAGCATGCCGCGTCGCGCCTGCTCACCGTCTTATCATTCCTAATTTGTTGCTGTTACGCTCAAACAACCCCCACTTTCAACCGCTGTCTGGTCTCCAGTGTCCCCACCCAGGTTCGTGCCGAAGGCCTTACCGAAAGCACCGGAGACATCATCCTGCAATGTTCCAGTTCGAATCCCGGGGCCGCGCTAACGGGCAACTTTATCGTCTTTCTTCCGGTAAACATCACCAACCGGATCAATTCCGCCAACCAGGCGGTGGATGTGTCCCTTTCCGTAGACTTTGGTAGCGGATACACGGCCACCGCAGTTCCTGCCCAGTTGTCGCCCGGTGGACTTACGTTCAACGGCATCAATATCACTGCTCCGCCCAGCGGGACCGTGTATCTGAAGGTTTCGGGCATCCGCGCCGCCGTGTACATGGCCGGGACAGCCTCGGCTCAACCGATCGTCGCCTCTCTTTCCTTCCCGGCTCCCCTCGATCGTTCGCAGGTTGTAGTAGCCTACCCGCAACTGGGACTATTTACGACCATCTACGATGCCGGAATCACCTGCGTCGGCTCGCCGCTGCCCTCCAGTTTCACCGTCACTAACTTCTTTACGAGAGGTACGGCGGTGGCTTCGGCCCGCGTCACCGAAGGCTTCGGAACGGCGTTTTTGCCGCGCGCCGCCGGCGAGGATAACGGCACGCGCTTCCTGCTCAAGTATTCCGGATTCCCCGGCCAGAGCCAACTGTTCCTCCCCGACTTCGTGGCCGGATCCACCGCCGCCACTCCCAGCCGGGCCGGCGATCTCGGCGGTACCCCCCAGGTCGGACAGTATGTTCCGGGCAGCGGCAGCCTGCTGCTGGCCCGCGTACCACTCGCCGACAGCAACGGCGCCGGCGGCCAACCCGTCGCACTACCCTCCGGAGCGGGAGCCATCACGCTGGATTCCACCAGCCCGATCAATCTCAATAATGGCGCGGGTTACGCCGTGTACGAAGCGATCGACGCCAACCCGAATCTCCGCGAGAGCGCGCAGATCCCGACGTTCATCGGCATTTCGAATATCAGTGCGGCCGCCACGGCAACCGGAACGGTGAGCTTTGCCCCCGTCTCCTCGGGCTTGACCGCGTCGCAGACGGCGCCCATCACCCGTTTCGCCGCCGTCACCCCCACCTCCGATTGCAGCCTGGTCGGGGACTGCGGCGCCAATTACTTCCCGCACCTTTCGGTCAGCAATTTCCCCCTGCAGTTGAAGGCGTATGCGGGAGGCGGGCCGATGATCACCAACCCCGGATATGCGCCGATCACGAATTCGGGCGGCGGCCACCTCGGCTATAACGTCACCATCAATTACCAAAGTGGCGGTACCGGATGGCTCAAGCAGTGGGACAACCCCAACAGCGTGGAAGTCACCGCGATCACTGCCAATCTGCAGCCTGGGACCTACAACGCGAACATCGTCGTGGATGCCGGAGCAGCTGGCAGTGTCACGATCCCGGTAGTTCTCACCGCCGTGGCAGCGCCTTCGACGCCTACCACCACGACTCCGCCGACTACGACGACGACAACTCCGCCCACCACGACCACTCCGCCGACCACCACAACGCCCACCACGCCGAAAGTGGTAATCAACTCGGTGGTCAACGCCGCGACATTTAATTCCACTCCCTTGGTGGCCGGCTCGCTGGGCACTCTCATGGGCACCGGCTTTGCTGGCAAGAACGTGTCCGTCACGTTCGATGGAATTCCGGCAACCCTGCTCTACACCGGCGCGAGCCAGATCAACCTCCAAGTGCCGGCAGGCGCGGGCGCGTCCAAGAACTCCAGCACGATGGTGGTGACCGTAGACGGAAACAGCAGCGATCCGGTCCAGGTATCTCTGGCGCCGGCCGCTCCCGCCGTTTTTGCCAACGGCATCCTCAACCAGGACAACAGCGTCAACGCCGCGGCGAAACCGGCCAGGCCGGGAGACATCCTCCAGGTCTTCGCCACCGGAATCCCGGCGGGCGCCGCGATTACCGTGCAGATCGGCGGCCAGGGCAACCTGATCCCGCTGTACGCCGGTGTCGCTCCCGATGTCCCTGGTGTGCAGCAGGTCAATGTGGCGGTGCCGAACGGTGTTAGCGGGACCAGCCCGCTGATCGTTTGCGCCAGCACCGGCGGCCAGTCGTACTGCTCGGCCGGCAGCGCACTGATCCTTCAGTAGTGCCCCACCGCGGAGCCACGGAGAACACGGAGGAAGCACGGGGAGAGAAACTCAGGTTGATTTTTCTCCGTGCCTCTCCGTGTTCTTCGTGGCTCCGCGGTGGGGCTATCCTTAGCGGCACGTTACACTAAGAGTTTCATGTCACGATTGCTTGCCGCGGTGTTGGCGGCCGCCCTGTTCAACATTGGATGCGGGTACATCGGGGGTCCCTTGCCCCCACTCGCGAATATCCCTTCCACCATTACCGATGTGGCGGCAAGACAGCGCGGCGGCACCATCATCGTCCATTTCACCATCCCTACTTTCACCACGGAACATATCGCCATCCGCGAGAACCTGACTCTCGACCTGCGCGTCGGCGTCTGGCCCGAGGGCGCCGGCGTCGACACCTGGGCAGCCTCGGCCAAGCACATCAGTCCCAGAAAACGCGCCAACAACATCGCCACGTACGAGATCCCGGCCGCTGAATGGGCGGGGAAGGAAGTAGTTGTCGCGGCGCGCGTCGTGGGCGAAAACGGCAAGGAATCCTCCTGGTCCAACTACTTTGTTCTGCCCGTCGTTGCCGCGCCGCAGCAGCCTCAGGATTTCCGCGCAGAACCAGCGTCAGGCGGCGTGCGCCTGACGTGGCGCGCCAACGGCCAGCACTTCCGCGTGCTCCGCAAGGCCGGCGACGAGCCGCAATTCGCGGTCGTCGCACAGGACGTCGCCCAGCAGGAATGGACCGATCCCCAAACGATCCCGGGCACCGCCTACACGTACCTGGTGCAGACCATCGTGCCGCTTGGTAACGGCAAGGAAGCCGAGAGCGAACTCTCCGAGGTCAAGATCACGGCGTCGGCGCCTCCGCCCGGCGCGCCCGCGAATCTCGTCGCCGTGCCTGCGCCCAATAGCATCGAACTCACTTGGGACGCTGCGTCCGGCGAAGTCACCGGGTATCGCGTATATCGCGCCACGGCAAGCGGCGACTTCACCAAAATCGCCGACGTGAACGGTATTCCGGCCTACTCGGACCGCGCCGTCGAGCACGGCAAGACGTACCGTTATGCCATCGCCGCACTCGATTCCGAAGGACGCGAAGGCCCCCGCTCGGAGCCCAGGGAGGTCGTCTTTCCGCAGTAATACACCCGTGCAGGGTGGTGCATGCCAGCCATATTTAACAGGTGTTCGGCTTGTGTTTTCACGCTAGCTGGTGTATATTGAAACTTCGAACCCACTCGCAAGGGTGGGTTTTTTCTTGAGGGATACAAACCAATGATTATTTCGATGCGGCAGCACGCCACCAAAGAGGAAATCGACCACGTATGCGAGCGGATTGCGGAATTCGGGTATAAGGTCCACTCAATTAACGGAGAGGAGCGCGTGGTCATCGGGGTGGTCGGCACCGGCGATGTCACCGCCTGCCTGGAATCGCTCGAGGCAACGCCAGGGGTAGAGCGAGCGGTGCGCATTTCGGCTCCGTACAAATTCGTCAGCCGCGAATTCAAGAAGGAGCATTCGGCGATCCGGGTGAACGGATTGGAATTGGGCGGCGACGAGTTCATCGTGATGGCCGGCCCCTGTTCGGTGGAGAGCGAAAAGCAAATCATGGAGACCGCCGAGGGCGTGGCTGAGGCTGGCGCTCGCATGCTGCGCGGCGGGGCCTTCAAACCCCGAACTTCGCCATACGATTTCCAGGGCCTCGAACTCGAAGGCCTGAAACTGCTGCGCAAGGCAAAGGAAGCCACCGGCCTGGGCATCATCACGGAAATTATGAGCGATCGCGACGTGGACATGGTCGCCGAGTACACCGATTGCATGCAGGTCGGCGCCCGCAACATGCAGAATCTCGCGCTGCTGAAATCGCTCGGATCCTGCGGCAAGCCCGTGCTGTTGAAGCGTGGACTCAGCTCGACGATCAAAGAACTGCTCATGTCGGCTGAGTATGTGGTCGCGCATGGCAACCCCGACGTGATTCTCTGCGAACGCGGCATCCGGACGTTCGAAACGGCCACACGCAATACCTTCGACATCTCGGCGGTGCCTGTCCTGAACGAACTGACTCATCTGCCCATCATGCTGGACCCCAGCCATGCCGCCGGCAAACGCAGCCTCGTGCCGCCGCTGGCCCGGGCCGGTGTCGCGATCGGCGCCGATGGCATGATCGTGGAGGTCCATCCCTGCCCCGAAAAGGCGGTCAGCGACGGCGCCCAGTCCCTCACGCTCGACGGATTCCGCCAGATGATGCGCGAGTTGAAGCCTTACATCGACCTATGGGAAGCGGCCCGTTCCCGTCAAGCGGCCGTTGTAGCCTGACCCACAAAATAGCCGTCGCGGCCCGTGCTGTGTGATACTGCTTTCGTGAATTCAAAAGCGCGCGCGGTACTGCTGGTCATACTGGTGGCATGTATTTGTGTCGCCGTCACGGGCGGGATGGTCTGGTATCGCTCCCGCCAAATGAGCGCGGGCCAGTTGCTCAAGCGTATGCCGACGGTCGACGCCCTGGTCCTTTATATTAATTTTGAAAAGCTCCGCCAGGCGGGTCTGGTGCAGTTGCTGGACGGTTCTAAAGCCGGAGAAGATCCCGAATACCAGGCTTTCGCGCGCAAGACCGATTTCCATTGGGCGCAAGACCTGGACGCCGCGGCCCTGGCGGTGTCTCCGAGCGGCAAGTACATCGTGGCGCGAGGCCGTTTCGATTGGAAGAGCCTGCGAGCCTTCGTCGACAGCGAAGGAGGCGATTGCTACAACACGCTGTGTAAATTGCCGGGCAGCACCCTGGATCGGCGCATCTCGTTTCTCCCGCTGCAGAGCAACGTGATGGCAATGGCGATCAGCACGGACGACGGCGCGGCCGTGCGGCTCAGCGGCACCGCAGCCGGACCCGATCCCGATGTGCCCGACGCGCCAGTCTGGATCTCTCTTCCCGCTTCAGTCCTGAAATCCGAAGAACTGCCGGAGGGTACGGTGTCTTTCGCGCGCAGCATCGCGGGCGCGGACCGGGTGGTGCTGAAGTTCGTTCCCGAAGGGAATAAGTTAGCGGCCAAGCTGGACGTGCTGTGCAGGAATGACGGCGACGCCGCGAAAGTCGCGCAGGATCTCCAGCAGAAGACCGAGCTCTTGCGTAGCATGATCGCGCACGCCCATGCCAAACCGACTCCGGCGGACCTCGCCGGCGTGCTCACCGCCGGAACCTTCCAGGCCCACGGCCGCCGAGTGGCAGGCTACTGGCCCATCGACCGCTCGTTTGTGGAAGCCACCATCGGCGCCCGCTAACGCCGGCGATCTTTGTCGCCGGCGCCTTTCCCCGACCGCTTGGGCGAACACCGCATCCGCTAACCCGCGCATCGATCGGAGCCCCGAACGTAAGAGAGGGGTGCCTTTTTAGTTCATCCCGCACATGCCGGGATTGCTGCAACGGCCGCCCGGACACGACGGCATCTCGGCCGACTTCGGAGCGCCATTGGCGTGCGCGGCAAACGTGGACAGTTCCTGCTTCAGGTGCTTCTGTCCGCAGGACGGGCATTCCAACTCCGGCACATCCGCCGTGCGGCGCACCAGCTTTTCGAACCTGGACCCGCAATCGTTACAACTGTATTCGTAAATCGGCATAGCTATTTCTCCATTATAGTGGCGCAGATGCGATCCATGACCGCGCGGATCTCGCCGGCCGGACGGTTGAAATTGTTCACCAGAATCGAAAACGCCACCCAGTGGCCGCCCGCGCGCTGAAAATATCCGGATAGCGCGCTCACATGCGACACCGATCCGGTCTTCGCGTGGACCCGCCCTGTCACCGACTGCTCCACGAAGCGATTGCTCAACGTGCCGTCCTGCCCGCCTATCGGCAACAGGGAGATCCAATTCGCGCGCGCCGGCGATTGGTACATGAATCGCAGCAGCTTGATCACGGTCGCGGGGGTCACCAGATTCTGGCGTGAAAGTCCGGAGCCGTCGTTGATCGCGTACTGATCGGGTTCTACCCCGGCCTCTGCCAGAAAATCCTTCAGCTCGGCCAGTCCGGCTTCCCGGCTGCCCAGATTGCGGCGCGCACGGGCTACCGCGCGCAGGGCCAGCTCGGCATGCAGATTCTGACTTACCTTGTCGGTGATGCGTAGATCCTCGACCAACGGCGCCGACGTCCGCCGAGCCAGTTCGGTGCCGGCTGCCGGTTCAGGCGCAGGACCCTGCATCAGATTCGGCACCTCATTGGGAGAAAGATGATGCACGATCGCCTTGCCATCCACGGTAATGCCGCGACTCTCCAAAGCCTGCCGAAGCGCCATGGCGGCGAATTCCGCGGGATCCTCGATGCCCAGCAGCAGGTCCTCGGGGCGGCTGCCCATCGGAATGGTCCCCCACAGTTCCAGGTCCAGCATTCCCGCGGGACGATCATAGTGGATGCGGCGTTCGCCTCCCGCCGCGACGGTGCGGATCCGATTATCGATGCGGTAATACTCGATCGCCGGTTTCAGTGTGAGTACCGCAAGATCGCCTTCGTGCGCGCCCGCCACAATGTTCAGCGCCAACGTGTTGTCGTGCAGAGTCAACGCGGAAACAGGCGCGCCGTAGTCGTACAGCGGATCGTCGAGACCCCAGCCGGGAGCATACGGCTCCCACACATACCAGCTATCGTTGCCGATGATGTTTCCCGAGATGCGCGTGATGTGTTTGGCCGCGATCTGGTCGGCCAGATCCTCAATGGCAATCAGCGGATTGCCGGTGATGGGGCCCTTCTGGTAGGGAATGGCGCGCGCCGAAAGGTTGGGGTCGCCGCCGCCCAGCAGGCGCAGGTCGCCCGCGATCCGGCCGGCATCGTCCGGAGCTGCCGACGCCAACACGCGCGTCTGAAACGTGAAGTCCGGTCCGAGACGGGTGAGCGCCATGGCGGTGGTGAAGAGCTTGGTGTTGGAAGCAGGAATAAAGAAGCGGTCGGCGTTCACCTGGTACAGCGTTTTCCCGGTCGACAAGTCCACTGCCTGAACGCCCCAGAAGGCGCTCTTGGCCCCCGGCGAACCGTTCAGCAGCACCTGGATTCGATCCGCAAGACTCGCTGCGGAGGCCGCCTGCACCAGGGCCAGCAGAGCCAGGAGGTATGCGCGTTTCTTCATCGTCCGGTCACCTTCGATTCGAGCCAGATCATCAGCAGCAAAATCATCACCAGGAACGTTCCGATCAGCGGCAGCCCGATCAACACTCCGACGCCCTGCGATGCGGCGGCATACCCCAGGGTCGCCGGAGCCAGCAGTCCGCCCAACAGCGCCAGCGAGAAGATTCCGTTGAAGAAACCCGGATGGTAGTAGGGGAACCGCCGGCCGATGGCCTCGGCCACCAGCGGATAAATGCTCGCATAGCCCGTTCCGATGAACGCGGCCGCCGTCGCTGCCCCGAACCAGTTGTTGGTGTAGAACAGAATCAGGCATCCGAACAAGGCCGCGACTCCGCTGCCGATCAGCAGGCGGACGTGACGCACGCGCGGAAGGATGGCGACCGCACCCAGCCGTCCGCTCATCAGGAATGCCCAATACAGCATCAGGATCAGCAGCGACATGATCGGACTGAGCCCGACCCGGCGGATCAGAAATAGCGGCAGCCAGCCGGCCACCGACCACTCGTTGCCGAATTGAAAAAACAAGAGCAGGGCAAACATCACCGCGCCGGGACTATGGAAATCCTCAACAGCCTCGCGCAAGGTCGGGTGCGCGCCGACCCTGGCAGCACTGTAACTACTGCGAATGTAAATAGCCCCGAAGACCGCCGGAGCCACCGCCATCAGAATGAGAATCGTGCGAACGCTATAAGCGTAGAAGGTTCCCGCCACCAGCGCCGTGGCTGCCAGGCAACCCAAGCCGTACCAGATCCCTCCGCGATTCACGGTGCCGGCCGGGTCCGCCTGGTAGGTACGGGAGATGGCGTGAAACAAAGCCATATTCAGCAGGCCGGCGCCGATCCCGAGCGTCAGCAGGCCGGCTACGCGCCACCACGGCGAGGCGGGCGGCGAGACTAGCGCGAGGAATCCCAGGGACAGGCTGGACAGCGTACAGGCGGAGACCAGGAGAAACCGGAGTCCGTGACGCGACATGATGGGCCGCGCTATGCTGGCCGCCACCGCGATACCGGCGGCAAACGCCAGAAAACAGTTGCCCACGGCAACGAATTCGGGTGGATCGCGATGATAACCCCAGGCCGGCAGGATGGCTCCGAGCAGGGCCATCTGAAAGCCCGTCAGTAGGAAACCAGCGAGGGCACGTCCACCGCCTGGGCTCTTAACGGGCGCGAAACTCACAGGAATGATTGTACCTTGCGGACAAAGGGGACCTATTCTGAAAATCGGGAGCAACTACTACGGATTTCAGAAGAAAAACAGAAGGAACTCAGTAGAATGAGTGAGTTAACTTGTGGCATCCAGCGTGCAATTGCGAGATGGGTTCTTTCTTAGAGGTTTTTCGCTTTGGTGCGTTGCCTCCGTCTGGGCAATTCCGCAACCCCGCTCCGGTCCCATCTGCCAGAGCGGGGAATTTTTTTGTCCCCGCCCTCCTTTGTTAAACTAGTCTTCTCACCAGAACATGACGGGAATCTACGCTCGATGGATGGATGGATGGGAGCGTAAGCTCGCCACGCGGGACACCAACCGCGTCGTCCGGCCCTTTGACTGGGGTACCGACTGGCTACATAAGATCGAATTCCCCGACTGCCCCGCCGAGGCCAACGGAAATGCGCGGGCTTGCGTCACCGAATTCGTGAACCAGGCGCTGCGAGACTCCGACCGCTTCTACAGCTATCCGCGTCCCACCGATTACAAACTGCAGGACGGCCGCCTCACCTTCACCAGTCCAGTGGTTTCCGGCTATCCGGAAAACGATACCGTGAACGGCCTCTGGTTTCCCGCGGAGAAGGACAAGCGGCGCGCCCTCATCGTGCTGCCGCAATGGAATTCCGATGCCGGCGGACACGTCGGACTGGCGAAACTCTTGAATCGCTTCGGCATCAGCGCGCTCCGCATGACCATGGCCTACCATGCCGAGCGCAAACCCGCCGAATTGGCGCGCGCGGATTACCATGTGTCCAGCAATGTGGGCCGCACCATCCACGCCTGCCGTCAGTCTGCCATTGATACGCGAGCCTGCATCGATTGGCTGGTGCAGCAAGGCTACGAGCGCATCGGCATTCTCGGAACGAGCCTGGGATCCTGCGTCGCTTTCATCGCGACCGCCCACGACCCGCGGGTCAAGGTCGGGATCTTCAACCACGTGTCGATGTACTTCTCCGACGTCGT
>Ga0105240_10002780_pt1 | contig 27659 bp, 25 predicted proteins | sample KBSC54metaG_FD_80426 | JGI IMG/M metagenome (GOLD analysis project Ga0105240, IMG submission 80426) | Corn rhizosphere microbial communities from Kellogg Biological Station, Michigan, USA - KBS C5-4 metaG | ecosystem: Host-associated > Plants > Roots > Rhizosphere > Soil | place: Michigan, USA... | reverse complement strand
CTAACCCTAAAAATGTGATAAGATAAGGAACTCATGAGCTCCAGCCAACCTAAAGCAGTGCCGCCCCCCGTTCGCCTCCAGTTCAATCGCCGCCAGTTCCTCCGCGGGCTCGGAGCCTGCGTGAGCTTGCCGGCCTTCGAATCACTCTGGCCGGCGCCGGCTCTCGCCGCGGAGGCCGGCGCCGGGGCCCCCCTGGCCGTTACCAGCACCGGTGCGCCCCTGCGCCTCGGTTTTATTTACTTCCCGAATGGAGCGATTCAGCCGAGTTGGTGGCCTACGACTGAGGGACGGGATTTTGAGCTCCGGGAAACCATGCAACCTTTAGCCGGTTTGCGGGATCGGTTGCAGATCCTGGGGGGGATGGACCACGTGAACGCGAAACCGGGCCCCGACGGTGCCGGAGATCATGCGCGTGCCAGCGGAACATTTCTCACCGGCGTTCGCGTCAGGAAAACCGCGGGCTCGGACATTCAGGCCGGCGTTTCCATCGATCAGTTGGTGGCCCGACAGATCGGGCACCTCACGCGCTTCCCCTCGGTGGAGTTGACGTGCGATGCGGTTCGCAAGGCAGGGAATTGCGATTCCGGCTATTCTTGCGCCTACCAATACAACCTGGCGTGGAGCTCGCCCAGCACCCCGGTTGCGCCTGAACCCAACCCCCGCCTTCTCTTTGAGCGCCTGTTCGGCGCCGGCAGCCATGGCGAGCGGGAGGAAAGTTTGCGCCGGCGTCAGGCGGAGCAGCGCTCGATCCTGGATTTTGTTCTGGATGAAGCCCACTCCTTGCAGGGCCAGCTGACGTACCGGGACAAACAGAAGCTGGAGGAGTACCTGGTCAGTGTTCGGTCTATCGAGCAGCGCATCCAGCGGGCGGAGCAATTCGCCCACGTGCCCGACCCGGCGGTTGCCACTCCCGACGGCGTCCCTTCCAGCTTCGAGGATTACGTGCAGGTGATGTTCGATATGCTGGTGTTGGCCTTCCAGACGGATTCAACCCGGGTGGCCACCTTCCTCCTGGCTAACGAAGGCAGCAATCGACCGTTCCCGGAAATTGGAATCGCGGAAGGTCACCACAGCCTGACGCACCATCAAAACAAACAAGAAACTATTGATAAGGTCGCCCAAATCGACCTCTGGTACGTGAAACAACTCGCCAAGTTCCTCCAGAAAATGGAGTCCACCAAGGACGTCGACGGAAACTCGCTGCTTCATAACTCCATGATCGTCTACGGCAGCGGCAATGCCGATGGGAACCGGCACACCCACACAAATCTGCCAGTCCTCCTGGCTGGCGCTGGCGGGGGCGCGCTTAGCCCGGGCCGGTTCGCGCAATTCGGCAGCGTCCCCATGAGCAACCTCCTGCTCGGCCTCGCCGACCGGATGGGAACTCACGGGATCGAACGTTTGGGCGATTCCACGGGTCGTATTACGGCGATTTAAAAACCTCCGGATCGAAAGGGCGGAGTGTCCTCGGCCTGAGAGGCCAAAGGAACACCGGCTGGTGGTCAGCCCGGGTTCTCGGTCGGTTCGCCGTCGACCCGCTGGGCCAATTTGAGTTTGGCCACCCGCATTCCGTCCATGGCTTCAACGCGCAGGTCGTAGGCGCCAATCGGCAGGGTATCACCGGATTTGGGAAAGCCCCCCAACCGGTGCGTGACCCAACCGCTGACCGTCGTGACTCCTTCCTCCCGGAGCGCTTCGCCGACCAATTCCTCAAGCTCGTGCAAGGGCAGGGCACCCGCCAGTTCCCAGCTCCGTTTGCCGAGCGGGATCAACAGCGGCTTTTCCTGATCGAATTCGTCCTGGATCTGGCCTACCAGCTCTTCCAAAATATTCTCCAAGCTTACCATCCCGACGGTGCCGCCGTATTCATCCACGACTATTGCGAAGTGCAGTTTGCGATCCAGGAGCATCTGGAGAAGCTTTTCCAGGTGGGCGGTTTCGGGCACGTAGATGAGTTTGCGCGCCACGGATTTCAGATCGGCGCCGCTCCGGGCTTTCAGCCGCATGGCATATAAATCCTTGATGTGGATCACGCCGAGCGTTTGGTCCAGGTTACCCTCCACACAGAGCGGGAAGCGTGAATAGCGCGTTCGTTCCGCCACATCCAGGCATTCCGCCATGCTCGCCTCCGTGTCCAGGCCGACAATTTCCTGCCGTGGCCGCATCACTTCGCGGGCCAGGCGGTGCCGCAAATCCAGGGCGTTCAGGACGATGTCGCGTCCCAGGAGAGTTCCACCGGATACCTTTTGCGTCGTGGCTACCAGGAGCCGCAGCTCTTCTTCAGAATGCCCACGGCGTGCTTCCCCCAGGACTTCGAAACCCGCCTGCCGCAGCAGCCAGCGGGCGGTGCCGTTGAGGACGCGGTTGAAGGGATAGGATAATAGGTAGAACCACTTGAGGGGTTGGGCCACCCAGAGGGAAATCGGCAGCGGGTTTTGAATCGCCACCAGGCGCGGAGCCAGTTCGCCGACGCTGATCTGCAGGAATGTGAGCGCTGAAAAACCCAGGGCAAAAGAGATGGAATGGCGCGCGGCTTCAGAGGTGATGTTCAGTGAAAGGAGGATCGGTGAGATTAAATCAGAAAACACCGGCTCCCCCACCCAGCCCAGCCCCAGGCTGACCATGGTGATCCCTAGCTGCGTCGCGCTCAGGTACGTATTCAGATTCGCAATGATCGAACGCGCCACTTTCGCCCGACGATTCCCCTTCGCGACCAGCATGTCCAGCTGGGTTTCCCGGACTTTGACCAGGGCGAACTCGGCGGCCACAAAAAAGCCGTTCAGGAGCACCAAACCCAGCACCAGCACGATCTTCCAAATAATCTGGATGGCTTCTGGACTCGTGTTCATGTCCTGCTCAAAGATTCACCTCCCCAAAGATCATCTTCAACACGTCCTGCAAACTCAGGATTCCAATCTCGCGCCGGTCGCGGGACAAGACAATGGCGAGCCGTTGGGCGGCGCGCTGCATTCGCCTCAACGCCACTTCCACCCGCAAGTCCTCTTCCAGGAACAGGGCGGGCTTGAGGTGGTCACCAATGGGGCCGCTTGGGTCGACGTTGGCCTGGTACAACAACGGATTCAGATTCGCCAAGCCGACAATCCGGTGCGCGCCGTCGCGGGTTTCCCAGACCGGGAAGCGGGTAAGCTTTCGTTCCCGGCTCAACGCCAATACTTGTGAAACCGAGGTCTTGGCGCTCACAGTGGCCGCCTGCGCCAACGGCAACATGACCTGACGCACGGTCAATGTTTGGAGATCCAGCACCCGATTGATCATGGCGCGCTCCTCATTCGTCAGCGTATGGGCCGAGTCCTGCATCATCAGGCGCAGTTCCTCCCGGTTGCCAAAAAGATGCCCCGTGAACACCTTGCCGCCACGCCACCGTAACAGCAGATCGGAACACAACTCCACCAACCCGACCAAAGGCTTCAGGGCGAAATGCAGAACGCGAAACGGCCGCGCAAAAAACAAGGTGAGCCGCGTCGGAAAGAGTCGGAACAGCATCTTGGGCAGAAGGTCCGAGACGGCGTAGAACGAAAATATAACCAACGCGAAGATCAGGGCGAACCACACCGGGTGGTGGACGAGCCTCCTTTGCAGAAGCGCCACCAGCCAGCCCAGGATGAGAAAATTGGCCACGGTGTTGCCGACCAGGATGGTCCACAGGAAGTTCTCCGGGTTTTCGAGGTAGCCGTGCAGCACGGTGGCGGAGCGCCGACCGGCGCGCATCTGCTGGCGAATGCGCAGGCGGCTCAGCGAAAATACCCCGGCCTCCATCCCGGACAACACGAACGAGATGATGAGGCAGAAAACAAAAGCCGACCAGATGAAGATTTGGCTGACCATGGCTTCGTTTAGCGGGTAAGCTCCACGATCAGCTCGCGCACATGGCGTTCGTCAGCCGATTTGGCAGTCAGTTTCAGCCCGCGGAACGTGGCGGATTCCCCCGGAGCGGGAACCACCTCCAAGAGATTCATTAACAGCCCTCCCAACGTCTCCACTTCCGGCACATCCCCCAGCGCCGGATATTCCCGGCGAAAATCGTCCAACCGCAAGGCGCCGCTCACCCGCCATTGCCCCGGGGCAAGCTTCTCCATCACGAATCCTTCCGCTTGCACCTCGCCTCGGATGTTACCCACCATTTCCTCGAGGATATCCTCCATCGTTACGATTCCAGCGGTGCCGCCGAATTCGTCCAACACAATGGCTAACCCGCGTTGCTGGCGTTGAAGGCTTTTGAGCAGTTGAAGCAGGTTCATGCTCTCTGGAACGAACGACGGGAACTCGATGGCATCCGCCAAATCAATTTGCGGATCCAGCAGCAGCGCGCGGGTATTCAAGATACCGACGATCGTATCGGGACTTTCGTCATAGATCGGCAGCCGCCGGTGTTTGTACCTGCGGGCCGCGGCGATCATTTCCTCGATCGAGAGGTCATCCGATATGGCGGCCATCCGCGAGCGCGGCCTCATAACTTCGCTCACCGTGCGCCGGTCCAGGTTGATGATCTGCAAAATGATTTCCTTTTCCGACTGCGCCAGCGCCCCCTGTTGGTACGCCATTTCCAGCAATTCATGGTAATCAGCATCGGTCAGGGTGGTCTGAGGTTGAAAGCTGCGCGGGGTCAAGGCCTTGAGAATAGCCTGATTCACTCCTTGCGCGAAACGACAGAGCGGCAGGCTTAACCCGAGCACCAGCGACATGGGGCGGGCGATCCTTAACGCCCACTGTTCGGGCCTGCGGACTGCCATGGTTTTCGGCAAGACCTCGCACCCGATCAAAATCAGGACCACCACTCCGAAAATCGTTGCGGCGCTGGGCCAATGGCCTTGCAACGCCATCCAGAGCGCCACCGCCAAAACGGATGCATTGGCACACGTATTCCCCAGCGCAATGGTCGCCAGCAGATCCTGCGGTTGGCCCAGGAGGCGTGCCACCAAGCCGCCCGTCCGTGGCTCGCGCTCGACCAATTGGCGCACCTGCCATTTGCTCAAAGAAAACAGCGAGGTTTCCGCCAGAGAAAAGAAGAAACTTGCCCCAGCGAAAACCACGATCACCAGCACAGCGATTATCGGCCCGGCCGCCATCCCCTCAGCATGCGGGAAACCGGCAAGGATGGCAAAAGGCAAGATTCCTGGTCGAGGTCAGGGTAGCCGGGGTCCTGGGTAGTCCGGGGGGCACTACCCAGCCAAGAGTTCGACCCCTTTGAGCCAATGTGTGTAACATATGTTACATAAAGGAAATTTTGGGCAAGATCTCAGCCGAACTCACGTTCCGCTATTCGGGGTGGGATGAGAACGGAAGTGGTTGGTAATCAACCCGGCCTTCGAAAAGGTCTGCACTACAGAGATGACTGGACCAATCGGCCTGGGTTGCGTGTAGCGCGGGGCAAAATCAAAGAATCGAAAACTCTTAGGAGAATATGTTGTAACATATGTTACATGATTAAACCGACCGCGGGAAAAGATTGACGGGAACCCGGCTTAACGGAGGGGAGGATGTGCTATTCGACCGCTCGGTTGTCCGGCGTAGTCACTTGGCTTTCACGTTGTAGCAGAGCAGGACGTCCTGGTCGCGGAGGTAAAGCCGCCCGCCAATCACGACCGGATGAGGCCAGGAACTCTTGGGGCTGCGGTCAGGCTGATCAAAGCGGCCGTGTTCCTTATAGCCTTCGGGCGAAGGTTCGATCAGGGCAACCGTGCCTTTACGATCTTCCTGGCGCAGATACAACCGTCCATCAGCACAGACCAGCGAGCCCTTGCCGAGCTTTTCCTTCTCCTGCCATTTGGCTTCGCCGGTTTTGAGATCCAGGCAGGTCCAGCCTTTGCCGTCGGAATATCCATACAGGTAATCGCCTACACGAAGAACGCCGCCGTGGTGATTTACCATTACTTTATTGGCATAAACCTGCTCGCCGGAGAACTTGCCGTCCGCGGAGGAGATCTTGAATAGGTTGCATCCGACACCGTAGCCAGAGCTCACAAAAACCAGCCCGTCGCTATAGACCGGGGAAGAGATGACGGCCACATTCCCCTTACGTGGTGCGCGCCAAAGAAGTTTGCCGTCGTTCGCGGCGACGCCGGCGACGCTTTCGGGGGTGAGTTGAATGTATTGCCGAACGCCACCGATTTCCTCGATGATCATGGAGGAGTAGTGGGCGGAATCGGTGAATTCCTTGGTTTGCCAGAGGAGATCGCCGGTTTTCTTGTTCAAGGCGACGATGGCTCCTTTGGCTCCGCCTGGTGTCACCAGCACCTTATCGCCATCTACGAGCGGCGACTCTGAGTACCCCCACGCGGCGTACTTTCCGCCAAAATCAGTCCCGAGATCCTTGCGCCAAAGCTCCTTCCCGCTTTCGGCATCGTGACAAACCAAATCGCCCCATTGCCCAAGCGTGATTACTACACCGTCCGAAACCGTCGGCGTGCTGCGCGGGCCTTCGAAACGCGGTTCTCCTGGCGCATTGGATTTTCCCAGGCGGGCAGCCCAGACTTGCTTGCCGTCGGCGATGTTCAGGGCGACCACCATCGTTGAATCGCCTTTGTCGCCAGCGGTGTAAATGTGGTTGCCGGAAAGGGAAATCCCTGAATAGCCAGGTCCGAGTCCGGTGGCCTCCCAGACCAGCGGTGGGCCCCCGGCGGACCAATCCCGCAGCAACCCGGTGTCCGGGGAAACATCGTTCAAGGTAGGGCCGCGGAACTGCGGCCAATCAGGAGCGGCTTGAGCCGTTAGGCCGGTCGAAGCCGCGAGCAAGGAACTTAATAGTGCGAGGTGCCGGAAACGATTCAAAGTATCCATAACCGGACGGAATCTTCGTCAACACCAGTTGAGAAAGCAACCAGAATGGTAATCAGGATCCGGTGCAACGCTCGGTCGCCGAGTCCTCCACGCGAAGGGTTGACGAAGGGGGTGTCGCTCAGTTCAGGGAGACGCCCCGTCGGATATAGGTTGGCACGTCCAGGTCCTCGCCCTTGTGAATAGTGGGCTCGCTTTTGTCGAATCTCCCCTTGGAAACGATTTCCAACGGGAGATGAGCCTGCCGGAATTTGGGCATGACCTTTCGACCTCGCAACCGGTTGTTTCCCTGGCGAGCGAGCATTTGTTGGACCTGTTCCGGCGCAAGAGAGGGCGGGGGAGGAACGAATCGCGAGCCCGGACGACAGGTAGGGGACCCGTTCAACAACTGTCGATCGAGCTCCTCCGTGCCCCCGCGCGGTTTAGCGTCTGTCTCGGTCCGCTCGTCCGCCGCTTTGCGCATTGCGATAATCGTCACGCGCAGCCGTTCGCGGAAGGCTTCGTCGATGACGGCACCCATGATGACCGACGCCCCGTGGCAGCGGCTGTTTATCTCCTGCATGATCCGATCGATCTCGGTCATGGTCAGATCCGGCCCACCGATCACACTCACCAACACGCCTTCACAATCGGCCAGCAGCGCGCCGCCGTCGAGCAAGGGGTGAGCCAGCAACTTGTCCATCACTTCGCGTGAGCGAGTAGCCCCGGCCGCTTCGGCCACCGCGAAGGCGCATTCGCTGTGCTCCTTTTTCAAAAGTTCACACAAATCGGAGAGATGAATTTCGATGAGCCCGTTATGGGTGAGGAGGCGCCACAAGCTCCGGGCGCAATCCGCCAGCAGTTGGTTAGTCAGCGCGAAGGCTTCCAGTACGCTGGTGTTTTCGCTGATGAGACCGAACACCTTTTGGTTCGGCAAACAGATCACCGCGTCGGCCCAGTCTCGAATTTCTTCCAGTGCCTCTTCGGCACACCGCTGTCGATGGCTGCCCTCGCAGCCAAAGGGGAGCGTGACAAAAGCCAGGACCAACGCTCCGGCCTCTTTGGCCACGCGTGTGAGCACTGGAGCCATGCCGCTGCCCGCTCCGCCCCCCAAACCGGCCACAATAAAAATTGCCTCCTGGTCCTGGCACAGGGACTTCAGCTTGTCCGCGTGCTCCTCGGCAAGCGCGCGTCCTCGTTCCGGATCGCCGCCGGACCCTAGTCCGCGGAGCGGTCTGGTCTCGAGGGTTACTTGTTCGCAGATGACCGATTGAGCCAGGGGCTGAGCCTCAGAATTGATTGCGACAAAGCAAGCCTGGGAGGGGCCATCCTCCAACATTTGCTCGATAATTTTCAGGCCTCCGTTCCCGATACCCACCACCTTGACCGCGAGGTCCTTTTTGATCTTTCCAGCAGACGGTTCGGGCTGTGGCAGGTTGTCCATAGGTGTTATTTCGGTCATACGCGCTTGAAGAGTTGGCCCAAGGTCGTTCGGAGTCCGTCCTTGAGAGAGGGTTTGGCTCCCCGTTTGCGGTGTTGAAACGACCCGAATTTGACCAATCCGATGGCAGTCGCGAATTCAGGCTGGTCCAGGGCCGATTTTAAGCCGCTGATGGAATTGGCTTTGCCCAGGGAGACTGGCATCTGCAGGATCTGTTCGGCCAGTTTCGCAATATGGGCGATGCGCGAACCGCCGCCACACAGAAAGACGCCCCCCCGCAAATAATCCATGGCCTCGGCTTGCTCGAGATCCTGGAGGATCAGTTGGAAAATCTCCTCCAAACGCAAAGCCATGATCCGGCGCAAATTCTCCAGGTTGATGACCTTCAGCGGCATTCCGAGCTCGTTGGCGATCGTAATGCTCTGCCCTTTGTCCGCCTCCTCGAGGAACGCCGCTCCGTGTTCGATTTTCAGTTGCTCCGCCCGGCTTAGCGGCACCTTCAGGCCGTACGCCAGGTCGTTCGAGATATGGTCGCCGCCCACCGCCAGAACGCCGGTGTGTTTGATGATACCATTGGCGTACACCACATATTCTGTCGTGCCGCCTCCGATATCGATGACCACTGACCCCAGTTCCTTCTGTTCATTGCTCAGGAGGGCCAGCGACGAAGCCAGTCCGTCGAACACAATGTCGTCGACCTCGAGCTGCAGCCCCTTGACCGTGCGGATGGCATTTTGCAGCCGGTTCAGGTTGCCGTGGATCACGTGTACGTCCACCTCCACCCGGGCGCCGAGCATGCCGACCGGGTTGGTGAGCCCGTCCTGGCCGTCGACGAGAAAGTGCTGCCGGATCGCATGCAGCACATGGTTTTGCGCCGGCAGGTTGATGGTCTTGGCGTTTTTGATGACATCCTGGACATCCGCCTCCGAAATCTCCCGATCGGCAGAGACCACCGGATGCACCCCGCGGTTATTGAATCCGCGAACGTGACCACCCGTGACGCCGAGATAGACGCTGCGAATCTCCACGTCGGCCATCTGCTCCGCCTCCACGATGGCTTGGCGGACGTCTTCCTCTGCTATCTGTGGGTCGCAGATCTCCCCCTTGCGTACGCCGCGGGAGCGCGCCTGGCCGAGCCCGACGATATTGAGCGCGCCGTCGGCGGCCAGATCACCGACGACGGTGCAGACTTTCGAGGTGCCGATTTCCAGTCCCACGATGATCGAAGAGGCAGGGTCAAACATGTTTTCGCTTGGTTGTTTTCGCTGGTTTGGCCGTTGGAGTCGGCAGGGCGCTGGCATCCTGGAAGACGACCGGGATGCTATTGCTGACCGCCAGGTCCAAATTCAGAATCGCTTTGCTGCTTTTCTGTCCGAGGCTGAAAACTGAGCGCCACCGGCGCAACTGCTGTTCGAGGTCGCGCGGGCCGAAGGTGATTTGGCTGTGCTGGGCGGTCGAGGCCACCAGCACTTCAGAATTGCTCACGTCGATCGACTGCAAATCCACCAGGCCCTGCATCGGTGAATGTTCGAACGCCACGAGCAAATCCAGCGCCGCCCGGACTTGTGGCAGTTCGATCTTCCGCCCGGCCTGCACCTCGTTGGGATTCACGCCGGTGATCACCGGCAGTTGATCCGGCGCCTGGTTGAAAGGCGCCGCCCGCTGTTTCGGGGCCAGCGGCACAATCACATAACCTTCGGCATCCAGCTGGAAGGCGGAGGTGGTGATGCCGCCCCCGTCGCCCGGCCGCAGAACGTTGACTTGGGCGATCGGCTCACGCTCGACGACTCGGACGCGCAAGGTGTGGGGTGGGATCCGCTCGACCGAGACCGTTTGGATGAGCGAGACCAACTTCAAGTCTCGTTGCACGCGCGCCGTGTCCAGCGACAGCAGGTTCTGTCCCAGCCGCACCCCGGTCCATCGCTTCAGTTGCTCGACGGAGATTACCCCCTCGGTCTGCACGTCCAGTTCCTCGATGGCGAACGCATCGTTGGCGTAAACCAGCGCGTTCAAAGCCCATCGTCCTCCTTGCCATAGCAGAAAAGCACCCAGCGCGCCGCCGAACACAACTCCCAGCGAGAGCATCGCCAGCCGCGCTCGCGCCGCCCGGACATGGCTGGACCGCAGTTTGACGTCCAGAACGTACTCGCGCTCCAGTCGGCGATTTTTTGGTTTTCGATTAAACCACATGATCATTGCGGCCGTCGTTCGAGAGCTAGATCAATCATGCGCTGGCACAACTCCGCGTAGCTCAATCCGGCCGCCGCGGCGGCTTTCGGCAGCAGACTTGTTTCGGTCATCCCCGGGAGTGTATTCACCTCTAACACCTTCGGTTTTCCCTCGGAGTCCACCATGATATCCACGCGCGAATAGTCTCGACCGTGAACCGCGTGGAAGGCGCCCAGCGCCGCTGCCTGAATCGCGGCCGTGGTCGCTTTGTCGAACGGAGCGGGGCAGAGGTACTCCGTGGCCCCAGCCGTATATTTACTCTGATAATCGTACCGGCCGCTGCGCGGCCGCACTTCGACGATCGGGAGCGCCTCTCCCGAAAGTATTCCCACGGTCGTTTCGCGGCCGCGAATGGTCTCCTCAACCAATACCTGTGAGTCGTAGCGCATCGCCTCCGCCAGGGCCGTCGACCAGTCACCAACGCGCTCGACAAACTGCACCCCCACGCTGGAACCCTGCCGGACCGGCTTGAGCACCACCGGGGGATTCCACCCCATGGGCCAACTCGCCGTTGGCGAATCTATGATCTCAAATCGTGGGGTGGGTACCTGCTCGGCGACGAAGCGGAGCTTGCTCAGCGCTTTGTCGAATGCAATCCGACTCGATTCCTCGTCACAGCCGGTGTAGGCGACCCCCAACTCATCGAGCCGGCGCTGGACGGTGCCGTCCTCGCCATAGGTCCCGTGCAGGGCCAGGAAGACAACCTCGCAACCAGACGGCAACTCCCACGACTCGGTCCGTGGGTCCACCTCAGTGACATTGTGCCCGAGCGACCGCAATGCCTGGGCGACCGCGGCTCCAGACTTGAGGGAGACCTCCCGCTCCGCGCTCGGGCCGCCGAGCAGGACTGTGATGGCCAGGGGTCTGGGCTTATTCATTCTCCAATAATCTCCACTTCAGTTTCCAGGGCGATTCCGCGTCGAGCCTGGGCCCGCTCACGAATCAGCGCGATCAGGTTAAGCACATCCGTGGCCGTCGCCGTGCCATCGTTCACGAGAAAATTGCCATGTTCCGCCGAGACCATTGCTCCTCCCACCCGGGTTCCTTTGAGCCCGAGCTCATCGATGAGCTTGCCAGCTGGAACGGTCGCGGGGTTCTTGAAAATGCAGCCTGCGCTCGGGGCCGCGGGCTGTGATTGCCAGCGCTTTTGGCTGAACTCAGTCATGCGGCGCTCGATGTCCTCGCGCGAGCCGCTCTTCCCCTCCAAAACCGCACCCAGCGCAAGGTGGGTCTTGAGCGTGGAACACCCGCGGTACTTGATCTCCAGTTCCGATGGAGTTCGTTCCTGGATCCGACCAGAGAAGTCCATTAACCGCACCATGCGGACGGCGTCGAAAATGACCCCCCCCATGGCGCCCGCATTCATACGCAAAGCCCCGCCGACGCTTCCCGGAATTCCCTCTAAAAACTCTAACCCCGACAGCTCGTGCCTACGTGCCTCCACCGCGACGGCTTTCAGTCTTGCCCCGGCTCCGCAGGTCATCCGGTTTCCATCGATTGTGATTCGGGTAAAACTTTCCTGTGTCAGGCAGATCACGACCCCGCGTACTCCACCATCCTTCACTAGTAGATTCGACCCGCGTCCGAGAACGAAAACCGGGAGGTCGCGCTCACGGCAAAATGCCAAGGTCTGGCTCAAGTCCTGTTCGGAGGACGGTTCCACCAGAAGATCCGCCGGCCCGCCGACCCGCAAGGTGGTCCGTTTGGCCAGAGGTTCATCCTGCCGAATCACCGTCAGCGAGGACACCATCCTGGATAGATCAGCGGCCGCGCCGCCCGAGAGGGCTCCATGCGTCAGTACTGTTGGAGCCTTCGCGTTCATGCAAACCTCAGTCGGCCATGGGACTCGCTCTCTGTAGGGCGCGGGGGCGACTGCTCCGATGAGAGCGCGGAGAGCTCCGAATTCTGACCGCCTGCCTGGATCTGAGCCTGCGCTTCCAGCCCGAGAGCTCGAAGGATAGCTCCGGCGATGTCCTCGGCGGCTTGCGGCCTGTGCCACTGCCCCAAGGAAGCTCGCATCTTTTCGCGCCCCTCAGTGTCTTCGACCATTTCTCGGAGCAGAGGAAGGAGGCTTTCGGGGCTGGCAGTTCCCTGCGTTAGAAAGCGCGCCGCCCCCGATTGCGCAAACGCTCGGGCGTTATGGACTTGGTGGTCGTCTGCCGCAGCAGGATAGGGGATCAGCGCGGCCGGTATACGCATGGCCGCCAACTCGGCCAGGGACGAGGCGCCGGCACGGCTCACCGCCGCCGTTGCGGCCCCTAAAACGAGCTCCATTTGTGAGGAGAAGGGGGCTACTACGGCTTTGAAGTGGTGAGCGGCATACGCAGCCTGCACCTGTTGAAGATCCGCCACCCCCGTCAGGTGATACCATTGCCAGTGAGGCGCGTTGTTCACGAGGTGGGGCAAACATCCGATGATCAGCTTGTTGATCCCAGTAGCGCCCTGGCTGCCACCCAAAACCACCACGACCGGGCGCTCCGGGTTCAGCCCTAGCGCCTTCCGGCACCCCTCGGGATCTCGGGGCACAAACTCGGTCCGGACAGGAGTGCCCGTTACGAGAACGTTCTTTCCGTGAAGTTGGTCAACGGCCACCGGAAAGCCCACAAAAGCCTGGTCCACAATCCAGGAGAGCCACCGATTGGCACGACCGGGGATGGTGTTGGATTCATGCAGGAAGGTATGCGCTCCCAAGCGCCTGGCGGCCAAAATCGGGGCGGCGCTGGTAAACCCGCCCATGGCCAGGGCGGCCTGCGGCCGGCGTGCGTTAAAGCTTCCTTTTGCCATCCGGTACGAGCGCCAGAACCCAGCGGCAAAGGCCGCCAATCCCCCCTTGACCAGCCCCACGGCCGGCAGTGTCACGACCTCCATACCCGTCAGATTTTGGACCGCCTGCCGATCCACATCCTTGGGGGAAACCAGGAGTTGGACGGAACACCCACGCGCCGCCAGTTGACGCCCCACGGCCATTCCGGGGAAGAGGTGTCCCCCGGTTCCACCACAGGCGATGGCGACGCGAGGATTGGACGGTGCCGCGTTGGTCATGGCCGCTGGAGATTGGTGAACGCGAGAGCGGAGCTCATGGTTTTGGAAGGTCCCGGGACCAACATTCGCCGGGGCGTCGCGGCCGCCGTGCGAACCGAGCCCTTGAAAGGGTTACCACGTGAACGCTTCGTCGGGAGGCGGTCCGGCTCCCCGGCCGCTGCTGGCTTTCGTTCCACCAGGTTGGCGTGGCGGGCAATGCTCAGCAGAATGCCAACAATCGAGAGCATTACGACCAGGTTCGAGCCGCCGTAGCTGATGAAGGGCAGGGGCAAGCCCTTGTTCGGGAAGACGCTGGTGACCACGGCAATGTTGATGAAGGCCTGGAGGCCAATCAGGAATGTGACCCCTGAGCCCAGCAAGAGTCCGAAAGTGTTGCCGGCATTGACGGAGATATACAGGCCACAAACGACGATGCCCACGAAGCCCGCAACGATGAGCAACGTCGCGACGAGCCCCAATTCTTCGCCAATAATGGACAGGATGAAGTCCGTATGCTGTTCGGGCACAAACCCCAGTTTTTGGCGGCCGTCACCCAGACCCTTGCCGGTGACCCCGCCGCTCCCAAAAGCGATCATAGCCTCGTAAGCTTGTTGCCCCTTGTCCTTCTTGGTCTCTTCCAGGTGCATCCAGGAATAAATTCTTTCGGAACGCATTTGGTTGTGCTGTATAAAAATCCCAACGCCCACCGCCAACAGGACCGCCGGGGGTAAGAAATACACGAGTCGAATACCGCTGATCAAAAGCAGGATGGCGCTGACGGCGCAGAGCAGGAGCGCGTTGCCCACATCGGGTTCCTTGAAGATCAGCCCGGCCGTGACTGCCACGATGAGCCCGGGCACCAGGATACCCCGGTTCCATTTGGACATCTGTCGCTGATGGCGTTCCCCGTACCACGCCAGCGCTATAATCACCGCTATTTTCGCGAACTCCGAGGGCTGGAGGCTGGCCCGCCCCAGGCTGAACCAGCGTCGTGCATGACCGCGCACACTGCCGATATGGGGGATCAAAACCAGCACCAGCAGGACAATGGCGACGGCCAGCAACACCCACCACAGCCGCCTGAGTATGCGGTAATCTAGAATCGCCATGGCCAGACACCCGCCCAGACCCAGCACGCACCACACCGACTGTTGTATTAGGAACCGCGCGCCCGCCGGCACCATGGTCGAGCTGTAAAGCACCATGCTCGAGCTATAAAGCATGACCATTCCCACCGCTAAAAGCGCGGCAACGCAAAACACCAGAATGGTCACGGCCAGTTTCACCTGAACACAGCTACGACTGACAAAGCTTCACGAGAGCGCCGATCCACCCTCTCAACGGGGTTCGGCCTATTGACCGGTCGGGTTGGCGGTGGTGGCGGGCGCGGGTTCTGCCGTGGTCGCGCTCTTGACCGGGATTTTCAACTTCTGCCCCACGACGATTCGATCCGTCTTGAGAGCATTGGCGGAACGAATGGCTTTGACGCTGATGCCAAAGTGGCTCGAAATCTTGGTCAGGCTATCACCTGATTTTACCGTATAAACCTGCTCTCCGGCGGCCGTGGTCGAGGGGGCGGAAGGCGTCGCAGCGGTGGTCTGCGTCGTGGAGCCTGCCGGTGCCGGAATGTTGATCTTCTGGCCAATCTTCAGCTTGGTCGGCTCAACGCCCGGGTTGGCATCCATCAGTGCTTTGACTGAAATGTGGAACTTCTTAGCCAGCGTGCTGTAATTATCGCCGCTGGCGATGGTGTATTCCGTGGCCGAGGGAGACGTCACACCGGGCGGCGGCTGTGGAGTTTGTTCGACCACTGGAGGCGGCGGGTTGCTCGGCATGCCGAGGTCATTCGTGGCTCCCGGCGGGGCGTTGGTCGTTTCGGCAAACGTCATGGGCGGGGCGTTAGTCGCTTCCTGGGCACTGCCTGCCTCCGGCTCCTTCTTGCAGCCTTGCATCAGCAGAGCCAATAGTCCAATGCCATGAATCGTCAGCACGAGAAAGACCGCAATCTTCACTCGAGCACGACTTTTGTTTTTCTGATCGAGGAGGGAACCCTGGGGGACGAGGGGACTTGGATTGTTCATTGTAGATTTCGCGATGGCGCTGTTGGTTGAGGTGTCGATTATAGTTGTTTGTTTTTGCCTCGGGTTTTTCCTCAAAAAAAAACCGAAGCAAATTTTCTAAATTTCCGATCGAGCTGCCTGCTCGTTTCAGGCGGCAGTGCAATTACCGCTTATGTTGGGGTTTGCACCGCGCGCACCCCAATCTGTTGATTTCACTGCCTGACAAAACAGCTGGCCGCGTTGCTGGTAATCTCGAAACTGGTCGAAGCTCGAGCAAGCCGGTGAAAGCAAAACGACGTCGCCGCAAGCAACTTCTGAAGCTGCCTGTTGCATTGCTTCTAACAGCGAACCGACCGATGTGCAAGGAGTAAAGAGGCCCCACGCCGAACGGATGCGCTCAGCGGCTTCTCCCATGATAAAAGCATGCTTCACCCGCTTCGAAAGAACGGGGCCGACGTCGTGGAATTCTAAACCCTTATCTCGTCCCCCGGCGATGAGCAGCACATTCGGTTCACCACCGCGTCCCGCTCGAACCGCCAGCAACGCCTGGTGCAACGCCTCCAGATTCTCCGCCTTGGAGTCATTCACAAACTGGACGCCGTTGATTTCCGCGACGAGTTCGAGTCGATGCGGCCCGGCTACGAAGGTCTTGAGCGGATCCACCATATTCTCGAGGGGAACTCGCAGCACATGACCAATGGCGAGGGCGGCCATCAGATTCTCCGCGTTATGGGGACCGCGCAGCTGGCAATGGTCGGTATCCAGCAACGGTCCGGACCAGTTTGCGATGCGGCTAATGATTAGCCCGCGATCCAGGTAAAGATCGGCGGTGGGATCCTGGGCGCTGAAAGTAATGACCTTGCCGCGGACCGGCAGGTCGAGGCGGCGGAGTTCGGCCAAGGCTTCGCTTTGAATGATCGACCAGTCAAACACCTGTTGATTGCGGAACAATCGCGCATTGGCGCGGGCATAATCATCGGCGTGGGCATAACGGTCCAGGTGGTCTGGCGCGAGGTTCAAAAGGACCGCCACGGCCGGGCGAAAGAACTCCGTTCTCTCGAGCTGGAAGGAGTTGACGTGCAGGATGAGGAAATCCAGGGCTTTGGTCTGCTCCACCACCGAGCAGACGGGGCGTGCGCGGTGCCCGGCCACCAGGGTCTGACGATGGTTGCTGGCCAGGACTCGATCCAGCAACGCCGTCGTCGTGCTCTTCCCATTCGTTCCGGCGATTGCAATGCTCAGACATTGGGTTTGCTGGAAGCCGAGCTCCAGTTCGCTGATGACGGGAAGCTCGGTCTGGAGCAAGCTTTGAAGGAGCGCCGAGTCGGTGGGCACCGCAGGGCTGAGCACGGCCAGGTTGAACTTGCGCGCCAAGGGTGCCTGGACGCCCAACATCACCTCAACCCCGAGCAACTTCAGCCGCCTGGCTCCTTCGCGCAGCTCCTCGCCATCGGCCAAATCCACCGCGGTGACGTTGGCGCCCTGCCGGCGCAGAAGTTCGCAGGCAGCCTGACCGCGACCGCCCAGGCCGATCACCAGAACATCTTTGTTTGCGAGCTCGAACATTATCGAATTTTAAGCGTGCTCAGCGCCACGACGGCACAGAGGATCCCCAAAATGTAAAAGCGCATGACGACTTGTGACTCGTACCAGCCCTTTTTTTCAAAGTGATGGTGAATCGGGGCCATTAAAAAAATCCTTTGTCCCGTGCCATAGCGTTTGCGGGTATAGCGAAACCACCCCGTCTGCACGATGACCGAAACTGCTTCCATCACGAACACGCCGCCGGCGATGACCAGGACAAACGGCTGATGAATCAACACCGCGATAATTCCCAGGGCCCCACCCAGGGCTAAAGAGCCGGTGTCTCCCATGAAGACCTGCGCCGGATGGCAGTTATACCAAAGAAATCCCAATCCCGCCCCGATCATGGCCGCGCACACGACTGAAAGTTCGCCGGCACCATCCACGTATGGAATCTGCAGGTAAGCAGCGGATTTGGAGTTTCCCGCCAGGTAACTGAGCACGACAAAGACGAAGGAGACGATCAAGGTGCAGCCGATGGCCAGGCCATCGAGGCCGTCAGTCAAGTTCACCGCGTTGGAGCTGCCCACAATGGTCAACGTCGTTATCAACAACCCAATCACTCCGGCGCCCGTCAGCACCGGAAATTTGTAGAAGGGCACGATGATGTCGGTCACCAGCTTGCGGGTCGACGGCACCGACCAAAGGTAGAATCCAATAAAGAGAGCTAGCGTAACCTGCACCCAAAGCTTGATCCGCGATTTCGCTCCACCCCCGCTCTGTTGGCTAATCTTGGCGTAGTCGTCATAAAAGCCCAACCCCGCCAGGACTACGATCGAAAGCAACGTCAGTTCAACCAACGTGTTCATTTGCGCCCAGATCAGCGTGGTGAAATTCAGCGCGAGGATGATGAGAATGCCGCCCATGGTGGGGGTTCCCTTCTTGCTTAGCAGGCGGGCTTTGAGGTCTCCTGCGGTTTCCGCCTTATCGGCATACTCCTGGCCGAACTTGATCCGCTTCAGCCAGGCAATAACCCGCGGGCCCAACCACAGGCTCAAGGCTAACGCGGTCAGAGCGGCCCCGGCGCTCCGCACCGTGATATAATGAAAAAGGCGCAGCGCCGACAAGCGGTCGGCCCAAACCGTCCCCGCGGCCCAATTTTGCAACTGCACGCTAAGGTAATATACCATTTAGTTTCTTCTCGCCGCACCGCCGGCTCGCAACAAATCGCCGATTTGTTCCAAACGGGCCGCACGGGACGCTTTCAGGAGAATTAAATCCCCCTCTTTCATGAACTGCTTCACGGCCGCAGCCGCGGTCGTTACGTCCGAAAACTCCAGCACCCGGTTCAAGCCGGCACTTCGGGCGCCTCGCGCCATTACGGGGGCCATCTTTCCCACGGCGAAGAGTTGGCCAACGCCCAACTCGGCCGCGCGCCGGCCGACTTCTTCATGGGCCGCTTCGCTATGAGCCCCGAGTTCACCCATATCGCCGAGGACGGCCACCCGGCGTCCTTTGCACGGCAGTTCCTGCAAAGTCACCAGCGCGGCGATCATGGAATCAGCATTGGCGTTATACGCGTCGTCGAGCACGCGAACCCCGTTGAGTTCCCAAATTTGCATCCGCATTTTCGCCGCCTTGCACTCGGCCAACCCGCGCTCCACCTCCTGGCGCGTCAACCCCAATTCGGCCCCCAGGCATACCGCAAACAGCGCATTCACCGCCTGATGCCGGCCCAGCAAACTGACCCGGTACTCTCCGCAAAAATCCGCCGCGGGCGCTTCCACGCGAAAGGTCGTCCCCTGCTTGTCGAGCCGCAGGCTCCGCACCCGCCAATCGTTGCCCTCCTTCAGGCCCACACGTACGGCGGGGGCCGCGCTGCGTCGGATGATTGCCTCCGACCATTCGTCGTCTCCATTCAAAAATAGTTTGCCGGTGGGAGGCAGGAGCTCGGCGAGCCAGCCCTCTTCCTGGGCGACCCCCGCCAGGTCTCCGAAAAACTCCAAATGCTCTCGTCCAATAGAGGTGATCACGCCATATTTCGGCCGGATCATTCGCACGAGCGGTTCCAGTTCTCCGGGATGGTTCGTGCCTGCCTCCAGGACCGCTGCCTGGTGTCCGCTTTCCAGCCGCAGCAACGTCAGGGGCACTCCCACGGCGTTGTTGAAGCTGGCTTCGCTCCACACCGTCTGGAGCTTCTGGCGCAACACCGACGCCACGAGTTCCTTGGTGGTGGTCTTTCCGTTCGACCCGGCCACCGCGATTGTGGACAGGGAAAATTCCTTCCGATATTCAGCCGCGAGTCGCCCGAGAGCCGTTTGCGGCTCCGCCACGGAAATGACGGCTGCTCCACCCTGTGCGGCGCCCATACGCTCCCCCCGGACAACCACGCCGACCGCCTTCTTCACCACCTCCGGCAAAAAGTCGTGACCATCGAACCGCGGCCCCGCCAGGGCGAAGAACAAGTCGCCCGGCTGGAGTTCACGGGAATCGGTGCAGACCCGTTGTACCCTGGTTTGGGGGGATCCACTCAGGAGGGCGCCGCCACAAGCCGCGGCGATATACTGCAAGTCACGAGACTCCATACGCACATCGACCAACGATCTGAGTTTACCCCAAAGTTGAGGTCTGTCAGCTCTCACTCACAAGGGCCGGTGTGGAAATCTCGCCGGCAAGGGGATGGAAGGTCGTTTCATTTGCCTCGGCCGACGTCTCCTCGTCCGGCCTCGGTTGCGCGCCTCGGACGCGCATCAACCGCTCAACGTTTTCCCCGCGCGGGCGTGTGGGCCGCTCCTGACCCAGCGCGGCCACGAACAGGCGGTGCGATATCGATGGTAGTGAACTCATATGATCCTTTCGTTTGGGTTGATCTTATGGGGCTGGAAATGAGGCGGTTTTGAGCTGCCGCACCTCACTCGGTGCGGCAAGGTTGTCCGGTCCGGGAACGTTCCCGCTGTCGTCCGGGCGAATGTTCAGGTAATTGGCGGCGCGCTCGGCGATTTGCTTGAAAACCGGGGCGGCCACGTGGCCTCCGTAATAGCCTTGTTTCGGCTCGTCCAAAGTCACGGAGATGCAAAGTTCAGGGTTGTCCGCAGGAAAGAAGCCGATGAACGAGGAGAAATATTTCCGGACGTAGGCTCCGTTCTCGACTTTCCAGGCCGTCCCGGTTTTGCCGGCGACGCTGTAATGCTCCAACGCGGCCTTGGGCGCGGTGCCATCCGGAGCCGTGACGGTTTTCAAAGCTTGGACCATCAGCTTGGCGGCCGGTTCGCTGATGACCCGGCGCACGCGTTGGGGCGGATACTTCACGGCCAGGTTGTGGTCCGCGTCCTCCAGCCGGTCCACCACCATCGGCCGCATCAACACCCCTTTGTTGGCAATGGCGCACATGGCCATAACCATCTGCAGGCGGGTGACCGCGATTCCCTGGCCCATCGGGATCTGGGCGATGGACACTTTGGTCCATTTCCTTAAAGGCCGAACGAGCCCCGAAACCTCTCCCGGAAGGGGAATCCCGGATTTGGTTCCGAAACCGTAGTTGCAGATATAATCATAAAGCCGGTTCTCCCCCATTTTGACGCCGATCTTTCCGGCTCCGATATTGGATGACTTCGTGATGATCCGTTCAACCGAAAGCGGCCCATAAGCCTCATGATCGTGCAAGGTCCGGCCGCCGAACGCCCAATGGCCATGCTCGCAATCGAACATCTCGCTCAGATCCACCGTGCCGTCGTTCAGCGCGCCCGAAACGACGACCACCTTGAACGTGGACCCGGGCTCCGCCACATCAGTGATCACTCGGTTGCGCCTCGCGTCCGCCGAATACTCGCCCGGCTTATTGGGGTCGTAGGCGGGCAGGGTGGCCATCGCCAGGACTTCGCCGGTCTGCGGGCGAACCACCACGCCCGAAATGCTGATCGGGGTATACTTTTCCATCGCCGCCGCCAGTTCGGACTCCACGATGTTCTGCACGACCGAATCGAGCGTCAGCACGACGTTCATTCCGTCGCGCGCGTCCACTTCCTGCTCCCGGAATCTCACCTGCTCGCGGGCCTTGTGATCCAGCTCCGTTAAGCGCCAGCCTCGGATTCCCGCCAATTGCGGGTTCAGCTTCTCTTCGATTCCCTCCACGCCCGAGGTCTCGTTTACCTTGTGATCGTTTATCTCCCGTTCCTCCGTTGTCACAAAACCCAGGACGTGCGAGGCAAGCATCTTGTTGGGATAGATCCGGATTTGGTCCGGCTCCGAAAAAACGGATTTAAACCGCAATTCGCGGTAAGACAGGCGGTCGGCCTTCGAGAGTTTCTTTTCATCCACTCCGGCGCACAAATTAGTCATCGTGATCTGGATCTTGGACCACACCTCCAGGGGCACTCGCTTCTTCAGGCACACATACTGGTTGGTGACGGCTTCGCCCTTTTCGTCGCGCCGCACAGAAAGCGTCAGGGTCTGCGCCAGCTTGGTTTCCGGGAGGTCAAGGAGCGGCGCCAGGGCGTGGGCTACCTCGGCTTCATGCCCAACCATGCGTGAAGGGTCGGCGCACACCTTCTTGGTTGAAACGGTGGTGGCCAAGGGGTTGCCGCGCACGTCCAGGATATCGCCACGGCGCGGCTCCAGCAGGAACTCGCGCTGGGTATTGCGCCCCGCTTTGGCGGTGAGTTCGCCATGGCGAAGCACTTGCAGGTCGATCAGCCGGTAACCCAGGCCGACGAAGGCCACGCAGAGCAACAACGCCAGCCAAAGCAGTCTCTGAAGCTGTACTCGTTTGGCCATTGGTTTCTTTTTGATTTAGCTTTGCCGTCCGCCCGCGGCGATCGGTTCCTCATCCGACGGCACCACGGGCGGCGGCAAAATCTGGTTAAATTCAGGGCATCACGGAGGTAGCATCGGTTTGGCTGGCATATTGCCGCACCGACTCAGGAGTCGGCGCATCCACGCCGGGCTCAGCCAATGAGACCACCTGCGACGCTTGCGGGGGGACCAGGCCGAGGTGCAGCTCTTTGGCGCGCTCTTCCAGCCTCCGCGGTGAATACAGAAACGAGAGCTGCGTGCGCAGCCGGAAGTTCTCCTTCCGGAGCGCCTGGAGGCGGCTCTCGCGAACCTTACTCACCTGGCTCAACCTCCCGAGCTGGTCCTTCTGCCACACATACCCCACTCCGGAGCCGCCGATCAACAGGCACAACACCGATGCTTTTAAAGCCGGGCCAAAGCGAAGCGCCGCCGATTGCGATTTACGATTACGAGCCATAAGATTCTCACCACGATCCTGCCCACTCAGCCACTCACCTGTGGACTGAGGCACTGCTCAAATTGTCCGCTCCATCACTCGCAGCTGCGCGCTGCGGCTGCGCGGGTTCTCTGCCAGCTCCTGCTGACTCGGTCGCAGCGCCTTCCGGCTTACCCATTTCAGCTCCGGCGCGCGCGGCACGCGCAACTCCGGAACATCCACGCTCCCGGCGAATGTGTATTCCCGCGCCCGTTCGCGTCCGAAACTCTTCACCACCCGGTCCTCCAGTGAGTGGAAGGTGATCACCACCAACCGCCCGCCCGGGCCTAATACCTCGAATGCCGCCGCCAGGCCTTTTTCCAAAGAACCGATTTCATCATTCACCGCGATGCGAAGAGCCTGAAAAATCTTGGTGGCCGGGTGAACTTTATTCCCGCGGCGGGGCGTCACGCGCTCGACCAGTTCCGCCAATTGGCGGGTCGTCGTCAGCGGCGCTTTTTGTCGTTCGCGATCGATCGCTCGTGCCAGCCGTCGCGAATCCCGCTCGCCACCCAGTTCCCAAAAGAGCCTGGCCAGGTCCTCGACCTCGGCCTTATTCACCAGCTCGGCGGCGGTGAGATCCTGCCGCCGATCCATCCGCATATCGAGCGGTCCATCCTGCCGGAAGCTGAATCCGCGCTCCGCCGTCTCGAGTTGCGGAGAACTCACGCCTAAATCCAGCAGCACCCCGTCACAGCTCCGGAGCGGGACCCAGTCCGCTAATCCCGCAAAGTTCCCCTGCCGTAATTCAAAACGTCCAGCGAACTCTGCCAGCCGAACTGTCGCCGCTTCAACGGCGACGCCATCGCGATCGCACCCATATAACCACCCAGTCGGCGAACTCGCGGCCAAAATGGCTGCCGCGTGTCCAGCCCCACCGAGTGTCCCGTCCACGTATCTGCCACCGGGTTTCGGCCCCAGTGCTTCCAGTGCCTCCACCCTCATGACTGATTTGTGGACGAAATCGGGCACTGCGCATGCTTCCTCGCCAGGTTATACTTTACCCGCCCCAAAGAGTCGCCCGGTCACACGACTCCAGGCATTCCCGGGTGATACAGTCTTCTCAAGTTGCTTCGGCGTCGGCGTGGTCGCTGGGACTGGAACGGGCGGCTTAGCCCGCACCACTTCCAAATCACTATCGGTCAAGTCATTACGTACGACCTTGATTCCGTCGAGCGAGAGTTCCCCCTGGAACATTGGTTTCGCGAATCTCGGAACCACCGGACGTGCGGGTTTGCTTTTTCGCCAAAACGTCATTTTTTCCAGGATCAACTCCGCGTAGCCCATGGCGGTCTTGTAATTCCATCCGCCAACCACCGGGGTCCCGGGCCGCTCAGCCACAATGGCTGAGGGCGATAGAACGGCAGTCGAGTTTGCCTGGTCCAGATCGCCAGCTTTCCTCAACTCAACACCTTGCGAGCCAAGCTCAGCGCTCGGTTCGAGCGCACCTGCCTTCACTTCCAAACTTTCGGCCGCTGATTCCCTGGTCAGCGAATGCGAAATCCCAAACTCCGGCTTGGTCGTAACCCGAAACGGATTCTTCTTGGATCCGAACTTCGGTAGTCCGCCACGGGCTATGTAGCGGCTCGGTTGGTCTCTCAGTCCCACCAAACTCTTTCCCGCGGTCAGTAATCGCAAAAGGCTCATAGGTTGCTATTCCATCATCTTAAATGCTTCCTGGGCCATGATGACATCGGAGGCTTTTACTCGATTAAATTTCTCGGGGCTCCAGATCTCGAATCGATCCAACAACCCGACCAACACCGCTTCCTCACCTATCCCGGCGGCTTTCGCCATCGTCTCGGGCAGACAAATTCGCCCCGTCTTGTCCAGCGGTGCCTGAATCGATTCGCTGCCGATGAACCGCTTCAGCACCCCTTTGTTGGGATCGCTGTTTGGCATCGCATCAATGTCTCGCATCAGCACCGCCATTTGCTTCGGAGGCAGCACACGGACACAGGGACCCTCGGCCGACTTCGGCCAGAGAATAAGTGTGAACTCGATCCCCTCCGTATTCGGCCGCCACTTGGCTGGGATCTGTAATCGCCGTTTATCGTCAACTCCATGGCGATACCACGAGTTGTAATATGTCGGCGCTAAGTTTTCGCTCGGGTCCATTCGAACTTATCCACAGCAGAGCAAACAACGCTACCCGCCCCACTTCGACCCACTTTATCCCACTCCACCCCACGATCTGTCAATAGTTTTTTCCCCCGGTTATTCAAAAGTTATTCACAATTTGTTTCCCCTGTGAAAAACTTCGCCAATCTTGCTACCAGCTATCCACAATTAACGCTAAAGTAACCTCCGCCTGAACACGCAAGAGCCTGACAATCCTAACCTACCGGTCGAATCCCCCTCCTCGAGGCTGAGGACCGCCGATTTCGATTTTGAGTTGCCCAACGACCAGATCGCCCAAACCCCCGCTCCGGAACGCGACCTTTCTCGTCTGCTCGTGTTGAATCGTTCGTCAGGCCTTATCGCACACCGCCGCTTTCGGGATCTCGTCGATTACGTTCGAGCAGGGGACGTGCTGGTTTTGAACGATTCGAGGGTCATTCCCGCTCGTTTGCGTGGTGTGAACATGAAGACCGGCGGACAATTTGAGGTGCTTTTGCTGGAGGAGATGGCCACCAACGACTGGTGGGTGATGTTGCGACCCGGCAAGCGCGCTCGCGTGGGTACGCGGATCTCGTTTGGCGGCGTATCGCCAGCCGGATCAGTCTTGAGAGCCACCGTGACCGAAGTGAGTGCGGAGGGGCATCGGCGGCTCCGGTTCATCGGTCCGCCTGATGTGCTTGAGACCTTGGGGGATTTGGGCGAAGTCCCGTTACCGCCGTACATCGAACGCTCCGCTAGGACGGACACGGCGCGCGATCAGGAACGGTATCAAACGGTGTACGCCAAGCCGCCCGGTTCGGTTGCCGCACCGACGGCGGGGCTGCATTTCACGCCGCAACTCTTGGAGCAGCTACGTTCATTGGGAGTGCAAGTCTGTTTTGTCACGTTGCACGTGGGTTTGGGAACGTTCGCACCGGTAAAGAGCGAGACCTTAGAGGGACACCGGATGCACGAAGAGCGCTATCTGGTGAGTGAGGCGACAGCCCAGGCCATCATGGAAGCCAAGCGTGCCGGCAGGCGCGTTGTTGCGGTCGGGACCACGAGCCTCCGCGTGCTCGAGGGCGTTGCCGCCGCGACTGGCGGCGCCGTGGTGTCGGGCCAGGGAAGAACTCGAATTTTTATTTATCCGCCGTACGATTTTAAAGTTGTCGATGCCCTGGTGACCAACTTTCACCTTCCGCGTTCGACATTGCTCATGCTGGTCAGCGCCTTTGCCGCGCCCGGGGAGAGCCTTGGACGCCAGCGGGTCTTGGCTGCTTATGAGGAAGCGATCCGCGAGCGATATCGCTTTTTCAGCTATGGGGATGCCATGCTTCTGCTGTGAGAAAAAAATCTACCATGCCCCGGAAAGCGGCTTTGCCGTTTGTGTTTCTCAACCTGGCGATGACTGCGGACGGAAAGATTGCCACGGCCAACCGTCGCTATTCCTCCTTCAGCAGCGCCCAAGACAAACGGCACATGATGGAATTGCGAGCCACCGCGGACGCCGTCATGTCGGGCGCCCGGACCGTCGATCTGAACGCGGTCACGTTAGGCCCCGGAGCCACAAAATACCGGCGCCAGCGCCTCGAACGCGGTCTCCCCGAGTACAATCTTCGCATTGTCGTCAGCCGCGCCGGTTCCCTCGATCCCAAGGCGCACCTCTTCCGTAAAAGATTTTCTCCGATCATTGTTCTCACGACCCGCAGCGCCCCGGAGCACCGGATCCGCAGGCTGCGCGCAGTTGCGGATGAGGTAAAAGCTTTTGGCTCGGAAGAAATCGACTTCCGGCGTGCTTTCCGCTGGCTTCGCCGGAGGTGGCAGATCCGTCGCCTGCTCTGCGAAGGTGGCGGTGAACTCGACGGGGCGTTGTTCCAAGCCGGTGTCGTGAACGAATTGCATCTGACGATTTGCCCGGTAATCTTTGGAGGCGCGAGCGCTCCGACGATCGCTGATGGAGTGGGCGTGGCAAATTTGGCCGACGCCACCCAGCTCCAGCTCAAATCCGCCCGTCGCATCAAGGACGAATTGTTCCTCACGTATCGGGTGACCCGCGCGGCGCGGCGCGCCAGGCAATCCTCCCGGTAAGGAGCGCGGACGCCCCCGTCCGCGCGTTCTCCTTCGTTTGGACCGCTTCCGATGTAGTGTAAAAGCTTACACCCCGATCCCGGTCCGCCCTGACAGACAACGCTGGCTTGCCTGGTACCTTTATGTGTCATGTGGAACACACTTGAGAGTTCATTCTTGAAAGCAAACGCTTCTGGAGCCATGGAAACGCGCGTTGAAACGGACCCACCTCGGGCTGCACATACTCTTGTTGAAATGATCGTCACGGTCGCCCTCCTTGGCCTCCTGGTGACGTTTCTGGCTCCGGCGCTGGCCGGGAGCCGGGTAGGTGGTCGAGCCGCTGTGTGCGTACAAAACACCCGGCGCCTGAACAATGCCTGGACCATGTACGCGCAGGAAAACCATGACCAACTCGTGCAGAATTTTCAGGGCGGCCTGGCTCAAGGTGGCAATTTCCCCGCCGCCCTCGGCCCCGCGTGGGCTTCGGGTTGGCTGGACTGGAGCACGAGCGCGGATAATACGAACAGGTTGCTACTGGTGAACGAGAGATACGCCGCACTGGCTCGATACCTTGGTCCACAAGCCAGCGTCTTCAAGTGCCCAGCCGATACCGATCTCAGCCCGCTCCAAAAAGCGCGCGGTTGGACCGAGAGAGCCCGCAGCTATTCCCTCAGTGCGGGGCTCGGGCGAGGCAACGCCGAATCCGGGCAGTGGGATGTCATTTACCGGCACGCCACGAACGTCACCGACCTCGTGTACCCATCACCGGCTGAAACCTTTGTTTATGTGGATGAGAATTCCGATTCGATCAACGACCCAGCATTCTACAGCCCGGCTAGGGCTTCGCTCTCGGATATACCGGCCGCTCGTCATAATGGGGCGGCGGCTTTCTCCTTCGCCGACGGCCACGCCGAACTTCACCAATGGACCGGTTCACTCAGACACCCCTCGGGCCAGGGTCCAGACCCGGACCTTCATTGGCTTTCCCTCCACACCCAGCGAACATCCACACTGTCCTACTGAACCAGGCTAATCTGGCTTCGAGGACTTTCCCGAGAATAGTTCGACAATGTTAGGTTTCTCTCGGAATGGTGAACGTCAAAGAGGGATTTGTCCCGGCCCAAGCCTTGTCCCGAAGGGACATGCGACACTAGCCCAACGTTTCAACGTTGGGTTG
>Ga0105240_10002779_pt1 | contig 27668 bp, 28 predicted proteins | sample KBSC54metaG_FD_80426 | JGI IMG/M metagenome (GOLD analysis project Ga0105240, IMG submission 80426) | Corn rhizosphere microbial communities from Kellogg Biological Station, Michigan, USA - KBS C5-4 metaG | ecosystem: Host-associated > Plants > Roots > Rhizosphere > Soil | place: Michigan, USA... | reverse complement strand
GAGGCGGAGGCCGCCGGCTTCGACAAGATGACGACGATCATAGAAGTCGAGCTCGACGATGGAACGAAGGTGCGCGGCGCGGCCGACTTCGGCAAGGGCAGCCCCGCGAATCCGATGAGCGACGACGAGCTCGCCGACAAGTTTCGCGGCTGCGCGCGCTGGGGCGGGCTCGACCGCGATACGACGGAGCGCGTGCTCGATCTCGCGTGGCGCATCGACGAGCTCGACGATCTTCGTGACCTGACGCGCTTGTTGCGCATCACGCAGAAGCGTTAGCCGCGCGATGTTCGACGGCTTCACTACGGCGGATATCGAGACGTCCGGCGCGCGCATTCACCTGCGGCACGGCGGCCGCGGACCGCCGTTATTGCTGCTGCACGGCAATCCGTTGACGCACGTGATGTGGCACAAGATCGCGCCGCGGCTGGCGCTCGACTACACGGTGGTCGCCGCCGATCTGCGCGGCTACGGTGACAGCAGCAAGCCGGACGGCGGCGCCGATCACGCCGGCTATTCGTTTCGCACGATGGCGCAAGACCAGGTGGAAGCGATGTCGGCGCTCGGCTTCGATCGCTTCCTCGTGTGCGGCCACGATCGCGGCGCCCGCGTCGCGCACCGGATGGCGCTCGATCATCCCGGCTGCGTACGCAAGGTCGCCTTCCTCGACATCGTGCCCACGCACCACGTGCTGCATCACATCCGCAAGGAATGGGCGGTGGATTCGTACCACTGGTTCTTCATGGCACAGCCGTTCGATTATCCCGAGCAGATGCTCGTCGCCTACGGACTGGAGCGCTACATTCGCCGCAAGCTCGACAAGAAGGGTGTCGGCATGAGTGCGTTCACGCCGGAGGCGCTCGCCGAGTACATCCGCTGCTGTACGCCCGAGAACATCCACGCGGTATGCGAGGATTATCGCGCCGCGGTGAGCATCGATCTCGCGCACGACGAGGCCGACCTGCAGCGCAAGCTCGACGTGCCGGTGCTGGTGCTGTGGGGCGAGCGCAGCCACGTTCATCGCAGCTTCCGGCCGATCGAGGCGTGGTGCGAGCGGGCGAACGACGTGCGCGGCAGGATGCTCGCGTGCGGCCACTATCCGGCGGAGCAGGTGCCGGACGAGACGTTGGCGGAGTTGCAGGCTTTCTTCGCGCAGTGACGCAAGTCACGACGATTCACTGCGATCGCTTCGCTCGCGTGCCGGCGCCCGCTGCACGCTTCGAATCGTCGTCGGCCGTCCAGACGGTGGAAAGCTCATCGATCGCGACCACGTTCGCACCGTCGAAATGAAATGCGTAATGCGCCGACTGGCGGCACGCGCCGAGGACGCGCGGACGAAACACGGCGGCGCACAAGCCGCCTTCGTGGCGCACGCTGCGATACAGAACGCCGTCTTTGCCAGCGACGTGCAGGGTGAGTCCAAGCCGCTGGCCCGGCGCGTAGTCGTCCGGCCGCTGATACTCCGCGTGCTTTCTGACGTCGACGAGCTTCGCATCGAGGTCGCTCAAGTACAGCCGCAGTTCCAGCCGAATCGGGGCTTCACGCGTCCGGCGCAGGAAGCGCTCCTGGTGATAGCGAACTTCGGCCAAGGCGGTGTCGCGTGTGCGCGCACAGTAGTACACGCCGTAAGTGCCGTCCGAAAACCGGCTGCCTTCCGGATTCAGGTGGGTGAACGCCGCCATGATGGGCGTCGTCCCCGGACCGGCGATGCGCTCGTTCCGAGGTACCAATCGAAGATCGCCGGCTTCGTCGCGGATTCGATCGTTGGTCAGGCTCTCGAGCGCGTAGAGCGCTTCGAGGTCCTTCGGATCAGCGACCCGATCGAACAGTGAAACCGGCGGAAAACGGCTCGGTATCAGCCGATGACTCGGCCGCCAGATCGTGTGCAGCGTGCGCAGCGCGCTAGCCGCCGCGCACTGCATCGAGATATTGCCGAACCACGTAGAGGTCGGCGACGTTGCCCGACAGCATGCGATCGAGCGCCGACTGTCCGCCAAACAGCGGTGCCGTATTGGGCTTGCGAATCCACGCGTCGGCCGCGTCCGCCTGCGGAAGCAGGATCTGCAGCGCCTTGTAAATGCCGAGGATGTACGACACACGCTCCAGCGTGTCGCGCGGCAATTGTCCGTCTCCGGTTCGCTTCCAGAGAAAGAAGGTGGACCGCGGCGGATCCCCGAGAATTCGGCGTGCCTCGTCGACGGTGAGCTCCCACGCGTCGGCGATGCGAAAGAACGTACGCAGCGCGGGACCGCTCAAGACTTCAGCAGACGAGCTGCCGACGCCGATCGGCCTCGCGTCCCGCGCGTTTCCAGGAGCCGCACCTTTCATCGCCGCTACACCGTTGGAGTAAGGCGGTATTTTAGTCCAGAACTGGACTGAAGGCAATTCACGGCGCAAGGCACCGCCCGGGTGCCGACTCGACGCGCGCCCGTTCGGCGTTACCGCATCAATCCTGTCCGTGCGTCGCCTGGTGGCATTTGCGGTAGAGCGCAAGCCAGTATTTCTCGTCGCGCTGCTCGGGCCGCAGCCGCGAGTCCTGCGTGATTCTCAACGCCAGGTCGAATGCGACGCGCGCGGCGCTATCGAGGATCGTTATCGCCGGCACGCCGGCGTTGCTGTCTGACATGTTCTTTCCTTGAAAAGGGCTACTCCACCGTCACGCTCTTCGCGAGATTCCGCGGCTTGTCGACGTCGGTCCCGCGCAGCACCGCCGTGTGATACGCGAGCAGTTGCAGCGGCACGACGTGCACGATCGGCGACAGCAGGCCGCGGTGCTCGGCGACGCGAATGAGGTGGATGCCGTCGCCCGGCGTCAGGTGGCTGTCGAGATCGGCGACGACATAGAGCTCGCCGCCGCGCGCGCGCACCTCCTGCAGGTTCGATTTCAGCTTTTCGAGCAGCGCGTCGTTGGGGGCGATCGCGACGACCGGCATCTCTGCATCGACGAGCGCGAGCGGGCCGTGCTTGAGCTCGCCCGCCGGATACGCCTCGGCGTGGATGTACGAAATTTCCTTCAGCTTGAGCGCACCTTCCAAAGCGATCGGATAGTGCAGGCCGCGGCCGAGGAAGAGGGCATGCTGCTTCTTCGCGAACTGCTGCGCCCAGCCGATCAGATGCGGCTCGAGCGCCAGCGCGCCGCGAATGGCCGCCGGAATGTGGCGCAGCGCGTCGATGCATTGCGCTTCCCGCTCCGCCGGCAGCAGCCCGCGCGCCTTTGCGAGTGTCAGCGCCAGCAGGAACTGCGCCGCGAGCTGCGTCGTGAACGCTTTTGTCGACGCGACGCCGACCTCTGTGCCGGCGCGTGTCAGAAACACCATTTCCGCCTGCCGGATCATCGAGCTCGTCGCCACGTTGCAGATCGCGAGCGTGTGCTCGTGCCCGAGCGATTTCGCGTGCTTCAGCGCGGCCAGCGTATCGGCGGTTTCGCCGGACTGCGAAACGACCGTGACGAGCGCGTTCGCGTGCGGCACGCTGTCGCGATAACGGTATTCGCTGGCGATCTCGACCGTGCACGGGATCTTCGCCAGCGTCTCGATCCATTGTTTCGCCACGAGGCTCGAGTAGTAGCTCGTGCCGCAGGCGAGGATCAGCACCGAATCGACCTTCGGAAGGATGGCTTCCGCCTTCGCGCCGAACAACGCAGGACCGATCGACACGATGCCATCGAGCGTGTCCGCGACGGCGCGCGGCTGCTCGAAGATTTCCTTCTGCATGAAGTGGCGATACGGACCGAGCTCGACCGCGTCGCTGCCGCCCTGCACTTCGACGACGGTGCGCGTGACGCGTTGTCCGCGCGCATCGAAGATGGCGTACGATTCGCGCCGCACATCGGCGACGTCGCCTTCCTCGAGATACGCGACGCGACGCGTGACGGACATCAGCGCCGATGCGTCCGATGCCAGGAAGTGGTCGTGACCGCCGATGCCGACGAGGAGCGGACTTCCCTGCCGGGCGCCGATGACGCGTCCGCGCTCGCGCGTCGAGATCACCGCGATCGCATAAGCGCCCTTGAACTCGGCGATCGCGTGCTGGACGGCCGCGAGCAAATCGCCGCCGTCTTCCCGGTGCCAGTACGAATGCACCAGGTGCGCGATGACCTCGGTGTCGGTCTGCGTGCGAAAGACGTAGCCGGCCGCCTGAAGCTTGTCGCGCAGCTCCTCGAAATTCTCGATGATTCCGTTGTGCACGACGGCGATCTCGCCGTTGGACAGGTGCGGATGCGCGTTGTCCGGCGTCGGCGCGCCATGCGTCGCCCAGCGCGTGTGTGAAATGCCGGTGCTCGCCTTGAGATTCAGCGCGTCGGCTTGCGCCGCCAGATCGGCCACGCGCGCGGTGGACACGAGCCGCTCCAGGATCGGGCTTGCGCCGCCATTGACGACGGCGAGGCCCGTCGAGTCGTACCCGCGGTATTCGAGCCGGCGAATGCCTTCGATCAGGATCGGAACGACGTTGCGATCCGACGTTGCGCCGACGATGCCACACATGATTGCTCGTGCCTCCGGTTACTCGACCCGCTTCTTTCGCGGGCGCTGCCAGCGGGCGATCGACACCTGCGCGGGCCGCGCGAGCGTCAGTTGGGCCGCCGGCGCTTCCTTCACGATCGTGCTGCCGCCGCCGATCGTCGCGCCGGCGCCGATCGTGATCGGTGCAACCAGCACGCAGTTCGATCCGACGTGCACGTCGTCGCCGATGAACGATTGATGCTTGTTCGCGCCGTCGTAATTGGCCGTGATCGAGCCGGCGCCATAGTTCACCCGGGTGCCGACGACCGCATCGCCGACGTACGCGAGGTGATTCGCCTTCGATCCCGCGCCGATGGTGCTGGCCTTCACCTCGACGAAGTTGCCGATGTGCACGTCTTCCGCAAGGTTTGTGCCGGGGCGCAACCGTGCAAAAGGACCGATACGGCAATTGCGGCCGATGCTCGCCGAATCGACATGCGAGTACGCCTCGATGCGCGTGTCCGGCCCGATGGTGACGTCGCGCAGCACGCAATAAGGGCCTACGCTCGCCCCGTCTTCGATCCTCACGGCGCCCTCGAAAATGCAGCCGACGTCGATCGTCACATCGCGGCCGCATTCGAGCTCGCCGCGGATGTCGATGCGATGCGGATCGACGATTGTCGTGCCGGCGAGCATCAGCGTCATCGCCCGGCGCCGCTGGACGATGCGCTCGAGCGAGGCGAGCTGCGCGCGGTCGTTGATGCCCAGGACCGACACTTCGTCGGACACGACGTGCGCACCGACCGGCACGCCGTCGGCGACCGCCATCGCCACGATATCGGTCAGATAGAGCTCTTCCTGAGCGTTGTGCGGAGTCAGCCGAGCGAGCCACCGCTTCAGCAACACGCTGGGCGCCGCGATGAATCCCGTGTTGACCTCGTTGATGGCGCGCTCATCCGGCGTCGCGTCGCGCTCCTCGACGATCGCCCGCACATCGCCGTCGGCGCCGCGAATCACGCGCCCGAGGCCGAGCGGATTGCGCACCCGCGCGGTCAGCAGCCCGACCCGGTTGCCCTGCGCGATTTCAGCGACACTCGCGAGCGCCTCCGATGCCACGAGCGGGACGTCGCCGAGGCCGACGAGCGTGACGCCGTCGGATGGCAGGACATCGAGCGCGACGCGCGCGGCGTCGCCGGTGCCGCGCGGCGGGTCCTGACGCACGAAATTCAGGTCCGGCGCCGCGAGCGCTCGTTCCACCGCCTCGGCGCCATAGCCGGTGACCACGGCGATCGCGCGCGGCGAGAGCGCGCGCACGGCCGCCAGCACGTGCGCCGCGAGCGGGCGGCCGGCGAGCCTGTGCAACGCCTTGGGCAAAGCCGAGTGCATTCGCTTGCCTTGACCGGCAGCTAGAATGACGACGTCGAGCGGGGAGGCCATCGAGACGGAGAAAAACCGCGGGAACGACGGCGATGATACGCCAGCGCATGAACCCGCCTTTCGCGACCGGGCGTCGCGATCAGGCGGCGCTGCGTCGTTAATGCGCGCTCAGACTGTTGCCCGCGAGCGCGAGCGGGGCCCCGAGTTACCCGTGGTGCTGGATCGTCGGCGGGCTGATCGACATCAGATCGATCATGTTGGCGACGTTGGCAGCCTCGAAGCGGCGCGGGATCGAGCGCTCGCGGCATTCCAGTATTTCGCATTGCAGGTACATCTGACGCAGACGGCGCTCGGCATCGTTCTGCGATCCGGCGATGATCGAGACGTTTTCGATCCGCTGCCCCGTGCGGCTGCGAATCGTGAATCCGTAGCGAGTCATGTCGTTTGCCTCCTTTTTCGCGAAATGTCGACCCGATGAACCCAAGCCCCGGGGAGTCGCATAGTGCAATTACCGTTCCCTTCAACCCGACGAACGACGAGCGCGCCGACGAAGGGTGGACGACGCGCTGCGGGCGAGCCGTGGTGGATCGAGCGAACGCCGAGGGTGTGACGCTTGGCGCGTAAGCGTGCGCTTACTGTCTTTGGGCCGCCGCGCGGCCGCGCAGCCATTCCCCGCCGGCTCCGGGATGCGGGCCGCCGTCGCCGCGACGGGGAAGATACCGCCTCGATCCGGCCACGCACGTTGCCCGAACGAGGCGCGTGTCGCACAATCCGCGGGCGGATGCGTACCGGACGTTGGCCGCCGATCGGACCTTACAGGGGAGATGCACATGTTTTGCGCGACGTGCGGTCAGGCGATGCCGGAAGGAACGAAGGTGTGCGGCAATTGTGGCGCGATCAACGCGGGCGCAAATCCCGACGTTCCGCCAGCGGGCCCTCCGCCCGCGCCGGGCGCGGGAGACTCGCCGCCGCCCGTGGCGCCCGCCTACGGCGCGGCCGCGCTGGCCACCGGTACCTCGGCGAATACGCTGATCAACCGCCTCGTCGCGCGCGTCAAGGCGATCCTGCTCTCCCCGAAGACCGAATGGCCGGTGATCGCCGCAGAAACGACGACGCCATCGGACCTCTACCTGCGCTACGTCGCGCCGCTCGTCGCCATCGGCGTCATCGCATCGTTCATCGGCACGACCATCGTCGGCGTGTCGCTGCCCATGCTCGGCACGATACGCATCGGCGTGGCCGCCGGATTGGCGGGCGCGATCCTGCATTTTGCGCTGACGTTCGTCGCGGTGTTCGTCGTCGCGCTCATCGTCGACGCACTGGCGCCGACGTTCGGCGGACAGAAGGATTCGCTGCGCGCGCTCAAGGTCACCGCCTACAGCTTCACGCCCGCATGGGTGGCCGCGATCCTGACGATCCTGCCCGCGCTCGGCGTGATTGCCGGCCTCATCGGGCTATACGGCCTGTATCTGATGTATGTCGGGTTGCCGGTGCTGATGCGCGCGCCGGCCGACAAGGCGCTCGGCTACACCGTCGTCGTCGTTCTCTGCGCGATCGTCCTCAGCATCATCGTCAGCGTCATCAGCAACGTTGCGCTCGGCGGTTTCGGCACGCAGGCGCTATGACGCCAGCGAGACCGCGTCATCGAGGCTCGAGCAGCGCGTCGACGAACTCGACAAAGCCGGCGCCCGCTTCGCGCGTCGTGAGATAGGCGGGAGGCGTCGCGAGCCGCGGCAGGAAAGGGCGCACGTTCGCGACACCGACCGCGTTTGCGAAGAACGCGAACAAGGGCGCGTCGTTCGGCGAATCGCCGACGAACGCGAACGCGTGGCACTCCGCGTCGATATCCCGCACGAACACCTCGCGCATCAGCGTCCTCGTCATCGCGAGCTTGTCGTAGGAGCCGAACCAGCCGTTGACGTGGATCGAGCTCACCTTGGCCGTCATTCCCTGCGCCTGCATCATCGCGACGATGCGATCGACGGCATCGCGAGGCAAGCGTGGCACGTCTTCGCAGTAATCGATGGCGAGGTCGGTCTCGCGGTATTCCTGGTCGGATGCGAGCGCGCTGCCGGGTACGCCGTTGACGATCGCAGCGCCGATCGACGCGATCCGCGCGCGTTGCGCGGCACGATCCGCGTCGCCATCGACAAAGCGGCGCACGAGCTTGCGGCGGGCGGAATCGAAATGCATGTAGAACGCCCCGTTCTCGCCAACGACGGCATCGACCGGCCACATGCGCGCGATGTGATCGCACCAGCCCGCCGGGCGCCCGGTGACGGGAACGACGATCCTTCCCGACGCGTGAAGTCGTTCCAGCGCCGCGTACGCGGACGCGGTGAGCTTGCCGGCACTCGTCAGCGTGTCGTCGATGTCGGTCAGCACGACGCGAACGCCGCGGCGAACGTCACCGGGCATCTCGGCCAGCGGCCGTGGCCGGGCTCGGACCCCGACGCTTGCGGCTGTCGCCGCTGCGCTGCCCCCGGTGAGGGCGCTGTTCGCACCTGGTGGCGGCTCGGCGGTGCCGGATTTGCTCATTTTCCGACGTGCGCGGCGACGCGTTCGCGTTGCTCGGGCGTCATCGGCAGCCCGCATTTCGTGCGTCGCCACAGGATGTCATCCGCGGACAGCGCCCATTCCTCGTCGCGAAGGTATCCGATCTCCCGCTCGGTGAGGCCGGCGCCGAAATCCGCGCCGAGATCGGCGAGGGCTCGGGCATCACCAAGCACCATCGTCGCGCGCGTGCCGTGGCGACGTGCAAGCGCGTGCAGCAGCTCGCGCGGCAGCGCCGGGTAACGCCGGGTGAGCTCGCCGAGCCATGCGTCTCGGTCGCCGTTCGGCAGATCGCCGCCGGGCAACGACGCGTCGCGCGTCCAGCTCGCTTTCATCGCCGGGAAGCACGGGCGGAGCAGCGCGAGCGCCGCTTCGGCCAGCTTCCGGTAGGTCGTGATCTTGCCGCCGAACACCGAAAGCACCGGTGCGTGCAGATCGTTTGCGCCCTCGGACGGCGCATCGAGCTGCAGCACGTAGTCGCGCGTGACGGCGGACGGATCGCTCGTCCCGTCGTCGTACAGCGGGCGCACGCCGCTGTATGTCCAGAGGATGTCGGAGGTGGCGAGCGATCGCGCGAGATAGGTGTTCGCCAGCGACAGCAGGTAATACGCTTCCTCGTCGCTGATCAACGGACGCTCGTAGTTGCCGACCGGCACATCGGTGGTGCCGATCAGCGAATAACGGTCCTGGTACGGGATCACGAAGACAATGCGGTTGTCGGCGTTCTGCAGAATGTACGCGTGTGGCGCGTCGTGCACGCGCTGCACGACGATGTGGCTGCCTTTGACGTGGCGCACTTGCGCCTTGACTGAAACGCCGGTGAGGTGCGTCAGCAGATCGCGCACCCAGGGACCGGCGGCGTTGACGATGGCGCGCGCGGCCACTTCGATCGCCGTGCCATCGGATGCCGCAAGCGTTGCGCGCCAGCTACCGCCGTCGCGGCGCGCACTGACGAACGTCGTGCGAACACGGATGTCGGCGCCGCGCGTGCGGGCATCGATCGCATTGCAGACGACGAGTCGCGCATCGTCGACCCGTGCATCCGCGTATACGAACCCTTTGCGAAAGCGCGGCTTCAGCCCGGCGCCATAACGTGTACGGTCGAGTCGCGTGCTGAACGACTTCGGCAACGCCATCCGGCCGCCGAGGCGATCGTAGAGGAATAGACCGGCGCGGATCATCCAGGCGGGCCGCAGGTGCGGCTCGTGCGGCAACACGAACATCAGCGGCTCGATGATATGCGGCGCGGCGCGCAGCAGCACCTCGCGCTCGGCAAGCGCTTCCGCGACAAGGCGAAATTCGTAATGCTCGAGGTAGCGCAGGCCGCCGTGGATCAGCTTGGTGCTCGACGACGACGTGTGCGCGCCGAGATCGTCCTTTTCGACGAGCAGCACCGACAGTCCGCGCCCGGCAGCGTCGCGCGCGATGCCCGCGCCGTTGATGCCGCCGCCGATCACGAGCAGGTCGTAGGGACGCGTCTCCATTGGCGGAGCGCGATTCTACCCGACGCAAATCGGTGTCGGAGGTGCAATTCGCGAAATGGGGTCAGAGCGAATTGCACCTCCGACACCGATTTACCCCGGGCGCGTCATCGCCGCCGGATCGACCCAGCGATCGAAATCCTCCGCGCTGACGAGACCGAGCTTCAATGCGGCTTCGCGAAGCGTCGAATTGTCGTGGTGCGCGGCAAGCGCGATCTTCGCCGCGTTTTCGTAGCCGATATGCGGGTTGAGCGCGGTGACGAGCATCAGCGAGCGCTCGAGATTGGCGCGAATGCGCGTCATTTCCGGCTCGATGCCCTGCGCGCAGCGCTGGTCGAACGAGTCGATCGCATCGGCCAGTAGCTCGATCGATTCCAGCGTGCCGTGCAGCATCACCGGCTTGTAGACGTTGAGCTGGAAATTGCCCTGGCTGCCGGCGAATGCGACCGCCGCGTCGTTGCCGAACACGCGGACGGCCACCATCGTCAGCGCCTCGCATTGCGTCGGATTGATCTTGCCCGGCATGATCGACGAGCCCGGCTCGTTGTCGGGAATCGTGATCTCGCCGAGGCCCGCGCGCGGGCCGCTCGCATGCCAGCGCACGTCGTTGGCGATTTTCATCAATGCGCCGGCGAGCGTTCGCAGCGATGCGCTGACGTTGACGATCGCGTCGTGCGCCGACAAGGCGGCGAACTTGTTCGGCGCCGAAACGAAAGGAACGCCGGTTTCGCGCGCGATCACTTGTGCCACCGTCGCGCCGAACGCCGGATGCGCGTTGAGACCGGTGCCCACGGCGGTACCGCCGAGCGCAAGCCCCATCAGCCCCTCGCGCGAAAAGGCGATGGCGCCCCGCGCGTCGTCGAGCTGCGCGACCCAGCCCGAGATGACCTGGCCGAGCGTCACCGGCGTGGCATCCTGCATATGCGTGCGCCCGATCATGACGATATCCGCGAATGCGTGCGCTTTTGCGTCCAGCGTCGCGCGCAGGCGCTCGAGCGCCGGCAGCAAGCGACGGTCGATCTCGCCGACGGTCGCGACGTGCATGACGGCGGGAAACGTGTCGTTCGACGATTGCCCGCGGTTGACGTCGTCGTTCGGATGAACCGGCTTTTTCGAGCCGACGACGCCGCCGGCGAGCTGAATGGCGCGGTTGGCGATCACCTCGTTAGCATTCATGTTCGATTGCGTGCCGGAACCGGTCTGGAAGACGACCAGCGGAAATTCGGCATCGAGCTTGCCATCGATCACTTCCTGCGCGGCACGCTCGATCAGCGATACCTTGTCGGCCGGCAACTCGCCGAGCTGACCGTTCGCGATCGCGGCAGCCTTCTTCAGCACGCCGAAAGCACGAATGACCGCGCGGCCCCAGCGGAAGCGATCGACGCCGATGGGGAAGTTGTCGATCGAGCGCTGCGTCTGGGCGCCCCAGAGGTGGTCGGCCGGTACGCGGACTTCGCCGAGCGCGTCCTTCTCGATTCGCACGTCCGTCTCCGGTGTTGCCATGGATGAATCCTACGCGCGCGCCCTCACGGCCGCACGTCCACCGGCCGCCTTGCCCCTGGCCGTCCGCCGCGCGCGCTCCGTCTGCCCGGGCGCGCGGGGAACGAGCTTGCGCAGATCGGCGAGCAGCGTCTGCTGGCGCGCGTCGAGCTGCGAATCCTTTTCGATCGCATCGAACACGCCGTTGAGCTTGTGCCGATCGGACGCGGTGCGTACCAGTTTGCCGAGCGAGGTCTTCGCGAGCTGCGGCTCGAATTCGACGACGAGTGTCTCCTCGTGCAGCAGGCGGCGGAGCTGATCGTCGTCGAGATCGCGCAGGATGCCCGTGGGCTCGAGCAGCGCGCGCGTGTGCTCCATCTGCGCGAGCCGCCGTTTGCCGCCGCCCGCCTTCACGAGCAGCATGCCGGTCCGGATCACCGCTTCAGGCAATCCGCCCTGGTCGATTTCGTCGAGCACCTGCCGCACCGCGGGCAACGCGCGCGCGTCGAAGCGCGTCTCTCTGCGGATGACCGCGCGCTGGTCGGCCATCCGCAGCGACAGCATGTTGCCGTAGACCTCGAAGAACGCCGCTTCGCTCGTCGCGTCGCGCACATCGCGGTACAGATCGAGCCCGGCGCTCACGTATTCCGAAAAAAGACGCTCGGTGCGCCGACCGATGCTGGTGGCTGCGCGCGGGCGCCGGTGCGCCCGCACGAATGCCGCCGCCGCAGGAAGGCCGGCCAGCAGCGGGTTGCGATCGGAAAACCACCAGCGCTGCACGCGCAGCGGATGCCATTCGCGCAGCAGCTTCGCGAGCCACTCGGGCATCGCTTCGCGCACCACGGGCCGCACCAGCAATTCGTACGCGCGCTCGTTCAATTCGGACAGCGCCGCCACCGCCTCGAACGGCTTCTCGTCGCGGCGATCGTACTTCTGCAGGCGCTTCAGGTCCTCGAGCTTGCGCTCATGCAGTGTCACGTCGTATTCGACGCTGCCGTCGACGCCGACGGTCTCCTCGATCTGCATGCCGTACAGCCCGGGCGGCAGCGCCTGGATGTACTTCAGCACCGAAACGATCTGCGTATGCTCCTTCTTCGCCACCTTGCCGGACACGAAGATGCCGAGATGGCCGACGTCCTCGTGGATCAGCCCGACGATCGTCTGCCCGTTCGCCTTGATCTCCTCGGTGCTCGAATAGATGTCGCTGATCCAGTTGAACGCCTGCTGCGGCGGCGTGATGTTGTCGCCCATCGACGCGAACACGATGATCGGCTGCCGGATCGACTTGAGGTCGAAATAGCGGCCGGGGCCGAGTCGCGCCTCGCCCTGCGACAGCTTGTTGCCGATGAAGAGATTGTTGACGATCCAGCGAATCTCCTCCTCGTTCATCAGGTAGTAGCCGCCCCACCAGCGCTCGAACTCGAGAAAGCGCTGTGCCTCGTCGTCGACATCGTCGAACAGGTGGTAATACTTTTCCCAGTACGTGTTCGCGGGATTGAGGCTTTCGAAATTCTCGACGAGATGCGCGCCGTCGAACTTGCCGCCGCCAAGATCGCTCGCGAACAACGACAGCCAGGCGCCGCCGAGCAGGCCGCCGGCGTAGCGCATCGGATTGTCGCCGTCGTTGCCGGCCCAGTACGACATCGGCGCGCCGTTGATGACGAGCGCGCCGGCGATGTCGGGCCGCGCGGCGGCGAGCATCATTACCGCCCAGCCGCCCTGGCAATTGCCGACGAGCACCGGTTTGGCGCTTTCGGGATGCCGCTCGGCGACGATGCGCACAAATTCCGCTTCGGCGTCGGTAACGTCGGCGAGCGTCTGTCCGGGTTCCGGCTCCGGATAGAAAATCACGAAGTAGACCGGGTGGCCTGCCGAAAGCGCGACACCGACTTCGGAGTCCTCCTTGAAGCCGCCGATGCCCGGACCGTGCCCGGCGCGCGGGTCGATGATGATGTACGGACGCAGCTTGTCGTCGACCTCGATGCCCTTCGGCGGAATGATCCTGACCAGCGCATGATTGACCGGCCGCTCGAACCGGCGACCGTCGGACAGCACTTCGTACCTGTACGCGAGCACCGGCGGCTTGCCGGCGGCCTCGTGCGCGATCCAGTTGTTGCCGCGCTCGCGAATCGTGTCCCAGAACAGGACCGAGCGCTGCGCGAAGTCGACGCCGTACTCGCACCAGTCGCGCCAGGCCTGCTGAAAATTCATGCCATTGGCCGGTCCGAGCGGCGTCGCGTAGCTCGCTTGCGCGCGCCGCGTCCGCTCGACGTACGCGGCGGCCGCATCCTTCATGCGGCGATCGAGGACTGTCGTGACGCCGCGCGAGATGGCAAGTGAGCGGTCGATCGTCTGATTCAGATTGGGCATTGCGGATTCCTCGGGAAAACGGCGATGTTGCAGTGCAACATCGTAACAGAAGCGGCATCCCGCCCCGTCCATTCATGCAAGGGCAGCAAGCGCCAGGGCCAAATGCAGCGCCCGCAATACGAAGGGCAGCGCGCGGCTGCCCTTCCGTTCCGGCCCTGTCCTGGCGAAGGCTACTGCGCGCGGTGGCGCAGCTTGCGAATCGCCTCGAGCTGCGCGAGCGCGATCGAAAGCTCCGCCTCGGCGTGCGCGATTTCTTCCTTCGAGGTCTTGTTCTGCATCGCTTCCTCGGCCGCCCGCTTCGCTTCGAGCGCCGCTTTCTCGTCGAGATCCTTCGCGCGAATGGCGGTATCGGCGAGCACGGTGACGAGATGCGGCTGCACTTCGAGATACCCGCCCTGCACGAACACGAGCTCTTCACCCGCGGAACCCGCCGCCTTGATGCGCACGGACCCCGGCTTGATCTGCGTAAAGAGCGGCGTGTGGCGCGGATAGATGCCGAGCTCGCCCATCATGCCGGGCAGCACGACGAACTCCGCTTCGCCGGAGTAGATCTGCTCCTCGGCGCTTACGACGTCGACGTGGATGGTATTGGCCATTATTGCAGCGTCTTCGCCTTCTCGAACGCCTCCTCGATGCCGCCCACCATGTAGAACGCCTGCTCCGGCAGCGCATCGCATTCGCCGTTGACGATCATCTGGAAGCCCTTGATCGTGTCCTTCAGCGACACGTACTTGCCCGGCGAGCCGGTGAACACCTCGGCGACGCTGAATGGTTGCGACAGGAAGCGCTGGATCTTGCGCGCGCGCGCCACCGCGAGCTTGTCCTCGGGCGAAAGCTCGTCCATGCCGAGGATCGCGATGATGTCGCGCAATTCCTTGTAGCGCTGGAGCACCGATTGCACGGCACGCGTCGTGCCGTAGTGCTCCTCGCCGATGACGTTGGGGTCCACCTGGCGTGACGTCGAGTCGAGCGGGTCCACCGCGGGATAGATGCCGAGCGACGCGATGTCGCGCGACAGTACGACCGTCGCATCGAGGTGTCCGAACGTCGTCGCGGGCGACGGATCGGTCAGGTCGTCCGCGGGCACGTACACGGCCTGGATCGACGTGATCGATCCGGTCTTCGTCGACGTGATCCGCTCCTGCAGCCGGCCCATTTCCTCCGCGAGCGTCGGCTGGTAGCCCACCGCGGAAGGCATCCGGCCGAGCAGCGCGGACACCTCGGTGCCGGCAAGCGTAAAGCGATAGATGTTGTCGATGAAGAGCAGCACGTCGCGCCCCTCATCGCGGAAATACTCGGCCATCGTGAGGCCGGTCAGCGCGACGCGCAGCCGGTTGCCCGGCGGCTCGTTCATCTGGCCGTACACCATCGCCACCTTCGACTTGGAGAGGTCGTCCTTGTTGACGACGCCCGCTTCCATCATCTCGTGATAGAAGTCGTTGCCTTCGCGCGTGCGCTCGCCGACACCGGTGAACACGGACAGGCCCGAGTGCGCCTTCGCGATGTTGTTGATGAGCTCCATCATGTTCACCGTCTTGCCCACGCCGGCGCCGCCGAAGAGCCCCACCTTGCCGCCCTTCGCGAACGGACAGCAGAGGTCGATGACCTTGATGCCGGTTTCGAGCAGCTCCTGCGACGGCGACAATTCGTCGAACGCGGGCGCGTTGCGGTGGATCGACATTTCCTTTTCCGCATCGACCGGTCCGCGCTCGTCGATCGGGCGCCCGAGCACGTCCATGATGCGGCCGAGCGTCTTCGGTCCGACGGGCACCATGATCGGCGCGCCGGTGTTGACCACCTGCATGCCGCGGCGAAGGCCGTCGGACGAGCCGAGCGCGATCGTGCGCACGACGCCATCGCCCAGTTGCTGCTGCACCTCGAGCGTCAGGCCGATCTCGTCCATTTTCAGTGCGTCGTAGATCTTCGGCATGTGGTCGCGCGGGAATTCCACGTCGACGACGGCGCCGATGCATTGGACGATCGTTCCCTGGTTCGTTACGCGTTGATCCATTTCGTTTCCCTATACCGCCGCGGCGCCGCCGACAATTTCGCTCAATTCCTTCGTGATGCCGGCCTGCCGCGTCTTGTTGTAGATGAGCTGCAGCTCGTCGATGATCTTGCCGGCATTGTCGGAGGCGGCCTTCATCGCCACCATCCGCGCCGACTGCTCGGAGGCCATGTTCTCGTTGACCATCTGGAAGATGACCGCTTCCATGTAGCGGCGCATCATGCCGTCGAGCAGCTCGCGCGCATCCGGCTCGTAGATGTAATCCCACGCGCCGTCGGAGATCTGCGACGTGCGCAACTCGCCGGCCGCCGTCCGGTATTCCTCGGGGATCGGCACGATGCGAATCTGCCGCGCCTCCTGCTTCATCGTGTTGACGAAGTTCGTCGAGAAGATGTGAATCTCGTCGACCTTGCCGTCGAGATATTCGTCCATCAGCACCTTGACGGCGCCGACGAGGCGCTCGAGGCGCGGTCGATCGCCGAGATGCACGACGCTCGACACGATGTTCCCGCCCATGCGCGTGACGAAACCGAGACCCTTGTTGCCGATCGTGACGAAATCGACGTCGATGCCGTTCCCCCGCCATTCCTTGAAGCGCTGCATCATCAGGCGCAGCACGTTGGTGTTGAGACCACCGCACAGACCCTTGTCGGTCGTCACGACGATCACGCCGACGCGCTTCACCGTGTCGCGCTTATGCAGGAACGGATGCTTGTATTCGGTGTTGGCCTTCGCGATGTGCATGGCGATGCCGAACGCGCGCTCGACGTACGGGCGCGCTGCGCGCATGCGGTCCTGCGCCTTCTTCATCTTCGAAGCCGCAACCATCTCCATCGCCTTGGTGATCTTGCGCGTGCTCTGCACGCTCTTGATCTTGTTGCGGATTTCTTTCGATCCCGCCATCTCGTTCCCGATCAGTACGTTCCGGTCTTCCTGAAATCCTCGATTGCCGCGGCGAGCGCTTTCTCGTCGTCGGCGCTCATCTCCTTTGTCGTCTCGATCCTGTCGACGATCGCCGCGTACTTGCCCTTCATGAACTGGCGCAGCGCGGACTCGAACGCCAGCGCCTTGTCGACGGGCACGTCGTCATAGAAGCCGCGATTGACGGCAAACAGCGTCAGCGCCTGCTCCGCGACGGAAAGCGGCGAATACTGCGGCTGCTTCATGAGCTCGGTCACGACGCGGCCGCGATCGAGCTGCTTGCGCGTCGCCTCGTCCAAATCCGATGCGAACTGCGCGAACGCCGCGAGCTCGCGGAATTGCGCGAGCGACAACCGCACGCCACCGCCGAGCTTCTTGATGACTTTCGTCTGCGCGTCGCCGCCCACCCGCGATACGGAAATACCCGCATTGATCGCCGGCCGGATCCCGGCGTTGAACAGGTCCGTCTCGAGGAAGATCTGGCCGTCGGTAATGGAGATCACGTTGGTCGGCACGAACGCCGTCACGTCGCCGGCTTGCGTCTCGATGATCGGCAGCGCGGTGAGCGATCCGGTCCTGCCCTTGACGGCACCCTTGGTGAACTTCTCGACGTACTCCTCGTTGACGCGCGCGGCGCGCTCGAGCAGGCGCGAATGCAGGTAGAACACGTCGCCCGGGTACGCCTCACGGCCCGGCGGACGGCGCAGCAGCAGCGACACCTGCCGATACGCCCACGCCTGCTTCGTCAGGTCGTCGTAGATGATCAGCGCATCCTGGCCGCGATCGCGGAAGTACTCGCCCATCGTGCAGCCCGAATACGGCGCGATGTACTGCATCGCCGCCGAATCCGATGCCATCGCCGCGACGACGATCGTGTATTCCATCGCGCCATACTCTTCGAGCTTGCGTACGACGTTTTTCACGGTCGACGCCTTCTGTCCGATGGCGACGTAGACGCAGATCAGGTCCTTGCCCTTCTGGTTGATGATCGTGTCGATCGCAACCGCCGTCTTGCCGGTCTGGCGATCGCCGATGATGAGCTCGCGCTGGCCACGGCCGATGGGCACCATCGCATCGATCGATTTCAAGCCGGTCTGCACCGGCTGCGACACTTTCTTGCGCCAGATCACGCCCGGAGCGACCTTCTCGATGACGTCGGACTCTTTCGCGTTGATCGGACCCTTGCCGTCGATCGGCCGGCCGAGCGAATCGACGACGCGGCCGATCAGCTCGCGACCGACCGGCACTTCCAGGATGCGCCCGGTGCACTTGACGGTGTCACCCTCGGTGATGTGCTCGTACTCGCCGAGCACCACCGAGCCGACCGAGTCGCGCTCGAGGTTCAGCGCCAGGCCGAACGTGTTGCCGGGGAATTCCAGCATTTCGCCCTGCATCGCATTCGACAAGCCGTGAATGCGGCAGATGCCGTCCGTCACCGACACGACCGTGCCCTGCGTGCGCACTTCGGCGCCCGTATCGAGATTCTGGATCCGCGACCGAATGAGCTCGCTGATTTCCGATGGATTCAATTGCATGTCTCGTCCTCTCTACGCTCTCAACTGTGCGCGCATCGCCGCAAGCTTGGCCTGCACCGATCCGTCGAGCACCGCGTCACCGACCGTGACGCGCGCCCCGCCGATGAGCGCGGGGTTGACCGTAACCGTCGTTTCTATCTTCTTGCCGAAGCGCTTCTCGAGCGCGCTTCGCAATTCGTCGACCTGCGCCTCTGTCAGCTCGAACGCGCTTTCGATGGCCGCCGTCGCCGTGGCTTCGGCTTCGTTCTTCAGCGTGTCGAACATCGACGCGATCTGCGGCAGCAGTGCCACGCGTTCCGCTTCGATCAGCACGCGCATGAAATTGCGGGCGCCGGTATCGAATCGATCGCCGCCGATCGACAGCAACAGGGATTCCTTGGCCGGCGCGTCGAGGCGTGGATTGTCGAGCGCTTGCGCCACGCGTTTGTCGGCGACGATCGTGGCGGCGAAGCGCAGCATGTCCGACCACGCCGGCAACGCCTGCGCGTCGCGCGCGATCGCGAACGCCGCTTCGGCGTACGGTCGTGCAATGGTCGCGAGTTCCGCCATTTCTCGCCCTCAGGCTTACAGTTCCCGGCGAATCGCCGCGAGCAGATCCGCGTGCGCGCCAGGGTCGATCTCGCGCTTCAGGATTCTCGCCGCGCCCGCCACCGCGAGATCGGCGACCTGGTTGCGCAACTGCTCGCGGGCGCTCGCGTATTCCTGCTGCGCCTCGGCCTTCGCCGCGGCGACGATCCGGTCGCGCTCCGCGCCTGCCTCGCGTTTCGCCTGGTCGATCGTCTCCGCCTTGAACCGCTCGCCGGTCGCGACGATTTCGCTCGCCTTGGCTCTTGCGTCGGCGATCATGTCGGCGACGCGCTTTTCGGCTGTCACCAGGCTTTGGCGACCCTGTTCCCCCGCCTCCAGCCCCTCCGCGATCTGCTTCTGCCGGGTCTCGACGGCGCGCATCATCGGCGGCCAGATGAATTTCGCCGCGAACCAGATGAACAGGCCAAATCCGATGGCCTGCATCAGCATGGTGAGATTGATGTTCATTGCAAGCTCGTGCGGGTGGATCGGGACCGTTACTTGAGGCCTGCCGGGATCAGCGGATTGCTGAACGCGAACAGCATCGCAATGCCGAGCCCGATGATGAACGACGCGTCGATCAGGCCGAGCAGCAGAAATACCTTGGCCTGCAACTGCGGCATCAGCTCGGGTTGCCGGGCGGCGCCTTCGAGGAAGCGCGAGCACATGATGCCGACGCCAACGCACGCGCCGAGCGCACCCAGGCCGATCATCAGGCCTATGCCGACACCGGTGTAGGCCTGGATCATCGCGACGAACTGCATTTTATCCATTGAGTTTTCCTTTCGTGAGGCGGGTTTGTAACTGCGTTGGGCGTTCGGCGTAGAGCCTGGCCGCGGTGATGCCGTCAGTGATGCTCGTGCGCCATCGCGATGTAGACGACGGTCAGCATCATGAAGATGTAAGCCTGCAGCACGACGATCAAAAGCTCGAAGATCGACCAGCTGAAGTGCAAGGCTGCCCCGATGATCAGGCCGACGATGCCGGTCGCGCCCCACATGCCGAGCAGCAGGAAGATGAGCTCGCCGGCGTACATGTTGCCGAAGAGCCGCAGCGAATGCGACAGCGGCTTCGAGACGTACTCGACGAGGTTGAAGAGCAGGTTGAATGGCCAGAGGATCGGATTGCCGCCGAACGGCGAGCAGAAGAGCTCGTGAACCCAGCCACCGAGCCCCTTGATGCGAATGGTGTAGAAAATCGACAGCCCGAAAACCGACAGCGCCAGCGCGAACGTGGTGTTGACGTCGGCGGTCGGCACGAAGCGAAAGTAGTGGAATCCGATCGCCTGCAATCCCGTTGACACGATGTCGAGCGGCAGGAAATCCATCGCGTTCATGAACAGCGTCAGCACGAACGTCGTGAGCGCGATCGGTGCGATGAGGCCCGTGGTGCCGTTGTAGATGCTCTTGACCTGCTCGTTGACGAAATCGAGGGAGAGCTCGACGAACGCCTGCGTTTTCGACGGGACGCCGGTTGTCGCCTTGCGCGTGACGAGCCACATGAAGCCGAACGTCAGCACGCCAAGGACGACCGACGTGATCATCGTGTCGACGTTGAATGCCCAGAACTCGCCGTGGGCGACCGGCTGCGTCAGGAACGTGAGGTGGTGCTGGATGTACTCGGTGGGCGAGTCGTAGGAGGCGGCCATCGGAAGCATCTGGGAAAGCTTTAGTCGCGGATGATGAGGGCAACGCGAAACAGCAACACCGTTACGATGAACGCCGCCAGCAGCGCCGGTAACACGGCTTCGTGGTACGTCGAGAGCACGAGCCACATGAGGCCGATGATCACGACAATCTTCGCCGCTTCGGCGCGGAACAGCGCGACGATCGTGGCACCGGCCGACTTCGGCGGTGCGACGGCCAGCACGAACGCGTACACGACGCCCGCCGACAGGTTGATCGCACCACCCAGTACCGCCGACAGCGCGCCGTCGAACCCTGCCCACAGTCCGGCGATGGCCGCGATCACGAGCGTCGCCGCCGCCTGCCAGAGCAGCACGGCTCGATAGGGCCTGGTGGAAAGCGGTGGAGGCACTATCGGGACGCTCCCTTGCGCCGGCCGACAGGCCCGACCAGACTGTCGAGCAAAGTCCGCGATTTTAACCGGGAAGCCTTGCGGTTCGCAATCCTGTGTTGCAGCGCAACGCGCGATCGCGAGCGACTCGCGCGCTCACCCGCCGGACAGCGCTGCGACGATCATCAGCACTTCACCTGCGGGAATGGGCGTGGCGAGATCGCGCGTCAACGCATTGCCGACGAAAAGCTTGATGTGGCGCCGCACGTCGCCCTGCTCGTCGACGATCCGGAAGCGAAGGCCGGGATAGGCGCCGTCGATCGATGCCAGCACGCCGCCGACGGTGGGCGGAAGCTCCGGTGCCAGCACCGGCACCGCAATGCCGACCTCCGCGGCACCGGTGTACGAGCGCAGCGGCGAGGGCACGCGAACGCGCACGACGGTGGCGGCCTCGTGCGACGAACGCGCCGTCATCGCGATGCCCCGGGGCACGCACGACTCATTCCGCTGCGACTTCCACCGCGTAGATGTGCGGCAGATGCCGCGCAAGGCAGCGAAACGAGCGGCCCTCGTCGCGGCTGCCCCATACCTCGCCGGACGTCGTGCCGAAATAGATGCCGGTGGGATCGCGGCCATCGGTCGTCATTGCCTGCCGCTTGACCGTCCACCAACCCTGGGACCGCGGCAACCCTTGATCCTGGCGCTTCCAGGATTTGCCGCCATCGCGCGAGCGATATACCGCCGGCCTCCCGCCGGGTGATGTGCGCGGCCACACGCTCGTCCCGTCCATCGGCAGCACCCACAGCGATTCCGGATCGCGCGGGTCGACGGCGAGCGGAAAGCCGACCGATCCCACGGACTTGGGCATTGTTGCGCCGATTTCCTGCCATGTGTCGCCCGGCCGGTCGAGTCGGTAAATGCCGCAGTGGTTCTGTTGATAAAGCCGATCCGGATTGCCGCCCGCGAACCGGACGCAATGCGGATCGTGCCCGTACTCGGGTGCCGGATCGGGCAGGAAATCGGCGCGAACACCACGATTGAGCGGGCGCCAATCGCCGCCGCCATCGACGGACTCGAACACGCCGCCGCCGGACATGCCGATATACAGGTGCCTGGGATCCCTTGGATCGATCAGGATCGAATGCAGTTTCGCGCCGTCCGGCGTGCCGTCCTGATCGCCGCCGCACCACGCCTTGCGTTGCGGATGCGCATTGAAGCCTTCGACGCCTTCCCAGGTAGCGCCCGCGTCGCCCGAACGAAAGAGGCCCTGCGGTGATGTGCCGGCATAAAACACGTCGGGCTCATCCGCGTGCCCGGCCGCTAACCAGAACGTGTGATCGACGATGCGGCCGCTGCCTTGCGCGAACGCCGGCGGGCGCACGGCTTCCTTCCACGTTCGACCGTTGTCGCGCGATCGGAACACCGTCGGACCGAGATGTCCGGTGCGCGCAGCCGCCAGCAATGTGCGCCGGTTGCGGGGATCCGCCACGGCATGGTGGACGATATGACCGAGGAACTGAGGACCGGCAAGCCGCCAGCCATTGCGGGCCAAATCGCTAGTAAGCGTCCACAAACCCTTGCGCGTCGCGAGCAGAAGCCGCATCGAGCGCGCGGGCGCCGGACGCGCCGCGGCGGGGGAACGAGCCATGAAATCGCCTCCTTCAAAGGGAAATGCGCCGGATTCGCCGCCCGGCGCGAAGGGTGCAACGCTACGCCGCCGACGACATCCGGGCAAGCAAAGCGCGAACGAGGGCTTGAAATTGCGGCGCGCCGCTGCGATGCTCGTATCGAATGGGTCAATGGCCACGCGTCCGCGCGGCGTTTCCCTCTGGAGGAGTTCCGATGACGATCAAGGTCGGTGACCGGCTTCCCGCCGGCACGTTGATGGAATATCACGATGTCGAAGAGGACGGCTGCTCGATCGGCCCCAATCCGGTCACGATCGAAAGCCTTGCGCGCGGCAGGAAGCTCGTGCTCTTCGGATTGCCAGGCGCGTTCACGCCGACGTGCTCGGCGAAACATGTGCCGAGCTACCTCGCCGATTACGAAAAGCTCAAGGCCAGGGGCGTCGACACGATCGCATGCCTGTCGGTCAACGATGCGTTCGTGATGGGCGCCTGGGGACGCGCGCAACATGCCGATGGCAAGATCCGCATGCTGGCCGATGGCAGCGCGGCCTACACGAAGGCGCTGGGGCTCGAGCTCGACCTCACCGCGCGCGGCATGGGCATTCGCTGCCAGCGCTTTTCGATGCTCGTCGACGATGGCGTCGTGAAGACGCTCAACATCGAAGCGCCCGGAAAGTTCGAGGTGTCGGGCGCCGATACAATGCTTGCGCAACTCGGGTGAGCGCTCAAGCGGTCGAGCCGATCGACGCGGTCAATCGCTCGACGATGCCGTCGAGCTGCTCGAGCGTCGAGTAGCGGATGACGACGCGCCCGGCGCCCTGGCGGCCAGGCTCGATATGCACGACGGCGCCGAGCTTGTCGGCGAGATCGTTTTCGAGCCGCGCGGTATCGGCGTCGTAGGCCGGCTTGCCCTTGCGCCGGCCGGCGCGCTTCGCGGGATTGAGCAGACCGTGCACGAGGCGCTCGGTGTCGCGCACCGACATCGCGGCGTTCACGACGCGCGCGGCGGCGCCCGATTGCTGGCTCACAGGCAGCGCAAGCAGCGCGCGCGCGTGTCCCATTTCGAGCGCGCCGCCCAGCAGGTACTCCTGGACCGGCAGCGCGAGCGCCGTCAGGCGCAGCAGATTCGAGACCGCACTGCGCGACCGGCCGACGGCCTTCGCGGCAGCCTCGTGCGTGAGCCCGAACTCGTCGATCAGCCGTTGCAGGCCGTTCGCTTCCTCGAGCGGATTGAGATCCTCGCGCTGGATGTTCTCGATCAGCGCGACGGCGAGCGCGGACTGATCGGGCACGTTCTTCACGAGCGCGGGAATCTCGCGCAAGCCCGCCTGCTGCGCCGCGCGCCAGCGGCGCTCGCCCGCGACGATCTCGAAGCGGCCGCCATCGACCGGCCGCACCAGGATCGGCTGCATGACTCCCTGCTCCTTGATCGACAATGCAAGCTCGGCGAGCGACGCCGCGTCCATCTTCGTGCGCGGCTGGTACTTGCCGGGACGCAGGCGATCGAGCGACAGCGTCTGCAGGGATTCACCCTGCGGCGTTTCGTCGTCGGCACCCGCGAGCAGCGCATCGAGGCCGCGGCCCAATCCCTTCGGTCGAATCATGGCACCTCCGGTGTCACAACGTTTTCTGCGGGTGTAAGCGCTTGCTCCCGCTTCTCCATCCGACGGACGACCTCGCCTGCGAGCGCCAGGTAGGCCAGCGCGCCTTTCGACTTCGGCTCGAGCGTCATTGCAGGTACTCCGTGCGATGGCGCCTCCGCCAGGCGCACATTGCGCGGGATGATCGTCCGGTACAGGCGTTCGCCGAAATGCCGCTCGAGCTCGGCGGCGACGTTCTGCGCAAGCGTGTTTCGCGGGTCGTACATCGTGCGCAGCAGGCCCTCGATTTCGAGTCGCGGGTTCAGGTGCGAGCGCACCTTTTTCACCGTCTGCACGAGATCGGAAAGCCCTTCGAGCGCGTAGTACTCGCATTGCATGGGAATCAGCACCGAGTCGGCGGCGCACAGCCCGTTCAGCGTCAGCAGCGACAGCGACGGCGGGCAATCGAGGAAGATGAAGTCGTAGTCGGCGGCTATTGCGTCGATCGCGTCGCGCATCTGCCGCAAGGCTTCGGCGAGTGCGTCCTTCAGCCGCGTTTCGCGCTCCGGCAGATCGACGAGCTCGACTTCGGCGCCGGCCAGCTCGCGGTTCGCGGGCACGAGATCGAAGCCGCCGGTGGCGGAGTGAACGCGCACATCGGCGATGTTCGCCTCGCCCAGCAGTACGTGATAGACGGTGCGCTTGCACGCACGCTTGTCGACACCCGCGCCCGTCGTCGCGTTGCCCTGCGGATCGAGGTCGACGACGAGCACGCGGCGCTTCATGGCGACGAGGCTGGCCGCGAGATTGACCGTCGTCGTCGTCTTGCCGACGCCGCCTTTCTGATTCGCGACCGCGATCGTACGCATCACGCCGGCCGCATCAGGACAAGATGGCGTTCGGCGTCAAGGCCCGGTACGTCCAGCGATGGCGTCGCGATGACGTCGATGCGATCCGGCAACGCGTCGATCTCGTCTCGCGGAAACGCGCCCTTCATCGCGACGATGATGCCGCCGGCGCCGACGTGTTTCGCGGCCGCTTCGGCGAAGGTTCGAAGATCGGAAAACGCGCGCGAGATCACGATATCGAAGCGCTCGTCCGGCGCGTAATCCTCGACGCGAGACGCGACCGCGCGAACATTGGCGAGGCCGAGCTCGATCGCCGCCTGCGTGAGAAACGCCGCCTTCTTTCCATTCGCGTCGAGCAGCACGAAGCGCCAACCGGGTCGCGCGATCGCGAGCGGGATGCCCGGGATGCCGCCGCCCGAGCCCACGTCGAGCACGCGCGTGCCGCGTGCATCGGGCAGGTGCGGCAATATCGCGAGCGCGTCGTCGATGTGATGCGATTGCATCTGCGCCCGATCGCGGATCGCCGTGAGGTTGTAGACCCGATTCCATTTGGCGAGCAGGTCGAGATACGCGGACAGCTTCTCACGTACGCCAGCGGGCAACGCAGGCGCCATCCGCGCGCCGGCACGCGCCGTTGACGCCGGTCGCGGCTGCATGCGCGCGCCGCTCATCACGCCGAACGCGGCTCCGGCGTGGCACGCGCCGCGTCGGCCGGCGCGAAGCCTCGTTTCAGGTGCACGAGGAGCAGCGATATCGCCGCCGGCGTCACACCCGAAATCCGCGCCGCCTGGCCGAGCGTTTCGGGCTGGTGCAGATTCAGCTTCTGTTGCGCCTCGATCGAAAGCCCGCGCACGCTGCGGTAGTCGAGCGGCTGCGGCAGACGCGTGGATTCCTGCTCGACCTGGCGCGTGATCTCGACCTGCTGGCGATCGATGTAGCCCGCGTATTTGGTGGCGATCTCCACCTGCCCGGTCACGCTATCGTCTTCGGTCGGAATGTCGGCGCCTTCGAGCGAGCGCAATGCCGCGTAGGTGACGCCCGGGCGCCGCAACAGATCCGCCAACGAGCGCGTTCGCTCGAGCGGTTGCCCCAGCACGCGCATGGCGTCGTGGCGTGCAACGACCTGCGGATCGAGCCAGGTCGACTTCAACCGCTCGAGCTCGCGGGCGATGGCATCGCGCTTGCGACAGAACGCACCCCAACGCGCGTCGTCAACGACGCCGAGGCGACGCCCGTGCTCCGTGAGACGAAGGTCGGCGTTGTCCTCGCGCAGCTGCAGACGGTATTCGGCCCGCGCTGTAAACATGCGGTAAGGCTCTGATACGCCACGGGTAACAAGGTCATCGACCAGCACGCCGATGTACGCTTCGTCGCGCCGCGGGCACCACCCGGCCTCACCCGCGACGTAGCGCGCTGCGTTGATCCCCGCCAGGATCCCCTGCGCCGCCGCCTCCTCGTACCCGGTCGTCCCGTTGATCTGACCCGCGAAGAAGAGCCCGGCGATCGTGCGCGTTTCGAGCGTCGAGCGTAGCGCGCGCGGGTCGAAATAGTCGTATTCGATCGAGTAGCCTGGCCGCAGGATGTCGGCCCCGGCGCAGCCGGGGAGCGAGCGCACCAGCGCCAATTGCACGTCGAAAGGCAACGACGTCGAGATCCCGTTCGGATAAACCTCCGTTGTTTCAAGGCCTTCCGGCTCGAGGAAAATCTGGTGGCTGGCGCGCCCGGCGAAACGCATCACCTTGTCCTCGATCGACGGACAGTACCGCGGACCGATGCCTTTGATGACGCCCGTGTAAAGCGGCGAGCGATCGAGCCCGTCACGGATGATCGCGTGTGTGCGTTCGGTCGTGTGCGTGATCCAGCAGGCGACCTGGCGCGGGTGCATCTCGCGAGTCCCCATGAACGAGAACACCGGCGCGGGCTCATCGCCCGGCTGAACGGGCAGCGCGGAAAAGTCGATCGTTCGGCCGTCGAGGCGTGGCGGCGTCCCGGTCTTGAGGCGGCCGGCCGGCAGTGCGAGCTCGCGCAATCGCACGCCGAGGCGCTTGGCCGGCGGGTCGCCCGCGCGTCCGGCTTCGTAATTTCGAAGACCGACGTGGATCAGCCCCGACAGAAAGGTCCCGGTCGTGAGTACTACCGCGCCGGCCTCGAACTCGAGACCGATTTCGGTCACGACGCCGCGGACGCGATCGCCGTGCAGGAGCAGGTCATCGACCGGCTGCTGGAACAATGTCAGGCCGGGCGCCGTTTCCAGACGACGCCGGATCGCTCGCTTGTAGAGAACGCGGTCGGCCTGGGCGCGCGTTGCACGCACCGCCGGCCCTTTGCTCGCATTCAGCGTCCGAAACTGGATGCCCGCTTCGTCCGTGGCGATCGCCATCGCGCCACCGAGCGCATCGATCTCCTTGACCAGATGTCCTTTGCCGATCCCGCCGACCGACGGGTTGCACGACATCTGGCCAAGTGTTTCGATATTGTGGGTCAGCAACAGCGTGCGCCGCCCCGCGCGCGAGGCGGCGAGCGCAGCCTCGGTGCCGGCATGTCCGCCACCGACGACGATGATGTCGAATCGTTCTGGATACTTCATGGAACCGGGAGAGCGCGCGTTGAAAATGTGCGAAACCGATCGATTGTACGCGATCGGCCCGCCCGCTCACGCGAGCCTTGAATAGGATCGATGTTTCACGTGGAACGCGAAGGCGATGCTGCTTTCCGGAAGAGTTTCACGTGAAACCATCGTTGGCGGTGTGATCCGCTGGCGATTCGTTCGCCACATCGCAATCGACTGTTCGACTGGGTGTCCAGCCTAGAAGTGAGTGCTTACAATCATGAAGACATCCGTCCTGCCAGCCGATCCCGCTCCCGT
>Ga0105240_10002777_pt1 | contig 27670 bp, 15 predicted proteins | sample KBSC54metaG_FD_80426 | JGI IMG/M metagenome (GOLD analysis project Ga0105240, IMG submission 80426) | Corn rhizosphere microbial communities from Kellogg Biological Station, Michigan, USA - KBS C5-4 metaG | ecosystem: Host-associated > Plants > Roots > Rhizosphere > Soil | place: Michigan, USA... | reverse complement strand
TGTTTTTTATGTCTTTATTCTCATTAAGAGTTTTTTTAGATGAAGATTATGAATTCGAATATGAAACAGAATATGGTCTTGATAAAGAAAAAATAACGAAATTAGAGCAGGTTGTGAATAAAAAGAGGATATCAAAAATTAGACCTAAACCTGAAGATTTTATGAAAAGAATCATTGAAATGTTCGAAACGATTGTATATTTAATGCCATTAAGGATTAAATTTGAAGAATTACCAGAGATATCACCTATGGTTATGGGAAATATCAATCAAAGCATTAATAATCTCAAAGGAAACGTACATAAAGCTATTATTCAAAAAACATTGCCTGAACCACGTAATTTTGTGGTGATAAGAAACATTTTTGTTGTTTTTTGGATTTTGGTAATTGTACCATTTATTGCTTATAATTCAGTTACAACTCTATTACCACTTTTTGGGACAATTGTGGAGTTTTTATTTGCAATTCCTCTGATCAATGCTTGGTTTGTGGGAAAACCATTTGTTTATTCAGGAAGATATGCTGGTCCAGATTATTTCGATTGGCGTAAAGCGCTTTACAAGGTTATCAATTATGATAAGATATTTCGTAAAAATGCGCTTGACAAGATGAGACATCTCATAAATGGTATTATAAAACCTGTGGAACAACAAGATTAGAAATATTGACATAATTCACAAACACATGTGATTGCGTTGTTTGTCAAGAAAAAACTACCTGATCCAGTGAGAATGTTTTGAAAAAATAATAACGAATCATCTGTATTCTTAATATCATAAATAGATGTTAAAGAATCAGATGAGTTGTTTGTGATGAATAATCTTTTCCCATTGAGATTTGTCTTAACTTGAACTGGATTAGGTATATTGACAGTATATGGTGATAAAGTTGCTTCTGCATAACCATTTGATGTTGAAAAAACGTGCAGAAAGCTAGATCCTGCTTCTGTAACATATAAATATGTATCTGTTGGATCTGTTGTTATACCAAATGCTGTTGGAATTGATGTCCATGTGTGTTCTATTAATAAAGATGTGAAATTGATCTTATAAGCTTCTTGAGCGTAATATGATGAAACATATAAAAAACTGTCAGAATTACCTGAATATGATAGCAATGGCCAATGACCCACCGTTTGTGAGATTAAAACTGGCAAAAAACTGGTGTTGTTATATTGTATAAGATTAGCATTTCCTGTTGCAGATGTGTTTTTTAAAGAAACAATTGTCAGATATTGTCCTGTTGCAATATCATATGGTACAAAAGGACCTAAAGATACGGGCAATGGTACAAATGTGATATATGTGTATGTTTCTGGGTCGTAAACTGCCCATCCATACAATGCAGTCGTACAACTAACCCAAACTTGACCTCTCCGCAAAGGACCTGCTAATGGATGATAGGATGTGAAAGATGGTCCATAACATGGCACGTGAGATTGATTGTTTAGAGTAGAAAATGAATAAATTAAATTCATAGACAATGATTGATAAACATCAATTTTGTTTAATGCTGTATCTGGAATCCATATCTCGTTTTGAGCAATAACCCAAGCTGGTCTACCTCTAGATGTTAGGTCGTTTTTGTGATTTAATCTTAATTGTCTTGATGTTGATGTATCTAATATACTGGTTTGGTTACCTGAAATTGATCCGATAAATATCTTTTCGTTTTGAGATAATGGTTTTTGTTCTTGATTACATGTGCCTATTTTTGATATGGTATAATCAATCTTATCTTGCACTTTTTGTGTCTCAACTATTGATGCTGTTGAAAAACCGATAATAGCTAATGCAGAAAAAAACATGATGATCATGATTGTAATGACGAATTCTTTGCTGTTTATAAAGCTAGTTGTTGCATATGCATCATAAGGCATATCAATTAAGGGTTCAGCATCATAACCTGATGCCTTTTCAGCGCCTCCTTGTTGTCTTAAAAATTGATAAGATGGTTGGTTTGATGTTATTTCTGGAGATAAATCATCATTATTATCATCAGAAGATGATGAAGAAGAGGATGATATAGAAGGATTATCATCAATTTCCAACCTATCATAAGATGATGATTGGTATTTATCTTTCAATGTTCTCCATATGTTATATGCCATGATATAATTATTTTTTTCATAAAAATCATCAATTTTAATGAAATTTTTTTTTAATAAAACTGAAAATGTTTTTTTCTTATTTTTTTATTTTTTTAAAATTTGTGGTTAATTTTTATTGAAAAAAAGAAGATTTTAACATTAAAAAAGTAGAATGGATATATTAAATTATAATAGTTTATGTTTTCTTGGGTGTTTTATAAGATTAATATCAGATGATAGTTTAGATTTAAATAACATTTTTGAACGTGTTTTGGATAAAACTGCTGTTTTACATGATGGAAGATATTTTTTTAAGAATAATTTTAAATTAATCAAGAATTCAAATTGCAATTCAAATATAAAACTTGGTTTAGGATACACAAGATCTGAGATATATGATGTGATAATATCAAAGATATGTGTTGATGAAAACAATAAAATGATACCTTTTTCATTGTTTAGGTCCAAAATCAAAATTATTGATAGGTTTCTTAACAAAAATTTGAATGATGATGATGAGTTTAATGATTTAAATTATGATGATTATGATCATTTCTTTATAAAATCTAACAATCATGATGTGTTTCCAAATAAGAACGATTCTGTTGATATATTAAAGAATCCGCATGATATATCATTAGAGAGCACAAGATCTGAATTTTTATGGAAGAATATGTTTGAAGTGATTGTTTTAGAAGCTTTGTTTGTTGAAACAACAAGAGATGTGTGGAAAAAAATGTTTTTTGATTATTCCAGAGTAATGACATCGTTAAAATTGAATATTGAATTAAATATTTACATTCATTTGTGTATGTTAAAACTGGATGCTACAACGATAATGTTTAATTTAATGAACATGACTAGACCATTTGATCATATGAAATATGACAATTTTTTCAATCATGACAAAAACAAGGATAATATAAAGATATCGTCACATTTTATGTTAATGATGTGTATTTATTATCACTCTGATGTTAAGAAATCCAAGCATGAAATGAAGGATGTTTTTAAACATTTGATCAAGTTTAGAGGGTTACATGATTGTTCATTTTGTCATGATTATGATTATTTTTTTAGGAAAAGCCATGATTTTACAAAAATACCATCAGTTGAAGAGTTTTTAGGGTCAGAACGATTCTCACATACAATATTGTTTTCTGTTGCTGTGTTGAAAAAAGTATTGTATTTATCACGTATGTTTTATGGAAAAAGTGCCATAAAAGTGATTGAATCTGTAGTTGTAGGTAGTAATTCAAATTTTTCATATGCAGCTGTTTCATCATCAAATCGTTTTTTTGGTGTATATTTTAAACCAATTAGAGGTATTCGAGGTATAAATGGTGATTTTTTGAGAATAATGGATAATAGGTTTGAATTTGAAATATTCAAGAGTTATCCATTATTATGTGTATCGAAATGGAAACACACAGATAAATGTCAAAACATGATTTTTAATTTCAATGTTGATCGAGCAGTTAATGTGTGTAAAATACCATTTCTAAACGACATGATGATTTATAAAAACTTTTGTGCTTATTTATCTGAATATTTTTTTAATGCTAATTTAAAGGCATTTGGGTATAATCCTGTCAGACAATGGCCATGTTTCATCCCAAGTCATGATAACAAACCTTATATTCTATTCTTTAAATATTTATTCAATGAAAGAGAATATATAGGTATTTTTTGTGATAATGGCATGTTGTTTCACACATTGTTTTCATCATTCAATAATTCAATGATTCTGTACAATAATAATGTTTTTTTACCATATCCTGTTAGTTTAGATGAAATTGTTTCAAATGTGTCAAATAGTTTATGTGTTAAAGAACCCAATATGACCATGTTATCATCAATTCAGAACAGTATTGGTGTATATGGTCTAGCAGGTTTGTTGACATTCAAAGAGATCAATCTTTTAGATAGTGATTATGAGAGGACATCAGTATTTTATTATATCATGAATAGGTTTGCAAAACATGATATTTGGAGATATCTCATTGAACCATATATCGCAAAAACAGATATGATTTTAAACATCAATTCATTAGAAGTGACTAATTTTTCAGAAATTGGTCTAAATATATATGCAACATTACAATGTTTTTTTGGTAATTATGATGTCGTTTCAAGATCGGTGATTAATTTTGAAGCAATTAAACTGATCGAAACAGTCACAAAATCAGGCATTTATTACAATCATGATAATGGTACTTATATGCATGTATTGTATATGATGCCAGTTTTAAAGAGATGTATTGCTAAATCATATGAGTTTTATATTAACAATCCACAAAGAAATTATATTCCAATATGTATATTTGATGATGATTATCTGGAAATATGCAAGATGTTCTTTATGTTATGTTGTATGGATATGTTTAATGATGATGAAGCTGTTTTTATATTTCTGTCAATTAGGGTAAACGAACAGATTGAAACCGTAAAACAACGTGAGATTGTAAAAAAAGTTAATGATCAGTACCTTATTGATGATGGATATTATAATCAAACATGTTCGAATATTGAAGAAATGTTGAAGAAATGTTGTCTGGTTTAATGTATATTTCTGCATTTTCCAAAAAATTTAATATGAATTTTGATAATGGAATATCTATTTCGTCCTTTGAAGATATCATTGAATTACATGAAAATGAGGTTGTTTATAATGATAACCATTTTGTGTCTTATGGAAATTCACAATATGTAGGAAATGTGTCTTATTTTCAAAAAAATGAATGAAATGAAAGATATGTTTATCAAGCCAAAAGATGTGGAAAAAAATGTAAAAAAATACGAAAAACCAGTCTTGAATGGGTATTTTTTTCCAGTCCCAATATATATTAATACGACCAATGGTGAAATTTTTGAATCTTTTGAGAGTAAAATGGAGATTTATGCTAATGAAGATGAAATAAGCATGGATTTGTTTAGAAAAAAAGATTTTTCTTTATTTATAATTCCAAATGATATAATTTCTTTTTTAAATTCAATCGATAATTGCAACCGAACATATTTCGAATTTTAATAAACAAAATGGCATCTTCATCATCTGATGTTATCAATAAACCAACACATGATTTTACAAAATTTGGATCTGAGATTTCAAGAATTAGAACATTATATGGACCACCTAGCATGGGAGTTGAATATGATGGTCATTATGGTGTTGAGGATGATAATGATGATAAACCATTATCATATTTGATTTTTTTCGATGAATTACGTAATATTGAACCTGAAATCAATAAAAAGAACGAAGTTGAAGTGAATATTTACAAATCAATTATTGAGATTTGTAAAACATTGCCAGGTTTTCCAGGAGGAGGTAGATCTTTTGTTGAAATACCTTTAAATGTGACATTATGTGAATTACCAGATATAATTACACAAATTAGAGATATCATTGACAAATTTAGAGATAATTTTAAATATAGTCAAAAGCTTAAATATTTTAATCATTTCATTGATCAATCAGATCATAGTACAAGATTAATCAAAAACATTGATTTTTTGACATGTTTGCCTGAAAATGGAGGTTCACCTCAAATAGAAATTGCGTTTAAACATAATATGAAGAATGTTGTTTTAATCATCATTGTTGATTCATATTGGCAACCTGCAATTGATATGTTGATCAAAACGATTGAAATTTGCATTACTTACACATCATTTGTGAATAGTAACTCAAAAAGGGGTATAGATGTGAATAATGTAGATGAATATAAGGATATATATGAAGAATTTAAAAAGAATATATTGTTTTTACATGAAGAAAAGTCGATGTATACTCAGATTGGAAAAACCATGTGTTTTAATATTCCAGATTTTTCATATTGTGAGTTGATGGGATATATTCATAGAAATGCTGTCATAACACGTTTATGTCATATGATATCCAAGATTCAGACAAAAAATGGTATAAAATTAATTGATTCATTTAATAGTTTATTGACAAAATCATTTGAATTGCCATCGATTATTCCAAACAACGCCAAGATATTAGGAAAAGAATGGCTTTATCTTGGTGATTCACCTGTTAAATTGCAATTAATCGATCATCAATATATTAGAAATGCAATTCATTCAACCATTCATTTTGTTGCTGAACCAGCCAATGATGGCAGTCAAATCTTGTCTTTATGGTTTTCAAAGCGAATATTTGAACGTCAAGACTTTTTATCAGGTGATGTTTTTGTATTTTATGGTGATCATGAAGGTGGTTTTTATGTTAATCATCCTAAAACAACACAAGATTTTAAATTGATGATTGGTGCAGATAAAGCCAAATTTATTGCAAAAAAAGGGTCAAGAAATCAACATTCATTCAGATGGTTTGATGATAATTATACGTATATGTCAAGATATGTAACATCAGTTTCTGCATGTGAATGGACATTCTCAAGTGATATTTTAAGATATGCGTGGAGACAATATACATCAAAAGACAAAACAACATCAACGCAGAAACTTTATGGTATTTCTTTTGAAAGTGACTCTTATATTGATTCGATTAATCTTCAAGATGATTCAAAAGAAATTATTCCTTTTCAATTATACAATGAAGATATTGGGTTTAAGATGCACCACAAACCAATGACAAATGATTTTTTAGTTGAAGCAGCAATCAATGAATATTTAGACAATAATTACAGATTTAGCAAGTTAAATATAGTGATTATGCCTATTATATTAACCATAAAAACAATCAAATCGATTGATAAAATGAGCGTCAGTGAATTGGTCAATATTCAAATCAACTTTCATGAAGAACAAGAAAAGATCAAAAGTGAAAGATTACCTACAAAAAGACAGATTATTTATTGCAAAAATCATAATTTATCAGAAATTGAGAAATACTTTAAAAAGACATTTAATGGTAAATATATGTTTTATAAATCATATGAAGACAAAAAATATGGCGATGATTCCAGTTATAATGGACCATCTTCATCATATGTACATGATTGTGAATTTACAAGAATATATCATTATTGTGAATATGAAAAAATAAAATGATTTTTTAATGTGATTTCTTTTTGTTCTTTTTTCCTTGTTCTGCATTGAGAGCCTGATGTTTTCTTGCGCTAATTGATCTTTTAACATTAGATTCTTTTGATTTTGTTTGGCTAGTAGCTCTCTTTTGTTTTCTTTCTTTTTCAACATCTTTAGATCGACCAGCACCTTCAGATCTGCTACCACCAACACCACCAGAATGACCAGTTACGGCACTAACAACTTCTTCTAAAACACTTTTTGTGGCTTCATTATCTAAAACATTGATCACTTCTTGCGGTTTTTCAGGTTCTTTCTTCTTTTTTGATTTAGAATAAGATGATGATGAAGAAGAAGATGAGGATTTACTCTTGTTTTTAGCAGCTGATGATTTACCTCCAGCACCAGCAGCAGCTTTAGGTTCTGGATTTTCAAGTTTAATCTTTTCTTCCATCTGTTTTTTAAGAGATTTGAGTGTTTTATCATTGACTGGATATCCAACATGATGTCTTAAAGCAGCCCAATATTCAGAATCTAAAAGAGCACCTGAAGCATGGAGAAAAGCAAATAAATCAATCATCAATGCAGAATTAAATGACAATGAAACAATCACATTACCTGGACTTTTGAGCTTTTTAAATGGTTGATTGTGCTCTTTTTCTTGGTTTTTCTGTTTTTTTTTCATGCTAGTTTTTAATTGTAGAGATGGATCAAAAGGACTAATTTCCTGATCATTTCTTGATCTTTTTTTTGTCTTTGTTTTATCATCTTCAGTATCTTCAGATTCATATTCAAATTCTTCTTGATTTTTTTCTTCATCTTCTTCTTCATCGTCATCAGTTGTGTCTTTTTTTTGATCTTTTTCTAATTTTGTCATGTTCCCATCATCTTCTTCCCAATCATCAATAATAAAATCATCAATTGTTCCCAGAAGATCTTTATGTAATCTAACCATTTCAAGTTCTTCTGCTATTAAATGATCATGATCTTTTTGACCGTAAATGGCAGTATAACATGCTGTTAATATGTCTTGAAGAATAACCATCCAACGTAACAATGTCTTTTGAAAGAATTCAGATTGAGCAGCGCTATTTGATTTGTGGATGCCTCTGTTTTTGATTAAATCAACCAAAACACCATATGATGAGCATGTTTTTTCTTCTAATTTATCTTCACAATCAAAAAAACGCATACCTAGGGTAACATCACGTTTTTGACCTGTTGATAGATCATATCCCTTGGGGAGGTCAACAACAGATACTGGAGGCCCTGGATCATCTGATAACATTTGTGATACGGCACCTCCCCATTCAGATGAATCATGCATAACCTTTTTGGCTGGACCTTGAGGTGTAGCTAATAAATAAGCAATAGTATTGTTATGATAATCAGCAGATAACATATTCATTTCTCGCTTATGAGCTTCCAATTCTTTTCTTTTTTTGATTTCTTGACGGTGATGTGTGGCATTGAGTTCAGTATTACCATCTCTTTGTGATGTATCTGCTGGTTCAGTGCTTTTCATAAATAAAGGTGTATTTAATAATCTTGTTTGATTTGTAATCATAATCTTACCTTGAAAAACAGTAAATTCTTGATATTCAAGGATTGTTCTCAGACGAGATGTGAGTTGACCATTTATATCTGGATCATATCCAAAACCATGTAATACGATTGAATTTCTGTCCAAAACCCATCCTCCAGGTACATCTCTTTTATAATAATTTCTGATGCTTTTGTGATGATCATTTCCTTTAAACATTGAATATCCAGATTTTTTGAAATTATATCCTGATTGAAATATGTCAAAATGACTCATAAATGTGAAGCTTAATCCTTCTTTATGTGCGTCTTTTGGACGATGTCTGTTTTTATCCATATCACCTAATGTAGTACTTTTTTCTGCATTAAAGAACAAATCACAAGGTCTTAATATACGAAATAATAAGCTTTCTGTCTCGATCAGAAATGCTACTTGAAGCTTATATGTGTGTTTTTGTAACACAACAGGCACATAATCTTCACTTGATGATATAGATCTGACAAATTTAATAGGGCAAACACCCATGATAAAGATGGCATCAAATACTTCTCGGACAAATTTAGACCATTCTGTCTTGAGAATACGTTCAAAATTAGGTTCTGGATCGAGTGTTTCTTCATTGAGTTTAAATTCAATTTCTGTACCTAAATAACTGAGAATGAATTCACGGCATTGAGATGCTGTTGGATCTTTAATGTGTAAATCCCAGAGTTTATCTGCTGTTTCATGATCAAAATCATGCCATTCAATGTTATAATCACTAAACCTGTCTTCATTTCGCCAATATCCCTTTGATTGTTTTGGTTTTTTCAGATCTTTTGCTGAAATAACATTGTATTTGGTACCAATTTTTGACATTTTTTTATTTTTTTTTAAATTTTAAAAATATTTTTATAAATACTTTTTAAATTGAGTTCATCGATTTTCCATCTATTAAATTTCTTTAAAATAAGTGCCCAAACGAATAATGCTTCACAAATTGTTCCACAATAGATGGCGAGAGGAGTACCACCTCGACAAACAATGTAATTAGCACCCATTTTTACAACAAATGGAACGTTATATTGAGGCCAATTTTTGAAAACAATGTCTTCATCGTCTTTAACACATTCTAAACGTACAAAATACTCTTTAATGAAACCCATTGGATTATTACCATCTTTTTTACAAATCAATTCAAAAGCATGTAATAATGTGATTTGTTTCATATCATATAGCACATTTGATATTGGAGATTCGAATATATAATCTTTGGTTTGATATTTAAGATATGAATCTAACCATAAGCACATGCCAGTCGGCGATATGTTTCTTGATTTTTCAAAGTATCCTACACGACTCACACGATCTGATCCAAAGATGTCAGATACACGAACAAGAGCATCAATACCTATTAATGATGGACAAAGTGATTTAGCTAATGATTCTTGCAATTGACCAGTGTCTAGTAATTCAAGGCATTTTTCATATAACATTGATTCTAATTCGTCAACTTTGATGGTCCAATTTTTAGGCAAAAACGATGTGCTAAGATCAGATATATATGTACATGATGATAAAGGTGCTAATCTATCTATCATAATGATTGTATTTTGTATTTTTGTGATGATTCTAGAACAAGTTAAGATGAGGTTTTCTAACCAGCTACCCTTTGATGTAAGAGAAGACATACCACAATTGTTTTGAGGTGTACAAATGATTTTACCATTGAATTGTTCTGATAAAACACCTTCATTTAATATCATTTTGTTGGTTGATAGATCATTATGAATGCTTCCATTATGAATTAAAACATAAACACGATATTGAATTTGAGTGATTAGTTTTAGGATAGCAGATCTGAAATTCTCATTTTTAAGGAAATTGTATAGATGGTTCCATCTTTGACATATAGATCTTAATTGTAAAACAATCATACGAGCACTCCATTTATGGATTGGATTCTTATTAAATATCAGAATACAATGATCTTTTGATACTAATGATTTGATCTCTTTTGTTGTAAATCTCTTTTCATCAAATATTTTTTTCTTTTTAGAATAGGTTAAAGCGTTAAACAAGTTACTTTCAAGGATAAATATTCGATTGATAGCGTCCCATCCATGTGCATGACCAGCAACACATTTAGATGATGCTGAAGAACCTGTAAAACAACCATCATTTTGTCTCCATTGCTGATAATATTTTAAATATTCGATGATGGTATGTTTGGTTTTTATCATATGAAAGGACATTTTATGCATCATTGATCTCTCTTCTGGCGTAAGTGGTTGTTTCATTTCTATTCTAATGATAAAATCAACAATTTTATCTTTGCAAAAATAATATATCTTTAATGTATCATCCCAAAAAAGAAAATGGTTTATCATGATATCATGTATTGATTTGACATCCTTTTCATACAACACCTTCTCTGATAATCTATATTTCTTTGATGTGATAAAAATAGAAGGAATCCTAGGAAATATTGACTTTTTGATGTCTGAGAAAGATGTTTTTTGTCTCACATTTTTATGATCTAAATGTGTATTTTCTGATATATCAAGACTACTTGAAACACGTTTTTTTGAAATTTTTGTTTAATTTAATATTATTTAATATTTTTTTTAAAAAAATAAAATTAAATATTATATTTTTTTAATTTTTTGCATGATTTTGATGATTCCAACATGGGCAAAGGTAAAAAAAGTTTTTATAAAAAACAAAAAACAGGTAAAGATGATCAAGATGTTATGACAGCTGATCATCCGTTTATGGTTGAATTATCTCAAATTAAAGAAGAACATCAAAAGAAAAAAAATACTCAGAAACCTCAAACCAAGATTGATGATTATTATCCACATGATCCAAATATTTATGATGAGGATAATTTAGAATATGATTTTAGGGTTAAAGGTAAAGAAAGTGGTGAGGAAAGTGTATCATGTCATGATGATAGTGATGAATTAATGGATTCTTCATCACCTTCATCATCATTATCAGAAAGAGTATCAAATAATAATAATTACCAATTATCTGTTGGTGAAGTGATTGTCACAGAAAATGATGGTGAAGAATCGACTGGAGCTGATGTTGTAGTTGTAGATGGTTTAAAAGCACTCCCAAAGAGCATTAGAAAAAGGTTTGTGCGTGAAAAAATACGAAAAAAGAAGAATAATTTTGTTAAACCTGATGTGTCGGTAATATCAGTAGAAGATGAAAATGAGGATAATTTAGACGGTAGATGTAAGATATGTTATTGGGCTTTAAGTGGTAATTTAGCAAGAGATGCTGATTCTTTGTATAATTTAGCATGTAAAAAAACAAAAATTGGTATGTTACCTGTTAATCAAATGGCTGGTGTTTGTGAGGCTGGAATTACATTTTTATCCACATTCAAGATGAAATTTGATGAAATGATACCATGGGGAGGTAAACATGAAGTGTGTAATTTTTTGGCAAAATTATGGAATAATAAGATTACAACTGAAAAAACCAAATTTTTGTCTAAAATGAAAGAAAAGAGACATGCTCAGACGATAGATGATTTTTTCAAGATATTATCAGATAGCATTGATATTATCAAAAAAGATGATATTGAAGATTATATAGAGAATGATAATAATGATGAAGATGAGGATTTAGAAGAAACACATCGAGATATATTAAGGTTTTTACCACCTTTAATATCAATTGATGATGTAATATATCATTTTGATAATTGTATTGAAACCGATCAAACAAATCAACATAGGGAACAGTTGGTTGAGTTGAGAAGTGTTCAAAAACATATGTTTAAAAAAATGATATTTATTAAGAAAAAACCTGTCACAATCAATGGAGGTGAATCAAATGGAAAACCTAAACGAACGATTGATTATTCAGCATTTTATGCTTATTTAACAAGTTTAAAAGTATCTCGTGAAATTGCCAGTGAATTAAGAGCTAATATACGCGAAGAACGTTCTGGGTTTTTATTTAACAATTTAGGGTTATTAAGAAATCATATCCCAAATCTTGATACTGCCAAAACGATCAATGCGTTGAAATATGGAAACGGAGCAAAGAAAATCAAAGGTCCAACTGATCAATATAAGACTGGGAATACACAAGGTATTTGATCATTGAAAAAAATTTAAAAAATATATTATTTTCTTTTGTACAAATTTATAATTTTTTCATAATAAAAAAATTAAAAATAGTTTTGGGAATAATTAAATTAATCAATAAAACGTTTTTTCTGTTTTAATTATTGAGAATAAAATTAAAATAAAAAAAATATATTTAAAATTTGAAAAAAAAGATAATCTCCCAAAATGTTGAGTTTATCAGCAAAAGCTCCTAAACCTCCGGGTGATTATGGAAAAAATCATATTCAACTTAAAACTAAATCATCACCATTTGCTGGTACTCCAGATGGATTATTATCTGGAATGTCCAGATCTAATATCATGAGTGATAGTAATATTAATGCAACTGATGGTGCTCTTGGAAAACAAATGTTGGACAGTTCAAGAGTATATAATAAGATTGTTGCAAGAATAGGTCGTGATGAAAGAAATGCTCATTTTTACAGAGAACATGATATTTTATTCATTTGGAATGGTCAAAAAACGATATATAGTGAGCAAAGATCTATTTATGATGTATTGACACTTGCTGTTACGAATAATAAGATTCGTGATGTTCAAGAGCCTAAATTTGCTAATAGTGCTCAAGAGTTTATGGGTGGTGTTGCTGCTTCTTCATCATCATCAAGAGAATTATCAAGAGGTATTGGATTTGAGACTTCTTTTTTGAATTTGATGTCATTGAAAGGTTTATATAGTGTTATTGATATGTTGGGTTTGCCATTACATGAAATAACACCTGGAAAGAAGCCTACAATTCAGATTGCCAGACAAGTTGGTGGAGTATCATTCACAGTTATGCATGAAGGTCGATCTGAAATTGGTAATGCTTGGGGTGATAATTCATCAGGTTCTCATGTTACTATTGCTTTGAACAAACCTGCTGCTATTGATACAACAAATCCATTTAAACCTCGATTTCATAGATTAGAGCCTTGTACATCACGAACATCTACTGGAATTGCATGGAATACAAGATATGGTATCAAAGCTCATTGCAGAGTAACAAAGGGTATTAGTAGCCGAAAACGTGACAGATATGATGAAGAAAGTGGAACAATGACCAAATATACACGTGGTGTTGATACCAGAGATGCTCATAAGACACATTGGAGATCAAGTAAATTTGGAGCAAATGTTGGATCAAGCAGATATAATCGTAATTCTTTGATCATCCATTGTGATACATATAATCAGAGAACAATCACTGGAACTGTATTTTCTTTGATGAGACATGAAAAGGTATTGGCAAGTGAACTCAAGGATTTCCATTCAGAAGCCAGTAAAGTACCAAATACCTTTTTAGATTGGTCAGTAAGCAGATTTGATGTGAACAAATCTATTCCAACTGCAAGCCAATCTATGCAATCAAAGACAGTTTATTCTCAAAGTTTATGGCGTATTGTTCGTCATCAAACAGCCATTTATAAACTTGGTGTTGTTTTAACTAGCCAACGTGGTGGTATTCCTGATCCTGAATTGGTTGATGCTGTTGTATATCATGATCATGAATGTCAAGGTGAGAATATGCAAAAATTGAATGCTGATAACAAACTCACAATTCATGTTCGTAATCAATAGACAAATATATAAACATGTAAATTTATTTAAAAGAATATTATAAAACAAATTTAATTTAAAAAATATATAAAAAAAATTAATAATATTTTGTGATTTGATATAAAGACTTTTTTTTGAAAAGAAAATGCTTCGTAATCCATGGGAAGTTGGAGAAACTGATGCTCAGCCTACGCCTATGGCGTATGTGCACACCAAAGTGGCAGTTGACCACAGCGGTATTGCACGGGCTAGATCTAATATGTCAAAATCATATTTTTATAATGAGATTACTGGATCTGCATCAACATCTGAAATCTTTTCTATGAAACAGAATAATTTGGTTTTTTCTGTTCGTAATCAACATCGTGATCAGGTTCCTCTTGTGAGAGCTGTTTTGAATGGTTTGGAATATCGTCCAGAGATCATATCTTTGATCAATAAGATTGATGATGATTCTATTCGATTGGATAGAGATTCCAAAGATAAGATGATTCAAGAAATTTTGATGGCAAGAATTCATCCTTTGGGAAGTATTAAGGGTGATGGATTTACCACAAGTGATGATGGAACCACTGAAATATCACATGATATGTTTACTATCGAATCTGCTGGAACTATTCAAGTTAAGATCCGTAACAAACCATTACCAATTGGTGCTGAATGTGAGTTTAAAGTACCTTTAAGACATGAATGGAAGACAAGTGATGAATGGACCAAAGATGATGGTAAATTGACATTATATGTTGATCCGATTGAAAAACAGACCGAATTTGAGAAATTATCTCAGATCTTCTATCGATATAATCCATATGAAAATGTTGAATTATCTGCCATGATTGAGAATATTATCAAAGCCAGTAAGAAGCATTTACCTGCTAGTTTAAAGTTGGTTTATGCTTTTAATAAGCTTGTCAAGACCATTTCTATCTTATCAAGACAAAGTGCTATTGCATCTGGTGTTGTTAAGATTAGAACCACATCAATCCAAAAAAATAATGCTTTTCCTGCATTTCAAGATTCAATCCTTGATAAGATGAGAGTTGCTGGTGGAGTTGTTAATAATGAAGCTGCTTCTCTTGTTGGACGAAACCAAATGTCTGATAACTTCAATCTTTATTATGAAGATCCTATTATGCCTGCTCAAGATCCAACTATCCCATCTGGTATTGTTGAAGTTCCAGCATATTCACCAGAAAAGTTCTCCAATTTGGCTAGTTTTTTCAAGGCTGGCAATGACCCTTTCTTTTTAGGTGCAAAACCTGGACGTTCTGCTTTTCTCAATGGGTTGGATGTTCTATCAATTTCTGCTTTTTCATCAAAAGTTGTCACATCAACTGAACGTTCCAAACATCTATCTGATGATGGAGCTTTGGTTTCCGATGGTCATTTAAATGATTTGGATGAGAGTGTAAAAGGACCTTTATTTGATATTCAATTCAATTATTATCGTCATTTGTATAATTCATTGATTCATTCCTTCTTACCTAACACCGAAAATGAATATTATGGATTTGGTTTTGAAAGGAAAGGAAATGATCCATTTGTTAACCCTAAACTATGGACTCAAATACAGGTTGTGGATACTTCTTCCAGTGATCCTGATTCTTTTTATAACACATCTGTTCCATCTTTACAGACCATCACCAATAACTTCAGTCTTGATATTGAAAAGGATATGGGACGCACACATGCAGCCATTTCTGAGGCTTTACCATCATTTTTACAATTCATCATCATGTATTTCCAAGAACGTGATCATGGATACAGAATGACTGTTGTTGACACAGCAGATCATGGAGATAAAGGAACAATTTACATTCGCTCCTAATTTTTTCCGATTTGGTTCACAAATGTGTTTTTACAACTCATAAAATTTATATTATTTACATTAAAAATTTTTTTTAAAAAATATAAAAAAATAAACTAATTTTTTATAAAGAATTGAAAAAAAATGAGATCATCATCTTCTTCATCTAAAGGATCTGCCAGAAATCGAGTTCGTTTTCCAGGAACCAATGCTCATCCAACACCGCAGGCTATTACTCAGGTTACTGGATATCCTGATTATAATAGCTTGAAAAAATCATATAATTATTATGAAAAGGTTATTTCTAATCATAAAGGAGTGATTACAAAAGCCAATTTCTTTACCCCTAAAAATGCAGCAATTGATGATATGGCTGATGTATTATCAATTGATCAATATGATCCAGTTTTTTGCTTGAAAAAGGACCTTATTGGCACTTTTGGTGGTGAATCAGAATCATTTCATTCATCTGCTCAGGTGAATATGGTTAAGATTAGGAGTGCTTTTAACAATCTTTTTATGGATGGATTAACTGAAGCCTTTATACAAGATCTGATGGATACTCTATTTTCTGTGAACAATGAACGATATATTGCAGAAATAGTTAGTTTTATGATTCATCCTGTTGGTGTAGCCAAGACCAAATATGGATTTCAAGACAGCAAAACAGCCAAATTAGGCCTTACACCTCTTGAATTGGAAAACAGTGGTACCATATCTTCAAAAGTTCAGGATAAAAAGTCATATTTGTATTGTGGAACACGTGTTAGATGGTGTGTTCCAACACCTTCACAATGGAATGATGCTGGAAATTGGTATACTGATAAGGATGTAAGAGGAAAAATCACATTATATGTTGAACCTATTACCATTGAGAATGATACTGCCAAATTTTCAAGCATCTTTTCTGGTTTTTTTGGAAATGATATGTACAAGGTTGAGGATTATTTACAAGAATTGATTGATTCGGGTCATGATTGTTTAGTCCCATTTCATGCTATTCCAACCAGTCTTAAACACCTTATCTCTGTTATTTATCTCAAAACCATTCAAATGGATATTGAAAGTGGTCTTGTTGAGGTCAATAACCCTTATAAATATCAATCGATTGCTGTTTTTTTCCAAAGTTTAATGGAACAACTCAAATCAGGCGGTGCTGATGTCCGACAAATATTTGAAGTCATTTTAAGTGATGTTAAGAAAGAATCGCGTGTACAAACAGCAAATTTATTGATTTCAACATATATCAAATTTATTGATACTTCATATCCAGTTGATGTATTGAAAAACATCATTGTTGATATTTATAATGCGATTGATGGAGGTGTTGATCCAGATAATAACTTTATTGTTGAAATTTATGATCTTCCAGACAATTTTGAATATGATTTTGCACCTGGAGAAGGTTTTTCTGAATCTGAATGGGATGAAATGTTGAGAAAGCATGGAGAAAAGGTTCTTAACTGGACCAGGCCTCTTATTTATGAAGTTGATCAACGCATGAAAAAGCCCATTTCAACCAAAAATCTTGAATTTACTCATCCTGGTAAATTTGGTATGTTTGGAGATTATATCTTGTCAGATCAATCACCTGTTCCTACAGGAAGAACATCATTGGATCAAATGTCATCTTCAGATGTTAAGAAGATTAGAAAAGAATCAGCAGAAGATTTTGTTGTTGCTGCAGCCCCAATATTTGGTCTAGTTGTTCCTGTTCCAGCCAAAGGTGATGCTTCTTCACGTTCAGGTGCTGATGGGTATATGTATGCTCATCATGATGATCCTGATTTCCAAATCATGGTTTCAGATTCAACAAATCGTGCCGATCGAGTCACAACTGAGATTGCTTTAACATTATGTTCTGAATTACTTCCTCAACATAAATGTGAACGATCTCGTGTTGGTTTTGATCATAGTACCTCATCTAATGTGGCCATGACTGTTGAAAACTCATCTCGACACCATATTTTTAACAAAAATGTTGATATTGGTGTTGTTGCCAAAGAAATCTCAACTGTAATGCCAGAATTTATTCAAGCAATGGCAGAATACTTTTATGTTGAGGAAGAAAAGCCTAAACTCAAGGTTATTCGAGGAGGATCCAAGGGAGAAAAGGCTACCGTTTATTTCAAGCAATAATTTTTTTCGAACTGTTTTATTAAAAATTTTTATTATAATTATATAAATCACTGTTTTTTTGATTATCTTTTTGGTTGGGCGGACGTACAAAAAAAATAAGTGATATCATTGTTCTTTCTTTAAACTTCTGAGATTATATCTCATTCTCTTAAATCGATCTTTTAATTCATTTTTCTTGATTGTCGCTTTTTGACGATCAGTTAATTCAATTTCTTCGAAAACATCATCATTTGTTGTTTCGTTATCATTTTGTTTTTCTAATAGATATTTCTTATTATCATTGACTTTGGAATCAATCTGTTTAACATCGAATAAAGATCCTTTTGTGTGTTGAAAAAAGCCACTGTTATTAGTATATCCAGGTCTATAAAAATTTCTTGTGATGTTTTGAGTCTGGAAATATTCAACTGGTGGAGCAATATTATGTTCTGTTTTGATGGTGGTTAATGAATCATTTGCTACAATAAAACTTCGATATTGACCTTGAGTAAGATATGTTAAGTGATTTAAACTGATCATATCCCAATTTTCAAGATGATAAGACCGTTTGTGAACAGGACATATACCGACATACGCCATAAAACATCTCCCTGATTCGTGTGTATCTACCCAAACGAGATGATATGTGAGAGTTTCAGGGATAGTTTTAGGTGATGTACATATCACACAACCTTGGACAAATGTGGGTAATCCACCTAAAAATATAGATCTAGCACATGGACTAACTGAATTGGTGCTAATCCATTGATAACCTAACCATTGAGCTTGTTTCTTTTGACCACGGATGCATTGACCACACCATAAAGATGGACCACCTGCACAAACACGTTCCCAATAGAAATGCATGATATTACCACAATATTCACACATTACATACAAAACATCATACAATTGTAGGATTTTACCCAACATATTAATACGTGTGTTTGGTTTGTTGATACATATCCATGATATGTCATTAGGATCACGTTTTTCCATCCTTTTCCCAGATATTGTGCAATAAATCTTACCATCATTAGGATTGATAGTAATACCATCATTACCATAACTGCGTGTGTTTTTCTCACCTTCAATTCCTAATTCAGAACCAACAAGGGCCACTTGCATGGTACCATGAGGGAAACATGTGAAGTATTTGACCAAATGCTCAGGTAATGTGTCAATATCTTGATTGAATGTGCCACCAACCTTTTTAACAACAGATTTGATAGTGTTTTTCATGATTGAATATGTTGTTGGGAATAGTTTGATTCTGTTATAATGGACAATAATGTTATAAAAAGTACGTAAAATGAAGAAATCCTTGGGATGTTTGCTCAGTAATCTTAAAAAAACTTTTTGTGCAAGTGTTCTTGTTTGTTCTTTTTCGAACAATTGACGTGCTTTTTCTATTTTTCTGATTGATTTAAGACTGATACCAAATAAAGGAATCATCCATTCTAAACCTATTTTTGTGTCTGGTGGAAACTTTGAAACAACTGTATCGATGATTTTTTCAGCTGATTCATGTGTATATTTCATGTAATTATCTTGACACCATTCATATTCTTTAACAGCACGTCTTGATAAATCCATGATTTTACGATTATATTCCACATTTTGTCTCTTTTTTTCGGTGGTATATTTCTCAAAAACAGCATATGGACTACTGAATATGTTATCAATTTCAGACAGTTGTTCGATGATATTCTGTTCAAATGTTCTCATCATAGGTCTAGGACAGAAACTAAGTAATTCAACATGCATATCACCATTAAATGGTTGTGATGATTGGAAATTATTGATTGGAAAATTCAATTTGTTGGCAAAATAGATGTTTTCATCAATAAATGGAGTTGATGCTACTTTTGATGGTGATGATGTTGAAGCAGATGTTGATTCAATGATAATATCCTTCTCTTTTTGCGTTTGACATGCAATATCGATTGCAAATAAAATAGGCCATTTACGATAGATATTGAGTAGTTTTGGATGAAAAAATTTAATGGCATATGACCATCTCTTACAATGATTACATGTTTCATGGGAAAAACCATCTTTTAAACATGTCTTTTCATGATGTCGAATATCACAAATAACTTCATCAATCAAGTTTCGATTGATATCCATTGTTTTGTAGACATTATCATGAATTGTGTTCCATTGATAGATTTGTTCGATTTTTTCATTTAAACTGGGTATTTCACCAACAAAAAAGATGTGATGTTCACGTAAGATATAAACAATAAACCATCTTCTGCATTGACTTCCTTCTTTATCATTGATCAATTTATAAACCTCCTGAAGCTCATCTGCCACAAAAGGGATTGATAATTTTTGATATTTAGAGCTCTTGTTTTTCAATAAATTTGATATTGAATTTTTCTTTTTTTCAAGAATCTTAACATCAAATGGTAAAATGGTCTCAATCCATGTGCAAAAATCATCAATGGACGGATAATCAAATTGAATAAATCGATAGATCTCCATAACTGTGTCAAAAGATGGATGATACTCGTTTTTAGGATATGAACCTAATAATGATACAGAAAACATTCTCATGATGAAATCAAGAAAACGGTGTGCATTGTGACCACCTTGTGGATTTAAAACCTTTGCTTCACCATTATACACCTTTTTTTGAGCAAATCCTGACCATGAAGGAATATAAATATCTTCTTGTTTTGCTCTTCCCTTTTTCATGTGGATACTAGTTGAATATTCGTTTGCTGTTTCATCATTATCATCATTATCATTGTTGAAATTATCATCATCATCTAATAAACTGTTGATTTTTTCATTTTGAATCTCTTCAATTTCTTGTTCATTACATCTTAAAAAACGACGGATACATGATGATAATTGAGGATTGCCTTCCGAATCAAACAATTTCCATTTCAGATTAACTATTTCATGTAATTCTGTTTTGATTGATTTGAGTAATTCATTGACAAAATCTTTTGATAGATATTTTTTCAATATATCATCTGAAAAAATCAATATTTGAGATGCATATTTCTTCATTTTTTGAGCGTTTTCTGGAGTATAAACATTTCTCACAAGTGATTCTCTGACAATTTTATCCATTTTTGTGATGATTGATGTGATAAATGAAGGAGATGGACCGATAAATGTTTTCACAAGCTTTGAAATAGTAAATGATATTTTGTAGTTTTTCATACCATCTAATATGACATTAAAATCATTAAAAAGCTGAAAATGATCTTTAATAGGTGTTTCCATTCTCCAAGCCTTGATAATTTGGTATTTTTTATACGTCATGATTTTTGTTATTTTTTCGATGATAATGGGTCTGATATACACGTAATCTGCATTATTTTGTAAATCTTCTTGGTTTTCGATCATTTCAACATCATCATGATATGACACAATCATATCTTTTTTGATGCTTTTTAAAATCTTTAAAAGTGAGTTTAGTTCCATACATAATGATTCAATTTCTGATGTTTTTGTTTTTGTTGGTGTTTTTTTCTTGAATTGATCATTAACAAGATCTTCTTGTGTTGTAATAATACCACGTAACTTTTTTAAAGGTTCAGTTAGAATCATCTCAACTCTTCGCACCTTATTAGGATTTAACATACCTCTGTTTAACACATTTGTGATACAACAGATGTATTTATCATTGTCAAAAAAAGTACCACGCATATCATTGATACTGCCAGCATCTGTTTGTTGACCACGGATTCTGCGTTGTTTTTGAGATCTTTTTTCGACAGGTGAAAAAAATGGCAGAATTTTGATGATTGATGTCACATCATGAAGCTCTCCAAGATGCATAACCCAATGAAAACCTTCATCATATGTGCCTAATTTACTGTTATAAAAATCATGTTCAAGTTCAGAATCTAAAAAACGTCCAGTGGTTTGCATGTATAAAACAGTCCCAACCATAGTGCTTTGCCATTCAATAACACGATTGATAATAATATGGTATTTTTTGGTTAAATTAGCATATTCTTTGTTATTTTTGAGTCGTTTACATTCTGTTTCCAGTTCACTTCGGAGCATCTCTAGTTTAAATAAACGATTAACAATAGAACAATACTTGATATGATGTTGATCCAAAATCATTTTTTGTGTGATTTTAAGGGGCATCCATCGACAATTTAACACAAAAAAGTTATCTTCAGACAATATATGAGACATAATCCTAGTTGTTGTACCAGCATATTTCTCTAGACGTTTATCAAACAACCATGGTGGGATAAAAAAATCTAATTTTTCATTGCTCCATTCAATTTCTTTGAGATGATTGATGATGACTGGTTGAGGTAAAATCTGATGGTTTAACCAATAAATGGTTGAAAAATTATGATCAATGATCGAGCTTGTTCTTGCATTGATATCTGCAGATGTTTTGCCATATGGTCCTAATGTTTTATAAATATAGGGATTAAGTTTAAAAAACCCATATTCTGCCCTAAATGGTGTGGATGGATGGCAAAAATGATGACCACTCAAGAAATAACTGTTCATTTTCTTTGCTTCTTGGCTATTTTGGAATGTTTTTTTGATGCTATTTGGATTTGAATAATCTGAACAAAAGTTCTTTTCAAATATGATATTATAATGAAAGCTTCGATTTAAGGTGTTTGAATATAATCTAACAATGCCATAAGCTGTTAAACTGCTGAATTCATGTTGCTTGTAGACTGTGCTCGCGTCCGCCCAACCCGAAAAGACGAGGGATCAGTCATTTTTTGATTATAATGTTGCAACTGAACACCAGATGTGTGCATTCGTGTTACCAATTGATATTTGGCTCTTGCATGCATGACAATAGGTAAAACTGTAGCATTGATACGATTAGAATCTGTCATAAACACATCAGATGCTGAATATTCACCAGGGCCTACTTTGTTGTGATATAAAGCTTCTGAGCATAGTTTTGATGATACATTTTCCTTGCGAAGACTGGATTTAGATAGATCATCAATCCAAATATCTGTCATTTCTTTTCTAGAACAAATCACACATAATGAGGGCAATGTATCTGGCCATTTGTTGTTGACGTTATAAAATGAGATATCACTTTGACTAGGGAATTCAACAAGAATAAATCCAGGAATACCATTACTTTGACCAATATATAAACCTTCACATTTATCACCATTAACACATTGACGTTCAAATGGCAATGGTTCTCTCATCATTTCTTCTTCTTGTTTGCGAGACCTGAATGGGACATCAGATATTTCTGCAATTAGATCTTGTCCACGTCTTTCAATGGATCTATCTTCCATACCTAGGATAATCTCTGATATTTGAGCTAAAGATAATTCTCCTTCTTCATCTAAATCACGAGCAGATGAGGATGAAGAAGATGAAGAAGCACCATTGTTGATTGATGTTGATGTTTTGGGGATGTTAAACGATTCTGGAAGGTCTTTTAAAGCAACTTCAAAAGTGGTTAAATGATCCTTTAATAAAGTATCTGTTGATGATGTTGTGATTGTATTACGTGTTGTTCGATTAGGTTTAGATCTAGATAATGAATCTAATTCTCTGATTGCTTTTGTGTTGCTTTGTAATGTTTCAATAGATATAATAGATTCACAATGTTTTTTAAATGATTCAGGATCTATATCACTAGCAATTTTGAACAATTTTTTGATTTTAGGGTTGCCATTGATTTTATCTTGTTGTGATTTAATTTTCAATTTTGTTGAATCAATGATCACTTTTTTTGTTGTTCTTATGGTTGAAATGACAATTTCTTCATCATCATCAGACTGATCAGGCATAAAATCTTTATCATTATCGTTATCACTATCATCATCTGATAAAACAAAATCTTCATCATCATCACTATCATCATCTTTTAACTCATCTTCACTACTACTTTTTTCATCTTCTAGAGTAGGTCTTTTTTTAGATTTAGTGTTGATTCTAGTAATTGTTCTTTTAGGTGCAGATGATGTGGATGGTTTTGCCACATTCTTCTTCTTTTTGTTGGTATTTTTTTCTTCTCTGATATCAGCTAATACAGATTTACGAAACCTTGATTCAGTAGCTTTACGATCAGAAATCTCAAAAACAGGGTCCTTTTTTTTCTTTGTCGACATTGATTATTCAAATAATCTTTTTTTTAATAAACTTTTTTTATAATTATTTATTTTTTTAAAAAAAAATTTTTTGGGAAAAAAAAGAAAAATGATGTTTGGGTAAAAAAAAGTTCATTGAAATAAATCATATATGAAACCATCTAAAAAGAAGGATGTTTTTACCAAATTTTTGGATAAAAATGATAAAAAATCAAGAAAAAGAGAGAAAAGAGAGAAAGAAATAGAAAAAGATGAATGTTTAAAACATGGAAAAGAAAAAAATAAGTATCAAAGAACAATGAAAGATGATGATTTTGACATATTTGATGATATGAAAAGTAAAATGTCAAAAAAGAAATATGTTTTTGAAGAAAATGATGATCAAATGTCAAAAATACCTATTATAAGTGAAATTTTTGATGATACAGATGAGATCGATTTAACTCAAACATATACCATTGCACCAGGTATTGAAGCTCCAAAACCAATTATGGTTGAGAAAATATCAGGAAAGGATTATGGAAAGATTAAATTTAAAGATTTAAGATTTGAAACACAACAAAGGTTATGTGAAGATAGTAAAAGACATGATGATGAAGCAAAGATCATATGTAAAAACATTATTGATTTTATTGCTGTTCCTCAGAATTGTGTACGTTTTGTAGCAGATTGGTTTAGATCAAGGATATTTCCTGATGTTTCAGAAAGAAATGAAATATTGTTTTTAATGGTTCATATCATATTTTCTCCTGTTTTATTCAGTTTAACAGCATCAGATGGATATAATTTTTTTGATTCATTTGAAAGAATAAATGATTTATTGCAAGTGCAGAAATATATGAATAAAGTGTATAATATTGTCAAAGAAAGATTTGCAATGAGAACTGCAATGATCAATGACCACGAAAAATGCAATGATTGTATTCATTTATTACAACATTTGAAATGTTTAGATGAACCTAAAGTTGAAGCGTCAGGATATGGTTGTAAAATGGCAAATTTTGCACATAATGACTATTTACATGCATATTCAGGAGTATTTAGGTCTAACCTTATATTATCTATTATATACTACAAATTGAGGTTAAATATGGGCAATGAAAAGACATTTAAGAACTATCAATTGATGTTTTTAAATATATTAACATTCACCAATTATTTGTTGTATACACATGGTAAGTTGTGTTGTGTTCAAAAAGAAAACATTGAAATGGTTGGATGTTTGATTACAGAAATCAATAGAAGAGATATGTATATAAATATGAATAATGATTTGTATTTATTTTACAAACAACAGGAATTAGAGCAAAAAAGAAGGATTTTAGAATATTGTGCAGAAAAATATCCAGAATTATCCACATCAGAGGTTGCATTATTGATTTAAATTCTAAAACGTTTAGGCACGTGAAATGATTTTGTTGTTGCGAATATTGCTCTTTTTTTACCAGCAGATCTTTGAGATGAGAGAGGTGAGATTGAGAAAAGACCAACAGGAGAATTCAAAGTGGTTGCACCAATAATGGGGGATGAAAAAGGTGATGTTGGAGGTTGACTAATTGGTTGTGATGTGATAATAGGTGGTGTAGGTATAAAAGGTGTTACCGGTGGTGTTTCAGGTGGTGAAGAAGAAGATGAGGTTAAAAATGATTCTGGAAATGCTAAAAAAGACTGGAATGGTAATGATAAAGGTGATATTTCATCATCTAATACATCATCATCTACATCTAACATTTCTTTTAATTTAAGCATGTTTTCATTATATAATCTGTTTAGATTTGTTTGTAGATATCTTGCAGTAGGTCTAGATGCATTCATCATGGAATAAGTGCTGAATTTCATCGCACAAACCTCTGCTAGTTTAGTTCGAATCATTTCTTTAAAAACAATGATTTTATCTGGACTATATCTTCTTGGACTCACAAAACCATCATCATTTGGTAATAATTGCACCTCTGTGATGATTGTATTTACTAAACTAATCAAATCTTGAGAATAATAAAATTTCGATGAAATAAATGAATTGCCATTGATAATAAGTTTTTTGATGGTATCCATCTCTTCTTGAATCATTTTCATTCTTCTTAAACTTTCTCTTAAAGCAAGTTCTGCTGCTGTAATATTAGCACTTCTTTCTGATGTTAGATCAGATATATCAGATGTTGATGAAGAAGCAATAGATGTGGGAGATAACGATGAACTTTTCAAGATATGATTGACATTTTTTAATGTCTCTGAATATGTGATAAAACGTTTGTTGTAATCATTTGAAATAGCATTTAATCTTCCATTTCCTGTGATAACATTGATTAAGTCTTGAACTGTGTTTCGAATGAAATATGTTTCTTTTTTACTCGCAGCCGTTGCAACAGCAGCAGCAAACACATAAAAAGGATTTGTTTTGATATATGTTACAATATCATTTAAAAATGTATATATATCATGAATCTTTTCATCATTATAAAACGATGGTTGTGTGGATACAACTGATCCTATATCAGATAAAGACTCTTTTAAAGATTGGTGTTGAACCATAGACACAGTCCCAGCTTGATCTTGTGTTGAAAACATCTTCATTTTCATTTCACCTCCGGCTTTCTTTTTTGGTGTTTGAAATGATGTTTTTTTACCTTGAGCAGGCTTTTGTTGTGGTTGATTGTTGTTGTTAGGTTTCATGATTGATTTGGGTTTAGATGGTAAAATATCATCTGATTTGACTGGTTTTTCTTTAATTTTGCTGATTACAACTTGTTTTTCAGGTGCTTTTAACACGGTATCTTTAGCTTCTTCTGCGCCATAATCGATATCATTATCAGACATTGACAATGATACATCAAAATCATCATCATCCATGATAGTTGGGACGTTGTTTTTGTTAGTTCTTTTTTTCATTTGTAATGTTTCAACATCAGATCCATCAATTGATTTAAAAGACATGATAGTTGGGGATAAAGTAGCTTTGGGCATATTTTTTCTAAAAGATTCAGCATCAGTGGTTGTTTTATCACCATTTTCATTCTCTGAAAACTGCATTAACATCTGACCACCACCAGTGGATTTGTTTTGCGGCTTAAATCCATGTGTTTTTTTACTCTTTTTCTTTTGTTTTGACGACATTTAAAATTTTTTCAGCTGATTATTATTTTTTAAATTTATTTAAATTTTGAAATTATAATTTAATAAAAAATTAAAACATAAAATGGTAAAATCCTACATTTTTATATGTTTTTTTGTTATTTTATTGATTTCAGGTTCATATGCACAGTTTAACAAATATATCCCTCCAAATACAAAGAATTATGTAAATTGTACATTAAGAGATGGATATACAGTTAAATCTTATTTTCCTATTGGTACAGAATGTGTGAGTTCAGTTTTGGC
>Ga0105240_10002776_pt1 | contig 27672 bp, 17 predicted proteins | sample KBSC54metaG_FD_80426 | JGI IMG/M metagenome (GOLD analysis project Ga0105240, IMG submission 80426) | Corn rhizosphere microbial communities from Kellogg Biological Station, Michigan, USA - KBS C5-4 metaG | ecosystem: Host-associated > Plants > Roots > Rhizosphere > Soil | place: Michigan, USA... | reverse complement strand
CCGACTGATCCGAGATTGCCCATTGGAAGTAGCGCTGGCAAGCTCAGGGTGTGGTTTTTGAGCGTCAGTGTTTGTCCTACAGACCGTGGCTTCGGGCTTGTGCAAAGGGGCCTCGAAAAGCCCGGAGTGCGGTGGCCACGGACTGTCCGTCATGTCTGACATCACTGCATAAGGGATGCTGACAGAACGCTCTGCGAGTCTCCGATAGGCCGGCCCGGGCCGGACCGTAGACTCGTGCGCCAGATTATGTTGCCTGCGTTGTCGGGGCCTCCAGGTCTTCTTGGGTTCGGTCGGGCGCGGGCTGGGCGTCAAGAGGTTTTGGATCCCTACAATGAATGCAACCAACTGGCTATCGAGGGCGCTGCCGCCTTCCATGGCGGCAATCGAAAATCGCGCGGGGGTGGTGCAGGTGACCGCAACATGCGGAACGGGCGGGACCTGCGCCTACTGTCACAAGCCTATTCACCCGGAGGCCTCGGCATACGAAGTGGAGGCATACGTGCCCGCGGGACTACGGACTCTGTTGTTCCATCGAGTCTGCCTTCATGTCTGGGAAACTTTGCCTCAGGCGGTCACGGTGGACAGGCCGCTCTGGGCTGCTCCGCCGGTGGATACGGTTCACTCGAACCGATAACCAACACGCACCCCTATCGTTCTCGGGGGCAGGTAGAAGGCCATGGTCTCGTCCCACTTGGCGTTGGCTGACTGCCACACGATGTGATTCTCGACGTTATGCACGTAGGCGTCGATCGTCAGGCGATCGGCGAGCCCTTTGTACGTGAGATTCAAATCGCTGCGCGTGTAGTTTTTGCGGGTCGACTGGCCACTGTTCGCCAGATCGTTGTAGCTCTTGGCCTGCCAATAGAGCTGTGCCGAAGGTGTGAGCGAGCCCACCGCGCCGAGCAGGAAGGTGTGTGAGTACGCTACCCTGAACGTCTCCTCTGGTGCATTGGGGAGGTGTTTTCCTGAAAAATCGGTCGGCACGTTGACGGGCAGTAGCGCGTAGTTCGCGCCCGCGGCATCGAGTCGGGCAATCGTGCTGTTGTAGTTACCATCGGGATTGACCGAGGCGTTGACGCCGTTGGGGAAAGATGTGTAGCGGGCGTCGAGGTACGTGGCATACCCGTGGATTTCGTCGGCCCCGGTGAGCCGCCAGTCCAGCTCGAATTCCGCGCCTTTGATGCGAGCCTTGGCGGCGTTGATCGTGACGGGCGTGGGATTGCCGGTGAGGTCGTGCTCGATGGCGCTCACCTGCATGTTCTTGTACTCCATGTTGAAGACATCCAGGCTGAGCGCGAGGGAGCGCTCGAGCAGGAGGCTCTTCCAGCCGAGCTCGTAGTTGGTGACCGTTTCGGGCGCATAGGTGAGAAACTGCGCAGGCAGCCGCGTGTTACCGGACACGCCGCCTCCGCGGTAGCCTGTGGCTACGGTGGCGTAGAGCAACTGCTCCGGCGTGAGGTCATAGTCGAGGCTGGCTTTCCAACTCGTATTGTGAGACTCGGTGATCTGTACAGTCGAGGAGGGCGGTCCGAAGGGTACCCCGCACTTCAGATTGGCGTTCGGTATCTCGGCTGTGCCGAAGGCGCAGACCTGGGAGGACGAGTCGACTCCGTGGGTGTCCTTGGTATAGCGCACGCCGCCGGTGAATCGTAGGGTGTCGGTGATCCCATAGGTTGCCTGGGAGAATGCCGCTTTCGAGGTGTTGTAGTTGAAGGCGGTGTGCTGAAGGATGTCGATCAGGCCATAGGCCGAGGGCTCGTTGCCGACGGGGTGGTTGATGGCGCCGGCAACCAGGGTGCTGAGCGGATAGGGCACGGTGTTGCCGATGTGCAGCCTCGCGTCCCCGTGGTTGTAGTCTCTGTAGTAGTACAAACCGGCAACGGCTTTGAGGCGATCGGTATCGAAATTGAGATCCAATTCCTGGGTGGACGAGCGGGTGTCGGTGCCCTTTTGTCGCGAGCTGAAGGCGCCGGTGGCTGTATCGATACCGTTATCGACGAAGGCCGAATACCCGGCGAGATACGTGGCGGTGAACTGGTCGTTGATCGCCCAGGTCAACCGGGATCGCGCCGCATTCTCCCAGGTATCCAGGGAGTTGTTGGTGACGCTCTCCTGGCCCATCAGGTTCGGGCGGGCGGGCACGATGACCGGGGCACCCAGGAAGCCCGTTGCGAGGTTGGCATTCGGGTAGTACAGGTAATTCACACCCTGTAGATAGTTGATTGTGCCGGTGTTGTCGGAGTGCTCTACGGCGATACGCCACGTTAGCGAGTCGGTGAGCTCCACGAGGGTGGTCAATTGGGCGGTCAGGATGTCTGTTTTGGCGTAGTTACGTGCGGCGGCGCCGTGTGCGTAATACCCGTCGTTCGTCTCCCGCACGATGGAGCCGCGCACCTGGACGTGATCTCCCAAGGGTACGTTGATCACGCCTCGGGCCGTGAAGTCGGAATAATTTCCGTAGGCGATATCACCGAACGCCAGGAGCTGGCGCACGGGATCGGCTGTATTGATGTTCAGGACTCCCGCGGTGGCGTTTCGGCCATAGACGGTTCCCTGCGGACCGCGTGCGACCTCGATTCGACTTACGTCGTACAGGCCGTTGGTCAGTACGGCGGTGTTCGGCTCGTAGATGCCGTCGACCTGCACGGCTACAGTGGAGTAGCTGCCGCTGAAATTCCCGATTCCGCGGATCGACAGCTGGGGGGTGTAACCATTCGCTGAAATTTGAAAGTTGGGGACGGTGGTCACGAGCTGTTGCGCGGAAGTGATGCCGAGCTCGTCCAGGTTCTGTTGATTCACCGTCGAGATGGCGAGGGGTGCCTTGGAGAGCAGCTCGGAGCGCTTTTCCGCGGTGACGACGATTTCCTCGAGCTGTTGCGGGCCGCTCGTGACGCCCGTAGCAGGCGAGGTGCTCGCCTCCTGTGCAAGAGCTGGGACTGACACGAAAGCTGCGGCCAAAGCGTTGACGCCGATGGACCAGGACATCGCTGGACGATTCATTTTTCCCCTCATTTGATCAGACCCAGGTGGCTCGCGGAAAGCGAGACTCCAGGACGTGCCCGGAGGAGCTGCGGCGCCGCGTTCCCGCGCAATCTAACGCAGAGGACTCGCGCAATGCAAACGTTTGCGTTGGAGCGCGCCGGGTGAGTGCCGGAGCATGCAGTGGGGGAGAGGGCGCGGTGGTGGAGAGCCTCTTGGGGGTGTCCGGCGTGGAGTTTGTCAGCTGTTATGGGTTTGACTGCGAGCGCGCCCGGGATGGGCCCGAAACGCTTGTGAGGGGACGTCGTGCACGCTGTGTTACTGCGTTACTTTCGCTCGGCAACGAGCTTCGCTTGGTGGGCGTTGACAGTCCCGCGTCATGTAGACGGTGGCGGTCGTGGATCAGCGCCAGCCACTGATCGATCTGCAAGCGTCTTGCAGGCACTATCAGCCGCCTCGTGGACGTGGCTTGTGGTTGGAACAGTGGTGGTTTGCAAACGTTTGCGCTGACTCGTAAAGTAGGAGAGCGGAATGCCGACCGCGCGCGGCGTCGGCGCGCCGGTAGCGGGGTAGCGGCGGGATCTGAGCTGCGCGTGCGACGATTGATGAGTACCTGTGGCGGGCTTGGGGTAGTGCCGGGCGCGGTCACGGCGCCCGGCAAGATAAAGGGGAAAAAGGGGGAAGCGATGGTCAAGATAGGCGGTCGTGGCCGGTATGGAGTCCGGGTTGGCGCTGACGGCGCGTCTGGTTTCTGGCGAGGCGTGTGGCTACAACTCGCGATCGGCGCCTTGTTTTGGGCCGCAGAGGCGGTGGCGCAGGATGGGCACATGCCTCCGCCATTGGCGGTGGACAACGACGGTACGGTGCACGTCCCCGCAATGTCGGTGCCGGTATCGAGCTATCTGAGTCCGGAGGGGAAGGCTTATCTTGCCGAGCACCTCAAGCAAGTCCAACGTCCCGAAATGTTGGTACAGGTCAACGGAGTGCCACCGCTTTTAGCGGGGTATCTCGAGCGGCAGCGTGCGTTGTTCGCTGTCGAGCGCGAAGACACCAACATAGGAGGTGTGCACGCGTATATCTACACGCCCAAAGAGGGCATTGCAGGCTCCAACAAGAAACGGGTTCTCATCGATCTCCACGGGGGTGGCTTTTCCGGTTGCTGGCCCGGCTGCGCCGAGCTCGAATCGCTGCCGATCGCGGCCTTGGGCCGTATCCGGGTCGTCAGTCTGGATTATCGGGAGGGACCCAAGTACCAGTTCCCCGCCGCGAGCGAGGATGTTGCGGCGGCCTATCGCGAGCTGCTCAAGAGCTATCGCGCTCAGGATATCGGCATTTATGGGTGCTCGGCAGGCGGCATGTTGACCGGTATGTCGGTCGCCTGGTTTCAGCGTCATGGGCTGCCGGTACCGGGAGCTGTTGGTATGTTCTGCGCCGGAGCGACGCTCGGGGAGGGTGGCTTTGGGTTTGGGGGGGATGCGACCTACACGGCCCTGCCACTCGGGGAAGGCCGCGCGCCTCCGCCGGCGGCTGCACCTCCCGCTCCGGCGACTCCCGGAGCAACAGGAGGCGGTGCCGCCAAGCGATCTGGGCTGGGCTATCTTGCGAACGCCGATCCGCACGATCCCCTGGTGGCGCCAGCGGCTTCGGCGGAGGTGCTCGGCAAATTCCCACCCACCCTGATCATCACCGGTACCCGTGGGTTCGAAGTCAGCTCAGCACTCTACACACACTCGCAGATGGTGAGACTCGGGGTCGACGCGGAGCTGCATGTCTGGGAGGGGATGTTTCACGGGTTCTTCTACAACCCGGACGTGCCAGAGTCGCGTGACTGTTATGATGTCATCGTGAAGTTCTTTGCGCGTCACCTGGGGGACGCGCACCGCTGATCGCGTTGTAACGGTCAGTCCCGCGTTGGAATCCGCGCGGACTTCTCGTTGGCGAGGCCGCGGCGTTTGTGGCCGCCGCTCGGGCTTCGCCCGCGGCGATAGTGTTCTCTCATGCTCGAGGCTCTCACGACCAACTCGGTTGGCAGTACCGTTGCGTCGGCAGACTTGTGGGCCCGCGGCTCCAGGATTCGCTCGACGAGCGATCGTGCGCCGCTCGCGTAATCCTGGCGAATCGTAGTCAGGGGGGGTGTTGTGTAGGCCGCCAGCGGTACGTCATCGAAGCCGACGATGGCGACGTCGGCGGGTATTTTCCGGCCGCGCTCGGAGAGTGCGCGCATGGCGCTCATGGCTATTACGTCCGAGCAGGAAAAGATGCCGTCGAAGTCGGCATGTGCGCTCAGAAGAGAACAGACCGTTTCGTAAGCGGCGTCGCTACCGAATCGCACGGCCGCTTCGAGTTGCGGCATTCGCTCGATGCCGGCCTTGCGTAGCGCCTGGAGATATCCTTCCCGACGGGCGCTGACTTCGGGGACGGCCGGGTCGCCGAGAAAGGCGATGCGGCGGCAACCTTGCTCGATCAGATGAGTGGTGCCGACCAGGCCGGCTTCCCGGTTATCGGAGCCAACGGTCACATAGCGTTGGTCCGGCAGCCGTGCGCCCCAGACCACCATGTTGATATCGGAGGCGCTGAGCTCGTTGAGATGGGTGTGATGCAGGCTCTGTCCGATCACGATCACGCCGTCGACCCGGCGACTTTGCACGATGCCGGCGATCCATTCGCGCGGATCCTGGGTGGTCTTGGAGAGCAGCATGCTGTAGCCGCGCGCGGTGAGCTCGTCGGCGATGGCTCCCAGGATCTCTAGAAAGAACGGATCGGAGAGCCGTTGCTTGCTGGCGTGCTCCAGAGGGATCACTACTGCGATCGTGCGGGTCAACCCCGTTCGCAGGGTGCTCGCAGACGAGTCCACCCGATAATTGATGCTTTCGGCAACCTGGCGCACCCGCGTGCGGGTCTCTTCGGAAATCGCCGGGTGTCCGGCAAGAGATCGGGAAACGGTGGAGAGCGATACGCCGGCCAGGCGCGCGACCTCTGCCATATCGGTGGAATTCGATTTTCTTTTTCTGAGACGCTTCACTTGGAGATTGCCCGTGCGACCGAAAGGGGGGTCCTAGCGCGAACGCTGAGGTCCTCGCGAGCCGGGGGTCAATATAGCGCTCGACGCAAACGGTTGCGAATGAAGTGTGGCTGCGGCGCCGAAATGCGTGCTCGCCTGGTGCGGCATTGGCAGGGGCCGGCCGATCGGTCACGTTGCCCGTGCGAGCCAGCTCGCGAAGAGCTCGGTCCAGTGCTCGGAAGGGGACTTCGGGTACCCGATGCCGAAGGCATGGCCGCCTTCCTGCAGGAGATGCGCTTCGACCGGACGGTGCGCGGTGCGCATCGCGGTCAGGAATCGCAAGCTGTTCTCGACGGGCACGGCGGGATCATCGAAGGCGTGGGCGAGGAAGGCGGGTGGTGTTGCCGAGTTGACCTGCCGCTCCGCCGAGCGGTGGGTGACTTCGTCGTCGCTCGGGGAGTCTCCAAGTAGCAGCTTGCGCGACATCTCGTGTGTCAGGGGTTTTTCCATGGTCACGACGGGATAGATCAGGCCGGCCGCGCAGGGGCGGGGATCGAGCCGGTCAGCCGCATCGAAGGGCTCATAGGTATGCTCGGCATGCTGGGTTGCGAGCGTCGCGGCGAGGTGTCCGCCGGCCGAGAATCCCAGGACAGCCACCCTGTTCGCATCGATCCCCAGCTCGGTTGCACGGGATCGGATCACTCGCATGGCGCGCTGGGCATCCTGGAGTGGCACGTTCGAGCGATTCTGCCAACCCTCTCCGGGGAGTCGGTAGGTCAGTACAAACACGGTGATGCCGTACGGGAGCATTCGCGCGGCGAGGTCGACGCCCTCATTCGCAACCGAAACGAACCAGTAGGCGCCGCCGGGGACCACCAGAAGCGCCTGTCCGTTGGGGCGCGCGGGGCGGAAGATCCGCAAGTCAGGTGTTGCGACGTTGCGCAGGAACACGGGCGACCAGTCTGATGGGAGCGGCTGTGCTGCGAATCCGGCGGCCCCAGGTGGATCGCCCGGCCAGAGCGCGATCCGGGGGGCGCTGAGCCAGGATTTGGGCAGGGCTTTTGGCGGTGGAGGAGGCGCGAGCGGTGGGGCTGCAGCCCTGGTCAAAGCGGGAGCGAGCGCTAGCAGGCCGCTCAGAGCCAGGAACTCACGCCGCTGCTGCACACTCATTACATGCCCCTGACTGCATCCGCCAAATGCTGGCGCGCCGGCAATGATGGCGTGATCGTCGCCTACTTGGCAAACGTTTGCATGAGGGGATAATGTGAGTCCGCTCGATCGAGGTGGGCCTGACCGCAGGACCTGGCGGAAAGCGCGATCCGCGGTGACCTCAGTCGTGCGGCGCCCGGTCAGGTCGGGATACGGGCTGTCAGGTTGGGGCAAGAAATGGGAGGGGGGATGATGCGCTCGTTGCATCTATGTACGCTTTTAGTCGTCTTCTCGGGCCTGTGGACGTCCATGGGCTGGGCGCAGGTGTCTGGCGGGGCCCACGAGTCGCAGCAGCCTGGAGCGCGCGAGGCCGAGCAGCCGGTGGGTATGGTGTCGGAGCCCTGTCCGGAGCCGCTGGTGCTGCCAGCCGGCGTACACGATCTCCTGGTAGAGCTGTTTGTAGAGCCTCGTAAGTTGACCGGGGCGGACCTCGATCGGCTGACCCGGAATCCGCAATTCATGGAGCTCACTCAAACCAATCGCCAGCGCGGTGCGCAGGATTGGGCAGGGCTGTGTCATTATCGCGCGGCGAATGTGAGCGCGTCCACGGCCGCAGTCGCTCCCCGTGTCGTATTCATGGGAGATTCCATCACCGAGAATTGGGGCCTGGCGGACCCGCAGCTCTTCGAGCGGGGAATATTGAATCGCGGCATCAGTGGCCAGACGACGCCGCAGATGTTGGTGCGCTTTCGGGAGGATGTGATCGCGCTCAAGCCTCGGGCGGTCCATATTCTCGCGGGAACGAACGATGTGGCTGGCAATACAGGGCCTAGCCGACCCCAGGACTTCAAAAACAACATCATGTCGATGGTGGAGTTGGCGCGCGCGCATCGGATTCACGTGATTCTGGGCAGCATTCCTCCTGCGGCAGCATTCAACTGGCGCCCCCAGGTGCAGCCGGTGCCGCAGATCCGTGAGCTCAATCAGTGGCTGCGCGATTATGCGGCACATAACGGCTGCGACTTCATCGATTATTACTCGGCACTAGGGGGCGCGGCGGGTGAGCTCAAACCTGAGTTGGGGAACGATGGCGTTCATCCTAACCGGGATGGGTACCGGATCATGCGTACGTTGCTCGAGAAGCGCCTCGCGCAGTATGTGCGTTAGGGTGGGGGGCTGACGAGCGAACGGCGCTCGCTTCTGAGGCGTTTTCCGCTGTGCGCAGCAACTGTTGCAGCGGTTGCGTCCGCGGCGGCTGAGAGTTGAGAGCGGGGGCCGCGTTGGGTTGATCGTGGGCGTATCTGCGTGCAAAGGCGTTCGCCAGCGCCAGGGCACGCGCGTTGGATTTCCACAGCTTGCCAACTGGCCAACTGGGCCTTGCTCGTCGGCGGCGGTCAAGGAGCTCATGTTGCAGTCTTGGCGCCACAGTCGGAAGCGGCATTTTGCGTCGGCCGAGTGAACAGGATGTCGGCCAGAGCAGCTCCTATGCGGAGGACGCCGGCCCAAGGCAACGGCTGACTTTCCAGGTGCGCGCTGAAGGCGAGTATCGCTGAAGACTCTCCTGGAGCGGTTGAGCTGTAGCTGTGCCTGCTCCATAATTCCTAGGAACTTGACCTAAAACTCGACCGCTCAGGGGGCCGTGTGAGGCTGACACGATGGTTCGTGGTCGCAGCGCTGTGCGCGCTGGCATCAGGATGTGGAGGCGGAGGCGGAGGCAGCAATGCCGGGGGCGGTGCGGGTGGGTCGTCTGCCCAGTACTCCGTCTCGGTCAGTCCGGCGAAGGTTCAGTTCAGCACCATAGTCGGCCCCACAGCAGCGATGACACAACAGGTCACCGCGACCTTCGTCGGGGATGGTCTGGTGGTCGGCTACCCTCCGGGCGTTGCCACTCCTACCTGGCTCTCGGTCAACGTAGTAGGGACACCCCAATCCAGCCCTGTGCAAGTCCAGTTCGTCGTGGCTGCGGCCACCTTTACGTTCGCCCAGACTTTCACCACGACAGTGCGATTCGTGAGCGGCAAGGCGGACGGCTCGCAAGTCGTCACGCAGGATGTTCCGGTCACCCTGACGGTCCGCGATCCGTTCAGACTCGATACCTCGAAAGTTGAATTGGATGCCACTCAGGGCACGCCGGCGAATACCCGCCAGGTTACAGTGCAGGGTCTGGGCATCAACTGGACGGCCACGCCCGATCAAGCCTGGGTGCGCGTCTCTCCGGCTTCCAGCAGCAGCACGGCAATTGTAACCGTCGGGGCGGATACCACCGGGTTGGCAGTTGGTACATACACCGCGAACGTGCATTTTGCGGATGCCGCGTCGGGTACCGCAGTGGACCTGCCCGTCAGTCTGTACATATCCGCCAACAGATGGAATGTGAGCAGAAACGGCGTAATGCTGCTCGAGTTCAGTGATCTGGCGGCCCCGGTGCGCTCAGTGACCGTGACAAACGATGCGAGTGTCGCGGCATCGTGGACCGCTTCGGCGGATGTGCCTTGGCTGGACGTCACGAGCGGTGGCACGAATGGCAACTCACTCAGCGTACAGCCGAATGCGGCCACGGCCGCCCTTACAGTCGACTCACTCTACATAGGCACGGTTACCGTGACGGGCGCGGGTTTGCAGAGTGACAAGTTGCGGGTCGGCTACTACCGTTCGTCACATCCCACCCCGAGCAGCTACGAGGTCAGTCTGCGCGACGGCACCGGCGAGTCGCTCGCGGTCGATCCGATTCGGCCGTACGTGTACGTAGCGTTGCTCAACGGCAGCGAGCATCTTATGCGCGTGAACATTGCAACTCAGGCGGTGGACACGATTCTCTCAACCCCCGGGACCAAGCTACGGTATCCCGTCGTCAGTGGGGACGGTCATTACCTCTACGCGGTTAACGGCCAAACCCCGGGCGGATACGAGGTGTACGATCTGGATGCCGGGCAGGCTTCGGCTACCTGGCCGCGAACGACCCTGTGCTGCGGGGGACAGGCTGCGTGGGTCAGGACGCGCGGGGTGCCTGCTCTCATCAATGCAAACCTGGAAGTGGTGAATGCCGAGACAGGCGTGTATTCGCCCCCGGCCATTCCCACGGCGGATTTCGCATCCGCCGCGTTCGCCACAGCTTCAGGCAATGGCAAGGCGTTTTATACCTTCGGTTTCGATACCACGAACTGCGAGCCCGCACAGCGCTACGAGATCACCAGCAGGCCGGCAGCAGGACAGGTCTTCATCGGAAATCAGACCACGATCCAAGCAACGCCTCCGAGGTATGGCGGCTGTGTGAGCGTTGATGCCCTGGTGCCCACCTACGACGACAGCGCCCGATACTTCGTCGGCGTAGCTGCCAGCACCTACCAGGGGCTGATCCGCCTGAACGCTGCCGGGCTCACCGAGGTGAGCGTCGGCAACTACGGTCGCAATCTCGCCATGACGGATTCGGGGTTGAAGCTCATCCCCACCTACAACGCCAACAACTACATGGTGCTGCGCGAATTCGGGGCCAACGACCAGGTCGTGGGCACGGACTTCGGGAACTACTTGCCGGTCGATGAGCCGGCCTTCGCCTTTTCCAACGACGAGCGCTTCGCGCTGATCGTCAACTCCTCGAGCTTCGATCTGTACCGCCTGCCCTGACGGTGCGCCAAAGGAGGAGCGGCCTCGTCGCCCCCGGCGACAGCAAACAGAGAGGTCACTAGTCGGGGGTTGGCCGTGCGTGTGAAGTTATTTTTGCACGCGCGCGCCGGCTCCCCGTGACTCGTAGTGGGTTCCGGCCGGAACAAACACAATATCGCCCGGCCGCAGAGGCTCGACCCGTCCGATCGGGCCGTTTGACAGGCTCGATTTCTTGGCCTATAACTGCGCAAACGTTTGCATAAGACGGCATTATGAGCCGCGCTCGACATCGCACGCGGCGCGAGGTCATGTCACATCGGAAGGGGGAAAACGATGGTCGATACGAGCCGTTCGATCGCGCGCACGACTTTGACGTGCGCAATTGGATTCACTGTTGCTGCCATACTGAGCGAGAGCGCGGGCGCCCAGGAGGCGAGCCAGAAGACGAGCCAGGAAAACAGCCAGGCAACGAACAGTAGCGTGGCCTCGCTCCAGGAGGTGGTCGTTACAGCGACGAAGGTGGGCGAGCAGCAGCTCAGCAAGGTCCCGATGGCCATTCAGGCCTTCACGGGCGAAGCGCTGCAGGCCAAGGGTATCCGCGATGCCAAGGATCTGATGGAGCTGATTCCGGGCGCCTCGGAACAGAGCGAGATCGGCGCGGGTTATAAGATCTTTTCGTTCCGCGGGTCGGGGGCGGGCGGACCGGTCGGGGACGGGATGATCGGTTACTACCTCGACGACACACCGTTCGGTGTTCCCAACAACCAGAGTGCGCCTCCGGTGCAGTACTTCGATCTCGAGCGTGTGGAAGTGCTACGCGGCCCGCAGGGTACGTTGTACGGTTCGGGCTCGATGGGTGGTGTGATCATCTATCACACCAAGAATCCCGACTTGTCACGTTTCACGGTCGATGGTGAGATCGATTCATCCAAGACGGCTGATGCCGGGAGCCCGAACTACCGGACGTCGGCTGCCGTATCGATACCTCTGGTGTCCGGTCAGCTCGCGGTTCGCCTGAGCGGCAGTTACGACTACCGGGCAGGTTATGCAGATGTCTACCAGGGCGCACCCGTGGGCGCGCCCTATAAGACGAATGCCAACGATATACGCAGCTCCGATGCCCAGGCGGTGATTTTGTGGCAGCCCACGGATGAGCTGACTTTCCGGCTGCGGGCGTGGCAGTTCCAGACCAACCAGGATTATTTGCAGGTGATGAACTCGGTGGACCCGCCGTATCTCGCCTATCAGGGTACGGTGAACGGCTACGATCGCCGCAAGGCCAATTACTTTTCCAACACCTTGACCTATAAGTTCGACGATGTGGTGTTGACCAACGCGACCTCGTATCAGGAGTCGCTCCCGGGAGGCTTTGGCGTCGCGCTCAATCTCGGGCCGCCGCTGGGGATCGGCACGCTCGTCAATGGCGGTGATGCGTATAACTTTGTCAATGAGCTCCGGTTGAGCTCCGCCGGCAGCGGCCCGTTCCATTGGGTGGGCGGCACGTTCTATCAGCACGCTACGGGGGTGTACGTTTATAACATCAATTTCCCCTCGCTCAACATCAATGGCGGGACGACGACGCGCACGCGCAACGCTTCCGTGTTTGGTGAGTTGAGCTATGACTTGTTCGGGGGGAAGCTCGTACCGCTGATCGGATTGCGCTATTTCGAGGATCATCGCAGCGCGGATTCCCAATCCGGTGGCGTCCCGGCCTTTAGTAGTGCGAAGCCGACGGCAGTGACCTGGCGCGCGAACCTTGCTTATCATGTCACTGACGATTGGATGCTGTTCATCAATGCCGGTACCGGATTCCGCAGCGGTATCCTGCAGTCGCAGGCGCAGGCGAACGCGGTAGTCGCCGACGGGGTTCCGAGCGGTCTCGCGCTGACACCGGACAAGCTACGCAACATCGAGGTCGGCACCAAAGCGACTCTGGCCAATGGCAGGGTGCGTCTGGCCACCAGCGTTTACGACATCCGCTACACGAATCTGCAAAGCGCGTTCAACACGTCGATCGGCCTGGCGGCGTTCGCGAATCTCGGCGGTGCCAAGACTCAAGGTGTGGATCTGGATGTGACCTGGGTGACGCCGATCGATGGACTGGATGTCTCACTGATCGGCAACGTCAACAAGGCTGAGTTCACGGATGTCATTCCGGCCTTTGCGGCAGCCAATCCTGGCAATGGCGATGGGGCGAGGCTGTACAACACTCCGCCGCACAATTGGCGCTTGGATCTTTCTTACGAGAAGGATGTGGGCGCGGGATGGCAGGTGTTCACGGATGGCTCGGCCGCGCTCAATGGCGCCGCGCGCATCAACGTTGCGAACTTCGGCTCGGTCTCGGGCTACACGCTTTACAACGCGAGTGTTGGGGCGCGGAAAGGCGCGTACGAGGTCAGGCTCTACGGGGAGAACTTGTCGGACGAGCGTGGTCCTACCGCGGCTAACGGGCCGACGCTGCTGGCGGGGCCTTACCCACGCACGATCGGAATCGGGATCCGGGCGAGGATTGACTGAGGGTGCCCCGACCGGTGAGGTTTGCTCACGATCGGGGCGGCGGAGGGTTACTGCGCAGGGCGCGTGACCCTCTCGGCCTCGGCGGCCAGGAGGAAGGCACCGGCGAGTCCGGCTTCGGTGCCGAGACCTGATCCGACGATGTAGCGGTCGAAGTCGGCGGCGAAGTAGAGGGGCGCGACGTAGCCGTTGAGCCACTGGTGTGCGCTGGAGCGCACGTGAGTCAGGAGATGGCCGGCGGTGAGCACGCCACCGCCGAACACAATTCGTTGTGGTGAGGCGAGCAGCGCAATGGAGGTTGCGAGTTGGCCGAGGTAGTTGGCGATGATCGAGGTGGCCACGTGGGCTTCCCCGAGCTCGCTGAGGTCGGCTTGCCACCGCGCTTGGATCGCAGGTCCGCTGGCGAGTCCTTCGAGGCAGTCCCGATGAAAGGGACAGATGCCGGGGAAATCCGGGTCTCGCGGGTCGCGGCGTACGAGCAGGTGTCCCATTTCAGGATGCAACAACGTGGCGCCATTCCATGTCGTGGGCGCGAAGCCACCCCCTATGCCGGTCCCCACTGTGACATAGGCTACCGAGCCGACATCGCGTGCCGCGCCGAGCTTCAACTCCGCGAGTGCCGCGGCGCCGACATCCGTGTCGATTCTGACGGGGACACGCAATCGCTCTTGTAAAGGGCCGACGAGATCCGTTCCGCTCCACCCGGGTTTCGGGGTGGCCATCAATTTTCCGAATGTCTGTGAGCCGTAGCGGAGGTCGAGGGGCCCGAAGCAGGCGATGCCGACTGCGCGAATGGCGCCGTGGCGAGCCTGCGCGGCTTGAATGAAATCCAGGACCGAGGCGAGGGTCGCGGCCGGGTCCCGCGTGGGCAGGACGACACGCTCGAGGATCCGCTCGGCGCAGTGGCCGAGAGCGCACACAAACTTCGTTCCGCCGCCTTCGATGGCCGCGTAAATAGCCTCTGACATACGGTCTTCACCCCCTCGGGCCACCAGCCGCGACGCTTGGGTCGCTATTGGAGGCTACCGAAACTCAGCTCGACAGTCTCGTCACGATCCTCGCCGGAGAGCTCGATCCGGCAGGATGATTTCATCAGATCGACCTGCAGTCGTGCAAAGTGCGCGCCGGCGACCCAGTGCAGCTGCAGGACCTCGTCCGGGGTGTCACGCAGTTGGAATTGTCCCGCGAACGCCGGGTGGCTGTTGCGGAGGCGAATGAGGTCAATGAGGTGCGCAACGACCGGCTGCGCGAGGGCCTGATCGATCTCCTTCGGGGTGTAGTAGTGCCGGTTGATGTCACGCCCGACGCCGGTGCGGGCGAGGAGCTCCATGTCATTCTGGCCGGCCAGGAATCCCACGTAGTAGATCTGAGGGATGCCCGGTACGAAGAGCTGGATGGCTCGGGCAATGAGATAAAGTGTCCCGGAGCGCCCTAGCGCATCATAAAACGTGCAGTTGACCTGATAGAGATCGAGGTTGGAGGCTGCCGCTCCCGTGGCGCTGCGGCTTTGCCCTTGGCTGTTGGTGTGGATCCGGTCGACGAGGGCGGCCAGCTCATCCGGTGGGACCAGGCCGGGTCTTGCGCCAGGGTCGGTAGGGTCGGCGCCTACGTCGATGATTCCGATCCCGTCGTGGGTATCCAGGACTGTTAGGCAGTTGGTCGGGCGAATCCGCAGCCACTGTTTCAGACGGTCCGCCCTCCGGTAGAACAGGCTGTGGAGCACCAGTGGGGGTAGTGCAAAGTCGTACACCCAATCGACATGCTGGGCGATCTCGATCTGGCGTCGGTAGTAGGAATGGATCTCGACGAGCACCTCCAGTCCCAGCCGGCGCGCGCGCTCGGAGAACGCGCTGATGAAGTCGAAGGTCTCCGGCATCATGAAGCAGCTTTGTCCTGCTTTCTTGATGGCATAGCCGACGGCATCGAGGCGGATGATGCGCACGCCATTTGCGCTCAAGGTCTGGAGTATGCTGTTGAGATACTCCACGCCGCCGGGGTGACGGACGTCGATGTCGATCTGCTCGGCGGTGAAGGTGGTCCAGAGAATACGCCGGGTGCCATCCTCGAGCGTGAAGAAGGTAAACGGCAGGCCTGCGCGCGGACGGTAGATGGCCAATAGATCCGGTTCGCTCGCCCCGCGAGGGAATACCCGATCGAAGGTCAGGAACATTCCGGAGTGGGGAGATTCCTCCCCGAGTGCCAGAAAATCGCGAAACTGCTCCGAGCGGCTCGACATGTGATTGACAATGACATCGGCCATGACGTCGACGTGGTCGGCCAGCGCGCGCACGTGTTGCCAGTCACCCAGGCGGCTGTCCACCGCGGTGTGATCGATGGGATCGAAACCCGCATCGGACCCATCGATAGGATAAAAGAAGGGCAACAGGTGCACGGTTCCGAACAGGCCCGCAAAGCGTCCGCGCAGCAGCGCCGCCAGTCCTTCCAGAGTGCCGGCGAGCCGGTCGACATAAGTAATCAACTGAACCTGATTCTTCATTCGGATACCGCGAGCCCGTGAGTGTCAGCTGTTTGCAGGCGGCGGCCTGCTGGATCGGCCCACCAGTTCACGCACAGCCCGATGCCGAGCAGCAGCGCAAAGCCGGTGGCCAGCAGAAATCCGTATTTCGGGTCGTGGTAGGCGTCACTGATTGCGGCCATTGCCAACGGTCCGAGCGCCGCGGCCAACGCGGTGAACGAGAGGATGATGCCAGCGACGGCGCCCTGTTGGGAGGCGCTGTAGGCGCTGATGCCTTTGGAGTTGAGGGTTGGGTAGATCATGGACATGAAGAGGCCCGACAGGGGCAGCAGCCAGGCACCTGCCGCCAGGCCGCCGATCATGCTCCCTGCGAAACACAGGAGGATGCCCAAGCCCAGTACGGCCAGAGCGGTGGTCCAGGCCCAGCGGCCCAAGAGCCAGACGGCGAGAAATCGACCCGCCGCGCGCAGGACAAAGAACAAAGTGAGGCCGTAAGCGGCAAGCCAGGTATGCGGCCCGCGGTAGCCACGCAGATAGGTTGGCATCCAGACGTATACCGCGACTTCTACGGCCACATAGAGGGTGATCAGCGATGAGAAGAACAGGACATAGGGATCTTTCAACAGCCTGAGCGTGCCGCCCGGGCTGGCTGTGTGTGCGTGGGTGGCAGTGTGGGCCTCGCGGATCCGAGCGGCTATCGCGATCAGGATGAGACACAGAGCGGAGGCACTGACATACAACCACTTCCAGGACAGACCCGCCGCGAGTAGCAGGGCCACGATGGCAGGACCGACGATCGAGCCGACCGCGAAAAAACCTTCGGCACTGTTCATCAAGCGGGTGTGGCTCGTTGTGGAGGGGGAGACGTCCCCCACCAGCGCCAGACCGCCTATCTTGAAGATGCTGATGCCGAGCCCCGAGACCGCCAACAGGCAGACAAAGAACAAGAAACTTTGGCCGACGGCAAAGAGCAGGGAGCCGAGGCCATACAGGACCAGTCCGATGATGATGGTTCTTCTGCGGCCGAGACGGTCGGCAAGAAAGCCGAAGCAGATCGCACCGAGCGCGATGGCGAGCATGGGGACGTAGTGGAACGCTCCCGCGGCTTTCATGCTCAGGTTGAATTCCGCGATGACGTACGGGATGACCCCGCCAACGGCATCGCTGGTCATGGCAAAAGTAAAAAACATCAGGCAGATCAGCGCCCGTGTCAGTGTCAGGTTGCTACGTTCCCAGGTGCGCATCGAAGAATCCCGCGATGTCCTCGAAAGCCTCTCGCGACTCGGGCGCTGTGGGGTCGACCAGATACTGCGCGTGGGACTGGCCTTCGTAGACTTCGAGCCGGGCGTCGACTCCGGCCTCGCGGAGCTTGCGATGGACGCGTACCGTGTTGGAGAGAAACAAATCCCGCGTACCGGTTGTCAGCAGGGTCGGCGGAAAGCCGCTGAAGCTCCCGTATACGGGCGAGAGGTGGGGGTCCTCGAGGTCAACCGCGCCGGCATACAGCCGTGCCGAGGCGCTCAACAGGGGCTCATAGGCGACGAGGGCGTTGTCGACTCCTTCATTTACGAAGTAGCTGTCGCCGGTTTTGGTGAGATCGGACCACGGGGTGCCCGGTGCAATGGCCGCCGGCAGCGGCAGTTTCTCTTCCCGGGCTCGTTGCACGAGGGCGAGGGTCATTCCGCCGCCGGTCGAGGTGCCGAAGACCGCCATGTTGGCCGGTTGCTCGCGTTGGGTCAGCGCTTTCCAGACCGCCGTAGCGTCATCCATTGCCGCGGGATAGGGATGTTCCGGCGGCATGCGGTAGTCCACACTCAGTACCTTCATCCCGCTGAACCCCGCCATGATGATCCCCTCCAGTGTTCCGGATTCTCCCGGTCCGAACACATATCCGCCACCGTGGAGGTGCATGAGTAAGCGGTGGCGATTGCGGTCGGAGAGGCGGACCGGCGTGATCATGAAGCAAGGCACACCGGCGACCCGGAGCGGCTCGACCGTAACGGCGAACTGCTTCCTGACGGCGGTGATGCGCTGGAGGTCCATTGTAGCTGCCGCCTGGACTGCCGCTTTCCAGTCTTGCGCCGTTCGGGGTGCTGTCGGGTGCATTGGCGTTCGGGCGATGATCCGCGCCAGCTCGGGGCTGACGGTTGCCGGGACCGGTATGTTGCGGGCCGGGATGGCGCGCGTGGTTTCTGTCGGGCTCGTCCGGTTCTGGGCGCGGGCGGTCCCGTGAGGATTTACGCCCCAGGGGATGCAGAGCAGGGTCGCAAGAGCCCACCTGAGACCTGCGCGGACGGATCTGTGCACCGTGTTCTTGTCCTCGTGCGCTGCTGAGCGTTGCAAGCTACAGTACCGTGCAAACGTTTGCAATTGGAGGCAGGGATGCCCGGAAAGTGGGCGCCGGGCGCTATCAGGGCGGAACGGGCGCGCTGCTCACCCGGCGCCAGGCGAAGTACTCATCCAGAGTTTTGAGCCCCTCTTCGTTCACGATTGGGCCGCCCTGCGTATGGCCAGAGGCGATGTGCAACATCTTGGGCGTGGTGTGATTGAAACTTGGCCATTTCGGCAGACCGGGGCCGTTGGGATCACCGGTCTTGGCGAAGTTGGTCCAGTAGGTCCGCATCAGGTCGGACATCGCTTCATCAGTAGAGGTAGGCGCCGGTCGGTTGTGTTCTGTCAACTGCCGGAAGACATAGGGGAGCTCTTCGCTATGTGGAGTACCGAAACCGGCACGGGGCGAGTCTGCGGGATAGCTGGGATGCTCGTCGAAGTAATATAGATAGACCGGCTTCTGTCCGGTTTTCGTCTGCAACCGCGCCCAGCTGTAGGTATGCCAGCCAAAGGCGGTGTCGCGCATGAGATCGCGCGCAGTCTTCTTCGCGGCGGGTGTTTCTCCGCCAGGATATGCGGCGAGGAGCTTGTCAGCAAACTGGCCGTAGCGGTCGTGCACGCTGCGGACATAGGCGTCCTGTGATGGCGGGACTCCGAAGGTGGCGCCCTCGTCGGAGTTGTATCCGATCAACACCGGCACATCGTTGTATCGCCCGGCCTGGTAGAGCCGGAACTGGTCGTCCGGAATAATCCATCCGTCCACCACGGGCCAGGACAGTCCTCGCTGGCGTTGCGCGGCAACGAGGAGCTTCTCCGCCGGCATCGCTCGCAATTCACTCAAGCTCGGTGCGCCGATTGATTTTGCCCAGGCCGCGCCGTCCTGCTCCGCTGAGCGAAGCGGTTGCATGTTTTCACCGGGTCCGCCGGCCACGCGCACTGGCCCGAACGAGCCACCACTTTCGGAAATCGCAGCCCGGAACAACCCTGCGGCAAGCGGGGATGCGCATAACTGACTCACGGCGATAGCACCCGCCGATTCGCCGAAGATCGTGACCCGTGCAGGGTCGCCGCCAAATGCGGCTATATTTTTCCTGACCCATTGCAGGCCGGCGATCATGTCCAGAAGGCCATAGTTTCCCGAGGCGTGCTGTTTGCTTTCGGCACTCAGCTCCGGGTGGGCGAGAAAGCCGAACACCCCGAGCCGATAAGCGACAGACACCAACACCACGCCCTTCTTGGCCAGCCACTCGCCGTGATAAAGCTTCTCGGCGGGCGTTCCGGCCACGAAGCCGCCGCCGTGGATCCAAACCATGACGGGTAGACCCTCGCCCGGGCGGGTCGCGGGTGTCCAGATATTCAGGAACAGGCAGTCCTCGCTGGGGGGCGGTAGATTGGAAATCGCCGGATTGGATTGGATGCAAGCCCGGCCGTACTCGGACGCTGAACGCACCCCGTCCCATTTCGGCGCGGCCTCGGGGGGTCGCCAGCGCAAATTACCCACCGGCGCCGCGGCGAACGGGATGCCACGGTGGATGGTGAGGCCATCCTCTACCGTTCCTTGCACCATTCCGCTTTCGGTCTGGATGGGCTGGGGTGCCTTTGCAAACGCGTATGAGGAGGACAGCGCGAGTGCGTGGACTATCCACAGCGAGATTGTCAGAAGCGAAGCGCGGCGAATATGCCTGGTCATCCGTTGCTCCTTGCGGTCGCGCTCATTGGGGCGGCGCGTCGGCAGCCGTCGCCTGAGGCAACGACTACTGAAAGTTGGCCCGGAAACGCAAACTCACCGTCCGCGGGGTGGGTCCCTGGCCGGAGTTCGGCCCTGTGGTCCCGATGAACGTGGGCCCGCGTTCATTCCCGAGGTTATCACCGATGACTGCGAGCTCGTAATGGCCCATACGAAGGCCAAGCGTCGCATCGGTCAGGCCGTAAGCCTTGGCGTACAGCGCGCTCGACTGCAGGCGATCGCCGGTTCGGCCGTAACTCACATTGCCGAAGCCCTCCAGGCTGCCATGGAGGGTTCTGCTGTAGGAAATATCGAGCCGCGAGGTGTGCTCGATCGAGTTGACGAGCCTCGAACCAGGACGAAACAGGGGTAGTGCGGCCTGGACAGCCGGAACTACGCGATCGAACTCCGATCTGTTGGCGTTGCCGACCCAGCTCACCATCAGCCCCGTGATCGGGGTACGCCACTGGATCTCGTAGTCGAGGCCCTTTGAAGTGGCATCGCCAAAGTTGGAGAAGCCGTTGACGCCGTTGATGGCGCCGGGTGTGTTGGTCTGGAGATTTTTATACTGGGTCTGGTAGAGATTCAATCCAATGGCCAGGGCTCGCCCGAAGCCGCGCCATTTGAGACCGAGCTCGTAGTTCTTGGAGGTTTCCGGGTCGAGCGCCACGCTCGCCGGAACACCGGCGAGCTGCAGGGACTGCACTTGTACCTCGGACTGCACAATGCCTGCGCGGAAGCCGGTCGCAACGGTGGCGAAGGTCGTGAGGTTGTCGGTGGGCAACCAGGAAAGGTTCAGGCGCCACGTGTTGACGTTCTTCGTCGAAGGCAGGGAGGTCGTGGAGGCTTCAAACGTGCGTCTGTCGTGATAGGTGCGTAGGCCGACCAGCGGAACGAGCTTGCCATCAAAGAGACCGTAGCTCAGTTCGCCGAACAAGGCGTGATTCTTTGTGATGGTGTTATTGTCGGCGTTGATGTCGGCGTCAGGCCGGTGCAGCAGGTTCGCCTGTGGCCCTTGGCCGTCCTGGTAGGACGCACCGAGCAACCAATGCAGGGGGCTGGTACCGGTGGAGTAGGCGCGCAGCTCCTCGGCGAACATCCGGGGGTAGAACTGGCTCGAGAAGAAGCCGGCCGGCGCCAGTGGAATGTTGATTCCGAAGCTGCCCTTCAGATCGCTCGTGGCGCTGGTTACCGAGAAGCTCTGGAAGTCCATGCTGGCCGTGAAGCTCCACAGCTTGAAATCGCCGTTGGCGAAGCTGTTCTGCCCGGCGGTGTTGGCGAAATAGGGAGGATCGACCGAGGTCGTGAAACCCGTGAAGTCCTGCCTCGGTTCGAAGCGCCAGTACTGGCCGCGCAGGGTAATGTTGTCGGCGGGCTTGAAGAGGGCGGCGACCCGGATGTCATCGTTTCTGACATCGTTCACACCCTTCTTGTCCGGCGTGCCGTCGAACGGGCCATTGTACGCATCGGCCCACCCGGGGTTGTAGGAGTGTCCTCCGCTTATCCGGACGGCCAATCGATTCTCAATCAGCGGAATGGATGCGGCGCCGGAGACGCTGTAGTTGGCCGATGCAGCTCCATCAGTCGATCCGACTTCGCTTTCGCCGATGAACTTGAATTCGCGCAGGTCCGGATCACGCGTGTGGAAGATGAACACGCCACCTGAGGAGCCTTGGCCGTACAACGTGCCCTGCGGCCCGCGGAGCACTTCTACCCGCTCGATGTCGATGAACCGTAGCGGCGGTGCAATGCCGAAGTTGGTGACAATGAAGGGGACGTCGTCGAGGTAGTAGCCGATCGGCGAGTCACCATTGGCGTTGCTGCCACCTGCGCCGCGAAGATTGTATGAGCGGGACGCAGCCGATTGGCGCTGCCCCTCGAAGGCACCCGGGACGGCACTCACCAGGTCATCGATCGAGGTGATGTTCTTTTCCTTCAGATCCTCGCCGCTGAATGCCTGGATCGCGAGCGGCACTTTTTGCAGGGATTGGACGCCGGCTTTTTGCGCCGTAACGACAACCTCCTGAAGATCTGTGGATGGTGCGCGTGCCGGCTTGGGATCGGATGTTGTTTCTTGCGCCCACGCGAAACCGGACAGGGCGAGCAGCGTGATGCCCACGGTCGATACTCTCAATCGCCTCATTAGAGTCCCCCCTCGAGATTCGGCGTTGTAGTACGCGCCTAGCATGCAATCGTTTGCGTGATTTTGCAAACATTGCGCTCTCGAGCGAAGACTCTGCGTCAGTGTGCGGTTATCGCGCTCGCCGCGGGCGGGGTATCAATCAGGTCGAGGAGCCCATCGACAATGGCTGTCTCCGCGCAACCGGGCTGGAGATTCGAGGACACGACTTCAAACGTGTTGTACCCGAAGGCGGCATCATTGGGGATGTAGCCGGAAGGGGCCATGCCATTCGTAAGAGTTGCCATCAGCGTATGTTTGAGAGGTGACTCCCGCTTGAGCCGCTGTGCGATCAACGTGAAAACTTCCGCGTCCACACCGCCGATGGCGACGTCGCCGAGCTTCAGCAGGCTCAAACGTATCGGGATCGGGGCGGCGTCGACGTACGTGCCTGGAAATCCGGCGCGCCCGGTGTCAGTGCGCTTACGGCCGGGGCAGCTCACGGTTTTCTGAGAGCCGCTGATCGCGGCGGAGGTTACCGGCCGCTCGAGGCCGGAGCGTATGACGTGAAGGACTTCTTCGCCCAGCATCTGGCCCATGGAGCGGGTCATCTGGCGCTGCTGGTTCATCAGCTTGGCGACTTTTGGATCCTCCTTTTTGAGACCCTGTCCGCCGGGTGGCATGGCATTGCTGATATCGATACCCCGCGAGGCATACTCTTTGATGCGGATCTCGCGCAGGTCATAGGTCTGTTGGAAGTAGATGGGGTTCTGGTCCCCCGATGCGCCGGTGGACCATACCGCCACAGCCTGGCCGTCGAGCGACTCCTCGATGTATCGGGACGTGGCGCCGGGTATGTCGCCACTGATCTGGTCGAGCTGCCCATTGAGGACGCCGTGGACCGCGTAGTTGTAATAGATGGCAATCGGCTGGCCATCGAGACCCTCGAAATCGAGCACGGCGACTGTCTTGTCGGACGGCCCTTCGTAGTTGGGGCCTTCCCACCAGCGGTGTGTCTTGGGATCGATGATGTTTCGATTGACGTTGATATACGAAACGCCGGTTCCGTACCCCATGCGCGCGGGTCGTAGATGCGCGGCTGCCTGCGCTATTGCGGTCACTACGTGGGCGGCTAGGTCCGGCGAGTTGCGAAAAGGCACGCTGTGCGTGTGAGTGGCTGTGAGCAGGAGGTGCTGCGCGGGGATCCGCAGCTCGGCTTCGGCGCGTCGGCTCACTTGCGACCACGTGTCGGTTGGGATGGCGCCGGCATCGACCGTGACCAGGGCGGCACGGGTTTTGCCATCGTCTATGACTATGGCCCGCACGAAGATGGGATCGTTTACGCCCTCGTATCCTTTGGGCAAGGCTTGGAGATCGGGTGTGATGTCGAGGCGGGCTGCACCGACAGTCATCGCGGCCTGGGCGGCTTGCGGCAGCGATGCACTCATGAGCAAGAGGGGCAGCAGGAAATCACGAATGCGCATGGGTCCGCTCCTGTTCCGTTTAGGGAAATCTTCGCGGGTTGCTGTTGTAAATGCAAACGTTTGCGGGGGGATTGCTACCGGCGTTTTTCTGTGCAAGGCACGAGGGTCAGGGTAGGATGGCCTCTCCGGTCGGGAGTAGTGTGAGGGATCGCGTGACCCTAGCCAGATTCATTCCGTTCTTGGCGATGGCTGTTGTCTGCGTCCGGGCGATCGCGTCCGAAACGCCACAGCAGCAACTGAAGGCACTTGCCGATCACTTCGTCAGCGAGTTGCTCGCTTACGATCCGACTATCAGTTACTTCTCCGGCCTCCAGACCACCGACCACAGCCGCTTTGCTGATCGCAGTCCGAGTGCCCTGGCGGCCTGGGACGCTCGGGAGTCCGCCGTGTTGCACGCTTTGACAGCAATTGATGCATCCGTCTTACCAACATCGTCACGCGCGACCTATGCGGTTCTGAAGGAACGGTTGGAATCGGACCTGCAACTGCGGGTCTGCAAGACCGAGCTGTGGAATGTGAACCACTTCGACGGCTGGCAAACCGCTTTTGCCGAAGTCGCGGAACAGCAGCCCATCGGCACGGCCGAGGCGCGCGCGCAGGCCTTGGCGCGCTGGCGCTCGCTGCCACGATATCTGGAGGTAGAAATCTCCAACCTCCGGCAAGGGTTGCGTCAGGGTTACGCCGCGCCAAAGTCGGTAGTGCTTCGCGTGATCGCTCAGATGGATGGCCTGATTGCGGCACCATCACGGGAGTCACCCTTCTACTCACCGGCCGACCGTGACGGCGACCCTGAATTCCGGACCGCATTCGCGCAGCTGATCGCCGGAAAGATCAATCCAGCCATCCAACATTATCGCGACTACCTTCGACACGACTATCTCCCACACGCACGCGAGGGGATTGCGGTCTCCGACCTGCCTGATGGAAAGCGTTGCTACCAGGCGTTCCTGCGGTACAACACGACTCTGAACCGCACTGCGCAGGAAGTATATGACCTCGGCCGCGCTACGGTCGAAGCAAACAAGGCGGATGTCATTCGGATTGGCTCGAGCCTGTTCGGCACGACGGACTACGACAGCATCATCTCGAAATCCAGAGCGCGACCCGAGAATCACTTCAAGTCGCAAGACGAGTTGCTGGCTTATTCCCGCGAGCTGCTGGTCAAGGCGAAAACCAGGACGGCAACGCTTGTGGATCGAATGCCGGCGCAAGACGTGATCATCGAGCCCGAGCGCGATTTCGAAGATGCCGCCGGGGTCTCCTCGCACTATATTCCCAACCCGGACATTTCGAAGCCGGGCTCCTATCGAATCGAGCTCGGAAACTGGCAAACGGAGCAGCGCGCCGAAGCCGAGGTCACCGTCGTCCACGAGGCGTGGCCGGGTCATCACTTGCAAATCGCCTTGGCCCGCGAGATCGGACCGGACACGTCCCTCGCGAAGTTGAGCTACAATTCCGCGTATATCGAGGGCTGGGCTCGCTACGCCGAGGCCATGGGTGAAGAGGCCGGAATCTATCCGGACGAGGACGCCAAGATCCTGCGTCGCATCTGGCCCGCGCGTGGGATGGTCGTCGACCCGGGCCTGCACGCCTTTGGCTGGACGCGCCAGCAGGCAATCGACTACCTGGTATCCAGCGGGCGTTTCGGCGCCAAAGCAGCCGATGACGTTGTCGACCGGATCGCCATGCTTCCCGGTCAATATACGTCGTACGATTCCGGCGGGTTGGAGATCAAGGCATTACGCGCAGAAGCCCAAGCGGCTCTCGGTGCACGCTTCGACCTGCGCGAGTTCAACCGCACCGTGCTGGAGGAAGGAGTCGTTCCCTTGACCGAGTTGCGGCTTCACGTGAAGGCCTGGATCAGCTCCAAGGGCGTCGCCGGCGACGGAGTCGGTGCCGGCTGAGGGTCCCGCGCGCGCGGCGGCAGGCTTTCGAAAACCAACATTCGCCGCTGCCAAGCCGCCACCTCGGCGGCGAGAGTTGCCATGTGCATGGAGAGGGAGCGTGTGCGTGTACATTGTTGGTACACGTGCTTCCGTGACGGGTGACGGGCATCCTGGGGCCGACGCCGAATGAGTCGAAGCAGGCGCTTGGCTGACGTTGGTGGCCTCGACACTGCAACAGTGCGAGTTTGTAGCGGGCAGCGCGCCCTGAGCGAGGTGGTTGAGTTGGCCGTGTCGGTGGTCCTGGGCGTCCAGGAGAAGTAAGTGCGCGATCTCGGTCCTTCAAGGGGCCGCAGCTATCTGACGCAGTGCCGTGTCCCAGAGCATCCGCTCCACGTTGCGTTGAATGGCCGCGCTGGCTGGTGAGCCGGTGAGCAGATCGTCCGGAAAGACCAGGCGGATCAGGAGTACGGACTTGATCAAACGGTAGAAGTCGATTGCGGCGACGGCGCGGAAATCCCCTGCCTTCTCGCCCGCCTCGAGCAACAGGCGCAAGCGCCGGTGCATTGGCGCGAGCGGGCCGGCACTGAGGTTGGAGCGAAAGGGACCGCCGGCGGCGAGCCGGATGTACTCCATGCCGCCCTCAGGGGTCGCGAAATCGATCAGGGAAAGTCGTACATAGGCCGGGTGAGCCAGGTGAAAGCGCGCGAATTCTTCGACGACTTGCTGCAAGGTCTGCAGCGGTTGCGCGAGTCCCTCCGGGCCGTAGCTGAATTGCTCGGATAGCAGGGTGATGAAGCGTCGGGATACGGCGATGAGCACATCATCTCGACTCTCGTAGTGCTTGTAGATGGCAGGAACACGGACCTCGAGCGGGTCGGCAATATCTTTCAGCGTGAAGCCGAAGACCCCTTTTGTGGCAATGAGGCGCTCGGCCTCGTCGAGGATCCTTTCACGAGTCGGGGTACGAGCCGGAGTGGGCAATGAGCTGGCTCGTTTGGTGCGAGCCGGTTTTGCGGCAAGTGGCATGGCCAGGACTTTCGCAGGCCGCGTGCGGGTTGACAAGCCTCGGGGGGCGAGAACGGTCAACAGGGGTGGCGGGGCTGGGGCGCCCCATTGGATGAGGCCTCTGGTGGGGGCGTCTCATGGGGCGTTTGCTGAGTCGGCGCGGCGGCGGATCTCGCGCGGGCCGCTCACCGATTTGGGCGGGATTGCGCCATCAGCGCGAATTCCTCAAATAACAGCTGTGCAGCGAGTTGGCTGGTGTTGGTGGTCGGGTCGTATTCGGGCGCGACTTCGACTACGTCGGCCCCGATGATCTGGAGCCCTTTCAGACCGCGCAGCAAGGCCAACCCTTCGCGGGGGACGATGCCGCCGACCTCCGGCGTACCCGTCCCGGGAGCATACGCGGGATCGAAGCCGTCCACATCGACGGAAATATAGACGGGCGCATCGCCCACGACCTCACGGGCTTTCTCAACAACACCCGTGACGCCCAGGCGCATGAAATCCTCCATGTAGATGACGGTCATTCCAGACACGTGTGAGAACTCCCAGAACATGTTCGACGCGCCGCGAATCCCGATCTGGATGGTTCGTTCGGGGTCGAGGACGCCATCCAACACGGCCAGCCGGAAGGGGCCACCGTGATGGAACTTCGAGCCGTCGTATGTGCCCATGGTGTCGCAGTGCGCGTCGATGTGGATCAGCGCAACTGGAGCATCCTTCCCCAGGGCTTTCAGGATGGGATACGTGACGGAGTGATCTCCGCCCACGGACAGCGGGCGGATTCCACGTGACTTCAGCACGCGGTAGTAGTCCTCAATGTCGTTTAGCGACTGTTCCAGACTGTAGCGGCTGCGAAACGGAACATCGCCAACGTCCGCGGCACGGACCAGGCTTTGCGGAACGTTGCGGAAGGTGGGGTGGTACGGGCCGATCCGCTCAACATTGCGCACGGCGCGGGGGCCAAGGCGCGCACCGCTGCGATTGGACACTCCCAGGTCCATGGGGAGGCCGACGACTGCGATGTCGAGATCATCGAGGCTGTCGGCCTGGGGTAGGCCGAGGAATGTTGGTATGCCGGAATAGGGGAGGGAGCGCTTCCCGGTGGGTGAGCGTATTGCCGCGGCTGCTGCAACGATCTGCGGGTCGTCCGCATCGAAGGCGTCCTTGTCCTCATAGCGGGCGCGCAGTCGTTTGAGTTTCTCCTCGTCCATCGTCTGGGAAGCCTACCGGGTGGGTTAATTAAATTAACTTCGAGCTGGACGCTTGTCAAACTGCGGGTCGCCTTGGAGGGTGCCAGGGTTTTGGGGGTCTGCCAAGCCTGGGGGGGAGGGTCGCGGGGTTGCCGGGAGGTCGGGGGTTGCGGAGGTGAGGGGCTGCGGAGGGCGGGGACTGCGGAGGT
>Ga0105240_10002773_pt1 | contig 27676 bp, 22 predicted proteins | sample KBSC54metaG_FD_80426 | JGI IMG/M metagenome (GOLD analysis project Ga0105240, IMG submission 80426) | Corn rhizosphere microbial communities from Kellogg Biological Station, Michigan, USA - KBS C5-4 metaG | ecosystem: Host-associated > Plants > Roots > Rhizosphere > Soil | place: Michigan, USA... | reverse complement strand
GTCTTAAAGCTCAGATCGCCTTTCCACAAGGTCCTGTCATATTCCGCATAAGGACTGACGGTTAGGGTCCGTGTATTATAGTGATGAAAGAGACTTTTCGTTGCCTGGGCAGCATTGGTGTTGGTAGGCGGCATCGTCGTCGTCGGATAGCCTGCAAGCTCCTTGCCCGTCATTTCATTATAGCCGAAGACGGTCCGCAGGGTTACGCCTTTTGCCGGTTTATACACCAACGTACCGCTGGCCAGCAGGTTGCCGGTCACATTCTTGTAGGTCCGGTTGATATTGGCCGCGGTGCCGGGCCCATTGGGATCGTCGCCGGCCCCTTTCCAGTCGACACTGCCATCCGGCAGAAAAGCCGGCGGCGCATTAGGCGCATCGATCACCAGGCTCTGGGAAAAATCATAGGGCACCATATCGCTCTTCGAGGAGAGAAAGCCGGCGGAAAAGTTCAGATTGAACTTGTCGTCGATAGTACCCGTATTCAGCGAGAACCGCAGAGAGCCGTCCCCGTATGATCCTTTATGCCGCTGGATATTGCCGTTATTCCGCAGGCTTCCGCTGATCATATAAGTGGTATTCCTCGCGCCCCCGCTATAGGATACATTGGCATTGGTAGACTGTGCCGAAGCGCCCATGTATACTTTCCGCCAGTCATGGTAACGGTCTTCCGGCCAGGTGCCGTTGACATCGGGGTCCAAAGGACCGGGAGTCTCACCGTCATTTTTCAATGCCTCCTTCCGCAGCATAACATATTGCTGGGTATTCAGCAGCTTGGGCATTTGCCCTTTCACCGACACACCCGTATATACATTGACGCTCAGGGATGGAGCCATCGGCTTGGCCTTTTTTGTCGTAACGATAATGACCCCATAGGCGCCCGCTGATCCATAGATGGCCGTGGCATCCGCATCCTTCAATATGTCGATGCTGGCAATATCATTCGGATTGATAAAATTAAGCCCGTTGCCGCCCTGCAGAAAATCACCCGTGCCGATGTCAGAGTCAAACGACATAGGCACAGTGCCGCCGGGATATCTCACTCCATCCACTATGATCAGGGGAGAAATGGAACTATTGCTGAAGTTCTGCGAGCTTCTCATCCGGATGGAAAAAGCGCCTCCCGGCTGCCCCGTCACCTGCTGGATAAACAAGCCCGGCGCCTTCCCCTGTATAGCCTCCAGGACATTGTTCACCGGGTTCTTTTCAATATCCTTGGCAGTGATGGTAGTGATATCGCCCGGGTTCAATCGCTTGGTAGTAGTACCATGAGCTATTATCTGCACCTGGTCCAGGTCGCTCGTACTCTGCTGCAGACGCATCACAGGGACTTCCGCCTGCTGTATATGATGCGCCGTTATACGCACTTCCTGAGATGCATATCCCACAAACGACACCGTAAGCACATCTCCTTCCTTAAGGGACAGTGCAAAGTTCCCGCCCGCATCCGACGTAGTCGAAACCTTCGATTTCCGGACGGCAATCGTAGCACCTGCCAATGGCTTCCCATCGGCATCCAATACCCGCCCCTTAAGTACCGCATCTTTGACCTTGTCCTCCACCACCCCCGCCTGCACAGCAGGAGGCTCGACAACCGCCGGCGTTTCCTTGCGCGACAGCGAAATAGTCTTATCCAGGATGAGATAAGTGAAAGGCTGATCCTTCATAGTCAGCTCCAGGAACTCCTTCAAAGGCATGTCATGTACAGTGAGAGAGACAGGGCGTGCGTCTCCCAATAGCCCTTTCCTGAAAAAAACCACATAGCCCGTCTGTTTTTTAATGGCCGAAAACACCTCCCGCATATCCATATTCCTGCCCGAGAGCGTTATGGATTGAGATAGGCCCCTGGCCTGCACCTGAAGCAAGGCCGCCATCAGGAGAATAAAGGTCAGCTTCATGACTAACACAGTTTGTTTGATGCCCCGACGCCTCCACCAGGCCGGCCGGGAACAATAAGCAGCAATTTGCATAACTTCGTTACGTTTTGGGTTGATGAATAAAGAAACAAGTCTGTCCAGGACTTTTTTTAATGAGGTCGGCCCTTAACAAAAAATACCGCTATGGGGCCTAATCCATAGCGGTTTTTCATTAGGTCTACCATTGAACCATTGCAGAGATGCCGCCAGGCATCCCGCGTATTAACCAAAGCCTTAAGGGAGGACTACGAGTCGACGTCCCCCCTCAATGCTGAATTTAACATCTGCTCTTGCAAGCACTTTTAACAGATCGGAAAGGTTTATATTTCTGCTGATCTCGCCTTCAAACCGGATGTCCGGCACATTCTTCCTGTAGACCACTTCTATGTCATACCACCGCTCCAGCTGGCGCATCACCTCTCTCAAACTGACATCCTGGAAGTTGAACAAACCATTCTTCCAGGCCATCACCTTGTCTATATCGACATTGTTCACGACAGACACCTTCTGCTGGCTCACCTGCGCCTGCTGGCCGGGCTTTAGTACTACTTTGCCAACCCTCACACTCCCTTCCAGCAAAGTAGTCTTCACACTTCCCTCATCAGTATAGGCATTCACATCGAATCCCGTACCCAGCACCTCTACCTCCGCTCCCCCATCCACACTCACCATAAACGGCAGCTCCTTATTCTTCACCACCTCAAAATAAACTTCGCCGCTGATCCTTACATTCCGTTGCTTCCCCGTAAAGGCGGCAGGATAGGTAATGGAGGAAGCCGCGTTTAGCCACACCTGCGTCCCGTCCGGCAGCGTGAGCCGGTAATTGCCCCCGCGTGGAGTACGCATCGTATTCATCATGGTTTCACCCGCCCCTGCACTTTCCGGCGCCCTATCCCTGGTAGCGTCACTCGAACGGTAAACGATCCGCCCTCCCGCCGTTTTGACGATCGAGGAACCACCCTGCCGGGCAATCACTCCGCCCACCGCACTGTCAAGCGTAATGGTCGTTCCATCAGACAGAACCAGGATCGCCTTATTACCCCCAGGCACAATATCCTGCCCCCCGGCAGCCAATCGTTCATGCTTACCATTCATCCTCACATAACCTCCTACGCCCAACAGCAATATCACCGCCGCAGCCCATCCCCATCTTCTGATAAAAGACACCCGGCGTACAGGCGCCGCTTGCAAACGCCGCAGCACCCCTTCCACGATCCTGTCCTCCGTCCCCGGCAGCTCTCCCTCTATGGAATATTCACCTTTCGACAGCTGCTCTTGCACAAGGGCTGCCAACTGCTCAGCCGCCGTATCGTTTTCCAACAGACCCGCGAGCTCCCTGCGCTGATCTTCCGTCAGCCGCCCCAGGAGATAGATATGTAATAATGCTTGCAAACGAGGGTTCATCATACTTAAAGACGCATGTAAAAGAATTTACTGAGTAGCGAAAGAAAAAAAAATTAATATAGCCCGCCCAGCAGGATGATCACCATCAGGCTATCCCCGATATGTTCCTGTAAATAGCTTTTTAAAAAGGCAACGGCCTTGACAATATATTGAGCGACAGTATCCTTATGTATTCCCAGCCGTTCGGCTATCTGTTCGTGCGTCAATCCTTCCAGCCTGCTCATGCGAAAAACCTGCTGTCTTTTTTCCGGTAATAAACCAATGCCATTCAGCAGGACCTGGTAGTGCTGCCGGTTCTCCGACAAAAGATCCGGACGCAGGGAATTTTCCTCCTGCTCCTGCTGCTGAAGAAAAGACGGACGGCTCAGCTTTTTTCTGACAGCCGACACAATGGTGTTGCGTGAGACGATAAAGAGCCAGTTTTCAAAATTCTCCACCCCCGCGAGCTGCCCCCTCGAATGCCATACCTTTAAAAATATATCCTGCGTCAGCTCTTCTGCTTCTTCCGCCGATCGCATCCACGACAGCGCATGAGCATAAATGTTCTTCCAATACAGGCGGATAAGATCCGCAAAGGCTTTTTCATCCCCTTCGGCAATTAGTTCCTTTATATTATTTACTTTCCCATCCATTCCTCCAGGTGCTTCCCGATGATCGCCCCCTCTACCATGAACCCATCATGTCCATAGGCCGAGTCGATCTCTATCAACCTGGCATCCGGTAAGTGGCTTACAATGAACCGCTGCTCTTCCAAAGGACAAAGAATATCGCTGCCGATGCCGATGACCAGGGTCTTTTGCCGGATCCCGCCCAGCACCTCTTCCAAACTTTTCCCCCTTCCCCTGGCCAGCTGATGGCTGTCCATTGCCTTGGTAAGCAACCAATAGCAATACGCATTAAATCGGCTCACCAGCTTATCCCCCTGGTAAGTTATATAAGAAGAGGCCCGGTAGTCATCCAATTTCTCCGTATCCGGGTCCGTCTGCTTCTGCACCATGATGCCATAATTGCGATAGGTCAGTATCCCGATGGCCCGCGCCGCCTTTAGCCCCGCACTCCCCGCCGTCGGGGAAACATCCCGCCAGCTGCTATCCGCCTGGATAGCCAGCCTTTGCGCCGTATGGATAGCAATCCCCCAGGCACTCTCCGTAGGAGAAGTGGCTATCAGGAACAGCCGCTCGATGCATTCCGGCTCCATGACCGCCCATTCCATGGCCTGGTACCCTCCCATACTTCCTCCCATCAACAGATGGATCTTTTCGATACCCAGGTGCTTACGCAGCAGGATGTGCGCCTTCACCATATCCCGGATCGTGATCATCGGAAATTCATGGTAATAAGGCTGTCCCGTCCGGGGATCCTTGCTCAAAGGCCCCGTGCTGCCATAGCAGGACCCCAGGATGTTGGCGCAGACAATAAAGTATTTATCCGGTGTAACAGGCCCCTGCGGCCCCACCACCCCGGGCCACCAATGAGCCGCATCCGAATTGGCCGTCAGGGCATGACAAACCCATACAACATTACTTTTATCCTCATTCAGACTCCCATACACATGATAATTAATCTCAATGCCGGGTAGGGATGCCCCACTTTCCAGTTCAAAGGGCTGTTCATAATAAAGGTGGTTCATGTACAGAAAATAATGTCCGGGAAACGGATATTCTTCAAAAAATAATCCGTTTCCCAGAAAAATCTAATTATTTGTCCTTCGGACAATGGACCTCCCGGTCCATTCTTTAATGCTGCAAAGTAACGGCATAGATACATATGACATAAATTTGCCCAAATTTAAATTATGATCCATATTGAGGTTAACAGGGTCAACGGAGATTATGGCTTCGAAGCAAAGGACGCCAGCGGCAACATCGCCCGCATGGACACCAGCCCCGAGACGGGAGGAGAGAACTTCGGCATACGCCCTATGCAAATGCTCCTGATGGGCCTGGGAGGCTGCAGCGGCATCGACATCGTATCCATCCTGAAAAAGCAAAGACAGACCGTAGAAGGGTTCCGCATGCTCATAGATGGCGACCGGGAAAAGGGAAAAGAGCCTTCGTTGTGGACTGACATCCACGTCATTTTTGAGCTGAAAGGCGATATCGACCCGGACAAGGCCTATAAAGCCTGCGCCCTGTCCATAGATAAATATTGCTCCGTAGCCGCTACCCTGAGAGGCTCCGGCAGCAACATCACCTGGGAGGTAAAAGTCAATCCCTAATCATACAAACATCTATATGTCTCATCATCGTATTACACAAGCCATCCGTATCCGCACTGACCGCACACCGGAAAAAGAACATTCCTCTCCTCTCTTCCTTACGAGCAGCTTCTGCTACGATGATGCCGAAGAGATGCGAGCCGCCTTTGCCGACGAAAAGGAAGCCAATATATACAGCCGCTTCAGCAACCCTTCCGTACAGGAATTTGTTGACCGTATGTGCGCCCTCGAAGGCGCCGAAACCGGCTTTGCCACCGCCTCCGGTATGGCCGCAGTCGTGGGTTCCTTCCTCAGCTTTCTGAAAAAAGGCGACCACCTGCTATCCTGTAGTTCCATCTTTGGCAGCACTCACACCGTCATCTCCAAATACCTGCCGAAATTCGGCATCGAATATACCTATGTCCCCGCCGGAGATCAAAGCTCATGGGAAGCCGCCATCCGGCCCAATACGAAGATGATCTATCTGGAAACACCCACCAATCCGGGACTGGACATCATCGACCTCGAAGCCGTTGGTCTGCTGGCCCGCAAGCACAACCTCATCTTCAACGTCGACAATTGCTTTGCCACCCCCATCGGTCAGACCCCTATTCAATATGGAGCAGACCTCGTCGTCCATTCCGCCACCAAATGGCTGGACGGTCAGGGCCGGGTGCTCGGCGGAGTCGTGGTAGGTAAAAAGGAATTGATACACGAGATCTACCTTTTCTGCCGGAGCACAGGCCCCGCCCTCTCACCCTTCAATGCATGGGTTCTCAGCAGAAGCCTGGAGACATTGGACGTACGCATGGAAAGACATTCCTCCAACGCTCATTATATCGCCGAAAAACTCGAAGGGCATCCCGCCATCTCGTTCCTGAAATATCCCTTCCTTTCCAGCCATCCGCAGCATGAAATTGCGAAAAAACAAATGCTCAACGGAGGCGGCATCCTTTGTTTCGAACTAAAAGGAGGACTGGAAGCAGGCCGCACATTCCTGGACAAGCTAAAGATGCTTTCCATGACCGCCAACCTGGGAGATACCCGCAGCATTGCCAGCCACCCCGCCAGCACCACCCATGCCAAGCTCACTCCCGAAGAAAGGGCCGCCGTGGGGATCACACCGGGTCTTATCCGTATTTCCGTGGGGCTGGAGCACCGGGATGATATACTACAGGATATTGTGCAGGCGTTAAAGTAAGACCTCCCCATCCCTACATCGGGCCACCAAACTACTGTCTTTTATGAAAAACTATTTTGTCGCTCTATCCTGTATGGCCATTATTGCATGTAGCTGTACAAAAAATATGGAATTACAGTCTGCCGAAACACCTCCTGGCCGTGCTTTGAATGCAGGGAATATCTATTATGTTAATAACAGCGGCAACGATCAGAACAACGGCACCTCCCCTGCCACGCCATGGAAGACGATTGGCAAGGTGAATGCTTTTAGGCTCTCCCCGGGAGACCAGGTTCTTTTTGCAGGCGGGCAGACATTTACAGGAAATTTGGTAGCCTCTTCCAGTGGAAGCTCCTCAGCTTATATAAGGTATGCGAGCTATGGTGGGGGGAAAGCAACCATCAGTGCAGGCAGCGGGACAGGGATCTATATCTATAATAAAGCCTTCGTGTGGGTGGATAGCCTGGTCGTAACAGGCGGCTGGAATGAGACATCCCAGTCCGGAAATGCCGGAAGAGGCATTCATTTCCAGGCAGACACAACGGCCGGCGCAAAGCTTGGAAATAGCCAGGTCACCAATTGCGACATTGGTTACTTTAAAATTGCCGGCATTGCTTTCCGGAGTAGTACAAGAGATAATACTCAATGCGGCTACAACAGGATTATCGCAACCAATAACAGCGTACACAATAATGGGATAGCGGGTATTACCAGTGACGGCCCCTATATCGGCGGCTCAACCTATGCTTTCGATTCAGCTTCGATAGCCTACAATACCATCTTCCACAACTTCGGCCTGAAGACAAGCAATGGGAGCCATACGGGCGATGGCATCGTGATAAGTGATTGTGCAGGGGGTAGGATAGAATATAATACCTCCTATAACAACGGGTGGTATAATGCTAACAATGGAGGCGGACCGGCTGCAATATGGTGCTGGGATTCAAAGAACATCGTGTTCCAATATAATGAGGCGTACAATAACGGTTCAGGAACGAATATTGACGGAGATGGATTCGACCTGGATGGCGGTGCTACCAATTGCATCATGCAGTATAACTATAGCCATAACAACAAGGGGGCAGGCTTCCTCGTTTGGGAGTTCGGAGATATACGCGGCAACAACGCGAATAACATCATACGATACAATATTAGCGGGAATGATGGAAGTAACCCATCTTATGGAGCGATCCACATCGGCGCGGAAACCGGAAATATCACAGGCAACAATATTTATAATAATACGGTTTACTCGGCCACCTGCAAAGCAGCCGTCGCCGAAGGAGGGTCGAATAATAATTTTGTCAATAACATTATGTATGCCACCAGTTCGTATGGTATTCTTTCCAGCGATGGTAATGCGGCTTCGGCATTCTTCTTCAATAACGATTATTGGGGTGGAAGCCAGGGCATTCATTTTTATGTCGGCTCTGCAGTCTATACGTCTCTCTCGGCCTTCCGTCAGAGCTATAACGAAATACTCAATGGCCGGAACTACGGATATACAGTCAATCCACAGCTGACCAATCCCGGCACAAATTATCAATTGCAAGCTGGTTCTCCGATGATCGATGCTGGTTTCAATCTGGCGGGCCAATGGGGATACCAGGTAGGAAAAGTGGATTTTTTCGGATCGGGCATACCCACTGGCAATGGGTACGATATAGGAGCCTGCGAAAACCGCTTGGGTGACGGTACAGGGATCATTTCCGGCGCCACCTACCAGTTGGTATCCGGCGTTAACAACGCAAGCGTATTGGATGTCAATGGCAGCTACACCACTAATGGTACTGTAGTACAATTGTGGACGAATAAGGGCGGTAATAATCAAAAATGGAAAATGACCAGCATTGGCGGAGGTTATTATACACTGCAACCTCTAAATGCGCCCCTGTCACTCATGGATGTCAACGGCTCCGGCACTGCCAACGGCACCCAGGTGCAAATATGGACAGGCAATGGCGGTAATAATCAAAAATGGCTCATCACCAGTGTCGGTAACGGCTATTATACACTTGCACCCGCCAATGCGCCCGGCTCCCGGCTGGATGTCAACGGTTCCGGAATTGCCAACGGCACCAAGGTGCAAATATGGGCAAGCAATGGCGGCAACAATCAAAAATGGAAGTTTGTGAAAATGTTATGACGAATGAAATACCCCCTGGCCATACTATCTCTATCCCTCTCCTGCACCCTCGCAGCCGCCCAGGACACCCCACCCCGGTTGATCCATTTTACACCCGCCACCTTTTCCAACAGCTTTACCATCCACCGCGATCCCGTACTCCACATCCAATCCGGCGACACGGTACGCACCGAGACGGTAGACGCCTTCGGCCATGACAAGCAAGGCACTAAACGACAAGGTGGTGGCAATCCCCTGACCGGCCCCTTCTACATTGAAGATGCCATGCCTGGAGACGTCCTGGCCGTCACGCTGAATGAAGTGACCCTCAATCGCCCGTATGCCTATACATCCGAAACCTTTGACGAACGGAGTATGCCGGACTCCATACTCCGGCAACTACCGAAAAGAGCCCCTATCGTAAAATGGCGGCTCGATCTGCAAAACGCCCTCGGCTGGCCCGACAGCGCAGCAGATACCTATGACCATCTGAAAAATTTTAAAGTCACTCTCCACCCTTTCCTGGGATGCATAGGAGTAGCGCCGTCCAACAAAAAAGATGAGATACTGAGTTTTTTTCAGGGACCTTTTGGAGGCAATTTAGACTACAGCAGATTGGCAAAAGGAGCGATCATCTATCTGCCCGTCTTTCATCCCGGCGCATATTTCTACATCGGCGATGGTCACGCCGCACAGGGAGATGGAGAGATCGCCGGCAATGCGCTGGAAACCTCGCTGGACGTGGAATTTACCGTAAAAGTTATCAAAAGCGATCTCCTGCGGCTGACTTATCCCCGGGCGGAAGATGCAACATATATCATGACCCTTGGCTCGGACAAGGACCTCAACAAAGCTCTGAAGATCGCATCGGCGGGCATGCTGAACTGGCTGCAAAAAGATTTTCGGCTAACCTTGCACGAGGCTACACAGGTGATAAGCACGACTATGGAATACACCATCGCAGAAATTGCCGATCCGGAAGTGGTCGTGGTGGCGAAGATCAGGAAGGACGCCTTGCTTACTCTCCACAATTAGGAGGTCCTACTCTCCCCAGATCTCCCCTTCTCCCTTCAACCAATCCTTCACCAGCTCAGTAGTGACAGACTTCGGCCTTTCCAGGGGGAAGCCCAGCGCACGGTCCCAGCAGAGGCTGGCCAGCACACCCAGTGCACGGCTCACACCAAAGAGCACCGTATAGAATTCATACTCCACCATTCCATAATGCACCAGCAACGCTCCGCTGTGCGCATCTACATTTGGCCAGGGGTTCTTGATCTTGCCCAAAGATTGAAGAATGGGCGGCACTGTATCATATATATTCCACACCGTCTGGACCAGGGGGTCATCAGGCATGTGTTTCTTACCGAATTCCATCTGGGCCGTAAAGCGGGGATCCGTCTTGCGCAGCACTGCATGACCATAGCCGGGCACCACCTTCCCTTCATTCAACGTCTTCCGCACATAAGCATCTATCTGCTCTTTCGAAGGCAGCTCCACACCCAGCTCCTTCCGCATATCCAGTATCCATTTGATCACTTCCTGGTTGGCCAGTCCATGTAAAGGACCCGCGAGACCGTTCATGCCGGCAGCAAAGCTCAGGTAAGGATCGCTAAGGGCCGAACCCACCAGGTGTACCGTATGCGCGCTGACATTACCCCCTTCATGGTCCGCATGAATGGTCATGTACAGTCGCATCAGCTCGCGGAAAGTCTCATCTTCATAACCAAGCATATGGGCAAAATTACCCGCCCAATCCAGGAGACCGTTGGGATGGATATGATCTTCATTCTTGTATTTCCTGCGGTAAATATAGGCCGCTACCCGGGGCAGCCGGGCGATGAGGTCCATGGAATCATCGAATACAGCCTCCCAGTAATCCTTTTTATTCATCCCCTCCGCATATCTCTCCGCAAACTTGCTCTCCGTCTGTAAAGCCATGATGGCGATGACAAACTGTGTCATGGGATGCGCATCCTTGGGTAAGGCTTCAATGGCGGCAAAAACATGGTTGGGAACATGGCTCCTGCGCTGCCAGTTGGCGGTAAGCTCATGGACATCTTCTTCGGTAGGCAGCTCACCCAGCAACATCAAAAGGAAAAGACCTTCCGGCAGAGGCTCGGTGCCCCCATTCGCCTTCGGCAGTTTTTTCTGTAGTTCCGGGATAGAGTAACCCCTGAAACGGATGCCTTCCTGGGCATCCAGCAAAGACGTCTCACTCACCAGTCCCGTAATACCCCGCATACCCTGGTAGATCTGCGAAAGGGTCACTTCTCCTATTTTCTTATTTCCATGCTCTTTTATCAATTCCTTTATCTCGGCAGCTACCGTCTCCGCCTTGCTTTTAAACCTGTCCCTTAATAATATTGCCATGTCGATGCTGATTTTTAACTCGCTAAAGTTACTATACGAATCGTTGTAATACAAACGATTCACAAGGTTTTAGATTATTTTAATATCATAATAAATTCTCTTTACCCTGCTAATAATCTTCTTATTTCGGCGTTCGCGCATACAGCCAGAAGGCCAGCCCGCTGAAGATGATATTGGGCAGCCAGGCAGCGAGCATGGGAGAGAAATGCCCCTTCGTGGAAAAAGTGACGGAAAACTTATCCATCACGACAAAAATGGCAGCCATGACGATCCCCATGGCCAGGTGCAGACCACTGCCGCCCCTTATCTTACGGGTACCAATAATAGCCCCCATCAGGGTCATGATAATGACGGAAAAAGGCGTGGCATCCCGGTGATACAGCTCTACCTTGAATGTATTCAGCCCTTCCGCCCCCCGTATCTCCTCCATATGGATGAACTGGTGCAGCTCAGGCGTCGTAAGCTTATCTTTTAAATAATCGTCCCTTCTCAGCTCCTTCGGCAGCACATTCAGATTGACATGCATGCTGTCCTTCTTAGCCACCGACTCCTTCAGGCCATCGATCTTACGCTCGATGATACCCGTCAGCTTCCAGTCTTTTTTCAGTTGGTCCCATTTAATCGTCTCAGCCCGGAGGTTATAGTACACTTTATTGTCCTTCACCTTCTGCATAAAGAAGTTGCTGGCCGTCTTATTCGCCGTGTCATAATACCGGAACCCCACATAGGTAATGGGGTCCACCCGGAGATAAAAGTTATTGGTCCGGTAATAATCCGAATTGTACGAGCTGTTCCTGTCCACGTAGACAGTCTGAAAATCCGTGCGGATCTCATTGGCCTTGGGCACCCAATACTGGCTCGCCAGCCAGAAAATAAGGGCAAGGAACAGGCTGCCGATGAAATAGGGTCTCAGCATCCTGTTGTACCGGACCCCTCCCGCCAGGATCGCGATGAACTCGCTACGTCCCGCCATCTTGCTGCTGAAGTAGATCACCGCGATAAAGATCATCAGGGGAAAGATCATGGACATGATAAACGGGACAAAGCCTATGTAGTAGTTCTTCACCAGCTGCCAGGCCGTCATCCCCGACTTGACAAAGTCATCCGCCTTCTCGCTGGTATCGATGACCACAGCGATCACCGTGATCACCAGCATGGTAAACACAAAAGTGCCGATAAACTTCCGGAGGATGTATCTGTCGAGGAGCTTGAGCATGCGCCGCAAAGGTAAGGGCCCATTTTCATAATCATCTCCTAAAAAAACCTTCTTTCTCGCCTATCCTTTCGGCCCGGCAGCTTATTCCCCCGACTGCTGCGCCGCCTTCATAATCTCGTCTGCAGCAGCGGCACCTGCTCCTGCTTCCAGCTTAAAAAATCCCCGGCCAGGATATGCTTGCGCGCCTCCTCAACCAAATACAGATAAAACGCCAGGTTATGCACACTGGCAATGGTCAGTCCCAGTATTTCCTTGGATTTCACCAGGTGGCGGAGGTAGGCCTTGCTGTAATACCGGCTCCAGTCGCTGTCGATCCCATCATCGAGAGGGGAAAAGTCCTTTTCCCACTTCTTATTATCGATATTGATGACCCCTTTCGAGGTAAAAAGCATGGCATTCCGCCCATTGCGGGTAGGCATCACACAGTCGAACATATCCACTCCCCGGGCAATACACTCCAGGATATTCCAGGGGGTACCCACACCCATCAGGTACCGGGGCTTGTCCACAGGCAGATCCTCGCAGCAGGCCTGGCAGATGTCATACAGCTGCCCCTCCGGCTCCCCGACGCTCAACCCTCCGATCGCATTACCCACAGCCCCCCTGGAAGCGATATATTCACAGGAAGTCTTCCTCAAATCACTAAAAACGCTCCCCTGGACAATAGGAAAGAGATTTTGCGTATACCCATATTTGTCCGGAGTGGAGGTAAACCGTTCTATACAGCGGTCCAGCCAGCGATGAGTGAGACGCATGGACTTTTCAGCATAGGCATATTCGCTCGGATAGGGCGGACACTCATCAAAAGCCATGATAATATCCCCCCCGATGACCCGTTGGATGTCCATCACCTTCTCAGGGCTGAAAAGATGTCTCGATCCGTCGATATGGGATTGGAAGACCACCCCTTCCTCCTGTATCTTCCGGGTCCCCGCCAGGGAGAATACCTGGTAGCCGCCGCTGTCCGTGAGGACAGGCCTGTCCCAGCCATTAAATCGGTGGATGCCGCCCGCCGCCTCCAGCACCTCCAGACCCGGCCGGAGATATAAATGATAGGTATTGCCCAAAATAATCCGGGCCTTTACATCCTCCTTCAGCTGTTGCTGGCTGACAGCCTTTACACTCCCCACAGTGCCCACCGGCATAAAAATAGGGGTGGGTATCTCCCCATGGTCCGTCACCATCCTCCCGGCCCTGGCTCCCGTCCCGGCGCAAGTCCCTTCTATCGTAAATGTCAATGCAGGCATATATATTAAAAAGGCTGCAAGATACCACAGACTTTAGATCTTTCCGGAAAACGGGTTATATTTCCTAAAAGCCCGTTTTCCGGACATATTCGCCCCCACTACCCGATTTTTCCATAAAAAAATCATGTTAATGCGTACTTTCGCGGGCGCGGGCATCAATCGTCCGGAAGCCCCGGACGCCGGAGGCGGCATAATACCGGATGTCCGCTACCTGGCCTGAACCTTTTCGTAGAAAGCTTATGACAAAACTGAGTATCTCCTGGAGTGAGATCATTTTTATAGTGTTTTTCCTGATCACCCTGATCCAGCTGTTTTATTACGGGTGGTTCTTCAGGCGGCTCGCTTTTTTTATTCCCACAGAAAAAGAACAGTCACAGCAACATCCCATCAGCGTCATCATCTGTGCACGCGATGAAGCCGCCAAACTTGTGACGCATCTCCCCGGCGCCCTCGTCCAGAGATATCCCAGCACGCATGAGGTTATCGTCGTCAATCACAACAGCCAGGACGACACCCGCTTCCTGCTGGATGAATTTAAAAAGACCTTCAAAGGTCTGCATATCGTCAATCTCGAACAGGAGGCCATCGGTATCCCCGGTAAAAAATACCCCCTCAGCATGGGTATCAAGGAAGCCAGGTACGAGATCGTTCTGCTCACGGACGCCGACTGTGTGCCTGCCAGCGAATTCTGGATGCAGAAAATGCAGGACGGTTATAACAACGGCATCGAAGTAGTCCTTGGATACAGCCCCTATAAAAAGGGCCCCGGCTTTCTCAACAAGATCATCCGCTTCGACACTTTCCATACCGCCCTTCAATATCTCTCCTACGCATTGGCAGGCATCCCCTATATGGGTGTAGGACGTAATCTCTCCTACAAGAAAGATGTCTTCCTCCGCAACAAAGGCTTCTCGGCCATCAACCATCTTCCCGGCGGGGATGATGACCTGTTCATCAACAAAGTGGCCACCGGGAAGAACACAGCCATCGTGGTCGACCCCGATACCTTTACCATGTCGGAACCCAAAAAGACCTTTGGAGAATGGTTCCGGCAAAAGACACGTCACTACACCACAGCCAAATACTATCGCCCCCTGCATAAATTTCTCCTGGGGCTATATTCCTTCTCCCATGTCCTGTTCTATCCCTTATTTATCGCCAGCCTCTTTTTCGACTGGCGTTATACCCTGTTGCTTTTCGGCATCCGCCTGCTGATCCAGGGATACATCTATTATAAGGCCATGGACAAACTGCAGGAAAAAGATCTTTTTCCCTGGTGGTGGCTCCTGGATATCTGGATGTTCGTGTTTTATCTGATCTTTGTCCCCACAATATGGAAAAAACCACGGACCACCTGGAATTGATCCTCCGTTATTTTGACGACTTTACTCCCCGGCAGTTGCAGCAGCTGGCCGCCCTGGAAGAGCTATATAAAGACTGGAACAGCAAGATCAATGTCATTTCCCGCAAGGACATCGACAGCCTCTACGAAAAGCATGTCCTGCATTCTTTAAGCATCGCAGCCGCTTTCCAGTTTGAAAAAGATATGCAGGTCATCGACATCGGCACAGGCGGCGGCTTCCCCGGTATCCCGCTGGCTATCTTATTTCCCGACACAGCTTTCCATCTCGTAGACAGCATTGGCAAAAAGCTCAAAGTGGTAGAGGCAGTACGCGACGCCATAGGACTAACGAATGTTACTACCCAGCACATCCGTGCAGAAGAAATAAAAGGCCGCAAATTCGATGTGGCCGTCTCCCGCGCAGTAGCCCCCCTGAAGGAACTCCACACCTGGTCAAAACCCCTCCTGAAAAAACCTTCCAAACCTCAAATCAATCCCTCCGCCCCTCAACCTTCCAAACCTCAACCCAACTCCTCCGCCGCCCAACCGGTCAATCCTCAAACTAACCCCTCCACCCCTCAACCGCTCCCCCTCGAATCCTCATCCACCCCTTCTGAACCTCTGCCCATCCCCACCGGCCTCATCTGCCTCAAAGGAGGCGACCTCGGGACCGAGATCTCCGAAAGCCATACCCGCCCCCGCATCATGGAGATCTACGATATCTTTCCCCTGGACTACTTCCGCGAAAAATATCTCCTCCACATCCCTTTCTAACCCTTCAGGATAAGCATAAACCCCTCGCAGCCAGACGAATCTACCCAACCACCCTAAAAACTACCACAAAATGGTATTTTTTTATCGCTAAAGGAGCTCAACTTTGCTATATGAATATTTCTGTCTGTATTGTTGATGATAATAAGGATATCCGCTCTGCACTTGAGCAGATCATCCTGATGGCAGAAGGCTACACCCTGGCCGGCAGCTATCAGGACGCGGAAGAGGCGCTGCAGAAAATACCTCTCGCAAACCCCGATGTCGTGCTCATGGATATCAACCTGGGCAATGGAGAAAGCGGAATCGATTGTGTGCGGCAACTAAAACCCCTTCACCCCGAGATCCTCTTCATGATGTGTACCATCTACGAGGAAGATGAAAAAATATTTGAAGCCCTGACAGCCGGCGCCAACGGATACATCCTGAAAAAGACGGCGCCCGGCAAACTGCTGGACGCCCTCCGCGAACTACACGAAGGCGGCGCACCCATGAGCAGCCAGATCGCACGCAAAGTGGTCAACGCCTTCCAGGTACGGAACGCTGCCGCCGATCACATGACAAGCGCCCAGGGTAAATCCATCAGCATCCTCTCCAACAGGGAGAACGAGATCCTCGAACTGCTGGCTAAAGGCATGCTATATAAGGAAATAGCCGGCCGGCTCTTCATCAGCCAGGAGACCGTACGCAAACACGTCTATCATATATACGAAAAGTTACATGTCAACAACAGGGTAGAAGCCATCAACAAATTCTACGGGCGCTGAATGTCTGGGAAACAGATTCTCCCTTCGTTAGTCGATTAACGCATTAAAACTACCATAAAGTGGTATTGTTTTACCCTCAGGGGGTATTTACCTTTACTTCTTGGGGGCTGCTCAGAGAATCAAATGCATTAGTCATTTTACCTTATCTAACCAATATAAAAAGACGGGCCGGTGCCCGTCTTTTTCTGTTCTGTCGTTCGTCTTCAACTATCGTCCCCTTCCAAACACAGGATTCAATCGCAGATATTTATTTGTTCCGTCAAAGCTCACTACATAATCTGATTTGAAATGCGTGCTCTTCCGGTAATAATCCGTCGTGATGATCTGCGCTCCTGAATTACAGGCCGCTATAAAATCCGTTTTATCATTCATCCGCGCCTCCTTTGTATCCGCATCCGCTCTCGTCCGGATGATATATCCCTTTTCCACAAGGCTCTTTATCTCAGGCATGGCAGGATCGTTCCGGATCATCGTTGCTGCCTCCGGCGTCCCGGCCTCGGCGTTGACAAACAATACCCGTCCCTTCAGCGAAGGATGACCCGCTATATACATATCCCGTTTCCTGTCATGGTCATCCAGGATAAAAAGGAACCGTCCCTTCGCAGCCTTCAACGTAGGCCAGTTACCGCTCAACACAGCGCTTTCCAGCGTAGCATATTGTCCACGCACCACATCCGGCGTGATCAGATGTTCTTTTCCAAGTCCTTCTTCCAGCACCTTATCCAACTCATCGAACAAGGCAGGTGTAAAAGGCTCGGACTCCGTAAGGTCTTTATGACTCACGCCATCCTTGGCCTCCAGCGTAATGAATACAGGATAATGATCCGGGTGTTTATCGGACCACGACCGCAAGCCCGCCAGGCATTGCTTCAATGTCAGCGCATCGCTGCGAAAATCCAGGTCCGGGATATGCAGGATCTTGAAACCCGGCCGCATCATCACTCCGCCGGGATCATAAGGCGCCTGGCCCTTTGCCCATTCCAGTCCTTTCGGATGAGCATACCTGCCTCCCTGCTCATCCGCGTATATGTCGATCTCCAGGTTCAACAGTCCCATGTCCAGTTGATCGGCCATTGGAATATGCTCATAATCTATCTTCCCTGCACTCACAGAATCCCGCTGCTGAAAGAGTCTGAACAAGGCGGGATCGATGGCCTTCTTATAGCTGTTGTGGCTGCCGATGACCTGGATCTTATTGATGGGCAGGTCTTCGGGAAGGTCTTTGTCATACATCACCGGCAGCGTCGCCAGCACAACGACACCGAATAAAGTCTTTATCATTATATCCTAGTTTTTAGGGTAACCGTCATTTTGCAACAGGTTCGTATTCAATTTTATTTCATTGATAGGAATAGGATACAGTCTCCTGCTGACATCCTTGTTCATGCTCAACGGGTCATTAGCCAGCGGATAATCCACTTCGAACTGACCATAACGGATCAGGTCGTTACGACGCCATCCTTCCCAGGACAGCTCGCGGGCACGCTCATCCAATACAGTGTCCAGCGTGACACCCACAGCAGGAGGTGCGCCGGCACGATTACGCAGCTGTGTCACCAGCCAATCCTGCGTCTGTAAAACACCATTCACCGTTGTAGCAGGAGCTCCCCGTAAAATGGCCTCTGCCTTCATCAAATATACATCCGCCAGACGGAACACAGGCACATCATTCCCGTTCAGCCGCGTAGCCTGCGTGATCGCCACATCAGGATAGTACTTGATGCTGCGGATCCCTTCGGACTGGGTGGTGATGGTATTACCCAGGTCCATCGGTTTGGGCGGAACCAGGATCAGGTCCGGCGTAATGACTATCTGCGTAGTAGTGTTCGGGTAGTACACAGGCTGGTTCGTAAATCCGCCATTGCCATCAGGATAATATTGCGGCCCCACCAGCCAGGTCTTTGTTCTTGCATCTCCCGCGAGGTTAAACCTGTTGTAGAACTCATGTGTAGTGCTCATGGCGATGCTAAGACCCACATTCATGCCATAGGCAGAAGCGAGATAATAAAAGAACCCAAAACGTGTAAACTGGTTACCGGGTATCTGTTGGTCATAAGGCACAGCAAAAATGGTCTCGTTGATCTGCGGTCCATTGCTGGGCAGAAATATGTCGCGGAATTTCGCATCCAGGAAATAGTTGGGATTGCTCTGGACACTGTCGCACATGGCTACTGCATCCGGATAACGGGTGGTGCCTGTATATACACCCGCATTCAGATACATTTTTGCCAGCAGGGCATACGCCATCCCCTTGGTGGGATGACCATACTGCAGATTCTTGTCCGCACTGTTATTGGTCTTGGACGGCAATTGTGGCAGGACCGCCTTCAGCTCGGATTCGATGAATTCGAAGACCTTGGCCCGGGTTTGTGTCGCAGGCTGCGTATTCACATTGTACTCCGTGTAGATGGGCACATTGCCATAGGTATCCATCATAAAGAAATAATACAAGGCGCGCATGGCCCGGATCTCCGTCGTAAAAGCAACCTTCTTCGTACTATCCAGCTTCGCACTGCTGATCACCTTGATCAGGCGGTTACAGTTGGTGATACCGCCTCCAAAACCCCATTGCCAGATAGCGTTGACATAGGGGTGGTCATATGTCCATGTATGATAGTGCATCTGGCGGTACTGCCCTCCATCGTCGAAGTTACCGTCCCTGGCCGGGAGAATGGCTTCATCCGTCGACAGCTCCTGCATGCGCCAGTAAGTGATGGCATAATTGGAAGCCAGGTTGGCATACATAGTGCCCAGCAGGGAAGTATAGTCGGAGGTCGTTACAGGAAAGTTGCTGGCAACATACTGTGACTCTACAGGAACGTCTAAATTCCGGCAGGCGCCCCCGCCGATGATCGTAACCAAAACGGCTATTGCTATATATATCTTTTGCATCGAATTATCTTTTAAAATGAAGCAGTAACACCAATGATATAAGTACGTGTTTTAGGATAGAAATTCTGGTTGTCGATCCCCGGTGTCAATCCCCCGATGTTGACCTCCGGGTCCACACCACGGTATTTGGTAATGACAAAGAGGTTATTACCCGTCACATAGAAACGCAGGCTCTTGACAGACTCCGTATGAGGCTTGTACGTATAGCCCAGCGTTATGTTGTCCATACGCAGATAGCTGCCGCTCTCCAAAAATCTGTCGGAGATCAGGTAAGCGTTGATATCCTTAAAGGATTCACCCAGCGTAAACGTCGGGATGTTCTGGAGCTTACTGTCAGTGGGGTTGTTCAACCCCGCCAGGGTGGCGTTGAGGATCTTGTTACCCGTTACACCCCGGATAAGGAAGTTGAGATCGAACCCTTTGTAAAAAAAGCTGTTGCTCCATCCATATACCAGGCTGGGCTGTGCATTGCCGCATATCCGCATATCCGTGGTCAACGGCTGTTTGTTGATCACCGAATCCGCCGAATTGAGATAGGTGCTGATACCGTTCTGGTCCTTGCCCACATAATGCCACAGCTTGAAAGTTCCCAGTGCATAGCCATTCTGAACGATCTGGCTGTAGTTGCCGGATTGCCCCTTACCCCCCAACTGCGCCGTCTGGATATAGTTGATGACAAACTGAGAGTTGGACAACTCCTCTACCACGTTCTTGTTATGCGCCAGGTTGATGGAGCTCTTCCAGGTGAAATCGCCGGTCTTCACAACCGTAGCAGTCAACGTCAGCTCAACGCCTGTATTCTTGATCTTGCCCACATTGGCGGTATAGGTAGGCACGACATACTGGGTAGCCGACACAGGATACTGATCATAAATAAGGTCCGAAGTTTTCTTGATATAATAATCGACAGAACCACTCAGACGGTCCTTCCATAAACCAAAATCCAACCCCACATTGACCGTCCCCGTACTCTCCCATTTCAGATAAGGGTCATCGTTACGAACCAGGCCGATCGCATTCGTGATATTGCCGTTGTATAGCACTTTGGCATTGCCCGGAGGCGTGCCATAGATCAACAGGGAGGAAAAGGCATTGAAGCCAGTGCTGTTACCCGACACGCCATAGCCCGCCCGCAGCTTCAGACTGCTGATCACCGGTACATCCTTCATAAAATCCTCGCTGGTGATGTTCCATCCTGCCGATACAGCAGGGAAATAGCCCCACCGGTTGTTGATACCAAAGGCAGAAGAGCCGTCGTTACGCAGGGAAGCCTGGAAGAGATATTTACTCTTGTAGGAGTATTGTACGCGGCCGTAAAAAGACAACAGACGCAGGACAGAGATCGGCGTATTGTCAAAAGGTATCTGTGCAAGTGTCGACGGGTTGGATAGATACAGGTTGTTGTAAGAGAGATTGTCATTGGAGAATCCCTGACTGCCTACGCCGAAACCGTCATTGTTCCTGTCCTGCTGGTAGGTCCAGCCACCCAGTAGCTTGACGGAATGGTCGCCAAACATCATATCATAATTAAAATAAGACTCCAATATATTGCTGGTGTTTACATAAGTGTTCCGCTTGGCAACTCCGCCTGCTCCTACATAAATACCGGACTGGGAATTGTAATAGGCATTGTAATTGTACTCATCCCTCTGGGTAGCCAGTGACAACGTATATTTCAATCCTTTCAGGATATCCACCTGTACGATGGCATTGATCAGCGTCTTATTGTCATCCGTCTTGATGGAGTTGTTATTGATAAGGGACAGGGGATTTAGAGGACCGCTGCCCGTCCTTGTATAATTCTCCTTGTAGGTCCCGTCGGGATTGAAAGGACTGACCGTAGGAAGGTAGAATAACATACCCGGCAATACGGAGGATTGCACGACGTCATTTCCTTTTGTACGGCTATTGGTCACTGCCAGGCTCAATCGAAGCCGGTTGTCGAAAAACCGCTGGTTGAGATAGCCTCTCACGACTGTACGCTCTAAAGAAGTGTTTTTCAGGATACCGTTATTCTTTAGGTAGTTGACGCTGCCGCCGTATTCGGAGTTGGCAGAGGCGCCGCCAAAAGAGATATTGTGATTTTGCGAATAACCTTTTCTTTCCAGCATCTTCTGCCAGTTGGTATTGCTGCCGTCGTCATCTGCCGCCGCCAGCTTCTGATTGTTCTTTGCCAGATAGGCCCGCAGCTGATCGCCCGTGAGCATTTTGATCTGCTTGGACACTTCTTCCATAGCGCCATAAGCATTATAGGTCAGTCTTGTCTGACCGGGTTTGCTGTGCCGGGTGGTGATCATGATGACACCATTGGCCGCGCGGGATCCGTAAATAGCAGTAGAAGAGGCATCTTTAAGAACGTCGATGCTCTCGATGTCGGCAGGCGCCAGCAGATCGATGGAAGCGCCGGGTATACCGTCGATAACATAGAAAGGTTCCATTGCACCTCCCGTAGTACGGATGGTTGAAGGGCCTCTCAGTACCACGGCCGGTGCGGCGTTAGGGTCTCCGCTCTTCGTGACATTCAGGCCCGCGACCTTACCCTGCAGCAATTCCGCCGGTGTGGTCAGCACTCCCGGGTTGAACTCTTCTGACTTAATGCTTGTGATCGATCCGGTCACATCTTTCTTGTTAGCCGTCCCATAACCAATCACGACCACATCCTTCAATTGTTTAGCAGCCGTCACCAATGTAATGTTAATTACCTTTTTACCATCGACCTTTATCTCCTGGGTTTGCGCGCCCGTCAGGGAAAATACCAGCACTTCGTCCGGCCTTTCGATAGCAATAGTGTAGGCGCCGCTTGCATTACTGGTGGTCCCTCGTGAGGTGCCCTTGACAGAAACACTTACGCCGGCCAGCGGAGCATTGGATTCATCGGTGACGATTCCCTTGATCACACCTTCCCTTGTCTGAGAGAAAGATGTGATGCTTGACAGCATTGTAAATAGCAATAAATAGAAAATGTAATGTTTCCTCATAAGAAAATAAATTGTGATGGATAATTGAGATGGCGAAGCGTTCAGCAAGAATAAACAGGACGCAAATTTATTCGTGGATGCACTTCAATGATCACAGCGCATCACACTTAACAATAAGTTTATCTCGGAAAGAATTATCCTAATGGCAGGAATAAGCCACTCATTTTATACTTAGTAGTAATTATTTCGATCAACGGTTTTTCTCCGTCACCAAACGGCGCTTCCTTCTCACCGAACAGCAGGAAAACACATTCACAGAAAGACTCTACCACTTCAGTTCAAGCTTATTATTTTTCCTTTCGACATCCGCCATCCGTTGTGAAGGGTCGATCTCGATGACACGGAGGTCAAGCAGACGGCGATTGATCTCGAATGTATAGGTAGGACTGGTCCATTTCCAGGGCTCGTACCGGGTCGTAGGGATGGAATGGTCTTCCACCGGTTTGCCGCCGAACATGGAGTATTGAGGTATATAGGCCATTTCCTTACTGCCATCTTTATACGTCATGAGCACGTCGATGGGCATGGGCACCGCGCCGAGCATGCGAAGTCTGATCTTTGATTTGCCGTTCTCTTCCCACAGGCTGTCGATGCCATAGTCGATGGTCTTGACGCTGCTGATCCAATATTCTTTGTACCAGTCCAGCTGCAGACCGCTGACCTTCTCCGCTACGCGGATAAAATCGGTCGCATTCGGATGTGAAAAGCGCCACTCATGGTAGTATTTAAGTAATATCTTGTCCCGCACGGAGTCACCTGTGATATACCCCAGCTGTTCCAGAAAAATAGCTCCCATGGAGTAGCTGGCGATGCTGTAGGCAAGGTTGGTATTGAAGTGATCCGCATGTGTTGTCAATGGTTCCTGGTAGCCGCTGCGTTCCAGGTCAAAATAAGAATCGTAGGAGAGGCCCTGGTTTACGGGCAGTTGTTCATGGCGTTTGGTAACCAGGTCTTTCAATCCCTGGTTATCCGGGTGAAGGGCCAGTTCATGTTCATAGTACCAGCCGGATACTCTGCCCTCGGCATACGTAGTAAAGCCTTCGTCCATCCAGGGGTATAGGGATTCATTGGTCCCCAGCATTCCCTGATACCAGCTGTGCATCCATTCATGAAAGGCTGTCCCCAGGCTGGGGCTCTTGATCAAAGTGCTCATGGGATATTCCATGCCCCCATCCCCGCCATGTACGAAAGAATATTGTTTATAGGGATAGTCTCCAAAGGTCTTCTCTATATAGGGCAGTACGGTTACAGCTGCATCTGCCAGTGTATTCCATAAAGTGTCCTGTTTGGCATCGTTGTTCTTATTCTTATAAAGGACATTAATAACGAGTCCTCCCGCCGCCCTACGGACCAGGTGATGGTATTGCGGGTCGGCGGCCCACATAAAGTCATGTACGTTGGGCGCTGTAAAATGCCATACAAGCTTGTCTCCCGCGGGACGCACAACTTTTACGCCTGGAGCCTCATAGCCGTAGCCGACCTGCGCTGCATTCTGCAGATACCCCGTGCCGCCCAGTATATAGGTCTTATCGATATTGATCTTTACGTCATAGTCGCCCCAGACCCCGTAGAACTCCCGGGCTACATAGGGTGTCGGATGCCATCCTTCATAATCGTATTCGCACATCTTCGGGTACCATTGGCTCATGGAATAACGCACGCCTGTCTCCGGGTTGTCTCTTCCGCTGCGGCGTATTTGCAACGGCACCTGCGCTTCGAACTGCATATCAAAAACCACCGTGGACTTTGGCAAAACAGGCCGCGTGAGCTCCACCTCCATGATCGTCTCTTCTATCTTAAAGGACTGCGCAACTCCATTCATGGTAAGGGATATCACTTTCTGATACCCTATCTCTTCCGGCTTCAGATGCTGGATACGGTCTTTCACCCGTGGATCCCAGTCCTGCTGTTCATGCCCTCTTCTGCCATAGGTGATCTTCCCCAGCTCCTGGCTGCGAATGTCCATCATGCTGCCCGGCTGAAAAGCATTCCAGTACAGGTGGTAAAATACTTTGTATAAAGTATCGGGTGAATTATTGGTATAGGCCAGCGATTGACGACCCGTGAACCTGTTGGTCGTCACATCCATATTGATATCCATGGTATATTTCACGCGCTGCTGCCACCTGCCCGTTTGCGAGACGGCAGGAATGCCCGGCATGGATAATACAATACAAGCCAGAAGAATTGTTCTCATGCTCATGCGGAGGTCAAGATTAAACAGCGGGCCTGTCTCCCGCCATGGTGATGTTCAAATTATAAAGTGATGCCGTCTTTTTTCAGCTGGCCGTCACTGTTGAAGGTGAGAACCCTCTTTGAAAGAGTCCCGTTTGAAACCGTTATCGCATACTCTACTTTATTCCCCGGCAGGTCACGGTGGATCACGTTGCCTGTTTCCCATTCGGCATATTTGCTTTTGGCAAGACCGTCCTTTACAGCCGCCGGAAGATCTTCTTTCTTGATCTTTTTCTCCGACTGCTGCCACTCGCCCTTGCTGTTATACTTGGCCGTATAGTTATCATCACCCAGAACAAAAGTAGCCTGGAAGGAAGTCGTCCTGTCTTTCCAGGAGACCGACTTGGCATTGGGATATCTTACTTTAAAGGAATCCGTTACTTCGCCCGGTATCTTCCTGAATTGAGCTTGAGTGGTTGAGGCGATCAAAAAAATGCTGCAAATAAAAAACGCTAGCTTCTTCATATGAATATATATTTTAGGTTAACTTATACTATTCCATCCTGCAAAACTTAATTCCACCCTCTTTCTTCTTCTCCAATAACCTTCCCCCTCTCCATCCTCTTCCTTCTTCTCCGATAACCTTCTCACTCCTCTCCATTCTCTCTCTTCCCAATAACCTTCTCACTCCTCTCCATTCTCTCTCCCAATAACCTTCTCACTCCTCTCCATCCTCCCTCTCTTCCGGCGCCTCTTCCACCCCTTTGGTCCTCCCACCCGATCTCTCCGCTCCCGCCACCGTAATGACGATCTCTCCCTTAACTCCTTTTTCCCGGAAATGCGCACACACTTCCCGGAGACTGCCCCGCCTGTTCTCCTCAAACATCTTCGTCAGCTCCCGGCTGACACAACATTGTCTTTCCTCCCCAAAATACTGAATAAAATCTTCCAGTGTCTTTACCAGTCTCATAGGACTTTCATAAAATACGAGCGTCCGCTCCTCCAGCGCCAGCTGTTTCAACAAGGTCTGTCGTCCCTTTTTCAAAGGCAGGAACCCTTCGAAACAAAACCGCTGCATCGGCAGTCCGCTGTTTACCAGCGCCGGAACAAATGCCGTAGCGCCGGGCAGACATTCCACCTTCACCCCCGTCTTGATGCATTCTCTCACCAATAAGAAGGCCGGGTCGGATACGCCAGGAGTACCTGCATCCGTCAGCAGGGCCATGGTCTTACCCTGCAATAGTTGGTCCACCAGGTGATGCAATATCTTATGCTCATTGTGCTGGTGATACGGCGACAAAGGCTTGATGATCTGGTAATGATTCAATAACCTGGAGGAATTCCGGGTATCTTCCGCCAGGATGAGGTCCGCTGATTTCAAAACTTCCAGCGCCCTCAATGTGATGTCCTGTAGGTTACCGATGGGAGAAGGAACGATATAGAGCAATGCCGTGATTAGTTTACAGCTATCTCGAAGTATTCCATAACAGGATTGGCCAGCAGCTTTTTACCGGCCTCTTCAGCAATCTGCCGGGCCTCATCCGCTGAGCCGGCTTCCACCTGCAAGGCAATGCTTTTGCCGATACGTACGTCGCTGACGCTCTTGATCCCAAGGCTTTGCAGACCACTCATCACCGCCTTGCCTTGCGGATCCAACAATTCCTTTAACGGCATAACTTTTACCTGAACAGAGAAGGTCATACTGAACTATTTATTTTGTAATGTTTTTTCTGCGGGTAATTTTCACATTACCGCTGGCGAAATATTTTCGTTTCTGACGCCAAAGATACAATAATGTAGAAAATGAACACCACCGGCACTGCCAGCCACTTCAAAAAGATGGCCGCGAGGACCGCCAGCACCAGCAATATCAGCTTGGGAAGGTTATTCTTCACCGTATAGTCCTTGAACTTCAGGGCCATGATGGGAATATTGCTGGTCATCAGCCAGGAAAGCGCCAGGATCACACCATAAAGGAGCCATTTATTGAGGAGCAGTGCGATCACCGTGTCGTTGCCTGAATACCAGTAGATCAAAGGCATGCTGGCCACGAGTATACCGGCAGCCGGCGTCGGGACTCCCTTGAACCCATATCGCTGTGTCTCGTCGACATTGAATTTGGCCAGCCGGAAAGCCGCTGCGCAAGGGAATAACAGTGCTGGATAAAACCAGATCGGGGAAATATCGAGTCCGTTTTCCTGTCTGGCAAAGCTCATCCGGAGGAATTGATAGAGGATCATGCCCGGCGCGACCCCAAAGCTTACCACATCGGCAAGGGAATCCAGTTGCTTACCCATGGGAGAAGTAGCCTTGAATATCCGCGCCACCAGGCCGTCCAGGAAATCTATCAATCCCGCCAGCCCGATAAATAAAGAAGCCACCCCCATCCTTTCCGGTATACCCACATACTGCGTTCCATCCGCATTATACATAATGGCAATGCCATTTTGCAACGTAAAGATCACCGCGATACACCCAAAAAATAGATTCAGTAAGGTAAACAGGTTTGGTATGTTTTTCATTATATTTTCTTTCCCGCCTGAAAATTAGTATTTTATTCGCTCATTTCCATTTCATACCGCCCCATCTCCTTTACATGGACGCCCTATCTCCCCTTCATAGCCGCTTCTATCTCTTCGGCAGTGATAGGCACACCCTCCATCAGGTCCCTGCATCCGTCCCGGGTGATCCATACATCATTCTCGATACGTATGCCCATCTGTTCCTCTTCGATGTAAATCCCCGGTTCTACCGTGAGCACCATTCCCTCTTCGATAGGGCCCGAACGAGTTCCCAGGTCATGTACATCAATGCCTAAATGGTGGGATATACCGTGATACATGTATTTAAAATAGGCCGGGTTTTCCGGGGTCTGGTTCTTTATATCTTCCCCCGTCAGCAGTCCTATCTGTAAAAACAACTTATCTGCTTCTACCCCTATTTTTTTATTATATTCTGAAAAGGTCAGCCCGGGTTTTAACACACTTTTGGCAAATTGGTGAAGCTGCAAACAGGCGTTATAGACTTCTTTTTGTCGTTTGGTGAATTTCCCATTCACCGGGACCGTACGGGTGAGGTCCGCACTGTATCCTCCGTAAT
>Ga0105240_10002772_pt1 | contig 27682 bp, 16 predicted proteins | sample KBSC54metaG_FD_80426 | JGI IMG/M metagenome (GOLD analysis project Ga0105240, IMG submission 80426) | Corn rhizosphere microbial communities from Kellogg Biological Station, Michigan, USA - KBS C5-4 metaG | ecosystem: Host-associated > Plants > Roots > Rhizosphere > Soil | place: Michigan, USA... | reverse complement strand
TATAGCCAATCGCAGCATGTTGCGCGATTACGAACGTCGTCGGCGAGGCAATCACGGCGATGCGCTCAAAGTTGGGAGAGTTGGACCCCGCAGAAGCTGTTTGCGTGTCTTGCGCACGCGCGCTGCCGGTCCTTGCCGGCGTACCCGCCTTGGCCTCGGGCGCGCTCGGGGGCCCAGCGACCTCAGAGCCAGCCTGTGAATCGGGGTGTGTTGGAAACCACGCCGGTCCAAACGGCACGGCCTCATGGTGGTCCTGGCTTTTCGCCTGCTCGGAGGACCTTGGACCTCCCCCGCCGGGGAGTACGCGAGCCAGGAACTGCACTGGTGCGCGAACGAGGACACGAAGCGCTGCAGGCATGTCATTGAGCGTTGCGGCCGCGATCGCCAGACCGGCGCCGGCGAGCAACAGGCCGGTAATGAGTCCGCGGATAAACGAGAAGGAGCGCCGCTGCCGGGGTTGCGCCGCAAGCGTCCGTTGATCCAACTTGCCCTTCAACTGCGCGAGGAACTCCGGCCGTGGCGGCTCACGCATCTCATGGAGGAAGTCATCATTCATGATTGCGCGCTCTCTCGCCCGTACCACTGCGCCCGCAAGGACTTCACCAGGCGGTGCAGCACGGTGCCGACGTTCGACTCGCTGAGGCCAGTCAGGCCGGCGATGAGCCGATTGTTGAGCGAAGCACCGTACTTGAGCGCTATCAACTCACGCTCGCGGTCGGGCAATCTGGCGGTGAGCCGCGCGAGTCTTGCCAGATCGGAGCTCAGCTCCGCGTCGAGCTCGGGCGTCGCATCGAGGGCGACATTGCTGGCCGCCTCGAGGGGCAAATGAGTGCGGTGCCTGCTGCGATGGTCGATGCCGACGTTCTGGGCGATTTTGAACAGCCAGGTGGAGAATCCTGCCAGGTCGTGACGATAGAGCGCCCGTGACCGCCAAGCCCGCTCGAAGGTCCTGGACGTCAACTCCTCGGCGTCGGCATTGTTCGCCATCCGATAACGGAAGTAGTTGTATACGCGGGGTGCAAGGTTCGCGTATAGCGCATCCCAATCCAATTCGTCGCTCGACAGCCTATCCATCGATCGATCCGGCTGGCCCATCGGTCCTCCGACCGAGCGGCTAGCGAGGGAATCCCCAGCGGGGACAGGCACCGCATGCTGCACGATCATGCTGCTATATACCGCCGGCTGCGCTGAGTATCACAGCGCTCATCCGAAAAACCGTATCTGGGAAGCGCCTCTCCCCAATGCTCGCCAACCGGACTCCTGACCACCTGACGGTGCAGGCTGCGAATCACTTCATGGATGCGGTCGTTGCGACATGGGTCCCACCGCGGGGAACGGCAGGCCGTTGACCTCCAATTGACCATTCCGGTACGTGAGATGTGTGGTCAATGCTTTGCCATCGAGCTTGAGATAACCCTGCTGCTGCATGCCTTGCAGGGGTGCGGCGAGCCTGTCGCCTTTGCCGGTGCTATCGAGCATCTTGTCGAGCAGTGCCGTGTCGATGCGTACATCAGCTGAGGCCTGCATGTGCTTCACCAAAGCAAGCCGCATCAGGGCAGGGGGACCATTCAGCTCCTCGCGGGTGAGCCCCTGCGCGCTGACCTTCATCGATACGAGAAGCTCGCCTTCGGGCATCACGAGCTGGATAGTCGGTATCTCAATGACCGGGTCGCGCACGAGTATCTCGATCCCGTGTGTTTTGAATAAGTCCTGCGTCTTCTGCGCATAAGCAATGCTGTCGGCGCTCTGCGCTTGCGCAGTCTCCAGTCCCCTGGCAAGGGCGGATAGGGTGGGACCATGGAGATGCGCCGTGCGGATCTCGTATCTCAGTCGTGAGGCTGTAAATTCGGCCACCTGCAGGGTGTCGGCGGTGACCTTGGCGTCCATGTCGACGTACTCGCCTTGTGCGGAGGCGTGCGCGTCGAGCGCAAGGTTGTGAATTGACGCCTGGCGTGCTGGCATCACCTGACTCATCTCCAGGCGATCCAATGTCAGGTTGAAGGGGCCGACATAGACCTGATCGAATACGCTGCGGCGGTCTGCCTGCAACCTGAGGTTCGCAACATCCAGGCTCGCGGCGACGGATTTGAGGCTGAAGCCCGGAGAGGTGAAATCGGCGACATACTGCGTCATGTCGCGTCCCACCGTGTTTGTTCCGTCCAGGCCGCGCCAGATCAGTGTGGTCCCATCGGTGGCATTCTTTTCGGCAGGCGGACTGTGGATTTCCGTCGTGCTGCCACCGAACCACCCCAGTCGCGTGTGGATGGTCAAGCTTGCCTTGTCGCCAAGCCACCCCGTCAGCCTGGCTTGCCACTCGGGTGACAGGATGACGCGTGTATCCACCGTCGCCGGCGCAAAATCCCGCATTTGCGGTAACGGTCCGTGATGGATCGTATTGCGCACTGTTGCAGAGAAGTGCGCTCCGTCGCCAAGAAAGGCGAGGCTCTGGACCACCGGGCCGCGCAGGCGATAGGTCAGTTCCTCCGTGGAGCTGTAGACACCACGGTGATAGTCGCGCTCGAGCACTTCCAACCAGGGATATTGTTGGAGCAGCACCTGCTCGCGGGCCTGCCACTGATGCTCCGCGGCCAATCCGATGAGCCAGGGTGCCAGCGGATACGCCAGGACGAGCACCGCGACCACGATGAGCGAGATCCTGATTCGGCGATCCACCGTGCCCTCACTTTATGGCGCGCAGGAATTTGTCCAGTGTGATGTTACGTCCGCACACCACGGCGGCGACTTTCCGGCCCCGATAGTCAGCCGCACATTTGATGAGGCCAGCGACCGCAACACCGGCAGCTCCTTCGATGATCCAACGATCCGTCTGCGCGACCTCACGCAGGGCCGCGCCGATCTCGGCTTCACTCACCGTGAGGGTGGCATCGATCACGTGGTTACAGATCGGGAATGTCACGGCGCCCGGCTCAATGGCGCCAGCGGTGGCATCCGACAAGGTGGGTTGCTCTTGCGTATCGACGATCGCACCGGCTTTGAGAGCTTCGAGGAGGCAAGGGGAATTTTCCGGCCAGACACCCACGATGCGGGTCGTGGGACTCAGGCGCTCGAGTGCGGTTCCGATGCCGCTGATCAGGCCGCCACCGCCGACCGATACAAAGACCGCATCCAATCCCGGCGCCTGGCGCGCCAACTCGGCTCCGATCGTGCCTTGACCGGCTATCACGTCCAGATCGTTGTAAGGCGAGATATAGGTCTTGCCCAGAGCAGTCGCTTGTGTCCGTGCCGCCAGCTCGGCCTCCAGAGGCGGCCCGTCGATGGTGACCACTTCCGCACCCATTGCGCGGATTGCCGCGATTTTCTGCGGCAGCGTCCCGGATCCTACGTAGACGGTGACGGCTACGCCGGCATGGGCCCCAGCCCGCGCTACTCCCATGCCGTGATTGCCTGTCGAGGCGGTAATCACGCCGGCGCGTCTGGCAGGCTCGCTCAGTACGCGGATCTTGTTGGCAGAGCCGCGTACCTTGAATGAGCCGGTCGGATGGAGATGCTCGCATTTCAGCAGCACCTCGCAGCCGGTCGCCGCGGACAAGCCCGGGCTGAGCTCCAGAGGTGTCTGCGCGATCTGGGGGCGAAGCCCAACATCGGCCTGCAGGATGTGGTCGAACAACGTCGACATAAAGCTCGAGGACCCATGGCGCCGCCGGGAACTGCAAATTAGCATGTGGGCACCCATTATGCTGGCGCGTGATCTATGCAAGACCCTCACCTGAAAGAAGTCCGCGACGTCACGCCGAGTGCGGACGGTTGCGAGGATTGCCTGAAAATCGGCTCGGACTGGGTCCATTTGCGGTTGTGCCTGACCTGCGGCCACGTCGGGTGCTGCGACGATTCGCCGAACCGGCATGCCACCGCCCACTTCCATGCGACCCGCCACCCCATCATTCAATCGTTCGAGCCCGGCGAGGATTGGCGCTGGTGCTACGTTCACGAAGCAGTCGTGTAGAGCAGGAGCGGGAGCAGCCTTCCTAGGCAGCGGGCTCACTGGAGACGAACAGGAGCGAGCACGGCGCCCGCTTGAGAAGGTCCGCCGGAACCTCGCCGAAGAACAGCTGATCACCAGGGCGCGGACTGACGCCCATGATGATGAGATCGTAACGACCCCCGCGCGCTTCGCGGATGATGGCGTTTTCCGCATCGCGTCTGGTGCGTACGGTGCCCTTGACGTCCACGCCGTACGCTTTCCCTAAATCAACGATGTCCCGGATAGCCGCATCGGCGCTACTGTCCGGCGCCAACGCAGCGCCCAGCGCTGCTCCCCATCGTCGGCTTTCCCTGAACGACGGAATGCCGGCAACATGCAAAGCGGTCACGGTGCCCCGAGATCCCTGCACCAGCGCGATCGCCAGCTCCGCACCGTGCCGGGAGGTCGCGGTTCCGGTGATGGGGACGAGAATCGAGAGCGGCTCATGCTCACTCGCTGCTTCAACCCCGGGAGCCCCGCGCGCCCAGGGCATCGGGTTGGCTGAGCGCAGTTTCCCTTCGCGATGTTTGCCGCGCGCGATGGTGACCGCGATGGGGCCGTTGAAGCTGGCGGCGGTGCGGGTGATCTGTTGAGTAAACCGATCCTCCTCGGAGGCCTGCTCACGGCCAATGAAAAGCAACCCGTAACCCTTCTTGGCTTCCTCGCTGATCGCTTGCTCGGCCTCGCCGGCCTCCTTGATCCGCAGCGTGATGTCCACTTCATGTCGCGGCGGGTCCGGCTCATCCGCCGGCTCGGCTGCCTCACCTCCGGATGCGGCCGCTTCGGTCACCACAGTCGCGGTACGCTCGGCTTGCTCCTCGGCTCCGGGAAGTGCCTCGGCGGTTGTATAGTCGAAGTGCAATACGGTGGTTGGGATCTGCCGTACGCCGGCCAGCAGTCCCACCAACCGCGCCGCCAAGTGGCCGCTATGACTCGAATCAACTGCCACCAGCAGACGCTCGACGTTGGAAAGAAAACCGCGCGCCTCCTGGTCCTCCCTCTCGAGTCTTTCGCGCTCCTCCGGGCGCATGGGCAGCCGAGCGGCGGCCCAACGCAGCATCGGCGGCATGACCATGGTCGTGACGACGGCCATGGTGACGATCGACGTGAACAGATTCTGACTCAGCGCGCCCATAGATAAGCCGAAGGACGCGATGATGACTTCCGTCGAGCCGCGGGCATTCATACCGCTGCCTACGGCGAATGATTCCGCGGCGGTCAGACCACCAATGCGGCCGCCCAGGGCGGCGCCTGCGAATTTGCCGATGCTGGCAATGATGATCAGACCTACAGTCAACAACAGCAGGTCCATGCTGGTCAGTGCCCGCAAGTTTGCTGACAGGCCCGCGATGCCGAAGAAGACCGGCATGAAGACAGCCACGATCAGGCCGCGCAATTGCTCGTCGATGTGTCGGGTCAGAATGGGCGATTGGCCAACGAGAATGCCCGCTATGAAAGCGCCCAGCACCGTGTGCACACCAATCGCATTCGTGATGAGCGCCATCAGCCCGGTGATGACAATGATCATGCTGACAGCGGAGAGGTCGCTCACGAAGCGATCATTGGCCCAGCGGATCAGGAAGAAGACGACGCGCCGTCCGATGGTGAAGCTCAAGACGAGAAAGAGTGCGGTACCCAGCACACTCCGGGTTACCGTGGCGACATCGATACCGCCATGGAGTGCCAGTCCGAATGTCACCGACATGATGATCCAACCGATCGTATCGTCGATGATGGCGGAGGCGACAATGACCTGGCCGACGGTGCGGCGAAGCAAACCCAGCTCGCGCACCAGCAGCGCGACGATCTTCACCGATGAGATCGAGAGCGCAGTCCCCAGGAACAGGCTGGTAATGAGACGTTTGCCTGGATCCGGCAGCACCGTATCCGGCAGCCACTCGCCCACGAGAACACCACAGGCGAAGGGAATGGCAATGCCGGCAATCGAGACGCAGAGAGCCGTGCGTCGGGACCGGCGAATGACCGAGAGGTCGGTCTCCATGCCGGTCAACAAGAGCAACAGCAGTATGCCCAGCTCCGACACGGCATCCAGCATGGCTTTCTGATCCGGGTCGGCCGGAAACAGGGTTTGTTGCAACTGCGGAGCGAGCGCTCCCAGCACCGAGGGCCCGAGAATCATGCCGCCGATGAGCTGTCCCATGACCGCGGGCTGACCGATGCGCTCCATGAGCTCCCCGACCAGCCGCCCGCAGACCACGAGGGCCACGATCTCGCCGAAGAAAATACCCAATGACGGCTTGTGCGCGCCGTCGCCCACCGCCGCTGCAATGGTGGGAATGAGGGATGCCGCGAACAGTGCGACTGTCCGCAAGAAGGACTTGCGAGCGAGGGCGGGGGCGGGGATCAGTCTTCCCATGCGGGCTCCGGGTTGCCGTAAGTTCCATCCTACAGGGTTGGCCGTTGTACTGACGCGGTGCTGCCGCTGCCGCGCTATCATTTGGCGCTCCAAGGAGAGCGGCGCATGCTATGACTCAGGTCGACTACGCGGTAATCGGCGGCGGCATTGCGGGAATCTCTGTCGCGTCTGAGCTGGCTCGGTCCCACCGGGTATTGCTTCTGGAGCGCGAGCCGCATCTGGCCTATCACACGACCGGCCGGTCCGCCGCCATCTATTCGGAAACCTACGGCAATCGCGCGATCCGCGCCCTGTCCTCGGCCAGCCGACGTTTTTTCGAAAGGCCTCCGGAGGGTTTCAGTGAGCAGCCATTGCTCACTCCACGGGCGTGTCTCTATATCGGCCGGGAGGACCAGCGCGGGGAAGTGGAGCAGGCGATCGAGGATTCACGCTCCGATCCCTGTCCGCTGGAGTTGATGGATACTGCCGCGGTGTACCGCATGGTACCGCTGCTTCGGCCCGGATATGTGGCCGCCGCAGCGTTTGAAAGCGGCTCGGCGGACATCGACGTGCATTCCCTGCATTACGGTTTCCAACGTCTGGCAGTGACCCGCGGAGTCGAGATCCGTCGTGATGCGCAGTTACTGAGTGTCGTGCGGCAGCACACGCGCTGGTCTCTCGAGGTTGCATCACCCGGCATGGCGCCCGTCCGCTATGAGGCCAACATTCTAATCAATGCGGCCGGTGCCTGGGCGGATGAGGTCGGGCGTCTGGCGGGCGCGCGCCCTGTTGGCCTGACACCGTTGCGGCGGACGGTGATTCTCGTCCCGGGACCGGAGAATGGCGCCGCCGTCGATTGGCCAGCGGTCATGGATATCGGCGAGACGTTCTACTTCAAGCCGGAGGGGCGCAAGCTGTTGGTTTCGCCGGCCGACGAGACGCCTTCGCCGCCCTGCGATGCGCAGCCCGAGGAGTTGGATATCGCCGTGTGCGTCGATCGACTCGAGCGCGCGCTCGACTTGCCGGTCGCCCGCATCGAGCGCTCCTGGGCGGGGTTGCGGACGTTCGCCCCGGATCGTACGCCGGTGGTCGGATTTGATACCGGGGTGGCAGGGCTCTTCTGGCTGGCCGGCCAGGGTGGCTACGGCATTCAAACAGCACCGGCGCTCTCGCAACTTGCCGCCGCCCTGGCGCGCAGCGAGCCGATTCCTGCTGAGCTTCTCGAGTTCGGCGTCGACGTCGCAGCTTTGAGTCCGGCTAGATTGCAACGCTAAGGGCGTTCCGTGTCCTTGCGTTTGAGGCGGTAGGCGCGCAGCACCCCTTCGGTATAGCCATTGGGCTGCACACGGCCCTCGAAAACCAACGCACAGGCGGCCGCGAAGGCGAGGCTGTGCTCGAAGTCGTGGCTCATGGGGACATAGTCCGGGTCGGCCGCGTTCTGTTGATCGACCACTTTCGCCATCCGCCGGAGGGCTTGCAGCACCTGATCGCGGCTGCAAACACCGTGATGGAGCCAGTTCGCCACGTGCTGACTGGAAATGCGCAGCGTGGCGCGATCCTCCATCAGGCCCACATCATGGATGTCGGGTACTTTGGAGCAGCCAACCCCGACATCGATCCAACGAACCACGTAGCCCAGGATGCCCTGCGCGTTGTTATTGAGCTCCGCCTCGATGTCGGCGGGCTCCCAATAGGGAGGATTCGCCAGTGGTGGAGTGAGAATGGCGTCCAACGAGGCGCGCGGGCGATCTCGCAATTGCGACTGTATGTGGGCGACGTTGACCATATGGTAGTGCAGGGCATGCAGGGTCGCGGCGGTGGGCGAGGGAACCCAGGCGGTACTCGCGCCCGCGCGCGGATGACCGATCTTGGCTCGCAGCATCTCCGCCATCCGATCGGGCATGGCCCACATGCCTTTGCCGATCTGCGCTTTGCCGAGCAGGCCGCAGGCGAGACCTACATCGACGTTGTTGTGCTCGTAGGCTTCCAACCACCTGGTCTGTTTGATATCGCCCTTGCGGACCATGGGTCCGGCTTCCATTGAGGTATGGATCTCGTCGCCGGTGCGGTCGAGAAATCCCGTGTTGATGAACACGACGCGTTGCCGGGCGGCACGCAAGCATTGCTGCAGGTTGACGGTCGTGCGCCGCTCCTCGTCCATGATGCCCATCTTGAGCGTGTTGCGGGCGATGCCGATGAGATCCTCCACACGGCCGAACAGCTTGTCGGCGAACGCGACTTCCTCCGGGCCATGCATTTTGGGCTTGACGATGTAGATCGAGCCTTTGCGGGAGTTGCGGATGCGGCCTTCGCCGTAGAGGTCATGCAGGCCGATGAGAGAAGTGACCGCACAATCAATGAAGGTCTCAGGTACCGGTTGTCCGCTGAAGGTGACCATGTCCGTCATCATGTGATGACCGACATTGCGTACCAGCAGGAGGCTCCGTCCCGGCAGAGTCAGTGTGCCGCCCGCCGGCCTCGTGTAGCTACGGTCGCTGTTCAGGGTCCGGATCATGTCGCGCCCACCTTTCGCGAAGGTGGCTTGCAACGTGCCCTTCATGAGACCCAACCAGTTGCGATAGACGCGTACTTTGTCGGCCGCATCCACCGCGGCTACCGAGTCTTCACAGTCCTGGATGGTGGTGATGGCGGATTCGATGACGAGGTCGGCGATACCCGCGGCATCGGCCTTGCCGATCGGATGAGTCCGGTCGAGTCGGATCTCGACATGCAAGCCGTGATGTTTGAGGAGCACGGCAGTGGGCGCGTTGGCTTCACCCTGATAGCCGACCAGTGCGCTTGCGTCGGCAAGTGTCGTCTTGGACGCCGGCAGCTCGACCGCAAGTTGTCCATCTTTGATGACATAAGATCGGGCGTCGGCGTGCGACCCTTGCGCCAGTTTGAAATGATCATCGAGGAAGCTGCGCGCGTAGGTGATCACCCGGGCGCCACGCGTGGCATCATATCCGCCTGTGGGAGCCGGCAGCCCTTCGCTGATGGCATCGGTACCGTAGAGGGCGTCGTACAGGCTACCCCATCGAGCGTTCGCCGCATTCAAGGCATAACGTGCATTGTCGACTGGAACCACCAACTGCGGGCCGGCGATGTGAGCGATTTCGGCGTCGACGCCGCTCGTCTCGACCTGGAAGAGTGGGCCCTCATCGGTTAGATAGCCGATCTCTGCGAGAAAACGCCGATAAGCGGCCCCGTCGAGCACGGGACCGGGGTGCTTGCGGTGCCACTCATCGATCTGCGCCTGCAAGGTATCGCGCTTCTCCAGCAGCGTCCGGTTTGTCGGGAGCAGATCACGTACCAGCTCGGCGAGCCCGCGCCAGAAGGCATCAGGCGCGACCCGAGTCCCGGGAAGCACTTCCTGGTTCACGAAGTCGTGCAGCAGGGGAGACACCCCCAGGGCGCCGATTTTCACCAGTTCAGCAGGTGGATTCATGATCGTCCGGAGACAGCGGCTGAGGCAGCCGGACTTGATGATAACGCCCGTGCGGCTCGCGTGCCGCTTTGGATGAGAGCGCGGCTGTAGCTTGGGAGTGCCGGCGCAGTGCGGCATAATCCTTCGTTTTTTGGGAGCAGCGGCTCATGACCTGGCGTGTGGGCCTCATATTTGTGGCGCTTTGCCTGATCTGGGGCCTTCCTTACTTCTTTATCAAGCTCGCCTTGACTGGCCTGCCGCCGGCGGGTGTCGCCTGGGGACGGATCGCGTTGGGTGCCGCGATCCTGCTGCCAGTCGCCTGGAAGCGCGGCACGCTTTCCGAGCTCGCGCGGCACAAAGGTGCGGTCTGCGCGTTTGCTTTCGCTGAGCTCATCGGGCCTTTTGTATTGATCGCGGTCGGTGAGCGTTGGGTCAGCTCCTCTCTTGCCGGCATACTGATCGCGACCGTTCCCCTCATGGTCATCGCGATCTCACCGCTGTTCGGTGTTCACGAGCGATTGAGTGGTCGACGACTTGGAGGGCTGGTCATCGGGTTCCTGGGCGTCGTGACTCTATTGGGAATTGACGTCGTGCAAGGGCCGTCGTGGTGGGCCGGTGTGGCCTGCGTGGGGATCGCCACGGTGGGTTACGCTTTAGGCTCTCTGATCGTGCAGCGTCATCTTTCAGATGTTGATGAGCTCGCTGCCGTGGCGGCAAGCCTGACGATAGCTACCGTAGTATTGCTGCCCGCCGCGGCTCTGACCGTGCCTCACGTCGTTCCGACGCCGCTGGTGTTGGGTTCGTTGCTGGTACTCGGGACAATCTGCACGGCGTTGGCGATGTGGCTCTATTTCTTTCTCATCGCGGAGATCGGCGCGGCGCGAGCCGCCGTCATCACTTATGTGAATCCGGCGGTCGCGGCGCTTCTCGGGGTATTCATATTGCACGAGTCCTTCGGGCTGGGCTCCGCCCTCGGACTCGTGCTCATTCTTCTCGGCTCATGGCTCGCCACTCAGCGGCGCGTGCCAGAGCAGGTATCCGACAGCTAGTCCAGCGCCTCGAAGAGGTTGGCTACGTCCGGCACGCCGACGCCCGTAGCCGGGTCGTAGCCCCGAGTCGCCTTGTAGAGCCAGTTATTGCCGCTGGTGATATCGCGCAAGGGCGGGTGCTTGCCGCTGTATGCCCCGCCGAAAAGCACGAGATCATACAAGGCACCGTTCAACAGTCCCACCCGTCCGCCGAGCCCTTGGTTGAACAAAGCGGTGATGCCATTCAACTGTGGCGCGACAAAGCTGGTGCCGCCGAAGAAATTGAGAACCTCGAAGCCGCTGACGTCCGAGGTATACCAGACGATGTAGCCTGTATCGGGATCCGCGTTCAAGGAGATATCCGGAACGTTACGGCCGGGGAAGTTGGCTGGCAGCTTGACGATGAGCTTCGGGGGTGACTGGCTCAGATCCCGTAGTGCCTGACCGGGTGCGCTGTTACGCATGCCAGGCACGAACCATTGATAGAACGGGCGTGGGAAGAAGACGCTCACACCTCCGCCCGCGCCCGCAGGGAAGATGCCGCAGGTCACGGGATCCGGGATGTCCAGAGCGTTGCAGAGTGAGCTGAGGTAATCCCAACTCCAGGCACGCTCGGTGGGGACGGTGACCGAGAAGGTCGAGCCATCATTCAACAGAAAGTCCTGGGTGCCCGGTAGCGTGGTTCCACCTGCCGCGGTGATCAAGGGTTGTGAGGCAGGGGCATCGACCGAGACGGTTCTGCTGAACCCCGGCAAGGGGAAGTCGCCGTTTGGTTCGTTCGCGTCGTAGGCGCCCGAGTCACCCGAGGCGGCGTAGACACTCTGGCCTTGCAACGCAGCTTGAATGAGCAGGCTGTTGAGAGCTACCAGAGAATCGGTGCGGTGATGAGTGAATGCGGAGTTGACGGAGTCGATCTCGTCCAGATACTCCCACTGACCCCAGCTGGTGGAGACCGTGTCAGCCTTGTTGTCATCGAAGGCGGCCGCGAAGGCGTCGAGGAAACCCTGGTCGGTGTTGGGCGCCTCGTAGACGATGATGTTGGCCGCGGGGGCGATACCGCCGGATTGCTCCACATCGAGCGTGGTCTCATCCGAGCCCACCGCATCCGCTGGCTCGCCGGAGCCTCCATCGACCTTCACGATCCTGATACGGTTTTTGGCAACCGACAGGCCGAGGGAGCTCCAGTACCCGAACGCGTCGCTGGGGGTGAACGCCGCCAGAGTCACGATGCCGATGGTTTGCTGGCGCCCCAGGATGCCCCGCTTGTATAGCGGCTGCACATCGTAATACTGCGCGAAGTCTGTCACCGTCCAGAGGCCCGGCGGGTGGGTCGTTGTCGGGGCGGTAGCAGGAAGCCGTACCGACGGTCCTTTATGGAGCGATTGTCGAATGTGCGGTCGGAAGCGGGGACGTGTATCGAGGCCGAGCACCGCTTGTACCGCAGCCGAAATGTCCGCGGGAGCTTGCGGAGTGCCAGTAGGCGCATGATATCGATAGCCCGAGCCGGCCACGCTCGCAGGAACCTGGTACGCATGGAGGGAAACCTGGAATGCGGCTTCCATGGCGGCGGTGCTGCCGGTCACTCGCAGCAGCGAGCTGCTCGCGCGCGTCACCTGCAAGCCCGCGCTCTCGAGTCGCCGGGTTACCTGCGCAACCGTCGCATCGGATGGGCCAAAGCGCTCGTTGAACTCCCGTTGCGAGAGGAACTGGCGGAATTGCGGACTGCCGCGCGTGTACATCGATGCGAGCAGCGCCTCCATCTCCACGGTATTGCGAAGCTGGAGTGCGACGGTCGCAGAAATAACCTGATCCCCCAACACCGCCCGGGCGGTCCCCAGGTCGGCGGAGGCTGGCGTCGAGGCGCTCGGATAAGGAACAGCGCTGGCAACACCGACCAGGCTCGCGGTCAATCCCAAGGCGAGCAGCAGTCGTCTTCCGTTCATCGGAGGTCTCCCTGGTTGAATCTTTATTATGGACGCGGCGTCCGTTGGTGTGAGTTTAGCGACGAACGACACCGCGCTGTCAATAGAAAGCGACCTCTTACCAACACACGGGCGTTGGAATCACACCAGACGTATCCTCGCCGCGAGCAGCTGCGAGCGGTCCGCGCGCGGTCCAACGAGGATTTCGACTTCGCCGGCTTCGAAAACGGGTGTCAGATCCATGCCCGGGAAGCGCAGCTGGGCAGCGGGGAGGCGCAACGTCAGCGTTCCCGACGCACCGGGTTCGAGTGCCAGCTTGCCAAAACCTTTCAGCTCTAACAGAGGGCGCGTTACGCTCGCCACCTTGTCGTGAGAGAACAGAAAAACAGTCTCTTCCGCCGCCCGCGAGCCTTCGTTTTTGATATCCACGCGAATCTCGAGGGTGTCTGTCTCGCGCACCCGCTCCGGAGTGACCCGCAGGTTGGAAAGCGCGAAGCTCCCGTATGTGAGCCCATGTCCGAAAGGAAAGAGCGGCTCGTTGGGGACGTCGATATAGCGGCTGCTGTAGTGATTATCCAGGCTGGCGGGCCGACCGGTCGGCCGCTCACCGAAGAAGACCGGAATCTGCCCAACCGCCCGTGGCCACGCCATGGGCGTTCGTCCGCTCGGTGATACGCGACCGGTCAGCACGTCCGCAATGGCACTTCCCGCCTCGCTTCCCAGAAACCATGCGGCAAGCACCGCATCGGCGGACTCGACCAACCACGGTATGACAAGAGGACGTCCGGAGAATATTACCGCGATGACAGGTTTCGCGCGGTGCTTGGCGCGCGCGATGATTGCTTCCGCGAGCGCACGCTGCTGACCGGGCAGGTCGAGGTTCGCGCGACTGGCTGCTTCGCCGCTCATATTGGCCGCTTCGCCAACACACAACACGACCGCCTCGCCGCGCTCGCAGACCTCGATCGCTGCAGTGAGACCAGTTGTGATGTCACTGTCGATATCGACACCGCGAGCGTGAAGAACCTCAGTGGTTCCGGCCAACGCGCTCCGCAATCCGTCGAGCACGCTGACATGGCTCTCAGGGTCTTGCGCGGCTCCCCAGGGGCCACCCATTTCCGTGCGTGCATCGGCTAGCGGGCCGATCACAGCCAGTCTGTGGATCGGTGCCAAGGGTAGGCTGCCTAGCTCATTCTTGAGCATTACAATACAGCGTGTCGCGACCTCGCGTGCTATTCGGCGTCGATGCTGGACGGTGTCGGGAGTTTCTTTCCTGGCACCGCGTTGATAGGGATCGGCAAAGAGCCCGAGCCGCTCTTTGAGTTGCAATACACGGAGCACCGCTGCGTCGATCTCCGCCATTGTGACCATGCCGCGCTCGAGCGCGGTCGGTAGCCCACGTCGATACGCGTCACTCATCATGTCAATGTCGACACCGGCCTTGAGTGCCAGTGTCGCAGCTTCAACGAGATCGGCCGCCACCCCATGATTGAGGAGCTCAGCGATGGCGCTGTAATCACTCACGATGACGCCATCGAATCCTTGGCGCTCGCGCAACCAGCCACGCAGCAATCTGGTGTGGATAGTCAGAGGAATACCCGCGAGGTCCGTGAATGAGGGCATGACGCTCGCTACGCGACCCGCCACGGCCGCCGCGAAGGGTGGTAGATGCACCTCGTGCAGCGAGCGCTCGGAGACATCAACCGCCGCGTATTCTCTTCCGGCGGTCACGGGGCCGTAGGCGCAAAAGTGTTTCGCGCACGCGGCGAGGGAATCCGGGGCGCTCAGATCGGTTCCCTGGTATCCAAGAACTTTGGCCGCGGCCATCTGTGTGCCGAGCCAGGGGTCCTCGCCGGGTCCCTCCATACCGCGGCCCCACCGGGGATCGCGGGAGACATCCAGCATCGGAGCGAAAGTCATGGCAATTCCATCCGCGGCCGCTTCCCGGGCAGCCTCCCGCGCCGTCAGCGTCCAAGCTGCCGGATCGAAGCTCGCGGCTTCGGCCAGGGGCACGGGAAAGAGGGTGCGGTGACCATGAATGACATCCAGTCCGATGAGCAGCGGGATACCCAGGCGGGATCCTTCCACCGCCAGCCGCTGCATCTCGTGACAATGGGCAGCCCCGTAAAGGTTGAGCAGGTTGCCGATGGTGCCGTTGCGGATGGCATCCGTGGAATCCCCGGCGATCACCGGCCCGGTGACGGCGTAGCCGGCAGCCGTCATGGTGAGCTGACCGAGCTTTTCCGGCAGCGTCATGGCTGCCACTAACGACTGTATGCCTTTGAATGGCAAAATAATCCTTATTTAGGGCTTCGCCCGACTTTCCTGCGGGTCGAGGCGACCCGCTACATTTAGCGGCGCTGCGCGCCGAAAAGACCGGAAGTACAATGATAGAACGCCCGGACAGGCAACAGGAAATCGCCAACGCGGCCGCTGAGATCGATGAAGCCGGACACGCGGGGCTCGTGCCACAGCTGGGCATGATGATCCGGGCGCTGTTCGCCTCACCCGTGCGCAGCCGTCTGCTGTTGCTCGGCCTGACGGTCTTTGGCGTCATCGCCGCGACGGCCTATGGCCAGAACCGGCTGAACAACTGGAACAAGCCGTTCTATGACGCCTTGGCACGGCGTGATCTGCGGCAGTTCGTCCTGCAGCTGGGAGTGTTCGGCATCATCGCCGGCGCCCTGCTGGTGCTCAACGTAGCGCAGCGCTGGCTCGGGGAAATGTTGAAACTGAAGCTGCGCGATGGGCTCGCTCACGACCTCATCGGCAATTGGCTGCGACCCCGCCGGGCGTTTCGGCTGGCGAATGCAGGTACCATTGGCGACAACCCCGACCAGCGGATGCACGAGGACGCGCGGCACCTCGCCGAGCTTTCCGCCGATCTCGGTATCGGGCTCCTGCAGTCTTCGATTCTGCTGCTGACCTTCGTCAGCGTGCTCTGGCAGATCTCCAGCGGCTTTGTGTTTGATTTTGGCGGCCGCCACCTCGCCCTGCCCGGGTACATGGTCTGGGCCGCGTTGCTCTATGCCGGGACCGGCTCGCTGCTGAGCTATTGGGTCGGCGGCAGTCTGATCAACCGCAACGCCGATCGCTATGCCCGCGAGGCGGATCTGCGCTACTCGCTGGTGCGAGTCAACGAGCACATCGATGCCATTGCGCTCGTCGGAGGCGAGGCGGATGAGGAGCGCCGCCTGGAAGTCGACCTGCGCAATGTGTTCGCGGCAACGCGCCGCCTGGTCACCGGTCTGACCAACCTGACCTGGGTGACGGCGGGCTATGGTTGGTTCACGTTGGTCGCCCCCATTCTGGTGGCGGCGCCGTTGTACTTCTCCCGGACGCTTTCCTTCGGTGGCCTCATGGTGGCCGCCGGCGGCTTTACGCAAGTGCAGTCGTCCCTGCGTTGGTTTGTCGATAACTTCAGTGTCATCGCCGATTGGCGTGCGACTTTGTTGCGCGTCGCCAGCTTCCGCCGCGCGGTGATCGCGACGGACGTGTTGCACGGCGTGGAAAGCCAGATCACCTTCGATGAGGGCGAGCCGGGACGGATTGCCATCGAGAATCTGGAGATTGCCTCGCCCGCGGGCTGTACGATGCTGGCCGAGCGGAAGGTCGAAGTGAAGGCGGGCGAGCGCGTGCTCATCGTAGGCGACCCCGGGACGGGCAAGACGTTGCTGTTCCGGGCCCTGGCGGGCTTGTGGCCTTGGGGTGCGGGCCGGGTATCGCACCCGGACGGCGAGCCGATTTTCTACATGCCCCGTACACCTTACGTGCCGCCGGGGACGCTCCGCGAGGCACTCTGTTATCCCTTGAATGTCGAGAAATTCGCAGCCCAGGACTATCTCCGGGTCCTGACGCGCATGGGCCTCGAGAGCCTGGTTCCGCTGCTCGACACCGCCAAACGCTGGGATCGCGAGCTCACCGAGGACGAGCAGCAACGGTTGGCCTTCGCTACGCTCCTGCTCCATGCGCCACATTGGGCCCTCATCGACGAAGTGCTCGACGGACTGGATCAGGAGACGTTGCAGCGCGTTACCGATGTTTTGACCCAGGATCTGCGGCGAACCGGTATCGTTTATATTGGTCGGGGCGAGGGGCATGACCGGCTCTTTGCGCGGATGGTGCATCTGATCAAGGATCCCGGCACACGTCGGTTGTCACGCAAAGCGCTCGCGACGGCGGCGCAGGCGCAGAGCGCGGCAGCTTGAGTTCACAGCATCCGCGAGGGAGTGTCCGTGTCGAAAGCTGACAGCCAAGCCGCGCTGGCCGAGTTGCCGGATGAAGAATTGCTGGAGCTCGTACAGCGGCAAACTTTCCGATTTTTCTGGGAGGGCGCCCAACCTGACAGCGGGCTGGCGCGCGACCGTATCCCCGTTGGTGCCCCGGATCGCGAGGATCTCATCGCGACCGGCGGGTCCGGCTTCGGTGTCATGGCGCTCATCGTCGCCGTGGAGCGTGGTTGGGTGTCACGCGATGAGGCGCTTGGACGACTGCGGGGCATGCTGGATCTGCTTTACCGCGCTACGTCCTATCACGGTGTTTTCGCGCACTTCATCAATGGACGCACCGGGGCAACAATCCCGTTCTGGCGCAAGGATGACGGTGCCGACCTGGTCGAGACGTCTTTCCTCATGATGGGCCTGCTGTGCGCGCGTCAGTATTTCGATCGAGATACTGCCGCCGAGCGCGAAGTGCGCGGCCGGATCAGTGGATTATGGGAAGAGGTGGAGTGGGACTGGCATACCCAGGGCGGACGCAAGCTGCTCTACTGGCACTGGAGTCCCAACAACGGCTGGGCGATGGATCACGAGATCCGCGGCTGGAACGAGTGTCTCATCAGCTACGTGCTGGCCGCTGGCGCACCGCGCTATCCCATCGAGCCGCTCGTTTATCATCGGGGCTTCGCTGCGGGCCGTGATTTCCTGAATGGCTGCGCCTACTACGACATCCCCCTGACACTGGGCATGCCGTACGGCGGGCCGCTCTTCTTTTGCCACTACTCGTTCTGTGGCCTCGACCCGCGGGGTCTCAAGGACCGCTATGCGGATTACTGGGTCCAGAATGTGAGCCATGTGCGCATCAACCACGCGCATTGTGTGGCCAATCCTGGTGGGTTCAAAGGTTACGGTGCGGAGTGTTGGGGATTGACGGCCAGCGACGATCCCGACGGCTATTCCGCTCACGCTCCCGACAACGATAACGGCACTATCTCGCCCACTGCAGCCCTCGCCAGCATGCCGTATGCTCCACGAGAAGCCCTGCGCGCCTTGCGGTATTTTCTGCGGGAGCACGGCGCGCAGCTCTGGGGCCGATATGGGTTTGTGGATGCCTTTTGCGAGCAGCGCAACTGGTTCGCCAACACCTTTCTGGCGATCGACCAAGGACCGATCATTGTCATGATCGAGAATCACCGCACGGGGTTGCTGTGGAAGTTGTTCATGAGCGTGCCTGAGGTGCGCGAGGGGTTGCGCCGTCTGGGCTTCTCCAGTCCCGCGCTCGGGCCGGAGCGCCGCTAGTGGCATCCCCGGACCAAGGGTCTGCTGACCGAACGACCAGGGAGGGAATCCCCAGCGGGGACGGGCTCGAGCAGTGGATCGAGCGCGAGTATCGGCACGCGGCGGGGGCAATGCTGCCGAGTATCTCTCCGGTTGGGATCATCAAACAACGTCCGGGGTTCGGGCAGACCATCGTGCCCGTGAGAGGCGCCATCGTGGCCTCGCCGGTGTTGGCTGCGTACGATCCCGATCCCGACTATTTCTTTCATTGGTTCCGCGATTCGGCCGTGGTGATCGATGCGGTGCGGTTGTTGCGCGCGGCTGGAGCGCTGGCCGAGGCCACCGCGCTGGAGTACTTCCGCGACTTCGTGCACTTCAGTCTTGCATTGTTCGAGCTCGACGGGCGCGCCCTGGTCAGCGCGCCGCAATGGCGTATGAACGTGATGCCCGATTTCGTGAAGTTCGTGCGCCTCGAGCCGGATCTCGATGCCGTTCGCGGGCGACTGATTTCCGCCGAAGCGCGGGTCAATGCCGACGGAACCCTGGACATTTCCAATTGGGCGCGGCCCCAACACGACGGGCCGCCGTTGCGGTTGCTGGTGGTGTTGCGGTGGCTCCGGGACGTGCCGATGGATGCCGAGCTGGCAGCTGCCGCGGCAAGGCTGGTGCATGCGGATCTGCAATTCACGCGCGAGTCCTGGCCCATACCTTCCATTGACATCTGGGAGGAGGAGAAAGGGCATCATTACTACACGTTACGGGTTGCCGCGGCCGCGTTGGAGGAGGGCGCAGCCTGGTTGGATCCGCGGGAGGCGGAGCTTTGCCAGGCCGAAGCACGCGCGATCCTCTCGAAGCTCGATGGTTATTGGCTCCCGGATGCCCGTCATTACCGCTCGCGTATGTTGGAGTCTGGCGCGCGGTCCGTAAAGGAGCTCGACATCGCGGTGATTTTTGCGGCAATACATGGAGTGGGGCTTGCGGAAGCCAGCGGCGGTGCGCACAGCGTGCACGATCCGCGCATGCAAGCGACCCTTGCCCGACTCGAAGAGCTGTTCGACGCGGAATACCCGATCAACCACAACCGGCCCGCCAATCGCGGCCCGGCCATGGGTCGTTACAAAGGAGATGTCTACTACTCGGGAGGGGCTTACTACTTCTCCACGCTGGCGGCTGCGGAATTCTGTTTCCGCGCGGGGCTGGTCGCGCGCGGGGACGCTTTCCTCGAGACCGTGCGGGCGTTCACTCCGCCCGGTGGCGACCTGTCGGAGCAGTTCGATCAGAAGAGCGGAGAGCAGACTTCCGCGAAGCATCTGGCGTGGAGTTACGCCGCCTTCATCTCTTGTATCGCTGCCCGGGGCGCTGCGAGCCACCGCGGCGCGTGAGCAACAAGACCAGGAAAGACCGGCGCGCCGGGGCTGAGAGCGACGCGGCTGCGTCCTCCGCGGAGAACGGCGGGTCCCAACAGGCGGGCTCTGCCCCCAGCGACGATACAGACCGGACGGGTCTCTTCTACCAGGTTGGTTTGATTGTCCGCGCGATCGCCGGATCGGGCGTCGGCAAGATGCTGGTCGGGATCATGGTCGGCTTGTCGCTCGTGATCATTGCGACGGCCTACATGCAGATCCGGCTGAATGCCTGGAACAAGCCGTTCTATGACGCGCTGTCGCGCCGCGACCTGCACGACTTTCTGACGCAGCTCGGGGTGTTCGCGGTCATAGCGAGCATCCTTCTGGTGTTGGACGTCGGCCAGACATGGTTCGGGGAGATGTTGAAATTGAAGCTGCGCGAGGGGCTCGCGCACGATCTGATACGCGACTGGATGCTGCCGCGGCGAGCCTTCTGGCTTGCCAACGCAGGTCCCATGGGCGTCAATCCCGACCAACGCATGCACGAGGACGCCCGCAAGCTGTGCGAGCTTTCATCCGATCTCGGCAGGGGACTCCTGCAGGCATCGATCCTGTTCGCCTCCTTCGCGGGGATTCTCTGGAGCATTTCCCGGGACTTCGTTTTCCGTATTGGCGATACGGACTATGCGGTGCCCGGCTTCATGTTGTGGGCCGCGGTCATCTATGCCGGTGCCGGCTCGCTGTTGAGTTACTGGGTGGGCGGCAGCTTGATCCCCCGCAACTCGGACCGCTACGCGCGTGAAGCCGACCTGCGCTTCTCCCTGGTGCGGGTCAACGAGCACCTCGACGGCATCTCGCTCGCGGGCGGCGAGCCTGACGAGCTGCGTCGCATCGAGCTGCATCTGGGCAACGTGTTGGCGGCGACGCGCCGGTTGGTCCGTGGACTTACCAGCCTGAGATGGGTGACCGCCGGTTTCGGCTGGATCACCATTGTCGCCCCGATTCTCGTGGCCACCCCGATCTACTTCTCGGGAAAGATCTCTTTCGGCGGTTTGATGATGGCCGCCGCGGCGTTTACGCAGGCGCAGTCCTCGTTGCGATGGTTCGTGGACAACTTCAGTGTGATTGCCGACTGGCGCGCCACTTTGTTGCGGGTCGCAAGCTTCCGCCAGGCGCTGACTCATAGTGAGGAGCTGCGCGAATTCGACAGCCGCATCGAGTACGTCGAAGGCGAGCCGGGTGAGATTACAATTCGTGACCTGAGGATCGCGTCGACGGCTGGCTGGGACCTCCTCAAGGAGAAGAATGTGGTCGTGCGGGCTGGGGAGCGGGTCCTGGTGGTGGGTGCGCCCGGGACGGGCAAGACATTGCTGTTCCGGTCCTTGGCAGGTTTGTGGCCGTGGGGCGCGGGCGCCATCATGCATCCGCGGGACGAGCCCATCTTCTATTTGCCGCGCGGAACGCCTTACCTGCCCCGCGGCAGCTTGCGTGAAGTGCTGGCGTACCCCTTCAAGGTGGAGCGCTTTCAGCCCGAGACCTTTGGCAAGGCGCTCGGGCGACTGGGATTGGAGCGCCTCGAGCCCATGCTGGATCAGATCTTGCGATGGGATCGGGAGTTGAGTCAGGACGAGCAGCTCTCGCTGGCTTTCGCTCGCATCGTGTTGCAGAAGCCGGCGTGGGTGCTGGTGGATGATACCTTCGGCTCGCTCGATGACGAGACACTCGAGCGCGTGACGGACGTATTTGCCCAGGAGCTCGAGCGCACGGGTGTCATCAACATCGGCCGGGCCGCGCAGGCGCGTGATCCATTCTTTTCGCGCGTCTTGCACCTGGTCAAGGCGCCGGCGGCGCGTTCATGAGGCTCCTCCGGTGCCTGGGTTTCGTGTTGCTCTTGGGTCTGCTCCAGTCCCGCGCGCTCGCACAGGATTTCGAGTTTCGTCCGCCGCCTGCGCCGACCGACCCGAACACACCGGCGGTCATGCGCGATCTCGCCGAGCGCATCCTGCCGGTCTATCAGGAAAGCAATCCGGAACGATTCCTTTCGAATCTGTCGGTGCTGCAACTCGTCGCTGGAAACTACACCGCCGCCTATGAATCGCGGCAGTCGCTGCGTGATCGGCGGCGCAATTCCGACGCGGGCCGCCCGGTGAATCGCAGCATTCTGCTGGACATGTATGCCCACGCGCGGGCGATCGAGGCGACGGATCGCATCCCCTTCGCGCAAGCGTTCACCCAGGTCTATCGGGATGTCGTGCCGAAGTTGAATGACCTGGATGCGTACACGCTGGCGAACTGGCTGGCCACGCCGCCGGCGGCCCTGGCGGAGCCGGTGCAGCGGATCTTCGACCAAAGGCGCGCAAAAGGAAACATCGGGCTGCTCGAGGCCGTGGAGCTCGTGCAGGATTATGCGACCTTCGATGCTCATAGGAATTTCTCTCCAGCCGTGGGGCCGCTCGTTGCCGAGGAGGAGCAACGGCGTTATGCGACGGAAGACAATATCCAGATCCCGGTTGGGAAAAACGTAACCATCGCCGCCGTCATCGTTCGTCCCAAGACCGCTGCCAAGACCTTACCGACCCTGCTCGAATACACGCCGTACGGCGGCTCGAGCTATGGGAAGGAAGTGGCGGCCCATGGTTATGTCGGAATGATCGCGTACGCCCGTGGCCGGGGCAAAAGCACCGGGGAGCCGCTTCCATATCAGCATGATGGTGAGGACGTTCGCGCGGTAATCGACTGGATCACCATGCAGCCGTGGAGTGACGGCACTGTAGGCATGTACGGGACTGCGTACAGCGGTTTCACGGGTTGGGCCGCTGCCAAGCGTCTACCAGCAGCGCTCAAGGCGATTGCCATGACTTCGCCCACCGCACCCGGAATAGACGCGCCGGATGACGGCGGCGTGCCTCGCAACAGCGCATACCGCTGGTCGCTGTACATGACCAATGCGATCGATGAGAAGACCTATGGGGACGAGGCGCAGTGGCGGACGTTGGATCAAAAGTGGTACGCCAGCGGCAAGCGCTATCGTGATCTGGGTACTTTTTATGACAAGCCCAATCCATACTTCCTGCGTTGGTTGAATCATCCCAGTTACGATCGGTTCTGGCAGGTGCTCATTCCGTATCAGCGTGAGCTGGCGAAGGTCGATATCCCCGTCCTCACCATCACCGGTTACTACGCCGCCGGGGAGGGGGGTGCTTTGTATTACTTCAATCAGCATCATCGTCATGACCCGCACGCCGATCACACTCTGCTGATCGGACCCTATGACGATGGAGTGACGCAGTGGGGCGTGCAGCCGGTCTTGCGCGGTTACCAGGTCGACCCGGCGGCGCTCGTCGATTTACGCGAGTTGCGTTATGAGTGGTTTGATCACGTGCTGAAGGCAGCGGCGCTGCCAGCGCTCCTGCAGGGGCGCATCAACTACGAGGTGATGGGAGCGAACGAGTGGCGCCATGCGGACTCGCTCGAGAGCATGGATCGCGGGGCTATCAAGTTCTACCTGGATCCGACGCCGGTCGGGGCGAGTCATCGGCTCGCACAGCACGGCGCGGCTGGCAAGGCGGCAGGAGGCGCGAAAGCGGCCGGCCATGCCAAGGGCGCGAGGGGGGCAAAGGGGGCCAAGGCGAAACCCGCGCCGGACTTCGTCTCTCTGGCGGTGAACCTGGCCGATCGGAGCGATGCCAACTCCGGTTGGGAGCCCGTGTCCGATGTCTGGAGCAAGAGTGTCGATGTGCGCAATGCAACCGCCTATGTCAGCGATCCTCTTTCCCAGCCCCTCGACTTGCAAGGCGCCTGGTCGGGGCGCCTCGATCTCACCGTGAACAAGATGGATGTCGACCTGCGGATTGCCGCCTATGAGCTGCTGCCGAGTGGCGATTACGTGCAGTTGTTCGAGCCGTACGTGGTCCGGGCGAGCTATGCGAAGGATCGCGTCCACCGCCGGCTTCTCCGGGCAGGGGAACGCCAGACGCTGTCCTTCAGGGTCGAGCGCCTCACGAGCCGCCGGCTCCAGGTCGGCAGCCGCCTGGTGCTCGTCATCGGAGTGAACAAGCGGCCTGATCAGGAGATCAATTATGGCACCGGAGATGATGTGAGCGCGGTGTCGCTCGAGGATGATGACAGCAAGGTGCCGGTGAAGGTGCGCTGGTGGGGCGATAGTTATTTTGAGGTGCCGGTGCGGCGGTGAGAGATGTCCGCCAGGGCGTCTTTGAGAGGCCCGAGCCAGGGCTCGAAGTGACGCCACTGGTCGAGACCCTCTTTGAAGATGGGGCGGCGGACCTGTTCGGAGCTGGCGGTACGGACGCTGCGCTCGGTTTTGTAGAACTCGAGGCAGGCGGGCTCGAAATCCAGGCCGCAGAAGGCGAGGAGGCGGCGGACGTTGGCTTCGAGGTCTGCGACGACGTCTTCGTGTTGGACACGGAGGATCTTGCCGGGGAGGACCTCGTCCCAGTGCCGCATGAGCTCGACGTAGCTGCGGTAATAGCGGGCGATGTGTTCCAGGCTGTAGGTGAACTCCTGGCCGGAGGCGAACAGCTGTTTGAAGTTGCTGAAACAGCAGGCGAGCGGCTCGCGGCGCGCATCGATGATGCGGGCATTGGGGAGGATCAGGTGAATGAGGCCGATGTGCCTGAAGTTGTTCGGCATCTTGTCGATGAACCGGGGCTTGCCGGTGCGGTAGAGGCGAGTGTCCGCGAGATACTTTTCGCCATGACGGCGCAGGGTGTCGGGATCGAGCTCGCCGAGAATCGCCGGATAGCGGGGATTCAAGGGATCGGGGTCGCGCCCCTGCAACTCGCCGGCCAGCCGTACGATGTCGGGCAGCTCCATGGTGCCTTCGACTTGCGAGTGTGAGGCGAGAATCTGTTCCAGCAGGGTCGATCCCGCGCGGGGCAGTCCAACAATGAAGATCGGCTCGTCACTCGGGCAACCGGCGCCACGGCGCGCTTCGAACAGCTCGCGCGTGCAGATGCTCGCCTGCAGGCGTGCATTGCGCTCGATGGGCTCGATCTTGAAGCGGATCTCCTCCTGTTTGAGCCCGTTGCCACGCTCGTAGTAGCTGAACGAATCCGCGTATTCGCCACGGTCCTCCAACGCCTTGCCGAGCGCGAAACACAGGTGATACCGGTCTTCGCGTGAGATACCGGGAGTCTGCTCCTGCGCCCGCATTTGCGCGATCTCAGCTTCAGGGAACCGATACGTCTTGAGATTCGCCAGGCTCCAGTAGGCATCGCCATAACTTGGCCGGCAGGCAATGGCAGCATGATAGGCGTCAATGGCTTCCTGCTGCTTGCCTAGCGTCTTCAGCGCGTGGGCGACTGACAGATGCAGGTCCGGCTGCTGTGGTGTTGCGGCGAGAAGCGCCCGGTACATCTCGATCGCGCGCTCATGTTGACCCAGACCGACGTAAGCAGTCGCACGCCCGATCTGGTAGGCGCGATTATTGGGATCGATCGCGACCAGCCGCTCGAGCTGCTCCAACGCTTGGGCGTGCTTGTGTCGCTGTAAGAGCGTGAGCGCGTAGTCGTGTCGAGCCGCATGGTAGTCAGGCGCCAGGCGCAGCACTCCCTCGAGTAGCAGCTCGGCGTCATCAAACACCTCGAGCTGCATGCCGATTTTCGCCAGCAGCCGCATGGCTTCGATGTGATCGCCATGTTGTAGCAGGAAATCGCGCACGATCCGTTCCGCGGGATAAATCTCCCCGTCGGAGAACATGCTCGTTGCGGTCACAACCTGCGGTGGCAGCTCCGAGAGCTTTTGGACGTGCGCCGCGGCCATCTCGGCGTTCGCGGTTTGCCCGGTCATCCTGAAGAGCGACTTGAGAATGTTCCAACTGGCCGGCAACGCCGGGTTGATATTCACAGCGCGCAGGAAAGCATCGATCGCAGGCTGCGCCTGTCGCAGCGCGACGTAACAATGTCCGCGCTCCTGATACAAGCGGCTGTAGTTGGGGTGCAGCTCCTCCAGGCGGGCGAGGGTTGCCAGAGCGGCGGGTATGTGCTGCAGATTGCGTTGTGCCACCGCGATCATGTACAACACGTCGCGGTTCTCAGGGACCTGCGTCGAGAGAGCTGCGGCGCCCTGCAGGGCTGGCGCGAATTCTCCCTGTTGCAGTAATGCGCGTATTCGAATGACTTCGGCTTCGATTCGGGACGCGGGCTGCGGCGCGTTCATGGAGCGTTGCCGGCGTCAGAAGCCTCTGGCGTCAGATCACCCAAGGCGGCTTTCAGCGGTCCCAGCCAGGGCTCGAAATGACGCCATTGGTCCAGGCCTTCCCTGAAGATGGGCTGGCGTACCTGCTCGGAGCTTGCCGTACGAACACTGCGCTCGGTTTTCCAGAACTCGAGGCAGGCCGGCTCGAATTCCAGTCCGCAGAATTCCAGTATCCGGCGGACGTTGCCTGCCAGGTCCGCTACGACGGACTCATGCTGGACCCTGAGCACTTTACCTGGCAATACATCGTCCCAGTGCCGCATCAGCCGGACGTACGCGCGGTAGTAGCGGCCGATGTCTTCCAGGCTGTAGGTGAACTCCTGCCCACTGGCGAACAGCTGTTTGAAATTGCTGAAGCAGCACGCCAGCGGATCGCGCCGCGCATCGATGATGCGTGCGTTCGGCAACATCAGGTGTAGCAGCCCGACATGGCGGAAGTTGTTGGGCATCTTGTCGATGAAGCGCGGCTTGCCGGTACGCAACATCCGGGTGTCCTGGAGATATTTCTCGCCGAATTCCCGCCAGCGCTCCGGGGGCAGCTCGGCCAGCACCGCCGGGTAGCGCGACTGGTCAGTATTGCCCTCGCGGCCGGACAGATGAAGAGCGAGGCGGGGAATCTCCGCAAGCTCCATCGTCCCTTCGACCTGCGAGTGCGAGGCGAGAATCTGTTCCAGCAGAGTCGATCCCGCCCGCGGCAGCCCAACAATGAAGATGGGATCGGCGCGTTCGCAGCCAACACCGCGGCGGTTCGCAAAGAACTCGCGCGTACACACCGCTTCCTGTCGGGCGGCCGAGCGTTCCAGCGTTTCGATGCGATAGCGGCTTTCGTTGCGCTTCAACGCATTGCCGCGAGCGTAGTACTCGAACGACTCCGCATACTGGGCGCGGTCCTCGAGCGCCTTTCCCAAGGCGAAGCACAGGTGATAGCGGTCGATGTTTGCAGTGCGTGGCGCGCTCGCATGCACTTGCATGCTGGCGATCTCCTCGTCCACGAAGCGGTAGGTCTTGAGGTTGGCCAGGCTCCAGTACGCATCGCCGAAGTCCGGCCTCACCGCGGCTGCCTGTCGGTAGGCTTCGATCGCTTCCGCCTGACGCCCGAGGGTTTTCAGAGAGTGGCCGATCGAGAGATGCAAGTCCGCCGCGTCGGGAGTTTCTTGTGCCAGTTGCCGGTACAGGGCCAGGGACTCCTCGTGCCGCCCGAGCCCCACCCACGCGTTGGCTTGAATGATGCGGTAGCTGCGATTGTGGGGATCGTTGCCGATCAGCTTCTGCGCCTGTTCCAGAGCGGCCGTAAACTTGTGACGCTGGAGAAGCACATCGGCATATTCGGAGCGCGCGGCATGGTAATCGGGCACCGCGACGAGCACGCTTTCCAGCAGATACTCGGCATCGTCGAGCACTTCGCGTCGAACGCCGATGCGCGCCAACACCCGCATGGCTTCGATGTCGGTCGGGTGGCTCAGCAGGTGCCGGCGGATGAGGTCCTCGGCGCTGGATAACTCCCCCTCCGACAGCATGTTGGTCGCACGGACCACCGCTGGGGGCAAGCTCGCAAGCTTCGCGACGTTGGCTGCCGCGAGCCGCGAGCGGGTCTCATTGCCAATCGAGGTATACAAGCCCTGCAGAGCACTCCAGCTCGCGGACAAGGTCGTATTGAGTACCACGGCCTGTTCAAACGCCCTGATGGCAGGGGCGGTCTGACCGACGGTGCGCAGGCAGTGGCCTCGCTCTTGAAAAAGGCGCCCGTAGTCTGGATGCAGGGCTTCGAACCGCTCCAGCGTTCGCAACGCGTCGGCCACTCTTCCAAGGTAACGCTGGCTGACCGCCAGGATGTAGAGGATGTCCCGGTTTTCAGGGACTTCCTCGAGCAGCGAGGCAGCGGCAGCCGCACTCTGGGCGAACTGCCGCTT